>Ga0247780_1000093_pt1 | contig 81321 bp, 96 predicted proteins | sample UWRJL079202R5_FD_179927 | JGI IMG/M metagenome (GOLD analysis project Ga0247780, IMG submission 179927) | Plant litter microbial communities from Arlington Agricultural Research Station in Wisconsin, United States - UWRJ-L079-202R-5 | ecosystem: Environmental > Terrestrial > Plant litter >...
GCCAACTCCCCCTCCTCCTCTCCACCCAAAATCCCCATCACCCTAACTGGCGTCTCCGAAACCATGCTCGCCACCCTCACCGGCCGCGCGCTCGACGCCTCCAAGCCGCCCTCTCAGCGCTTCCTCAACGACACCTGGGCCAAAATCGTGCTTGACCAGCTAGACTACAAAGGCCACAACACACACACCGACAAGATCTTCTACCAGACCATCTTACTCCGCGCGAAGCAATTCGACATCTGGACGAGGGAGTTCCTCGATGCGCATCCGGAGGGGGCGACGGTGTTGCATTTGGCTTGTGGGCTTGATAGTCGGGCGCTGAGGGTTTGGGCGGGAAGGGGAGAGGGGGAGGGGGAGGATGGAAACGGGGGAAGCGGAAGGGGGTTTAAGGGGAGGTGGATTGATGTTGATTTACCAGAGGTGGTGGAGGTGAGGAAGAGGGTGGTGCCTGTCCCGGAGGGGGGAGGAGGGGGGGAGTATACGCTGCTTGGGGTGAGTGTTACGGATGAGGGATGGCTGGAGGAGATTCAGAATGATCTGCCGACGTTGGTGATCATGGAGGGGCTGTTGATGTATCTGGAGAGGGAGGAGGTGTTAAGGTTGTTGAGGAGGTTTGGTGAGAGGTTGGAAATGGGGGGACAGATTCTGGCGGATGTGATGGGGAGGAGGTTCTTGGCGATGCAAGGGGGGCTGAGGACGATTTCGAGTACCGGGGCGGTGATGAAGTCTTCGGCGGATTTTGGAGAGGAGTTGACGGTTGCGCATGAGCGGTTGAGGGTGAGGGATGAGATTAGGATGTGGCAAAGGGATGGGCGAGGGGTTTTACCGTGGTATGCGAGGCTGTCTTTGTGGGTCTATAGCTGGTTCCCGGGGCTGAGGACGTTGTCGTCGGATATGAGGTTCGATTTCTGAGGAGAAGAAGGTGATACGAAGAATTTCGTAACTGGGCAGATTGATTTGAGAGTTTAGCACAGCCATATTTCAGAACCACCAACTTCACCAGGCTCGCGGAGCGGTAGATATCGGCCATGCAGAGCACCTGCGCGCCGCGCTCTTCCATGTCGTCCTGGTTGACGCAGATCGCGTCGGCCCAGACGCGGAGGAAGCCGCGCGATCGCAGCTGAATGAGCGCGCCGGCGAGATTGATGTCACGGCGTGGCTTTCCCTGTCGACTTGGATGGGCACCATGGAATCCTTTGGGCCCCAGCAGTAGGACAGTGCGATGTAGTCGGAGCTCGAGGATAGGGGAACGTGCTGGATGGAGCACCGGATCCTCCTGCCGCTTGCAGCGGGCTCGATGAGCAGGATTCGGATCTCGTTCTTTGCGGCATCGAGTGGTTGGTATGGAAGAGGCATCGTGGAGGAAGTTGTCGAGGGCTGGGGGAAGCTGAAATCTCTCACATGACGCTAAGCGGCTGTCGTGGATGCAATTGGAGTACGGTACAATCAGAGAAAGGAGCAAAGTCAAAAGCGATTGTGCACGGATGGAAGAGGTTGAAGCGGAGAAAGAGAATCGAGCGTGTGGTGCAAGCTCAGGCGCTCTTTCCGACTGTATGCCCTCGCAAGCATGAGACATGGTCTCCTTAGGGGCCACTCAGTGTTCCTGGGCTAATATCAACTTGTCAGTCTCTCTCTGAAAGCTAATCATGCCGGTACCACCGACCGAATGTAGGATTTTGATGACCTGAAAGGAACGGTTCAGAAGTTCTCGCCAACTTGCAGTCTGATTTGCGGTAAGGCCGCACAATTCAAAACCTTCTTCGCGCTACTGTTACATACGCATGCGACAACAAGAAGCCCCCGGACGCGCTTAATTTGGTTGCTACCATGCGGATGGAGTTGAGTGAGGTCGGTGATGATTTGCCAAATAAAAATACAGTAAAAGGCCCCAATCCCAAACAGCGGAAGGATGCTAAAAAGGTGCCGAATAAGCTGCAATAAGTCATGATTGGTCAACAGGTGCAGGTTATTGAGAGGGGAGTTGGTTAAAAGGATCAAAGCGTCGGTAGGTTGTGTTCTTGGATTACAGTTATTTTCTCCAGTTGAAACGCAGTTAACCCAGATGATAATTTCAGATCTACCGTCTGTGTCAAATCCGTTTGTCCCTGCCGGAGTTATCCGAACTGACACGACAGAGACGGAGGGTTGTGCTTGCTGTTCATTGGTGGCAAGGCCTGCAGCTCGCCGGTGCCTGCCTCGACGGCCGCCTCTGCTGCCCTGCGCGCATCAAATGGGCGACCTCTGCAATGCCCCGCTACGCTTTTCGCAGATTGCCCATGTCGGGATGTCGGGCTCCAACATTCCATCAACCCACCACCCCGCCTTATTGTGTGCCTACCTTACTTTCATCGGACCGGAACAACGCGTCTGTAAACGTCTTTGCAATCGGCCGGTTGCGCTACCCCACAATGGAGTCGCTGGCGGCATTGGGCGTCGCGGCAAGCGCAGTGCAATTCGTCACCTTTGCGTCGAGTCTTGTCTCCAACACCATCGAGATAAGCGGTTCCGCTGCCGGGGCCACGAAACAAGTCCTTTCAATGGAAAGTGTCTACAGGCAACTCGCGGAATTAGCTTCTGCACTTACCACGGCCCAACTCCGGATCACCCCGCTGCCGTCGAGGGCGCTCCGGACTCAGGCGCGGCGGAAAGGCGCACATCTTCCACCGCAAAAGCAATCCAAGAGTTGTCTTACTCCTGCAGGCGTGACTACGAGCAGCTCTTGGATGTAACCGGAAAGCTCAAGGTTCGACAAAGCAGTGTGCCAGGGCACAGATGGGAGAGCTTCCGGGGGGGCTGAAAACTTTATGGAAGAAAAAGGATATCCAGGATCTTGGAGGGCGGCTGGCCAGGACGCAGACAGCTCTGACCCTACACATCTACAAGGCCACGGGGTAAGTATCCAAGGCCGCTAAGAAGGCTGAAACGAGGCGCAAAAGGAGATGCTAATTTTTGTCTTCTTCGCGATTTCCAGGGACTAGCATGCAGTGCACAACAAACAGCTGGCGGGCCTCCGACTGAAGAGCCTGCGCCTCCAATCCAACCACCATACACGACTTGAAGATATTGGAAAGGAGTTGTCTGGTATCGGAGCACAGATTTCGGCATTGAAGACGGGATTTGAACAGCGATTGAGTGAAAATGACATCACTGCATTGCGAAAGCAAATGGCTGCGGTAGCTGTTTCTAACGACGACGTTGCGGGACAGCAGGCGGTTCTTCAGAGCCTTAGCTTCTCTGCACGGCCCATTCGGCACATATCAATCTCTGAGGCCATGGTAGGACTTATGGGTGGGTGTTTGACGGGATGACCGCCAGCAAATCGTCCGATACCCCCGGTCCGGCCACGAGGAAGCTTCTGCGATGGCTGGAAGAAGGATCTGGTATCTTTTGGATTTCGGGAAAGGCTGGTTCGGGAAAGTCGACGATTGTCAAGTTTATTGCCGATGATCACAGAAATTTACTGGCGCTTCGTCGCTGAGCAGGGTCTGCCGAGGTAGTTGTTGCATGCCACTACTTCTGGGCCGCTGGAACTGCTCTCCAGAGATCGCAGCAGGGTCTTCTCCAGACATTGCTCTTCGACATTTTTAGGAAATTTCCCACTCTCACCAGCTCAGCCTGTCCTGATCGTTGGGCCGGCAATTGGGGTTCTCAATCACCTTGGTCAGTCGCGGAGCTTCACTCGGCCTTGCGCAAGGTGGCAAATGTCTCCGGCTCGGACACCGATGGATCGTCCTCTGATGTCAACCGCCGCTCCAGCCCAATCGCCAAAATTGCATCTTCATCGACGGGGTGGACGAATATGACGGCGATCATCTAGACTTTTGCAAGGCTATTAAGGACTTGTCAACATCGACCCGCTTGAAAATTTGCATCTCGAGCCGTCCTTGGAATGTTTTCGAGGACGCATTTGGGGGTGATCCACTTCAGAAATTTTACATACACGAGTTAACCAGCGGGGATATCAGGAGTTACGCTGAGAGCAGGCTTCAAGAACATCCTCGGTGGACCCAGCTTCTCACGTCGAGAAGGGCTGACGGCCAAGACTTGCTAGACCAGATCACGGAACGGTCGAGCGGTGTTAATCTGTGGGTTGTGCTGGTTACTAAGCTCCTCCGAGAGGGACTTACAAACGACGACAGCATCTCGGAACTTAGACAGAGGCTGGAGAGCCTTCCGGTCGAGCTCGAAGAGTTTTTCAAGAGCATTCTCAACTCAGTTGAGTCATTCTACCATGCGAAGATGGCGACGACTTTTCGGATCGCGATTCAGGCTGCGGCGCCCCTTGACTGGATCTTTTACACCTTCCATGACATGGAATATGACGAAGACTATGCGCTACATCTGCGACAAGAGCCTATGGCACAAGCCCTTGTCAAAGAGCTGAAGGCTCAAACAACGCGCCGTCTTAACGGGAGGAGTCGAGGTCTTCTGGAGGTCGACACAGCCGGTCGGGTAAACTTCCTCCATCGGGCTGTCATGGATTTCCTGAAAACACAAGAAATGGCGGATTTTCTCGGCGAAAAAAGCCCCCGGTGGTTCATCGAGGAGCTCGCCATTATCAAGGCTTACATAGCGGCACTGAAAGCCCGCCGTTGGCCGCGTCAAACTATATCGAGACAATCCCCCGCAACCTACTTGGTCTTGGGTTAGACCAGAATTGCCTTCGATGATAATTTCCCCTTCTTGAAGGGAAGTCTGGTGAATTTCGTTGACTGTATTGTGTCCACGGCTGCGTATTTGGATGACTTTGCCGACTTCACGGGAATGCTCTGGCATGCCTCCATGGACAAAACTCTGGATGAGCTGGAAGTTTCGCTATTTCGTATGAGCTAGCCCGAGGGCCCGATTACATTTGAAAAAGCCAACAGTCAAACTTTCTTTCGTGAGAAAGTAGTGGACGCTGAGCTCGCCAACTACGTTGAAAGGAAGCTCGCAATGGACGGTAACTTCTTGGATTTTTTGGATAAGCCCGTCTTGCGATTCCTGTTGCTGAAAGGCGATGGGAGCGGGCCGATCTATCCGCCACTCTATGTGCCGCGGCTGAAAATGTTGGATCTGGCGCGCGCTGCGCTGGAGAGCGGCTGCTGCCGAGATGAAATTGAAATGGACTTTGGAGACCGTGACGAGGAGGATCTTCAGTCGCCTTGGTTGTCTCTTATGGGCCAAGCTTTCAGCGCACAAAGAACTTTCATTCTGAAAAGCGGAGTGATATCCCTTTTTCTCAAACACGGTGCCAACCCCAATGCTACTTGCAGGGGGGGTCGCGGTTTGGGAAAGGTTTCTCCGCCTCGCTCTCGACACAAGCATCTATCCGGATACCCAAGCCGCATATCTTCGGGCGCTGGACGACTTCATTGCGACCGGAAAGCTTCCACATCTCAAGGAGCTAAAATCGCGCGGCAAAAGCTTCTTCGTCGGGCTCGCGGCCTATAGGCCCTTGCAAGACGTTGCTAAGACCCGTCTGCTCGAGGGTGTTTTGGAGCGACTCGTCCCTCTTCTTCAACCAATCGGCCGCGACGAACAATACATTTGGGGCTCGATTCGCACAGCATTTTCATCGGCTATATATGAGGGCCTAGTTCTACGCCATCATCCTCAGCTTCAACATCGGTCGGTAGAGCGGTTGGGGAACAACAGGCGCGTGTCTACATCAGCCACTGGTAAGACCAAGGGGTCTAAGCGACGAACCGTCCGCCCTGGGAGTCAAGTTGATGAGCCATCTGGGCGGTGAAGGAAGCACACGCACGTCATGGCAGTGCCAAGAAACGTCTCATTGAACTGGATATTTAAGAACACATCAGACCACTTGCTTTCCCACTCTCATTTCCCCTTTCACAGTCGCTGCCATCCTTCCCTAGTCAACCACCCCCTCGGGCAAAAGCGACACATAATCCAATGGCGCTGGCTCTAGCCCATCTGGCGTCCCCACAATCTTCAGCAAACTCCCTTTCGCAACCTGCACCCCCTTGAACGTCACCCTCGTGGCCGTCTGCCCATCAATATACGGACTCGCCGCCTTGCCCAAATTATACTCCAAATCCCCCTTCCACTTCCCCACCAGCTCCTCCCCCAACCACAACTCCCACGTCGAGTTCCCAATCGCCTGATCAAAATAGTTGACCGCGACATCATACCTCCCGCTCTCCACGGCCACCACCGACTTCGCCGTCCCCTGCGTTGAATTACTGCTCGTCACAATCCCCCGTCCCCCACTCGCCGCCTCAAACGGACTAACCTCATAAACCTTGTACCCATCCAGCTCCATCCCCTCCGCCTCAATCCGGTGCTTGTACCTCCCCACCCGCCCTGCCGTGTCTTCAATCCCCGACTTCCTCCGGTAAAAGTTACTCACGCTATCCCTCCACACCAGCGCATGTCCCGCCTGGTACACCAGTCTATACAGCACATGCTCATACCTCTCCTTGTCAATCTTCCCTTTCAGACTCGCCCACAGGACGGGGAATGTCTGCGCAACCGCGCTGCCGTTGTAATGCGCGTCGTAGAAGTGCTGGATCACCGTCTTCCCTGACTTCAGGACGTATGTGTACGGCACGTGGTGGAACCACAGCAGCAGGTTGTCGGGCGTTGTGGCGGGAGATTCGTACATGGCTGCGACTTCGGGGGGGTATTGCCCGGCGTTTCCGGTGCCGTTGCGCACCGTGCGGTCCATCCCGATGGTGTCGTGGTCGGCGCGCGTCCATTGGCCCCAGGGGTTGCCGTCTTGTGATCCAGGGTTGGGGCCGTAGTGTCCCAGGAGGATGTCAGTTAGGGTTTGGACGCCGAGGTTGCCGGAGTAGTTCTCGTAGGCGGGCCAGGAGGACATGGATAGGGAGGTGATGACGGAGTGGACGGTGGGGTCGGAGCCAAAGGTGAGGTTGATCCAGGAGGAGAGGGACGCGGTCGGGGAGGAGGAGGATGACCAGGCGAGTTTGCCGTAGGCGTACAGGTTGGACATGGCGAGGTGCGAGCCCAGCCAGGTGGTGTTCATGCCGACGTTGACGACGCCCGCGTACCCGGACAGCGTGGTGTTGAAGCGCGCGCCGGAGAGGATGTCCGCCACGCGGGAGGGTTTGCTGTCGACGCGCAGGTCGAAGTCGAGCAGTTCTTTCCACATGGGCGCGAGGTAGACGAGGTGGGCCTGCTGGCCGAGGTACTCCTGGGAGATCTGGAGCTCGATGGCCGCCCCGGTCTGGCGGAGGTGGCTGAAGAGTGGGGACACGGGCTCGCGGACTTGGAAGTCGATGGGGCCGTATTTGATCTGCACGACGACGTTTGGGAGGAATTTGCCGTCGAGACCGCGGAAGAAGTCCACGGCGGCGTTGGCGCGGTCGGCTTTCCAGTCGAGGGTCTGGTTGAGGGTGCGGTAGTCGTAGACGAAGGCGCGGAACATGCAGATGCCGTTGTGCGGGGCGAGGGCGCGCGCAAAGAGGTTGGCGCCGTCGGCGAGGGTGCGGTTGTAGGTGAGCGGGCCGGGCTGGCCCTCGGAGGAGGCCTTGATGAGGTACCCGGCCATATCGGGGATGCGGGCGTACAGGCTGTCGGTGACGTTGTGCCAGAAGGCGACGACGGCCGGGTCGAGCGGGTCGAAGGTCGAGAGGTTACCGTAGGTCTGCGGGGCGGCGAAGTTGAGCGAGAAGCCGAGCTGGATGCCGTAGGGCCGGAAGACGTCGGCGATGCGCGCGAGGCCGTCCATGTTCTCGGGCGCGAGGAGCGAGGCGTTGGCGTTGACGTTGTTGACGACCACGGCGTTGATGCCGATGGACGCCAGGAGGCGCGCGTACTGGCCGGCGCGCGTCAGGTCGGGGCGGATGCGGCCCTCCCAGAAGAAGATGGACTTGCCGCCGTAGCCGCGCTCGACGCTGCCGTGGGTGCCGCCGTCCTGGGTATTGTCCCACTGGTTGACCCAGCGCACGGGCACTTCGGGGTTGGAGGCGAGGGAGAAGTCCGAGACGTTGCCCTGTGCCAGCAGCTCGAGGTAGTGGAAGGCGCCGTAGAGGGCGCCGCGCTCGTTCTGGCCGAGGATGCGGACATTGCTGCCGGCCACGTTGATGTGGAAGCCGTCGGTGAACAGCTCCGGCAGGGCGATCCGCACGGTTGGGTTGGCATCGACAAACTGCGCGACGGTGCCAACGGTGATGGCGTTCCGGGGGCGGCTGTCTTTATTTTGGGTCAGGCGAACGCCAAAGATACCGTTGAGCCCCTGGGTGAGCTCCTTCGCGGCCGTGTTGACAGGGGAGCCCTCGGTGGAGTTGTAGGCGACGAGGGAGGTCGGCAGCCGGGCGTGGAAAGACTCGGCGCCGGCGATGGGTGCGTACCGCAGCCAGGCGCTGAGGCCATCTTCGGCCGCGGCGAGGCCGGCGACGGCGAGGAACAACAAACCCTTCATGATTGGACTTGTCACGATGGGAAGTGTCACAATGATCGCTCGAACAGATCGATAATTGAAATCCTGGCGGGATCGCTGCGGGCTTATATTAAGGCACCGATGGCACCGGTGTATAAGTCCATCAATAGGCTTGCGATGTGCCTTTTGCCTATTATCGAGCTATCCACCTCTTTGCCCCTGTCTGCCAAGAATGTAACGCAAGCCATTTTGACGTCGAACGAGGCCTGTAGATGAGGAGCTCGGTGCGGGGAACGGATCCTATTCCCCTCCCCAGTCCACATATACCCACTGTACAGATCCTGGTGGCCTGCTGAATCGGGTGGGATCGGCAGCGGTGATGCGGACCTCTGTGCCGCTGTCCGGACCCAAGGCGGAGATACCCATACAACCGTTTTTGGGGTCTTTTCTCCGATTTGGTCATCTTTCCGGGGGCAATGTTACCCGGCTCGGCAGGCTATGGTTAGTGATGACGACGAAATGTTTGATGGAACCGAACTGTCTGGTGGTGATGGGATCCACACCAAGCCGGTTGCTTGTCCGGGCGAAAACCGGGACAATGGGTCGGTCGATTGCGCTCCGAAGGCAATTGAGATATGTGCACTGAACCTGCGAAGCACATCATAAAGAACATTCAAGTACTGGCAAATTTCGAAAACAACAAATTTATATGTAGAGTTAGTGTCTACCAATGAAAGAGAGGTTCCGGCACTGTTAAATTGCCCTTGCTCTTCAAGTTCTGAGATGTCGTAAAAAGAAGTTGGCATAGACAGTACTGCGCAACGCAAGCTCTTTTACTAATTGATTTTTTCTTTTCACTAGTGATGCTTGAAAATGAGAGAAACCATTCAGCAATTTGAGACTTCCCTCCCTCCCACTAAAAAACCCCTTTCAAGTTTCTTGCTCCTTCTCTCCATTCTCCATTTCCCCCTCTTCGTTCCATCTTCCCCCCTTCATTTCCCCCTTCCCCTCCTCTACTCCCCCGGCACCTTAGTAACCTTAGTCCACATAACCTTCACCACCCCGCCCTCCACCACAATAAAATCCACCCCCTTCACCAAATCCTCCTTCCCTTCCGGTCCAAAATTCCAGTTCAACATCCCCAGATTCTGCACCACCACCCCCTCCCCGTCAGGCGTGAACACAAACCCGGGGCTGGAAGCGAGGAGCTCGCTGGCGCGCTTGTCGAGAGCCTCGTGGCCGGTGAGGATGGCGCCGTCGGATTCGAACCAGCTTATAGAGGGGTGGTAGGCTTGGGCGATGGCTGCTTGGCGGGCGGGGGCGGAGCGCTCGTTGAAGACGGAGAGGAGGTTTGTGCGGAGGAGGGAGAGGATTGTAGAAGGGGGGTCGGAGGGGGTGGTTGATATTGTGATTGAGGTTGGGGTTGGCTCGGACATTTTGATGTTGGTGTTGGTGTGGGTTTTAGATGGTTGGAGTTGACAGTGTTGGTTGGATTTGTCTCTGTGTTGGGTTGGATGTCGATGTCGACTTTTATGTAGGTAGATATAGCACTGTTGATGCCACTGGTGTTGAACATCTCCTTGCTTTCGTCAACCTTTGTCAGTGGTTGACAAACTGCCTTACTCAGCGCAGCGATTGATAAGGCAGGGAATTCCGTCACGCAACCTCTGTCAGCGAATGAGACACTACATCGCCCTGGTTTGCATGCGACATGCCGCTGTCGACCGCTCAGAGACCGCCTTTCCCAGAAGCGGGGCCGACAGACCCACTTTCGCGGCCCCGCGCATGCCGGCGAGTTCCGGGCCGAGTCCTGACCCCTGAGTCGTAAGTCACACTGTTGGCCTGCGGGAGCGACCCGATCTGCATTGACCGAGGACCCAAGCTAGCAGCTGGAGGCAGCAGAGGCGATTGACTGGACGGGGCGTTTGTCGCGGGAGGTCGCCGTATGGCTGGAAAAGCGGCCAACGTTGCACAGCATGCGAGGGGCGCCGCGTTCTCGACCCAACCCCGCTGCAAGCAGATCTCGCAGCCCAACCACGTGGATGCCTCCCGAGGATGCCTACCACATTGCAAAACCCCCATATACCCGAGTCTTGCCAGTGTAATCTTTTCTGTTATCTTTCCCACGCTCATCTCATTTCGTATAAGTGCAAATTTTGAGCTGGTATTTTGAATTGTGTTAGCGATGCCCTCTCGTGCCCGACGCCGGGATAGCACAGCACCCCCGAATCCAACTCCAACCCCGAGCCATTATGCCGGTCAAATCATGTGGTTGCCCCCGCGAGAAGACATCACCGCCAACGTGAACCTCGACCTTGGCTGCTACAACCACCCAGTAGTGATACTGTCTCCCAAGCCGGTCGACCAGAGGATCGTGATCTTGATAGTGAGTAGACTCAGCCAAAACCGCCAGACACCGGCTCACATCAAACAGGCGACCTCCTTCAACGACACAGACCTATCAGTCCGCCACCCCCACAATCAAGAGCAACGGAGCTGGTACCTCCCCATCCACCCCTCAAAGCGCCACCCCGACTTAAATGTGCTCTTGAAACTACAAGGCGGCCTAACCCTTCGGAAGAACTCGTATATCTGCACCCGGCAGCAACACACCATTCCCCTCGCGGCACTTCGCACTTACGAGCGAGAGCGACCGAACGTGCGGTTTGTCCTGAAGAGCGGATCGTATCAGACGTTGATAGAGCGCGCTGGGTTCACGGCGCCGGTGGAGCTGCCGTCGGATAGGATTCTTCTCCCTCCGCCGGTCGCCCGGGATGTTGTCCGAGATGGTATTGATCGTACGCCGTTGTTGAATGACCGTCTATATGCGCAGCAGGTGGCACTGGGTCGCGCACATGGCCATGGAGTTTCAGGCCAGACACCAACAACCACCGAGAGGCGATACCAACTCTCCGAGACGGCTCGTGCGGCTTCACTTCATGACGAAACCACACCCCTGAGCAGGGAAGCCCGCATGGGTTTGGCCTCCCCCTACGGCGCCAGCTACGGCACCAGCTACGGCGCAATTCCTCACCATTACCCCCCGGCTCCCTCACATGCAGCAAGAAGACCTAGCTACCTACCGCCACCAACCCCCCACACTTCCCGCTCCCGCTCCCGAAGACGCACCAACGGCAGCAGCAGCGGAGTCTGGTCCAACAGCTTCCAAACCTTTCTTGCTCTGGTATTTACTGGCGCCCTCTTTGGTGCTGGTTTTTTCGGGTTATGGAAGGCGTGGGTGCATCGTGCCGAGCTAGTGCAGCCGATATGGCAGGGGGGTTGGTGGGCTGTAGTGAATGCTTTCAGGACTGGGAGGGCGGTGGTGGTTGGGGTTTTGGGGGGGTTGTGGTGGGTTGTTGTGAAGGTGGGGATGGCGGGAAGGGAGGTTGTGAGGTGGTTGGGGGGTAGTGCGTGGTGAGTGAGGTGTTAGGTGAGATGTTGTGGTGGGGTTGATGACTTCAAGTCGTGAGATCCGGGCTTGAAGGATGTTGACTGCGAGGGATGTGGTGTATTGGGCTGCATGTTTTACAGGTGGGAATGGGAGGACATCTCACTCTGTTCAAGTCCCTGAACCGGGCTTGGGAGCGGCAAGGATGATGTGATGGGTCTTCACAACACAGGAACTTCAGAAGAGCGACAACAACTCCTGTAAGATGCCACTTCCGGAACTGAGGATGGGATCCTCAGTCCCGAGTTTGTTTCTTCGGCGAGCAAAGTCCCGAGGTTCGGCGCCTAAAACATGGCCGAGCTCACTTTGTTCATGTCGACTTTGTCCTCTTGTTGTTGCACCGGACGAGGATGGGTTAAGCCCTCGATGAAATTGACATTGATGACCTGTCGGGCGTGGGTGACAAGCACCCCGTCGCTAGAGGTACAGAACCAAACGGTCGGCGGACTGGCCGAGCACGGCGCGGGTGAGCTCGGCTTCCAGGCTGTCATAGGACGTGTACGCAGTGGCGAATTCATTGTATTGCTCCTTTTCGCCGAATGTACGTAGCAATCATATTGTGCCTCAAGTGTATGTGTTCCTGTTGGCAGGTCGGGTTGGTGATTGCCGAAGAGCCGTGCGCTTATGATCGAGATCGGGGAGAAGGTGCCTGATGTGTTGCGACAGACCGGCATCCATGATAGTTGAACGGTGGGATGTTAACAGCGCGCCCGCAGCATCTTGCCCAACTGACCTCAACCAAGTACTCGCGGAGGTATCGTAGTGATGGCAGCACCTGCAACACCATGACCTGCAGGAAATTTTGCTTTCTTCGAATGACGACTTCTCTATTGGCGCGTGTGGTTCCTCTCTGGTCGCTGTGATCGGCAGTTCTGGTTGCATGCATGAGCTTCCTGTGTGTGGCAATCAACAAATGATGACCAGTGGGTGTAAAGATGCTTGATTGAGGAAAGCCCGGCGGTTCCTTTCCTGCCTCAAAACGCGCAGGGGCTAACTGGGGGGTTAAATTTCATTGGCTTTATACTCCGACGCAGTCCGAGAAGCTGAGCATTCATTCCCCTACACCAGAATAGGTAGTTCTCACGCTGTGTCTGCTTCCTGGGATGCTTTTACATTCCAGAGAGGTACCTCCACAGCGTGCAGGCAGGGGCCATCCGACACTCAAAAGTTACACCTTGGTCAGGACACGAGACTCCTCTCGTCTCAAATAATAATTAAATCGTCTCGGAGCCCAGGGTCATTCAGAACCTAAAATTCGTTAGATATCTGTCAAAGTTCACCAGCGAGGGGCATACGCTTCTCTTTTGGGCCCAGTCGTTGATCTTGTCCCAGTTCCGGCATGTCCGCTGCACCTCGAAGTGTGGATCGTAGGCCACCTTGCCCTCCCATGTTGCCCGACTATATGCCATTGGTGTAATATCCGCCTGACACTGAAGGGCCTGACGAAGATCATTGATGCAATGCGCTAATGAGGCCGGAAATCAGAAAGTGTTCGCGTATAGGGCGACAACGGTCAGGCATGCTCACCGATATGATGTCCAAACGCCTCCGGAGGCTGCTTAAACTTGTACCGATCTGGCTGCAAAGCCATCCTCAAGTAATTTAGGCAGTGAAGTTGATGATATACATCCAGACTGACAATGTACCCGCCGCCAACATGAAGTTCAGCTGTCGGCTCTGGCAGTCGTCTGGCCTCCTCCTCTGTAAGACGGACATACGTCCCTTAATTCTGTCAGTAGACAGACAAAGAGGATTCAGGGAATATCCGCACCAAACTCTAGCTCATCCCAAGCCGCGTCTATCGCATCGTTTCCGGCGCCACCGTAGACGATCCTCCGTCCGTCTGTGGTATTTTCTCCGTACCCCTTGTCGAAGGTCACTCTTCGGTACTCGACCAGACTCGATGCCGGAGCTATCGGTTATGGACATCAGCGGAGGTCCATGATCAGATGTCACGGGTTCGTGAAGACTTACAGTATAGATTGTTTTCACCTCCCCTTCCCAGGGGGTCGACAGAGAGTCTACCGAGGCAGAAAATGACAGTGGCGAGGATTATCCCAACCAAAGCTCTTATGGCTCGAGAAGCGACGCTTCGTTTTTGGCGCTCCATCATTCTTACTTCCCTGACAAGTTCGTCTCGAGCTGTCGAGCCCAGGAAATTCGTAGCTTCCAAGTCGTCTTTCTGAATAGACATTCTGATGCGTACCAGGGAGGAAACCTTCAAGTTGGCAGAGAGGGATGGTATTGCATCGATCAAACGCCCAACTACGCGGAGAAAACGAGAGAATGAAAGAGAAAACTTGACGGTACCGGACTGAAAGGTGGTGGGTATTCACTGGTCCGAGCCTTTCCGCGTGCGCCATGACACAATACATCTCGCCGGGTCTGTGTGATGAAGATCGGGACAATCATGTCAACGTGGACGACCTAGACCAACGTTCAACTCCACGGGTCACCGTAGCACGGCGAACTTTCGGGATCGTCCAGTGCTACAGCAAACTGATCGACCAACGCAGCTGGATCTTGTACTTTCAAGTTCAAACCGTCTCAGATCTTTCTAGCAAGATATAAACGCCTTTCCCTCACTTGAACAGAGAGGACAAGGACACATTTCCATCAGCAGCTTCTAGCTTCCAGTCCTTACAACTCACTTTTCATTCTTAAAATTCCATTGGCAGCACCACTGTTAGCACCAACCGTCACCGCCAAGATGAAGACATCTGCCATCGCCACCCTGCTGTTCGCAGCCTCAACCGCTGTTGCCGCCCCTACCACGGGAGGCCCAGGTATGTGCCAACCTTGAACCTACCTCCAACCCCTATCATACTTCCAACAAGAGCAACAGCTAACAACCACTCTCCACAGGCAAATTCACTCCTGACATGGTAGCCAAGGGCCCCAGTGGCCCCGGCGGTGAAATGGTGACCAAAGGCCCTAGTGGACCCGGCGGCGAAATGATGGTCAAGGGCCCCGGCTTCAACGAAGCCCAGCAATTCTCCTCACACAACAAGGGGTACGAGGGGGAAAAGCGCAGCCATTTTTACTTTGGCGAGGAGGGAGAGAAGAAGCCTGGTAAGGGTGTCGAGGAGCGGAGTCACTTCTACTTTGGCGAGGAGGGTGAGAAGAAGCCCGGCATGAGTGTTGAGGGTCGCAGCCACTTCTACTTCGACGAGGAGGGAGAGAAGAAGCCGGGCAAGGGTGTCGAAGAGCGCAGCCACTTTTACTTCGGTGAGGAGGGCGAGAAGAAGCCTGGCTTCAACGAGGACCAGAAGTTCTCCTCGCATAACAAGGGGTATGAGGGAGAGAAGCGCAGCCACTTCTACTTTGGCAGCGCTGGCGAGGACAAGGAGTACAAGGGAGACAGGCACGGAGAGTTCAAGAGAGAGGCCTAGGGGTGATGGCTTTCGCAACGTTTGTGGTACTTTCATCTGTTTTCCCAAGTCGTATGAGGTTGTAGGAATGTTGGCTTATTAAAAGATGCCAGGGAACTGAGGCGCACAAGCTGCTGGAGCTAGAGCACCAATGGTCAAAAGAAGGTTTCATCGACGGCAGTACCGCCGGAGTATTCTCATTTGCACACGTAGGTAGGTAGTAGTGGAGCTGTATCTGCCGAGCAAGTCAAAGAACGCCGAAAATTTGCACTCACTCATGTTCTGGTACGATCAAACCCCTCCTCGGTACTTTGCCTGCACAACGAACAACGCTAGGAGATGTAACGCACACGTATCTTTCGTACTACTTACCGGTATTTTTCTCCCGTCCGCCTCTTCACACACCGTTCGACGACCCCTCTCCGAGCACCATCTTCGTAAGCTTCTCCTTCTCTCCACTCTGCTCACACATGCCGCGGAATACGCCGTCTGTGCCAGCGTCCCACAACTCCCTGGGCGTTCCATACTCGGCAACTTCGCCGTCACTCAGCACGAGAATGCGATCAAAGTCCGCGATGGTGCTGAGACGATGGGCGATGACGATGAGCGTGGATCCTCCGAATTCCTCGCGGATGGATCGCTGGATAAGCGTATCGGTGGCCATATCCACAGCGGAGGTAGCCTCATCGAGCACCATAATCTTGGGGCGCGAGACAATAGCACGAGCAAGGCAAAGAAGTTGACGCTGGCCCTGCGATAGGTTGCTACCGCCCTCGGAGATGGAAGAGTTAAGGTCACGGAAGACATTAATGTTCCTCGGGCCAGGAGTGGACGCCCGGCTAATTTCTGCGCTGATGTCGGGTACCGGCAGGCCGTCGGGGACGGGCAAGGTAGCGGTCTCGGGCGGAGGTGAGCCGTTCTGCCCAGCGACAGTGTTCGTCTCAGATTCGGATTCTGACACAAGGTGCACGCGCTGGAGGCAGTCGTGGAGCTCCTCGTCAGTGTGATGCTCGAAGGGGTCGAGATTCGAACGAATCGTCCCTGAGAAGAGGACTGGATCTTGCGGGATGATTGCCAACCGAGATCGAAGGTCTTCCAGCTTGATCTTCGTAATATCTAGGCCGTCCACGTGAATGGTTCCTGACCGGGGCTCCAAGAACCTGAAGAGCGCCAAGGTTAGCGACGACTTGCCGGCTCCGGTGCGGCCAATGACGCCAATTCTCTCGGCGGCACGAGTTTCGAATGAAATCCCTTTCAGGACGGGCGGTAGGTCTGACGCGTAGCTCACGACGAGGTCGTTGACTTCCAGCCGACCCTGAGTCGGCCACGCAGCGGGCGGCTTCTCGCCCCCGAGGTTTTCCGTTTCAATCTCTGAGTACTCGATGACTCGCTCAACAGCGTTCATCTCCAGCTCAAGCTGCGCGTATGCCCGAATCACCATCAACACGACGCTGGAGAAATCCATTGTGAAGCTGAGAATGAAACCGGCCAATGCCGCGTCTCTGCCGGCCTTGGCGACAACGAGAACCGCAACGCAGACGGTGAATAGGATGCTGGCAAAGCCCAAGTTCCAGCCCATCCATCGACCAAAAAGACTCAAGTGCATGGTTGACTTGGTGTAGTTGTCAATCCTCTTGTGCATGAGGTGGACGTAGGGTGTAGCTCTTCCAAATGCGCGGATAGTGGTCAGTCCTGTCAAGGAGGAACCAAAGAGGTCAAAGATGGGCGAGTTTGCCGTGCTGTCGATTCTCTTCATTGGCCGTGCTACGATGATGTAGTTCATGCCGATATAAGCACACCAGGCGAAACAGATCAAGGCCAAAGGAATGACAAACGAGGAGATGAAAATAGATGCCGCTGCAACGCCGACGGACTGTAGCAGCATGTAGATGAAGTGCACCTGATAGGTGGCAATCATCTCGTCGATGGAGTTGAAGTCGGCTGTGAAGCGGTTGAGAATTCGGCCCACTGGAACAGTGTCGCTCCATCGGAGAGGCGCTCGAAGCACGGCGAACAGAAGTTTCTGGAACAAAAGTCGGCTAGCCTTGAGGCTTGCCACGTAGGTGAAATAGTACCGAGCTGTACCGATTACGAGGCCGCCGATGCAGACGCTAGCCCAGACGCTGAGCCAGAATTTGACTCCGTGTTCTTGGACAGCAAGGTTCGATACTGGCATCGCTTGGGCAAAGACATGTTGGCTTTGGTACATATTCTCGTACGGCCTCCAGTGGGCGGCATGGGTCGCGTACGTCGTGTTTGCCGTTTCGGCTTCGCCTGTCCAAAGCTTCACAACAAACGGCCCCGCTGTCGCAGTCGTTAGCAACCGTCCCAATCAACCAGGAAACACACAAAGGGTGACTTACCAATCTCGGTGGCCTGGTAGACGACATACAGGATCCCCAAGAATGCCCAATAGAAGTACCCACCGCTGTCGTTGACATAGATGCGGTATATCCGGCCCTTGACGGATCCTTTCTCGCGGGCCTCGTCCTCGACAAACTTTCGCTTAGGTTCAACCTTTTTATCTACTACTATGCCATTCGGGGGCCCAGATTCGACACCATTGGGCGCCGTTTCCTCAATCTCCGCCTCAGGCAAAGGCGACTCAGCACTTCTGATCCTCTCCAAGATCTGTGACTGTTCCAGGTCTTCCGTCAGGCCGGCAGTGAGCACCACACCGTTGTCGAGCTCGACAATGAACTTGGCATGCTTGTCGACCAAGCTGAGATGATGCGTGACAAGAATGCGCGTTCTACCCTTGCACAGGTCACCGATAAGGCATTCCTCGAGAATTGTTCTGCCGACGTGAGCGTCCACGGCACTGAAGATGTCGTCCATGACCAGGATACCAGCCCTTGAGTACACAGCGCGGGCGATGGTGACACGCCACTTTTGCCCTCCGCTGAGATTCACTCCATTGACGCCAAGTTCTGTTTCATCACCATCTGCGAGGCTTGCCATGTCTTTGTTCAAGGCGCAGGCGGTGAGAGTTTTCTCGTATCTCTCCTTGTTGTAGGGCATACCGAAGAGGATATTGTCTTTCAGTGTTGCGTTCTCGATCCATGGTACTTGGCCAACGTAGGCAATGCTGGTTGGCAGAATCCAGTTGCTTGGGTTAGCCTTGTGATCTTGGCGTTCAGTGGCAGCCGGCGGGGTGGGGACGTAGATGGATCCAGAGAGGAGGTCGGCCTCGCCGATTATTGCCGCGAGCAACAGAGTCTTGCCCGAACCCGTTTTGCCCGAGATGACGGAGAGCTCGCCTGCCGGGAAGGTCAAGGAGACATCCCGCAAGACAAACCGATTCTCTTCCTCAACAATCTCATCCGAGTCATCAGACTCCTTTTTGTCCTTTTTCTCCTTCTCGTCAAGCGACCATGCAAGGGAGGCGTTATCAAAGGCGACATCAGGCCCATCCTTACTAACCCTCTCAATCTCGGGCCCTTCCAGGTATTGCTCGATCCGCTTTAGTGACACCCAACTGTTGATGGCAAAGCGGATGAGCGTGGGCATCAAGGATATGGCGAAATCCAGCGAGCCGAGAATGCCGATGCTCACAAAGGCGACTGAAGCTGAAAGCGAACCATGGATCCACGCATAAGAGCCCAGTGATGTGACGGTGAGTATGACTGGCGCAATCATCCAACACAAAGAAAAGGCGATGTCGATTTTGAAGTACTGCCACAGAGTCTCTAGTTCCTGGTCTCTCAGGTCCAGGATACGCTTTTCCCACTGCGCCTCGAGGGCCGAGAATTTGACTTGTCGGATGCCCTGGAGTGCTTCCTTCACTAACTCAAGCTTTCCGTCGCGAACTTTCATTAGTTTCCTAGAGATTTTGAAGTAAGTCTTGGAGACGATGGCGTTGACGGGAACAATCAGGGAGACTGCCAGGACAGCGAGAGCGATCGGAATCCAACCGAGGAGGTACACCAGGAACCAAATGGAGAGTACTAGGCGTAGGATACCCGACGGAATGAGGAACTGATTGAGGCTGAACATCGCCACTCTCCTCGCGTCGACGCCCAGCAGGTTGATCACCGCCTGCCGAGACTGCTGATCGGTCGACTCGTCTTTGCTTTTCGCCTCACTCTTGCCGGTCGGTTTAGTGGTTTGGTCTCCATTGGCGGCTTCCGGGTCATTCCCGTTTGCGTCCCCGTTGGCGCCCCCGTTGGCGTCCGGCTTAGCCGGCTCGTCTTTGTCTTCCTCCTCGGGCTTCGGGGTCGTATATTCATCGGGTATAATGGCGGCCTTCACGTTCTTCCGCCGCATCGCTTTCTCGAAAATAAGGGCCCCAAGCTGGCTCCTGATAGGAAGTTGAAGTTCTACAACCATGGTCCAGTACATGAACCCCTCCAGATACTAGGAAATGCGTCAGCAAAGTTCATCAGGGTTGTAAACAGTGAAGAGGCTTCCTCACAGCACCAGCGATCTTCGAGATGCCCAACCAAGTCAGGAGAACCCAGACCGGGGGACCACCGGATTCCCCTCCAGTTTCAATAGTACGCAGCAGGGTCAGCGTTATGTACCAAGGAAGATATGAGATTCCAACGTTGAGGGACGCCAAAAACCACTGCTTGGCCAGCGACGGAATGAACTGAATGAGGAAGGCGAGAAACAGCGACCGTTTGGTCTTTCGGTATGCCACAGACGCGTCGGCAGCGCGGAGATTGCTGCCCAGGGTCGGAATGTCGTCCATCTCGAAGTCGCCCTTTTTGTTAGCCAGAGACATCAGCTGGTTGGCCCAGCGGTAGTTCAGCCGGTCCCAGGCGCTGACGGTGAACATGCGGTCGACCGGAGCACCATTGTAAAACAGTTCAGGCCGGCGTGGGATTTGGATGCTGGCGATGGCGAGAGCAAACGCGGTTGCGCACGACCAGACGTGCAAGATTCCGACGGGCGAGCGCGTATCGGGCGATGCGGCCGACGCGAGCTGGTACAGCAACCCGCTGCCAATGGCCACGCTTGCGACCGCGAGATACACGCCTTGGTTGTATGCGCGGACCGAGTCCCGGATCGCGGCAATTGCAATTGCCTGAACGCCAAGGAGGCCCTGGAAGCACCATTGTCAGCGATTGTGTCCGCCACAATTGGAAGGTTTCTGCCAAAACTCACCCAGGCAGCTGCGGTGAGCCAATTCCCGAGAGAAAACTTTGCCTCCCGGCTTGTCTCAGCAATCACAGCGAGCGCAATCTGGCCAGCCACCCCAAGTCCCGCCCACAAAACAATGATCGAGCGCTGCCATTTTGTCGAAAAGGCCGCCACGCTCTCAGGCGTCGCTTCTCCGTCCTTGTCGCAATATATCCCATCCTTGAGCGTTGCTCCTCGACGGCTCGCGAGCGCGAAGATCGCGGGCACAGTCGCCAACCCGCTAATGGCAAGCCCCGCCGCTGTGATGGCGAGATCCAGCGTATCTAGATCCAATCCGAGTCCCATATTGCCAGATTGTCGCCGAAGCCGGAGAAACTAGGGATGCTTGCGCGCTCAATTCCTCAGGCGCCGAGGGGACGGATGGGCGCTGCTCATTTATCACGACGAAATATGGTGGCAGGTGGTGGCAGGTTTCTTTCCTTCCAATCTCAGGCGGCTCGTTTGTCGAGGCCTGAGGCGATCAAACGATTTTGAGGGCAGAAGATGCAAAAAAGGCAAATGCCTTGCTGACCGCCCGATGCAGTGGTGTGGCCCAGCAACTTTCTGGGGTGAGTCAACCGTCGCACAAGCGCAGTCGTGCACAGTCGCGCGTGAGAAGGTGATTTGCAAGGCTCTTTCGGATTGGCCAGCGAGGGGAAATGGGATGAGAGTTGCGCCCGCAGGATATTGCCGTGGGCGCGTCGCGCACATCTCAGCTGCCTGATAACTCGCGGCTAAATCCCACCTTCCACCTGCGGCCATCGGTTCGACGTCCGCCTCGAACACGGGCAGGTGCAAACCAAGCGAATCTGACCCCGGGCCGTTCGAGAACCTTGCGGGGAGGGTAGTCCGTGCGCGGCGCGTCCCCCAACCCCCACACATGCCTTATCTCCGGGCGCCTTCATCCCAGCAGGGCAACTCCGACATAGGCACCTGGCGATCATAAAATGCCGTTCATCCATCGCACAGTGATCCATCGCTAGGCCGCCAACCTGCGGAAGATCGGGGCCCGAGGGACTGCCCAGGCTGCCACCAAAAGAAAGTCCGCATCCCGCTCACAACAACCCCTTCGTCGGAGGGCACCCTGAAGGCGCCAACGAAAGTGAGAATGGCTCCGGGAACAAAGCGGGCGGGGTTGTGGGGCTCAGAACACGGCACTGGAGGATCCCAGCCCGCACGCAGCACGTGATGGCGGCAAGGATTGCGCAGCGAGATTGAGAATACCACACGGACGGTTGGACTTCTGAACCGCTCGAATGCGAGCCTGAAACCGAGATGGACGCAGAACTTCCTGGGTGGGCATTCACGCTCAAGCCAGAGGACGCGGTGGTGCCGAGATTCGACGCCGACGTGATTGACACAAACCAGCCACGCGCTGCCAAAGCCCACCGCAGGGACCAAGAAAGGGGTCGCGGTGATCAACAATTGTGGCGGCACTTCTGGCTGCCTCGGCCCCACCAGGCAGCCGCCGATGGCGATGGTTCGCGCACTGTTTCATCCGATTCCGAGGATAATGCCCCTCGGCGAGAAAGGCTAATTTGCCGGAGGCCAAAATCCGTATCCTCCATCCTAATCGAGGATGACTATGGTCCGCAAAATTCGTCTCTGGTCTTGCAACACCAGGCAGCCGAAAAGGCAAATCCCACCATCGCTTCCCATTTATGCCATTTTTGTCGCAAGGTTGCCGTGGACTTGCGACGACAACACGCGTACCAAATCCTCCCACCAGACGAACAGCGGCCCAAGGGCTGGCGCGTCCAGCCTTCAAAGTCTGGATTCACTTATGGCGAGGTTCTGAGCGCTGCAGCCGATGGCTGTGCCTTCTTTGCGTTCATCGCTGGAACGCTTCAGGTTCAGGACGCAAATAGGGTACATGCCATCGACGGTTCCTCGGAAGTAACCATCACTGGGACTGTTCAGGCAGCTGCTTCCGTTGGATTCTCGATCCAACGCGTGTACGAAGGGAAGACTCAGCATCGACACAACCCGACGCAGAGTCTACACCTCTACACGGTACCAGGTTCGTCAGGGAGACGTGAAGGGCCCCAGTACCCGAGGTACTTTGACTAACCTTTGGCAGGAACGAAACCTCTCCACCAGACCATTGGCAACTATCTGCCGCCTAATCTCCTCCCAGATTCTCAGCTCAGCTTCACTCGCGCGCGTGACTGGCTAGAAGACTGTGACAGGAACCATGTGAGCTGCAGAGCACATACCGTGGGCCGCCCATACATGCCGAAGCGGGTTATCGAGATTGATCAGACATCTCCGAGCCTCCGTGCATGGCTCAGTACCGACGCCCCTGCCGCCCCGTACGTTGCCCTGAGCTACTGCTGGGGAGGCGACCAGATGGCAAAGACTGTCAAATCACGGGTTACCGTCTACGAGAAAGACATACCCCTTCATACCCTCCCGCAGACCATCCAAGACGCCATCGTCGTCACACGGGGCATCGGCCTGCGATACCTTTGGGTCGACGCCATGTGCATCATCCAGGACGACGGCGATGACATGGCGGAGCAGATCGGCCAGATGTACGCTGTATACCGCAACGCATACGTGACCGTTTCCGCTGCCACAGCCGCCACCAGCCAGGAAGTACGCTCATACACCCCTCACACAGCTCCATCCCCCACAAAACACCTTCCATTCCCAGAGAGTCACCCACTAACACAGCCCCCAGGGCTTCCTCCAACCCCGCACCCAATTCCGCGGCTTCCACCTCTCCGCCCGCCTCGACGACAACGTCTTCGGCCCCGTCCTCGCCGTCCCCGAGCCCAAATCTCTCCCTGCCCCCCGCCGCCCGCCGCCGCAGTCGACTACCCCCTCTTCACCCGCGGCTGGACCTACCAAGAGCACCAACTCTCCCCGCGCATCCTCATATACGGCTCCTGCGAGATGCTCTCCTGGTGCGCCGAAGCCACGCACCGCGACGGCGGCAACGAACACCCCCACTGGCAGGAGCACAACCAGTATGCGGGACTGCTGTTCTACCAAGGGCAGCTTGGGACTTCCCACTCCACATCTCACCATCCAAAGGCATGGGGCGATGTAATAGAGAACTACTCCCAGCGGAAGCTGACAGTCGAAGACGACAAACTACCTGCCGTCGGCGCCGTTGCAGAGCGGTATGCTGAGACAGCGAAGGTGTCAGAGTATCTTGCGGGGATGTGGCGGGAGGAGCTGTTGCTGCAGTGTCTGTGGCGGGTGTGGAACCCGAAGAAGACAAGGCGGCCGGGGAAGTACCGCGCGCCGTCGTGGTCGTGGGCGGCGCTGGATGGGGATGTGGAGCCTTGGGTTGATGAGGGGGGGGAGGGGAAGGTGAGGAAGGTGGAGTGTGAGTTGATACACGCGGAGACGGAGTTGTGCTCGGTGAAGATGAGGTTTGGGAGTGTCAAGGGGGGAAGCATGCGTGTTCGTGCGCGGATGAGGCGGGTGTTGTGGTTCAATCATGATGAGTACCGTAGGGGGAGGTACCAGGCGCTGAATCTGTGTCATGGGAGGGGTCCGGAGGTGGAGGATGAGGAGCTGGCGCTGTTGATGCAGTGGGGCGGGATGGACCCAAGGCTGACGCTGAATATTGATGTTGTGGGGGAGTGGCCGGTCGATGAGGAGATTGTGCTGTGGAGCATGGAGGTGTATGCGACGGGTGTGGAAGGAGAGGTTGAGAGCGGGGAGGGTATTTTGCTTCAGCAGGTTGATAATGGATCGGCCGCCGGGGCGGATGTTTTCCGACGCGTGGGGAGAATCTCGGTGCAGAGCCAGGATTACATGCGGGAACCGTGCTGGTTTAACAAGAGGGAGGCGGAATGGAAGGACATAACCATTATTTGATCCAAGCGGACACGAGATTTCATCCAAACAAGACCCGCGATGGAGACTATTGCCTGCAGGGCGTTGGCCCAGCCGGTCAAGTTGGGCAGAGGGCTGGGGACGCACGACATGGTGGGCCAGACGGGGTAATCAAAGCACTTAGGAGAATTCACCGTGGGATGTAGGGCTCTGCTATGATGAAATTGCGGCTGCATTGCGAAAGGCCTCCCAGTACCATGGATAGATGCAAGCTGTCGGAGCTCGTTAGGTAAATCCCAAAACTTGGGCTTCGATGCGGGATGTAACGTGACTCAGGAGGGCGAGGGCTGCCCTGGGCAACGGGATCTTCCGTGTTGAGGGCAACCCGCGTCATTTATCCGTGGAGATCCTGATTGCCGGTTTCTATTCTTGTAGCTGTTTACACATCACCCTGTTGGCTACCGGGGATTTCAGACTATGTGTGAGCCCTACATGCGAAGATGCACCAGATGTACCCGATCAAGGCGAACGGAAGACAAGGTAGGAGACGGAGATCTGCCTTTCACCGAACGCCACTTACTTTATATCTCATATCTGGATATGCATAGCTGTATGGCCAATGTCTCGGTGAATCGGCCGCCGACTAAGCCCAATATCAAAAGACCGACCGTCATATGTACGAACACGAGCCAAAGATGAGAGACTTTCAGGTATAAAGACCTCCCTAACAGCACGTCGCTTACCCCTTATCTCTAGGCCCTATCAACCGTTATTACCATCCTACAGCATCCCAAAAACACCACATCTACCCGCCACCATGAGATTCACACTCACCGCCCTCCTCGTCACCGCATTGTCCGTCTCAGCAGAGATCTGCCCCGACGCAAACGGCCTCTACTACAAAGGCCGCAGCGGATACTACCAAGTCCAGTGCGGCGTCGAGTACTGGACCAAGACAAATTTGGACTCATCCAGCGCCTCGAGCGCTGTAGCCTGCGCCTCGTACGTCTGACGCGGCCCATCTCCCATGGTTGCTTAGGCAATGCTAACCAGTGCTGGTGATAGGGCCTGTGACTCTTGGACCTCCAAGAATCCGAACAGCCCGTGTGCGGCGGGGAGTTTTCTGAGCACGAGCAACAAGTGCTACTTGAAGCCGGGGGATCTCACGGCTGAGAAGAGGAGCAATTCGAATGTCATTTCGCTTATCTTGACTCGTTGAATGGGTTTCCTGAAGCATGGATTGGTCCGGGGTATCATCGTCTTGTCAGGCGAGGTCAACAGGAGGCTCGTGCCTTACAGAGAGAGGCTGGCAGGGAGAACCATAGTAATCCTAAAAGAGAGAGAAAAATCGGGCAATTCTGATATTGAAGACTGTATTATCGTAGATATTTAATTCACGAAGTTGTGGGTAATTGAAGTTTTAGGCGTGGTGCAGGGTCCGACTCAGGGGCTGTTCCAAAGGCAGGGGTATTCCAACAGCCCCTCACCTAACTTAGTACACAGGTGGCCCGAAACTGACCCATTTTCAACCCCCGTATCGCCGCAAAAGGGAGAAACGTCGATGCACGAGCCACTGAGACCGAGGCTGGGTAAAACGAACTATAATCCCAGCGCGACCGAGTGGTCTGAAAAACTTCGAGGTTGAATAGTGGTTTGAAAAACTCCGAGGTTGAATTAGAATTGGCTGACATCACGGTCGTGTCGGTATATCGTACAGTCTAGCCACCTTTCCTAATACGCACCTTCGTACTTTTCACCACGGCAATGACTTTGGTATCATTCGCCTTGATAACTTCAGCTGAATCTTCCACAACATGGGCTTCTGCCTTATAGCCAACGTCAAATAGAGGATAAGATGAAAATTCGGGTAGCTCCTGAATGTCAATGGTGACCCAGAGCCAGACCAATACTGCCCAAGCAAGACACAATGCTAAGCCTTGGAGAATCGCAAACAGGACAAACATGGCTTTGTCAAACCGAATCTTTCCGCGTGGAGCAACAATTGATGCTTGGGTGTAGAACTGGGGCGGCAGTGTGCTGACCAATTCGTGGGTCTGCAGAGCCGTATTGCCGTAGTTGTTAGCGTTGAAGAACCAAAAGGGGAAAGCGACGATTCTTTCAAAGTTTTGTAAAATTGAGGCACGAGCTGAAAAATCCCTCATCTCGTCCTGGTTGGCCCAGAAATTTCCGATAATGGACGAAGGAGCTGGTATGTCTGCTGCCGTGTAGTTCAGCAGCCAGCTGAAAACTCTCCTGTAGGCAAGCAGATCGAGGTCTCTGACCGGCATAGCCGGCTCCAAGTCCGAGACTCCAACGATGGAATAGTTTGAGCGAGATGCCACGACAGTAGCCCGCCGGGTATAGAATGTGACTGTGGTTGTGATATTTGCTGCCGCCGACAGGCCACCGCATGCCGTCGTGTTGGCGCTGTTTTGACAAACGTATAACCCTTCAAAACGGTTAGAAGATCTCGCCAGTGAAACAGGTGCTGATACAGGGGTCCGTGAGATGAGGTACGTGGACTTACCAATGTCGAGATGCGCCTTGGTTTTCTTTGAGTTCCGTATACACACTTGAGCAGAAATTAGGATCCCAGCCGAGCCAAAGAAATCACAGTCGGTGGCTGAAAAGTCAGGAAAAGTCGGATTGTACTCGAACTCGACATGTATTGAAGGTATGTGGTGGGCCATCACTAGGGGATAAGATGGGAAACTCGTGGGTGTCCAGGGAGTGAGCATAATTACGCCGCCGCTCATGAGATATGCTCTACAGTATTCCCCTGTACAGTTTATCGGGTCGCAGATCGTCGAGTGCATCTGATTTGCCACAAGATTGTAGGAGATAGCGGTGAACGAATATGGCGCGACCGCGCTTTTGTACTGCGGAGACATGGATTGGATCGAGTCCAAAAAGGTCGTGACATATGATCCGTTAAAAGACCCGAGACCGCCTGTTACGTTGTAGGTATCGGCATAATGGTATGCTGTGGTAAAAGAAGTATTGACTACTTGGCTTCAGCATTGCCTCAGGCTGTTCGAGATCTGAATCATGGCAGAAACGCACCAAATAAGACGACACCCGAGAGTGCTACTGCGCCGTTTAGCGCAATTCTATCGGTGTCGTAAGCTATGGTTCGCCTTTTATCCGGGGACTGGAATAAGTGACACACCTTAGCGTAGCCCAGAGCTTGGTTGGCCGTTTCGACATGCTCGACAATATGATATTGATAGCCCCCAGGAACCCTGTGGTCTCTGACATTGCCAGGACACTGAGATATCCAAAACCTGCCGGCCTATTCATCTTCCCCCACATCAAGAATGAAAAGGAGGTGCTAAGAATAGCTGAGGTGAGAAGGGAGAGCAGCCCCTGAGCCGCACGGAACACCGCAAGTGTTGTGCTGACATCGAGGACGGAAAGACGGATGTTAGTATCGAGTACCTAAGTGGAGCAGGTCGTCTACACAAAGTAGGTAATAAATACGAAGAGAGCCGTCGACAAAACTACTAGAAGAGTATGCGGCCATGTCCTTGAAAGTAGACCACCTGCCATTATCTTGTGCATGGCTAGGAAAATAAATTCAGAGTGCACGGCTGAGAAATAGTGAGTGACGGCTTGAAGCGTGTGTACTCTCGCCGCTTAGTCTCGTTATGAATCACTCTCCCGGGGACCTGAATTCAGAGGCCTCCCTGACGAGCCGCAGTGCAGCGTCCAGCTCATTCACTTGGCCCATGCCATGTGCTTCGTGGACCAGGCAGATTGCCGTTTGATTGCTGTTTAATGATGGACTCCTGGGTATATTGTCCTCAGCCTCACTTCACCATCTATATTCGACCCTTCATAGAACTCGCTTCAGCAGAATTCGGGGGCCACACCAAGACTTGTCCAATGGGAAGAACCAATAAGTGAGAGATCCGACAGGTCGCAGCGGTTGTGATAGAGTATGTTCAGCCGAGGCTTCCTTGGATCGTTTCTGCCGAGACCAACATGTGGTGCACCGAAGCATATATATTCTGCAGCTTAAAGCGACAACTTCTTGACTGTGCACGCCACGACAACCCCTACATCCTTACCTCACACACCAGTCATTTGGACCATGATGCTTCACATTCTCCTGCCAATCGCACTGTTTGCAGGACTCTTGTGTTCCCAGTGTCGGTTGGCAAAATATCACTGCTATTTCCTGCTCTCCATACTGAGTCTTGACAGGGCCAACTGCCTCAGGAAACAGCTCTTCCACATGTAGCAACAGTTGTCGCCTCAGCGGGCCGGTTCCGGCCGCCTGGGAATGGGTAGTCTTGGCAAAAAGAGATGCTGCTGCTGCTGCCACGATTACATTGGCAACGGAGGTGACGATAATCAACACGATTCTAAACTCTACGAAGACGAGCACAATTACCAACATTCTGCCCTCGGGCGTGGTAGCGCCATTGACCAATTCAAAGGGCACAAGAATCGAAACTGAGATACACAAGGCCGGGCTCTCCGTCGACAACCATCCTATAGGAATGGCCCTGGCGTACTAGTAACTAGCTGTGTGGAATGCCATGCTAACTGATTTCTTACGTAGCACGTTTCCAACCGATTTCTACAAGTGGCCGGACTACTACGGTTGGGACGGCATTCTGCGGACAACAGGCAAGACACCTGGGTCTACCGAGTGCGTTACTGCAGTCGCTGTTGGCACAACTCCCGGCACCACAGCCCATATAATGTCCAACCATCAACCGACTACGATGGACGCACCGATGGCATCAAGGACCGCGTCTGACCCACGGGGACTGGGCTACAGGCTGAAAATGGATATTTTCAATGGCCAAGGGTACTTTTGGATCTTCAAATCCCTCTTCCCTGACCACGAGGCCATCCAGTCGTGTGGCGGGCATGAAGCGCAGCCAGCCATCAACGCTCCCTGGACTTCGTGGATGGTGGCCACGTCTACACTATTTGAGACTTCTGTGGAGCCTGCACAACCGACACCACTGGCACCTGGTACAGCAGCAGCAAAGGACCGTCAAAGCGGGATTGCCAGCCTTGATCAACTTACTATTCTTGATCAATCTCAACCTACGATTCTCGTTCAAGCCGGCACGGCAGTGTTGGGCGGACAAACCGAGCGTACCGTAGGTATAAGCGAATTACCGCCACCCACGACCTCTGTCACAGACAATATACTAGGAACGCAAGCTGCCAGTACCTATTCTGAGAGGGTACTTCCAACTACGTCGAGGGCAAAATATACACCACAGACTTCCGGCTGCGGAACCGAAAAAGACTTTGTGCCTTCATTCGTCGCTACAGTCATATGCTTCGGGACACTACTTGTCGTATTCGCTCAACCAGACAACATCAGGTTCAGTGCACACAGTTGAGATGGTATTTGCACACCCAAAGTGGGCAGCAAAGAGAGTTAGGACTATCTAGAAAGCCGGTTGGCTAATCATGAAACATGTACTTTTAACTATAAGGGCTATAAGATCTTAATTATAAAGAATTTAAAGCCGGAAGGTGGTTTGAAGGGCGATTAGGGAGTGACTGAGTTGCCACGGTGCCACCAGAGGCCCTTCAGTCTGCCCGTAATACTAGTAGTAAGACTTCCAAATCGCGACGCCGTTCTATTCAAGGTGTCAAGTGCCGGGGAAGCGACATCCCTCAAGAGAGCCCTGCCTCAACTCCTCCTAAAGTAGTAATTGAGCCCTGGATGACCTCAGATTGTGCTGATCATGGAATGAAAGTACCAAAAGACGATCTAAAGATCGAGATAAGTGCAATCCCCATACTCAATCAGCTGCTGAACCATGACCACAACAAGCGCCACCAACACGCCCAGTGCGATGACGTGCCGCACCGCCCTGGCCGCATGGTGGGCCAGAACAAAATTGAGAGTCCTATCCGGTGGCTTCGGCTTCCTCTTGATGCTCCCACCCTTGGCGTCGCGCTCTGCGAGCTTGTCTTCCCCCTTGGGCCTGCTGACGAGCCCGCCGATATAGCCGATGAGGACTGCGAGGCAGATAAGAACTAGCTTGATTAGTATGTGCACGAGGGAGCTCGCCGAGATGAGGACAAGCCAGGCGGTGAAGACGGCGCGCCAAGCGGGCCGGCTCGCTGTACCCCACTGAAAGTGTGAGATGGCGCCGTTGATGGCGAGGCCCGCGGCACCGATGGCGAGGGCGGGCACCACCTCGAGACGGAACATTCCGCCGAAGAAGACAAACCGCCGGTTGATGGACATGCTGTGCATCTCGACGTACGGGAACGAGGGCACCGTAATGCGGCCCTTAAGGGACTCCTTACCACCATAGGGGACAACGCGGATAGTGCTGGGCGGAGGGGTAATGGTCTTGGGACCCGTAATCTCTTCGTCTTGAGCGTCTTTCCGCTCCCCTGCTGGTACATCTGTTTGTGGTTTGTTCTCGTGCGTGGCAAGACAGGGCTCAAACACGAAGATAGGCCGGTCACTGGTAGCTGCTATGAGCAAGTCTGTTTGCGAAGACGGATCAGGCGGGCCTTCGGGTTCCTTTTGGACAGTGACATCGAAGAGTTCCTCGTTGTCAGGGTGGCGGGGTACCAGTTTGCCGACAGGGATGAAAGAGGGAGGAGGGGCTTGAGACTCAGATTGCAATCGGAGAATAGCCTCGTCAAGGATCTCAGAGTGAACGATGTACAGAAAGTTATAACGTGGAGAAGAAATACTAAGAACAAGTCGCACATTAGCATCGCACTGAGCAACTAGAAAGCGAAGCCAGACCTACTGTGCGAAGAAGTTAACAATGCTCATAAGCAGGTACGGTACCACTGTGAAGCCAAACGCGGTGAAACCATAGCGGTTAACCTGGTCGCCCCTCGATCGGTAGAGGGTAATTCCGGCTGAGACGGTCTGGACTACGGCGGCGACGGCCTGGAAGAAGCCGCGCGAGCCTCCCAGCGGTAATGACCTTAGCGATGCGTCGACAGGCCCCACTTTCATGTTCCAAGGAACCACCGCCCACATGTACCCGGCGGGCAAACCGGGAGGATTACCGAATATGATGCTGTCCGTGGGGATCTGGACAGCATCGGGTGTTGCAAAAAGCACTTTGGGATCGGAATAGACAAATAAGAGGTAGCCATCAAATACGACCTTCCCGTCCTCTTCCTCATCGAGAACGAGTGACACGTGCTTGATCGTCGTGACCGAGGCATGAGGCACCCAATCCAAGGACCGGATGGCCATGATTAAAGCCCCAGCCCTTTGAGCTGACTCGAGCGAGTCCTCCACGGGCCGCAGAAATGGAAAGTTAGATTTCCACTCCCAATTCCACCGAGAAATGGCTTGTAATGCGAACTGGATGCCCGAGATGGGGTAGAGAAGACTCATGATCATGGCCCAGAGGGTGCGCTTGCCCGAGTAGCCCTGCGGAACTCGGATACTAGCCACATGGGCGAGGTAGTTGACGATGAAGTAGACGGCAATGTCTGTCGCTGAGATGGGTAGGCAGATGAGATTGCCTTTGCCATGGTTCGAGACGCCGGATGCAGAAATGGTGATGGTTTCTGGCGATGGAGCTGGGGCGGCGCGGACGGTTGGAAAGGCGAGATGGAGACAAATGGCGATGAAAATCATGGCATCCATGAGCTGACCAGCTCACTCAAAGCTGACGTGAAATGCGACGTTGCCTTCCACTTGAACATTAGAATGCCATGGTTCGAAACTTTTCCCGTGGAAGAAGGTGCGTCGCGGATCTAGAAATTTCAGCTGAAAAACTGGGAGCTGAAAGGGCAGAGCGCCACCAATCTCCGTTGACAGGTCAGGGCGCTTTTTGCTGCGGAAGGTGCTTGGCGTCGTCGCTCCGGGGCTTCGGTCGAAAATGCACACTCCCGCGCAATCGGTCCTGGATATCGCGCCTTCCTCACGATCGGGCCCTGAGCGAAGGTGACGCTGCCGCCGAGCAGGTAGCAGCACCTCGGTATATTGCACAGCACATAGGTAAGCTTATCATATGGCTTTGGAGGCTTTTGAAAGATCAAACTCATATAGACTGCGCTTAACAAGTGACTGCTCTGCTGCAAGCAGTGTGCTCACACGCGAGCCAAGCTTAGAGAAATTAGCACGTCTTCATCGTGTCAGAAAGGAGGCAGTCAGCCTCGCTGCTTTGATGCCTGGCACTGCCAGAACGCTAGTCAGCCTGAGCCACCACAATTCCGAAGGCTATATTCTGCAAAGAAGTCTATAAAATAAAGAGGTTCCGGCCAGAGGCCAAAACCTCAACAAGCAATAGAATCAACCGGTTGCAACCCCCATTATTCTAGAGATTCTAGAGTGCCGGTGTTTCTGACACATCGGTCAGCGTTGCGACAGTGCTTTGGTAACTGCACACTGTAGTGCAACGTAGACACGTAGGGGCACATCAGCCACCCCACCCAAAGTGACAGCCTGTTCTGTTGCGATGTCAGGGATTGAGATTATATCGATAGTTATTTCCACATGCAACGCCCCGCAGCTATAGTTTCGGAGGTTCTCCTCAGCCTCAACAAACTAACGATAGTGACAGCAGATGGAGTGACTAGGTCTTGAATACGCAAAGATCCGAGAACGGTCTTTTGACGGATTTATATTTTAAGATTTTCGCTCCATGTGTAGATCATGACCTCCTCACCCGAACAAGCACTTTTATGCGCTCTGTCTCTAATCCTCACCTAATAGCGGACCCTGCAATGTCTAACCAATTATTTCGCATCCTCTTTATCTTTCTCGTCTGTCTAACCAATTTCGTAAAATCCAAGTCGACAGCGTCCAGTCCCGCCACAATCGGAGTGTCCGGCGCAGGAACCAACCCCAAGCCAACAGCCCAGTCGACCAAAAACGTTTTTCCGTCATACTATCCCATACACCATATACATTCACCGATTCCAGCTGGTGTTTATACCCATTTATATCTCTGGTTCCCACAGATCATCCCTTATTTTCACAGTTACGGCCAACATGCTCCCCGACAATCACTACTGTCGTAGTTGATGCGTACGCACCAACCCCAATTTCAGTAGCATCTTACGGTTCCGCCACAACAAGCTCTTGGAGCAATTTCCACAAGGTCCAGACCTTTGTTTACCTCCCGTGTACTGTGGAGGATGTCAATTGTCCCACACTCTAGTTCGGGACGGTCGCCACCACCGTTGACACCCGGACCGTGACGACGGTTTATTATAGAGGAGAAGCGAGGAACACCTATAATTAATTTGGAACCTGGAAATATGAGCATTTGCCATGGAGTTGCGACCGGATCGATTCGGCCCCCGTTACCTGCGTGACGACTAGCGCTGGCGCTGGCTCCGAAGCTCCTATAGCAACTACTTTTACTATTCCCGCGGCGCAGTTTACCACGTCCTCCCTCACTATTGTCGACGCGGAACTCGAAGATCCGATGCCCTCACGTCGCACGCAACTCCAGGATAGGATCTTTGCCCTCCCCAAAGCCTGGATCATCACACCGAGGAATGAAACAAGCGCTAGCCTGTGTCCAGGCCCCCGCTCCATCCTTGGCACCTTTGCCCGCCGTCAACGCAATCTCGGCGTTACTTGGCTGGATCCTCGGAAACTATTCTGTCACCAAACGACTGACCTGCGGTCTGCTTGGCCGGCACAGTGTGCCCACCTCATCCTGGTACGTGACGTGGATTATCCCCGCCGGCATGCACGCTGCCGCCAATGCTGCCGTCGCCGCCGTAATCTGCGGACACCCAGACTACGTCGCCACTTTCGACCAGGCCGACCTCACCATTCTCCTCTTCACACGCCACAGAGCAGGGTGGATTCCTTCTGTAGTTGCTGGGCACCTGACCAACTTCTGTGTCCCACTCGACTCTGATGGGCTCACATAATTATTTCTTAATTAATTCCTAAGCAGTGCTTAAGTAGCGCCTAAGGTGGCTAGGGGCGGGGCGGGTGACTGGGGCTGGTGAGGGCAACTTTAGGGTAAAATAACATCAGTAGTATTTCCAGGAATGTACTTATGTAAGGCGCTTTATCAGACCGATGATGCAACACCGTTCATCTACCTCCCTCCTATTTCACATCTACCCCCATCCTGACAACCCCTAAACCTCCGAAGCCGCCATATCCACCTGCCTCGGCACCGTCGTCCCGGCCGTGACATATTGCGCCGCGCCCGTATACCTCCACCTCTGAAAGTACGCATTCGGCGTTCCCGACGGACAATCCAACCCGCTCCCCGCGCCATTACACGTGGCATACACCCCCAACAACGTGCCCACAAACGACCCACTCCCTCCACTCAGCAGCTCGGCCGACGCCGTGCCTAACACAATCTTCGTCTTGACATCCGTCGCCAGCATCGCCGCGAGGGTGTACGTGTTGATCGACCCCATCTGGATCTGCAGACGGATGGCCTTGCCCACCCACGCGGCCGGGACGGCGCTAGTCTTGCTCTGGCCGTTGGCGGTGAAGCGGAAGGAGAGCTGGTTGCTGAGCTGGACGAGGGCGAGCTGGATGTTAGCCTCTTGTGTCAGGAAGGCAGTGACGCCCGCTTCTTGGTTGTTTTCCTTCGGGGAGAAGGTCAGGTCGACGCTGAAGGTGAAGAGGCTGTGGGTCTGGCGGCGGCCGATGAAGGAGATTGCGCGGGTGGCGCCGTTGGTGCTGCCCGAGGGGGAGCCGGCGAGGTTGTTGCGGCCGAGGACGACCTGCAGGCCAGCGTCGGTGGCGGTGAAGATCCCGTCGCGCGGGATGCGCCAGTACACGAGGTTGCGGGGGATGGCGGCGCCGGTTTTGAAGTCGTAGACGTCCGGGTCGCTGTTGAAGGGGCCGTCGCCGGGGAGGTCGCGGGTTTGAGGGGGGAGTTGCCAGCCGGTCATCTCGCCGCGGACGGGCGCCATGATGGGCCACTCGTCCTTGTTCCAGGTCACGGGGAAGAGGGCGGTTTCGCGGCCCATGGGGTAGGATTTGTATTGCGGGCCGGAGCGGGTGGCGAGGCACATGCCCCACCATTTTCCGTTGGTGTCCTGGAAGAGGTCGGCGTGGCCGATGGTCTGGAAGTATTCTTGGGTGCCCTTGTTGGTGAGGAGGGGGTTCTTGGCGTAGCCGGTGTAGGGGCCGGTGACCTTCTTGGCGCGCGCCATGGTGACGGCGTGGTTGGTGCCGGTGCCGCCTTCGGCGATCAAGAGGTAGTACCAACCGTCCTTCTTGTAGACATGGGGACCCTCTGGCCACACGCCGCCGGTGCCGTTCCAGATGTTGATGGCGGTGCTCATTTGGCCGGTGTTGATGTTCATCTCCTGGATTACTACGCTGTGGGTGGCGACGTAGACTTTGCCATCGTCGTCCCAGAAGAGATCGGGGTCGATCTTGGGGGCGTCGAAGGTCACGGCACTGCTCCATGAGGACTCGTTGTAGGGAGTGGTGGTTCGGAAGAGAACACCAGCTTTCTTGCCTGTGCCGAGATATTCGCAGATGACGTAGAAAGTACCCTTGTTGGCGCGGATGGTGGCGGCGAACATGCCCTCCTGCTGGCCATTGGTGTTCCAGCTGTAGCCGGGGAGCTGGGACTCGCGGGTCCAGACATGGCTGATGAGCTTCCAGTTAATCAGGTCTTTGGATGCGTAGATGGGCAGGCCAGGGAAGGAGATGAACGTCGAGATCACGCAGTAGAAAGTGCCATCGACTTGTATGCACGACGGGTCTGAATGCCAACCGGAGAGCACGGGGTTGGTAAAGGTCGAATTTTGCGATACCACGGGCGCGATCAGCTGCGCCAAGAGGGCGAAGGCCAGGCGGAATGATGAGAGCTTCATCGTAAGGTATCGTCGTTAGACGGGGGACGGCTAGAGAGTCACAACGAGGACCGACCGTTGGACACCGAGGGGTGGTCTTTATGTCGAAACCAGGTACTCGGCCCTGAGGGGGCCGGAGGGAGGCGTGTCCCGGGATCTGATCGGGCAAGCAGGTACAGCTTTCCGGTTTAACCGGAATCGTTTCCACCAAACAAAGGGGACTGCTTTCCGCCCCGAAGGTGAACCCGGCTGATGGTTGGCGCGCTTCTCGCCACACAGGCAAATTACGCCCGTGTTATTTGCCATCCACGGCTATAGAGGTATTGGCGCGCATTAGTACATTTCCACCAGGGACAATTAGAGCGTTGGAGGCGAGCGTAGTACCTGAGATTACGCGACGCTGGGGGCGACTAACCACAAGCAATGCGGGGCCGTTGAATCCATCTTGGTAACTTCGAGCAACAGACTTGTGAGTGGAAAGTCGGCATTATCTCATCCAAGTCGCTATGCTCATTCTGTCCAGCTCTTCCTCTCCCAGCTCTTGATTTGGCTCATCGAGGGCATGTTCGTGATGCATGCTGCTTGCGCTCTCCCTGACCACCCGTGAGGAAACTTGCGAGGAGGCTCTGTTTCTCTGCCAGTTCTCCCCCGAAATGCTCATTGACTTGAGCGACGTGCTGAGGTCGCTTAGACCGGCGATCGACATCTTGTTCCTCGACCTTCCCACCGACAGAAGCGATGGAATAGACCCGGAGCCCCCCGCAAACCGGCTGAGACGAAGTGCTGCACTTGCTCCAGTTCTTCTAAAGTTGGAAAGATCAAGGGAGCTGAATGAACTGGCGAGTGTTGGCGAGACTTGCTTGGCGTGTAATGCATCTTGGTTCACGCTTGGACCTAGAGGAACAAAAGCGTGCAAGGTATTGTTGGAACTCTGCGGCTCTGTTGACGGGGTGCCGATGTTGAGAAATCTTACACGGAGTGTGTCCTCAATATACCCAACCCATGACCTCTTCATTCGGCTGGCGCCACATCGTGATCCACACCGTGGAGCCTTCGGGCGTCGAAATACATAGTGGTCCAGAAAGATCTTTCCGAGTCGCATCTCTGACTCGCCCAGCATGTATTCGTGTCGCTTTAACAGTCGTCGGATCAGGTCGCTGTCCGAGCTGGCAGGTTCAGCCCAGGAATCGTGCGAGTGGCGGATCATTCGGGAGACTACCATGAGCAACTGTGTCGGGCTGATACCCATCCTTGTCTGTGTCTCGCTCATCCAGAGAGGCCATGGATCGGAATCCTCGGCTGTGCTGTCATTCCATCTTTGCCAAAGTCGGATAAAGATTGTGTTGGTGTCATCCAAATCAATACCGTTGTTGGTGTTGTCGTGAACACTGGCAGCTTCTGTATCTTCTCTCCATAACGAGAAGCTTTGAAGATGTTTGTCGCACCAGTACAGGCAAGATCTAATGCAAGGATTGTTGAAACCAACGATAGGTTGGAATTCAAACGGCCCGGGAACTCGAGTGAGGATGTGATCTTCAAGCTGTGTATATTCTTCCACCTTCAATGTGGAGAATGACAGCTCCCATGAGCGCAAACGAAGAACGCTGTGGTAAAGTGGGAGGTCCAAACATCGATCTGTCAGAGGAAGGGCTTTTAGAAAACTTCCTAAGGTTTGATCAGCCGCCCGTGCAAGCTTTTGCGCTTCGGCCAAGTTAGGTTTCGCTTCCTCAAGGTTTCCGTTGCAAATGGAGAGGAAGGCGAGAAGCATATGGAGCAAGAACAACCTATGCGTAGCTGATAGAGCCGTAGGTCTATGGATTTCTGCACATATGATGTTTCGAATAACCTCAACGTGCTCGGTGTTCCTTGCCGTGTACGCGCATTGGACCACCAGGTACCAAAAGCTGCAACCAACATAATGCTCAGGGTCCGAGTGCTGACGTTTCAACATTGTGATGTAGAGCTTGAACGCTTCCTGGTGGCAGCTCAGGACCGCAAAGCAGTCGGCTGCACGCCTGATGTCGGTCATGTCCTGCTCCGAGAATGTGTCAACTGGGCGATTGAGATCGATTATGCGCGGACTAGGCTCTTCTGCTTTGTTCAGCAGTTTATCGGCAGGTTCCGTGGTCGTCTCCTCCAAGTTTTGAGACCCGAGACCCATGTCCTGGGGGCGGACTGGTGACGACGCTCCCCAAGGCACTGGTGTCAAAGGACGAAGGGGGTGAGCAGCCTCGCTGGGCAGCGTCGTTGATGTGTCTGGATCAAAGTCATCGAACGCCTCTGTAGTGTCGACAGCGTCAAGCAGAGACATGATACTGCAGCCATGACTCTTCTGTACAGGCTGAACACCGCCTGCAGCACGTGTCTTTGGTCCTGTTTCGTGAGGCAGTCCTAATTGTTCGGAATCCGGGTGATCAGAAACGCTTAGAATGTGACCGAGTGTTTCGAGGCCTGCGCGACCAGCGGAGATCTCGTCCAGCTGTTTGTCCCATAATGCGATGCGGTATGCGTGCTCGTGCTTCTTCAGCGGCGGCTCGCTGGTAGCAGAGCCACTGCTGGCGGCAGAGTTGCTTGCGGAGGTGGCTAAAGTCCTCGGGCGCTTCAGAGTACGTCGAACTGAAGTCGTAGAAGCCGGTTTCGCTGGCGGCAAGGACGGCAATGGTGCTGTTGGCGGCAATGATGGCAATAGCGCTGTCGAGCCTTGTTTCTTGACAGCCCATTTCTTGTTGAACTGATACACATACTGGCGCACACTGCAAGTCTAAAAATTAGCGGGGAACTTTGGCACCGACGGGACTCACTCACGTTGCATCGAAGCCGTGTCGGAGCCGCATTTGGACCGCCACTTCCCCGACGTTCGATGCGAGGAAGATCTCGATCATTTCGGCCTTGTGCTCTTCCCATTCCTCGGGCGGAATACGTCCAGCCCGATGAGCCGCTGGGGCGCCAACGAAGCGAAAGCTTTCGTTCGTTTTCGTCATTGCCGGGTAAAGAGGGAGTCTGAGTCGCCAACCAATGCACACGACGAACTTGAAGGCCCAAGAGGGGAGCTACGACAGGCCCTGCCTGCCCTACGAGATTACCAGCAAAAGCATCAGCGATCCGTGCGCTTGCAAACTCCCCTTCCGGTTAGCGCAGAGCAGCTGCCAACCGGAAGCCTGTCTTGCCCCCGGCCGCGAGCGGATGGGGCGCGCTAGGCCGAGATTGGCTATTGTAAGTCCCATCCCCCACAGAAATGCAGGGGCATCCCAGACAGGCGGGCCTGAACGATGAGACCGCATCGCCAAAGAAAATTTACCCGTCTATTTTGCTAATTATGGACTAGTGTGCAGGAAGTCTGCCAGGTTACGGTCCCACTTACCAAGGTTACAGGTGCTCGGCATACTCCCTCATATTTCACATCATGTCTCCCTCCAGTCTTATTGGAGGCTTTCTGCTCAAATGCAAGCCATGTGGAGTCGGATTCAGGTTTATCATACAGAGGCGTATCTTCGATGCACCTTTCGCCTTGGCCCTTGGACCTCCTGGGATTCCAACGCTGTGAATATCGCCGGTCAGGCTCACCCGTCATTGCTTCAACGTTTTCGGCACCGATAATTCTAACTCAATTTGATTATTGTCAAGCTGAAGTTCCAGCCACATTCTTTTTCTCACCTTGTGTTAGTCTGGACCAGCGATCCTCAACACCTTCAACCAATCAGTAACCCACCAGCGGACAGGTTGAAAAGCCTCCCACCCTAGTGCCCTGCATATCGCCATCTTGACAATATCCAAGATGGGATATTACAGTCCCAACGTATGGTGTGAGACAGTATATCAAGGCCATGCAAATGGCATTTTTCGGCCATCTTTGCATTGGACTTTGGTATCCCTTTATCCGTTGCTGGTGACTTTCAACCCCCACCATTCCACAGGCTTGAATTCGCAGATTATCGAACGACCTTTTATCCGATAAACAGCCATGTCTTCAGCGAAGCAGATCGGCATAGACCTCGCACAGATTGGCTCCTGGGCCGCTACGGTCCCGGCAGGACCCAAGGTCAGTGCCGAGTAACTGATGACCCGTTGAACGATATGCTTGTTAACCCATGCTTTGTCAGGCCCCTTCCATCGACTTGGTTTCAAGTCTGGGACAGACACTTTCAGTGGCAGGACACTTAGCACGGCATCCCATAACCTCGGCACCCGTTGTCAACGGCTTTGACAAACACACCTCTAAGAACATGAAGCGGTGGCTCCAGGAGAAAAAGTCGCAGGGTCCGTGGACGGGGCAATAGGGTTGGCTGGATTTTAGTGTGCACAACGCAACGCCCAAGGACTCATATTTGATGGCATTCTATGTAACTTTCATTCCACATTTCAAAGAGACATGTCTATTTGGCCTAATGTGGGAGATGATTTAGGTGATTTATTGCTCGTCTTACGAGACTCCGTGTGAGATGCCTCTTGCATACTGTCTGTCACACGGTGAGCCTGGCGTCCTGGTGGATGCATTTTCCGTTGCCACGCGGCAGCGGACAAGACCTCGGATCGTCAACGGCGCGCCGAGAAACCTAGATTCAATCCGTCTTCAAACTCTACATTCCATCCGCCGCAGGGCAAGCAGAATTTTGTGGCACACAATCCCTTCAAACTTCTCAGTCTAGTTCTCTCGACTCCTCGAGCTCCCCTCCGCAACTCCTTCCAAGTCTGGCATCCCATGTGCGCACGGGCGCACCGCATACCGCATCGATGAGTACACCATGGGCAGACGCTCCTTCCACCGCCTCCATGTTGCTGGACACGATGAGCTATCGATACATTTGGATGGCTGCCGAGGCCCGGCACTTTGCCACAACTTTGCGAGACATGATGCTTTACATGCAATATCCAACGGAGGGACGGGAACATGAAGCTGACCAAGCGAGCCCAAGACGCGGTTTTCAGAGGCGCCAGGACAGATGGGTCGAGAAACGGGTCCGCGAACAACAACGGAGAATGCAAGCACTTCGACTGCGCGAGCTCGAGTGCACCACGGACCCATTGATCGCCGCCCACGAGTACAACAAACAGTTCAGTCCTATTTTTCGGCTGCCGATGGATATTCTCCTGCAAATCTTCCGTGAATGCCAGGACCGCGACAACTTTGCGCTTTTCTGCCTCGCACAGGTTTCGAGAGGTTTTCGTGTCGGGACCGAGTTGTTGATACCACGCGGGTGGAATTCCGACGGCAAAATGCTCCCTCCCCCAATGCAAGCGCATCAAACCCTGTACCGCATGCGTAGGGATGGTTTGTGCAATACTTGCAGCGCCTTCGCCTGGCGAATCCCTGCAGAACAGATCGACTGTTGTGGCCTGAATATGTGTGAATTTGGGACGCACAAATCGTCTTACCACATCCATTACATGGGCTACCAGATCCACCATTACCAGAACTCCTTCTCTGTCCCGAAAAACACCGAGGAAGACCCAGAAGTAGGCCTGTCAGACAAACAGTCCCTTCTACACAGTATATACTGAGTGTATACCGAGCATATACCCTTATCTAGCCTCTTCTTTCGTCATAGTCCCATCTCGGAGAAACTCAACAAGTCATGCCTTGCCCCGCCCAGCAAAACCAGTGGAGGAAGGAATCGCCGACGCGGAGGAGGTCGAGGGCTCACGCCCCGCACAGACCAAGGATATCCCCTTTTTTTGGTGCGCTGGTCGGAACTCCGTTCCTTCCTGTTGCAACCCAAACATCAATTGAACGTGAGCCGCCCAAATTCACGGAAACGGCGAATTTGAGGTACGCTCCCACTTTTGCCCACTTCCAACAATCGCATTTAAGACAGCCATTTGGGCTGGAAGCGCTGTTCCACTGCTACGCCATGTTTTGCTGCATGCTCAAAACTCCCGCTCCTCCTTTGCATCAATTATTCACCCAACTCGCTCCGTGGCGTGATGTTTGTGCTGACAAGTGGACGCTCCCAGATCTTCCCCCTGCTCGCCAACAACTTCGTCTACCGCAAGCTTGACTTTGATCCCACCGCCGCCGTGCACCTCCAGGGCCGGTTCGTCGACAAGGTGCACAGCTACGGCCGGCTTGCGAGCCCAACGGTAGTGCCCTTCCTCCGCAGCGCCACGGATTGCTATCAGCAGTTCTTCGCCCTCGTCGCGCAGGGATCCGGCACCGTGCCCACCGTGGACGTCGATCTCGTCTGGCACACGCACCAGCTGGCGCCGCGACGCTATGCCGTTTTCTGCAACAAGTTCGCCGGCCGCTTTGTCAACCACGACGACAGCGACGCGCCCGGCCGCAGCGAGCAGCGCGAGGAGCTGTTTGCGCGCACCAAGGCGACCTACCGCGCCGTGTTTGCATCCGAGTACCGCATCTGCCTCAGCTAGTACTGCACGGCGTCGCACTTGGGTCCCGAAGACCGCGCTGCGTTGCGTGTCTTGATCCGGGCCGAGCAGCAGCGCAGAGCGGACGCAGGCCTCGAAAAAATGTCGTTTGCTACGTGTGCGTGCCTTGTCGATGATGCTGGCGCAAATGGGGGCGGCACGCAGCCCCGTGCCGCTCCCGAGGAGCTGAACTGCGCAGATGCGCCTCCTCCTTGTGTCGAGCCACCGATCGCCTGGAAGAAGGACAACGCCTCCGCCAATTGCGCGGATGCGCCACCGCCTTGTGTGGAGCCGCCGCTCGCCTGGAAGGCGGAATGCGGCGCTCCTCCTCCGTGCGACGCAAACCCCTATGTTAGCATGACCCAGAGTCATGATGAGAGCCGTCTGGCTGGAAAGGGCCCTGGTTGCTTCTTGAAGCTTTGACGTGGATCTGCAGTACCTATCTTGGTTGCCATATTGCAGCTTGGTCATTCTTTTAGCAATTTAGCAGTTGGCTTTTTCACATGGTCCTTTTCTCTTTTTTTTATAAAAAAAAAACCATACAAAGACATTTATCACATTTCTCATCTGCCCAGGCTGCTATCCCCTCACCTTCTTCGTGTAGTCTTCCGCTGCCTTTCAGGTTGATAAACTCACTTAATTTCGAGAAACGCTATTGCAAAAGCGCACAATGAGGCCTATAACGCCTTTTGCAAAGCCTGATATTGCTCAAGTCATACTACAAAAGCCCCACCTTCAACCTGAAAGATACTCCACTAGGTTACAGGATACAACCCCTTTGTGAAGTAATCCCAAGCCTAGAGTGCTTGTCATAGCCGGTCGGCCCACATATAAGAGTGTAAAGCTAGAAGTAATATCTCTCGGACGCTGCAAAGAAAACTGTTTATTTAATAACCAAGCTAGCCCAACATACCCCAAGGTAGCACCGAGATTTTCCTCACTCTAATTAGCATTACTAACTCGCAGACACGTAGGAAAACAAAGCCCAATTATGTCTCCGCTTTGGCACACGCACGAACTGGTTCCAATCTTGCCAGACTCAACCGCACCAACACAACCTCCCCTTCTGCTTCTCCCTCCATCACACCGTGGTAGGGGTAACCGGCTTATCCGTCGGATGCTCTGCGGAATGGGGCTCCCCACCACACTGGTGGCAGCAGCACCCACCCTTAGCAGTCTCCAAGACACCCTCGGCGGCGATACCAACATAGATAATACTACACACACACAGCGTCAGCTTCATCTCTGCAACCCCATCACAAACCAACAACCACAAGGCAGGTGCACGGGGCAAACTCACAACTCAATCACCATACACGTCAAAATCGCCACCCCCAACCCTGCAATCTTCACCCTGTTCGGATTCCCCTTATACTCCTCCTCCTCACACTTCACAAACGGCACCGCATAGCTCCCCAGGAACCCCGCCGCAATCGCAAACCCCACCGCCAGCGCCCCGTCGTACAGCGCGCGCTGCAGGCGGTGCGCGCGCGCGTTCCAGCCGACCACGGCGGCGATTTCGGCGATGGAGTATAGGAATGAGGTGATGGAGGGGGCGAGGGTGGGATCGAGCCAGAAGACGTAGCGGTACTTGCCGGCGACGATGGAGACGAAGATGAGGATGAGGGCGCAGAGGAAGACGTTGGCGCTGCGCGCGAAGAGGTAGAGCCTCCGGCCGGGGGTGTCGGGGGTGTAGGGGTGGGCGTGGGGACAGGTGTGGAACATTTTTTTGGTGGGTTTGTGGCTAGGAAGATGATGGGTTGTTGGTTTTTCGGGTGGTGGTTGATTCAGGGTGAATTTGAAGTCGCGTCTGTTGCGCAGTGATAGATGGGGTTGTCGGAGGATTTGTGTCGAGAATGGGATTGATGTCAGATGGCGCATTGTTATACGCAAAAGCCGTTATCATCGGAGAGGGAGATTTTTCTTTGCTGCATGTCTTGGATTTCAGGGGATTCGCAGCACGTTGTCGGATCTCCTGACCGTCATGATCAATCCGCTCGGGTGCTTTCGGTAGTTGTGCTACCAGACGTGCATCAAGTGCCGACAGGCTTCGGCAACATGACTAGGGTATTTCGAAATTGAATTGTCTGGGCTTCTTCACGTGAGCGGCTCGTGCTGTTCTTAAATGGCGATCTTCATGATGGTTATGTGTTGGTGGTGTGATGGTGGGAGGAGGGTGGCAAGTTCTGGGGACTTTTCTCTGCTGTCTTTCTTGGCGAAGAAAAGCTCACGTTTCACCACACTAAAAAGCTGACACATGGTTCTCAATGGTGGGTATGTCTCTCGGGTCCCGGTTACTTCAGACACAGCCAAGTGTGGTGTGCGCAATTGTCTGCAGGCATAGGTAGGGAGGTAGGTAGGTGTGACAAAGAAGGGTGTTCCAGGGTTAGGGTCTGGAACCCGGCTGGTTGAATATAAGAGAAGACGGAGAAGCTGTCGTCTCCTTTCCTTTGTTCAGCATAATCTGGTCTATTCAGCTCCATTCTATCTCTTTCGTTCCAGTGTGATGGTAGGTAAAATCCAGTTCCCGCCACGATCCGCTCGCAGATGATGTTTGCGACAACCGCGCCTTGGGCACAAAAGACCACATCGATTCCCAACAGTACATGTCGCTCGGTGTGGCTAACATTCTTCATCATTATGATTCATAAAAACCCTCGACTTCATCCGTCCTCCCTTCTACTTGGTAACTTCCTCAACTTGCTCAACCGACTCTGTCTTTCCAAGACCAAGCTTCTCAACCTCAGCGGTTTGATGCGCAAATTCTGTTCAACATCGTCAGTCTGTGTCATCAACAAGGTATTTGGGGCGGCACTTACGATCAACCTTGGTGTACTTGAACTTCCGTGCGGGGACCTTGTTCTCAAAGAGCAAGTCGATCTCGCCGAACGTGCGGTCCTTGGTTTCCGGGAGGCGGAACCAGCACCAGAGGTTGCACAGGAGGTTGGTTCCGGCGTAGAACAGACCAGCCTTGGCTCCCCAGTTCCATCCTTTTGTTGTTGTTAGCAAGCGGTTTCAAAGTTGGGCTGTTAGAAGTACTCACCAAGAGGCGACAGCATCCGCGGCGTGATCGAGTTGGTGACCAGCCCAGTCAAGTTATACACAAACCTGCCAATGGTAATAGTCTTATACCGCAACGGTCCCGACGGCGTCTCCGCCACAATAGGATAGCACACCGGCCCGATGGTAATCATATTGCACAACGTCGAGATAACCAGCAACACACCAATTGCAATCGACGCCTTGTCGCCGTCGACAAACCCGAGGCCGCCGATAGCAACGAGGCAGAGGAACATGAAGGTCATGCCTGTCATGTAGATTGTGGCGCGGCCGACGTGCGGGAAGAGGAACCAGCAGATGATGCCGCCGACGATGTAGCATGCCGAGAGGGAGATGTTAACGTCGAAGGACTTGGTCTCGCTGAAGCCGGCGGCTTGGAGGAAGACGACCGAGTAGCCGAGGATGGCGTTGCCGCAGAGGATTTGGGCGGCCCAGACGACGCAGTTCTGTCCCTTGTTAGTGTCAATGTTAGGGGTGCGGTTGGGGAGGAAATGCTTACAATTTCTGTCCGACGCAGGTTCGTTCCCCGGAAGCAGTCCAGGAAGGTGGCATTCTCAGTCTCTGCCTCCTCCATGGCGGTCGTGTGGCGGATGTAGGCCAAGGTAGCTTCGACCTCACGCTGTGTGTCGGGAGAGTCCTTGACAAGACGCGCGAGATTCATGCGTGCCTCGTCGATCTTGCCACGTCGGACCGAGTTCCATGGGGACTCGGGGGCAAAGTAGGCGACCAAGAAGAGAGGAGCGGGCCACACCCACTGCAGGATGAAAGGCAGCTTCCAGCCCATCTCGCCCTCGATACCGGCGACGGCTCGGACTACACCGGAGGAGAGAAGAATACCAGCGCCCCAGCACATGCAGACGTATGCGGTGACGTAGGGGCGCAGAATGGTGGGGACGACCTCGCTGGCGTAGCTGGTTGAGAGGGTCTAAGGGGTCATCGGAGTCAGTATCACAGCACGTTCCAGTCAGGGGTTCACAACATACCTGGAAGACACCCCACGAGACACCGCACATTGCCTCTCCGAAAGCAAATACGGACAGATTCGGGGCGAAGACAGGGATGAAGATCATGACGGCCATCCAAACCATAAAAAACATCATAGTCCAGCGGGTACCGAAGCGGTCCTGGGCAAAGGCATTGACAACCAGACCAGCCAACTGACCGACGAGGGCGGAGTTGGAGAGGCCTGACTGCCACTCGGGTGTGATGAGGAGTTCGCCACTTGCAGGGTCCAATACGCCGAAGCGTTCCTTGAACTGTGTTTGTCCATAGAAGGAGGTGATCTACCGAGATATGTTAGCCGACACACAATGCCTTTGAAAGGGCGAAGGGACATACCATGACAACATCATACCCCTCCATGATCAAACTCGTCGACAGAATCATAGCCCAAAATACAGCCTTCTTGTACTTCTTGAGCGCCTGCATAAGCGTCAACTGCCTGTCCGCAGCATCACTCGCCTGGGCATGATGAATGAGGTCGATAACATCCGGGTTACTGAGGTCAAAGCCCCCGAGCTCACGCCCTGTGGGCACAACCTTTTCAGCCTCCATGATGACAACAAAAGACGAATAAGATAGACACTGCAGGTATGATGAGCAGATATCCCCGGATTGTCCAGATTCCATTCCAGACGAGATCCCCAGATTATATATCCAACCCTCCCTCGCATCACAAGCCGTTCCCTCCCGGCAACCCCATGCTATCAACGCCCGTCCACAAACTTACCGAGCTGCCTGCCTGGAGAACCCGGGGTCACTGGGGATTACTCCGCAAACAACCCCGTGGTTCGTGGTTCGCGTGGGTCTTGTCGTGGTGCGCATGCGTCCTGGGTGTGGGGGACAGTGGAGCGCTCAGCGCTTGCAGGGGCTTGCAGGGGAGGGTGTCTATGCGCCCCAATGAGGTGTCAAAAGAAGGCTTAAATCCGGGGACAGGTGTGGAGAGTCCCGAGAACCAAGGAAGTGGAACGAGGTGATGGGCGGCTGATGTTACTTCCAGGGTCCCAAGAAACTTTGACGTGCGTGAGACTCGGGATTTGGGTCGCCGCTCGGAAGTGCATCCATTGTGGTGTCTCGGGGCGGATATAACGGGCGAAAAAAGCCCAGCAAATTGTAAAATCTGGTGGATATAGTCCACTGTGTTGACTTCGCCAAGTCACAAGTCTCGAGCAGGAATAAACACTCAAGGACTCAAGAGCGAAGCCATGGGACCACACCTCTTGAAACAACTCGGCCCGTCGTTCGCCTCTACTGCCTTTTCCTCTCGGGCTGGTTGGCCGCCATTCGTGCGGTCATTTCGAGGGCTTTGCTGCTCGAACAAGTCAAAAGTCAGGATCGTCAAAGTTGTGGAGCCCATCTTTGCCGCCCCAATCAACACTCGAGCTTGCGTGCTTTTGGCGACGCTATTCCCGGGTCAACTCAGGGCGAGGAGGCGTTGGATGTTAGCGCTATCATACTCCGCACTACTCCTCACGTCATCCCCATAAGTGTGGGGAGTGAGGGGAATGGGGATGTCATGAAATTGGCCGTTCCCCAAAATGCTATAAATCCTCAGCTCTAATGAGACCGAGCCCGACGAGTCCCAATTCGATGTGACGCTCTACCCTTTTAGATTATCTTCCGACTTCCTCTCCGTCACCAAGCCAGGTATCAGACCATTGTCCAAGCGCAAGGCCAACATGTCTCACCCGCAAACGGCTTTCAGGGGCACCGAGTTCCACGGCAAGTCCATGCTCTCGGTCCGCCGCAACACCATTGCGAAGACAACACTCCGGACCCAGCTCCGGCAGCTCAAGAGTACCGGCCGCTATGACTGCTTCAAGCTCAACTCGCATCCCGTGTACAGCGTACCGTACATCTGGCCATGCCCGCCGCATCTCTTCTGGGACAGTGACTGCGGGAAATGGATCGAAGCGGCGTGTTACTTCCTCCAGGATGAGTACGACGAGGAACTCGACAAGGCAATCCAAGAGATTGTCGAGATGATCCGTAAGGCACAATGTGACGACGGGTATCTGAACCTGCATCACCAGATGGTTGCCCCTGAGAAGCGCTGGACAAACCTCAGGGATATGCACGAGCTGTAAGTTCTGCGCCACGACAAGCATCGTGAAATTCAAAATCAAATTCTCACACACCTCAACAGGTACAACGCTGGCCACCTGATCGAAGCTGCCCTGGCACACCATGACTATTACAAGAACGACCTCTTCCTGGAGCCAATCCTCAAGTACATCCGTCTCATCCGCAAGACCTTCGGGTCCACCGAGAACCAAATCCACGGGTACCCCGGCCACCCCGAGATCGAACTCGCTCTGTTCCGTCTCTACTCTGCCACCGGTCACCAAGACGCCTACGACCTCGCCAGATACTTCCTCGAAGAGCGTGGAAACCCCACCGGCCAGAATGGCAAGCCCTATTTCGTCTGGGAGGCCGAGCAGCGCGGAGAAGACCCCTGGAAGCGCCCTGACCCCTATCCCGAGAACAACGCCTTCTGGTATGCGCAGGCACACAAGCCCATCCTCGAACAAGAGAGCGTCGAGGGCCACTCCGTGCGCTGCATGTATCTCCTCATCGCCGCCGCCGACATGGTGCACCTCGACGGCCAACGCGCCCAAAACAACCTCCCCCTCCCCGCGCTCGACTCGGCCGCGTGGTCCACCGCCGTCGAGCGCCTCTGGACCAACATGGTCGACAAGAAAATGTCCCTCACTGGCGGTATTGGCGCTATCAAGCAATGGGAAGGCTTTGGCATTGACTACTTCCTCCCGCAAGGCACCGACGAAGGCGGGTGCTACAACGAGACCTGTGCGTCCATCGCGGTGATGATGTTCGCCGAGCGTCTCCTCCAGGCAAACCTCTCCAACCCCGACCGCCGCTACGCCGACGTCATGGAACTATCCCTTTACAACAATATCATGACCGCCATGGACCTCGAAGGCAACGCCTTCACCTACGACAACCAGCTCGCCAGCTCGGCTAAGACTCCCTCCGCCCGCTCCGACTGGTTCGAAGTCGCGTGCTGTCCGCCCAACCTCGCGCGTCTATTTGGCAGTTTGGGGGGATACCTCTGGGACTATGGCTCCGACTCTCCCTCATCCGCATTCATCAACGTCCACCTGTACACCACCGCCAAACTCACCTTCACTATCCCTTCCCAACCCGAAACCGCCCATTCCGACACCATCACCCTCACCCAAACCTCCAACTACCCCTGGGAGGGCACCATCTCCTTCTCCCTCTCCGCGCCGCCATTCGTCTCCACCACCCTCCGCCTCCGTCTCCCCGCCTGGTCCAAGAACCAATACACCCTCTCCCCTGCCCTCTCCCCTTCCCCTTCCGCTTCCCCTAACACTCCCTCCATAACCTCAGGAGGCTACCTCTCCCTTCCCCCCTCCTACCTCGCCTCCAACCCGAATTTCACCCTCTCCCTCTCGGGCTTCACCCCCCGCTACCTCACGCCTCATCCATACACCAACCAGAACACCGTAACCCTCGCGCGCGGTCCGATAATCTACTGTGCTGAGGATGTGGATAACGCGTGGGAGGAGAATCATTTCAAGGATGTGGTGGTTTCGGCGGGGGGAGAGGTGAAAGAGGAGAGGAGGGTTTATGAAAGGACGGGGGAGGAGTATGTGGAGTTGGAGGTTGGGTGTTGGAGTAGGGGGGTGAAGGTTGAGGGTGAGGTAGGGGAGCCGGGGAGGGAGGTAGAGGAACTAGTGGAGAGGGGAGTGGGCGGAGAGAGGATGCTGGTGTTGGTGCCGTATTATTTTAGGGCGAATAGGCCGGGTAAGGGGCAGATGAGGGTTGGGTTTCAACGTTGTTGAGGGGTTATCGGGCGGTTATCCTTGAAGGTATTGCGATAGACTGATACAGACCAAAATTGGGAAATATTTGCAAGATCAGATTTTAGAAAGACTCAGAGGGGAGTGGCTACCTAATATCTGCTACTGCCAAGGTTCGCTCAATGGGAGACTCCGAGGCCTAAGGCAATGGATCGAAAAACTCGTCTGCATCTTCGTCTTCCTCCTGAAGTGAAAGTCGCCCTATGTCGGAAACCGATGTTCCGTCTTCGCATATCACATCGAAGAGAATAGATGTGTCGTAGTCTATGAAATCCTCATCGACGGTATATTGATGAGGATATTTGTCGTTTTCCGGGTCCCAGGTGGATGCGCCAAAACAGTCATCGTCGTGAATTTCCTGCCACAACCATCCAAGCCATCTCTGCAACTGACAAATCCGACCCTCTGCCTCTAACTTTGTTTTGGAATATAAGAACAAGCCCGCTTCCCAGTTCCTCTGCCGTAGCTCATAGACAAGGGCATAGAAGCTGAAGACGTCGGCTTGCGTCGGTCTTGTCTGTGGGCTTGACCACTCTGGGGAGCCCATTCGACACTCGAAATCTTCCGCTGTTGAAGATCCCAGGTTAGGGCGATCGGGGTCTATGCCACGAAATCCCATCGCACGTAGAGCTTCCAGCTCTTCTCGCCCGTAAAAATAGGATATTTCGTCGAGAACAGTGCCTCCGAAGTTGTCAACGATATCAATTGACGCCCCGAGCGAGTAAAGATGTCGCAGCACAGTTATCTGTCCTACACTGGCAGCCAGGAGGATGGGCGACTTCCCGCCTTTGTCTCGGTGGTTGTAGTCCGATCCTGCTGCTACAAGCAATGACATCATTTCTTCCATAGCACAATCACGAACTTGACCCAATTTAGCACGCCAATGTAGCACATTCGACCCATCATGTGTGGTTGCATTTGGTTCTGCACCAGCTGCAAGGAGAATACGCGCCACTTCGACGTCTTCGACAAGGAATAGCGGTGTACAGCCAGTCGAATCTCTTGCCTCGATATTGGCTCCATTTTTCACAAGGAGGGTTGCCAAGTCCAGGCAATCCCTGAGGGCAGCAATATGGAGCGCTGTCCAGCAGTCAGGTGTAGCCGTTGGAACGTCCAATGTGGCGCCACCCTGGATCAGAATCTGAGCCTTTTCAAGGTGGTTAAGCCTGACTGCCCAATGTAAGGCTGTGTGTCCCAGAGAGTCGATGGCGTTGACTTGAGACGGTTCCGCGGAAAGTGCGTTCTCGAGTGTGACATCGTTTCTACCAAGAATGGAGTCTATGATCACTGTTGATATGCTCGCATAGTCTTCGTGAATCCTAGTGATGCGTTCATATATGTCGACCTCATCAGGGTCGCAGGGGTACAAGATGAGTCTCTCTTTGGCCACTCTTGAAGGACAACTGTCTTGAAGTAAGTTATTTTGAGCGGGGCATCAAGACTGTATGATACGAACAATCCCTTAAGGTCAACAAACGAGGGAGAGAATCCAAAGTCGAGAAGAAGTGCTGCGAGTTGATACATACCGATTCGCAAAGCGTACTGTTCCCAACAATCAGTCCGGACATGGGAAGGCAGTAATGCTGAACATTGGCGCCTTGACAAGAACTAGATGGGTCGAGGGTGGGACGACTTACAACGAGATAACCTTCACCGTCCTCCCCAATGTCAGTTGGCATGATCTCTCGGTTCGCTATCCGCTTTCTGAGAAATTCCGTAAGGCATTTGTTCATCGCATGGATAACCCAAGACGGCTCGTTAACTCTCGGGACCGCAAGATGCAGTGAAGCACCCGCGTTCGTCAGCGAACCCCAGCTACCAGACAGAAACACGGCGCGGCCCAGAAGCCATCCTGGAAATGCGTATGCCAGCCGAATTGTTCTGCTGGATTCCCGCCGACGACATGTCGGGTCGTCACAGGCTTCCTTTCTGGACCAGATGCTGCCATTGTAGTCTGCCCTCAGGGAGCCGGCCAGCGTCCTCATCCATGGTGGGGTGCGGATGGATGTGATTCTGTGACATTGGCATTTGCAATACCTTGAGCATTGCTGCTGTGAGAGCGGTTGGGTACTGCAAGTTGACAAATTTGCCACCGAGCTCCCGGGGTCGGCGGTCTTGGGTGAAGCTTCAGCTGCATATCTTGGTGAAGCAACAAGCGTGGATTCGAGTGCGCTGAACCTTGTTAGGAGTGACTGGAGCAGCAAGGTTTGGCTCTGTGACAAGGCTAGAATTTCTGTGCCAATCATGCGTTGCTGAAACCTACTGAACGTCAGTTGCCGACCAAGTGAAGACAGATTCTCTGACCTACTGCTCTGAGACCCCAAGTAGGGTAAGACAGAGGGACAGATCCTGGCGACAGCGTCTCGATCGGTCTCGTAGCTTAGTAGCTTTGCTGCGTTCCAGCTGCCAGTTGATGACAGACACCTTCGGTTCCCCTTTCCTATTCGTTGACAGTTTACCGCGTGAAAGCCGCGCCCCGATATCCCTCATCGAGCCCACGATCTGACCGAGCTCGAAATTGATGGTCTCAAGCTGCCCTAGTACCTCCTCGGGAAGATATAGCTGTGGGTCCGACATGGTGCCGATGACGGTGCAAAGTTGATTTGTGCACGCCTGGAGAGCAGACAGTTCACTTAGCATGTCGCTGAACTCGGCGGGGGCATTGGCGAGGCTCTGCAGCCCGTTGATTCCCACCCCCAGGGCCTGGGAAATCGCGATTACCGATGCGATCGCGGAGAGCGGATCCATTGTGAGGGTTTGAGCGCAGTGACTGAGGGCGCGCGGCAAGAAATTCGATAGATCGTTGGAAATTTTGGAAACGGGCAGAGCTGGCGAGAGCCTTCCGTCGGAGGGAGAAATCGCGAAAGCGGGGAAAGCCTGTTAGTGTGCCTAGTGAGTTAGCACAGGCACCCTTATGCAGGTTGCGCAAAATCTTTATGCCGGCGGCGTGCATCAGCTTGTCGATTGGTGTGTGTGCTAGCTGTCATGAGCGGTCACAGAGGCGCAGGTGTGTGGGAGCACACCACTGGGCGATCGTGAGCTTCTGCTATTGGCTAGCTGCGAACTTCGTCCCTGTCGGCTCCTCTGTTAGCAGATATTCCGAACGAGACCGCCTTCAGTTTGGAAAGAAGAAGAAAAGTATTCATGGTCTAATGTACAACCCATTTCTGAACTACCAATGATGGATGAGTTGTGTTGTCCAAGGGAATAAAACACCTGCTAATGCTGCACCTCATAACACGACCGTGGTATCCTGATCTAATGCGCTGAACCGTCCAAGCACCGTGCAAACTCTAGGTAAGAAGGATATCATATCCATCCTTGTTGATGCGCACCGGCTCGCCCATGCCATACTTCCGCCTCACCAGCTCAAAAATAATCAGCCCAGCACTCGTACTCGGCACTTGCCGGATGGTATTCCACCAAAACCCACGATACAGCCATCGTCGCATGCTATGCCCCAACCCGGCGGCGTGAGCCTCAGCCACACATTCCGTCCACGTCTTCCGATATGCATCTCGATACGCCCGGAACATGCCCCATCGCCACTTTGATGCCAAATGGTTCCCACTCCTCACCTCGTGCGCCCGCGCGTCCAGCGCCTCCAACCGTTCCCAGTGTTCACTCTGGATATGCGAGAGCGGATGCAGCACCGCCTGCTGCGCCATCGAGGCACTCATACCCGCCATCAGCAAAAACGCCGGCTCGATTGCATAATGCGGGCGAATAATCGTCGGCATGGTGACCCCCTCGAGGTCCTCCTCAAGTGCAACCGTCGTCGGCCTCCTCCTAGACAGCAACACAATGGCGTCCTCGTTAAGAGAGCCGTAGTACCACGTCACAAAGTGGTAGTAGCCCTGCGCCTTGACGTACTCAAAGGTGCTAAAGAAGATGGCGCTGCCCATGCTATCTTTGAGGAAGGACAGGCCCCACCCGGCAAAGATCCCCCGCGGGCCGATCTCGCGGAGCTTGGCTGCGCTAAAGGACCACATGCTCTTCGGCCGTTCCCGGTTTATGGAGGCCGGTGCGGGGTTGCCGCTGCCGGTCATGCCGGCGGCGCTGGCGCCCAGGTCGTATCGGGCCTGCACGGCATCGAGTGGGGCAGCGATGACGCTTTGGATGCTGCCGGCGAGAAATCCGGCGGTGAAGGTCTCCAATGGGGAAGGCGGTGGATAGACGCGCTTGCTGGCACGTGAGCTTTCGGGGTGGAGCCGGCCGAGGATCTGGAGGTAGCTGGTGTAGAGGACCACGCCGACGCCGACGTTGGCAATGAGCGGGGGCAAGACCTGGTCGGGGACGACGCGCCAGCCGTAGTGCCGGACAGCAGAACTAATGAGGCCGGGAGTGGTCCGGCGCAGGGTTGCTTTGGTCCACGACCAGGCACTTCCGGCGGCATTGCGGGCTCTGGAGTGGCTGCCAAGGTCCTTTAACGCGCTCTGGTCGATGAGGGCTGCTGCTGCGTTGTGGTGCTGCTCCTGGAGGGCACGCGCGTAGGCGAGGTAGTCGACGCGGGTGCGAAAAAAGGCCTTGACGGGGGCGCGGAAGTAGAAGGCGACCATCTGCTGGGTCACGGCGCGCATGCCGGCGGCGGAGGCGCCCGTGGCGGCATTGCTCGCGGGTGCTTTGTCGGGAAATGTCGGCGGCTGCGACCCGTCGGGGATGACGGGCAGGACGCCGCCGATGCTGTTGAGGCTATCGGGGCCATGGATGCTGCGGCGCGTCATGCTGTCGACGCATCTTAGGGGTCGTGGCGGGCTTGCAGTCGAGGGCGGGCGCGTGACAATCGACGTTGTCGCGAATCTGTCACTTGAGGCTTTTGCTGACTGATTTTGCTGCCTGCCGGAATTACCCGCCCACGTGGGTCGACACCGGCTGGTGGCAGCTGGCAGGGAATTGCCGACATCCGCTCCTCATCTGGCGGCAGCGCTCCACTTCGGTGTCCTTCTCGAAGCACCGAGGGCACAATGTCTTGGTTCGCTGCATCTCAGATGCCAATGTCAGACTTCTACCAGGTTAGTACAAATGATCAAAAAGAAGCTTGTGCGACGATCAGCGGCGATGTCCTTCGAGAAGCTCCAGCCCAGGGCCGCTTTCAGGGGTATGCCTTGGCGCATGACGGTTCTCCAGATTGCTTGGCTGCCTGCGCGAAGAAGCCCCGATCAAATCCCCTGCAATCCCCCCCCACTATTGGTCGATGTGAGATCGAGAAATGAGATCGCTTTATATCTCACTTCAGCAATGTACCAACCACACCTGAATCTCCATTCCCGTGTGCCCTGCCAGGGTCTCCAAGGGCCGAAGGCGGGAGATTAACAGGCGCAAATCCTACGCTCCCGTTACCACCGTCCTACCACGCACAGCCCCTATCGTGGGAACTGTAATATACGCGCTCTCATAGCAACAATGTATAATAAACCGTTGAATATTCGTGAACCCACGATACCTTCCCACCCATCTCGTCGTGAAAGCTGTAATCATATGCAAAATGGTCAAGCTCAAGCTCACCGCCACGTTGTTGGCCCTCGTCCCCGCAGCCCTCGCATTACCCCTCCACGACCTCTCCCTCCGCTCCCTCGTCCGACGCGCCGCAACCCCACCCCCCGCGCTCCCCCAAAAAGCCACCGCCCTTGACCTCCGCTTCCAGCCCTCGCTCGACTTCGACACCGACGGGTGCTACAACGTCCCCGCCATCTCCGCCACCGGCACCATCGTGCAGGGCCTCCCGCACTCCTGGACAGGCCTCTCCTCCAACTGCCGCGACGCCTCCGACCTCGACAACAACAACGTGTACTCGCGCCAGCGCTGCAACACCAACGGGTGGTGCATCTACCTGTACGACTACTACTTCGAGAAGGACGTCGCCATCCCGAACTTTCTCGACCCCGGCCACACCCACGACTGGGAGCACATTGCCGTGTGGACACTAAACTCCACGCCCCAATTCGTCGCCGCCTCGCAGCACGGGAACTACGAGATCCGCGCGGCAAAGGACGTAAGATGGGACGGCGAGCACCCTAAGATGGTGTACCACAAGGACGGCGTGCAGACGCACTGCTTCCGGTTTGCGGATGCGAGCGATGATAAAATCGAAAATCACAAGGGCGTGTGGTTCCGGGGCGCGCTGGTGTCGTATAATGGGTTTCCGGCGGGCGTGAGGGAGAAGTTGTTCGCGTATGACTTTGCGGATGCGACGATTGCGATCAAGGATGAGACGTTTGTGGGGAATGTGGGTAAGGCGAAGCCGGCCGCGGTGGTGTTTGATGCGGGGGTGGATTTTGGGTCGCCTGGGACGCCGTAGGTGGGGGAATGGCGGCAATGGGAATGATAATGACGTTGGATGGAATTGGATTGTACTAGCTTGGTATATACTAAGATTTCGGAATTGTACATTTGAGATGAAATCCCATTCGACAACGCCAAGATTTGATCGCGATGTTATTTCCCCAATTGCGGCGCCCGGCCTCCATATTGCCCGCACGCAGGAACACAACAGCCAACTCCGCGGGCCGTACGAAAACAGGCTGTTTACCTGGTTCCTGGTAACGGGGTTGCGTTCACAGCGATCCAAGCCGGTAATCCACGGCGTTCATCACAGATGCACAACCGGCTATGATCTCCCAGAGGCTAATGTACAAGGTCGCCCCTCAATCCCCTCACGACACGAGTGACCAAGGGATTCGCTAGTGGGGCATACGCGCCCGAATCATAGCCCCTCCGTCCCAAAGCCCTGGATTCGCATTTCCTGACTGCCGATGCGATAGCCGATGCTCGCGAAGATCGTGACGTTACCCAGATTTAACAGACGGGGAAAATGTATATAGATGGGTGATACTATCATTGTTGGTGTTCCCGGACAGTCATCAGTCCCAACGACTCGGATCACCCGCACCGATCAAACATGAAGCTTTTCACCGCTATTGCCTGCGTCGCCGCAACAATGGCTTCGGCTTCGGCTTCAGCTTCGGCTTCCGACTTCGACTTTGACTTTGAGGACGTCAAGCTCCCCACTCCCACGCTCACCAAGGACTTCCACCTCGAATGCGACCTCAACCCGAAGCTCGGTCTTGGTGAGGGCCCAGGAGGCACTTTGTGGAACTGGATCAGCTTCACGGGCGGAAGATGGAATGCGACATGGGGCAACGGAACAATTGAGGTAATGCGCCCCTTTTCCTCTTCCTCTCAAGATGAGAACATTTTCCTGACACAACCCAGCTCGGCGGCCACGACTACCAATACGTCCTTCCCGAACTGTCCGCAAAGCTCGACACGAGATACCTCCTCAAGACAAACGACGAAAAGCCGGCGTATATCCAGATCAAGACCGACGGGTGGAGAACTGGGCCCCTGGACGTGCTGCAGGCACTCAACGACCCCGTCAGAGCTGACAATGTCGACCCGAGCTTGTACAAGTTCCGGCTTTATATCAACATGCTCACTGGAGATGCTCGGTATAGCCATCTTAATACCACCATGTGGGTCGCGAGCGGCATGCGCAAGGGGGCCAAGGTCATTTACGATGCGTACCGGCTCGGATAGGTGCAGAAAGGGGTAGATCATAGGACAAGATCCAAGAGCGATAATGGAATGGTTTTTAATCAACAAATCAAAGGTGTGGTTCTTGTACAGACATTCTTATCTGAGGTCAATGCGGTTGCAGTGCACTGTGCATCCGAACTCCGTGTTGAACTCCAGCCCCTGAGCGACTAACACCGTGCCTAGTTTTCTTATTTACATAATGCACTGTACCAAAGGTACGTGATCCTTGCCGAATTTGATGATTACGCAGGGTCTTTTTGCAAATGTAGTCGCTATTCGCTGTGTGGACGAACTAGGAGGCGAATGTGTGACGGATCGCGAGCTGTGCCGCTGGAACCAAATCCGGATGAAACGGCACCACCCCGCAGGATCATGCGGGTGCACTTTAGTGGGCCGAAAGCTTGGCCCACGTGGTATTTCTTCTCAGCGGCCTGCTCTTCCTTCTAGAATCTTGCATCATCGGGATAGTAGCCCTGATCAACACCAACTGCGCTTGAGTTTGCTCCCAGTCGAGACCATCCACGACAACAATAATGGATGACTTCGAGGACAAGCTCACCCAGGCCACGGCCCCCGAAAACAAAGACATCCTCGGCGCAATCGGTCTCGTCGTCAACAGCCAAGGCGACACCCTCTACCACTTCGCCTCAGGCCTCCAATCCCTCGACGCCAACGCCCAGCCCCTGAATCCCGACAGCACCATCGCGCTCGCCTCCGCCGGGAAATTCCTCACCCACATCGCGGCCCTGCAGCTCGTCGAGCGCGGCGCCGTCAACCTCGACGACCCCGTCTACAACCACCTCCCCGAGCTCGCCTCCCTCCCGCTCATCAGCCGCGACGCCGTCGGCGAGCCCTGCAAACTGCACCCCCTGACTATCAACAAAATCACCCTCCGCCACCTCCTCCTGCACACCAGCGGCCTCTCCTCCCCCGACGTCTCCCTCATCCGCGAGTATCTGGCCGACTCCTCCCTCCAAAAACCCTCTTTCCCCCCCGACACCCACTATCTGGTCAAGAACTTCTCCATCCCGCTCGTCTTCGAGCCCGGCGAGGGCTACGCCTACGGCTACAGCATCCACTGGACGCAACTCCTCGTCACTCGCCTTGCCTCGTCTACCAATGGATTCACCGGGTATATCTACGACCATATTTTCTCCCCCCTCGGCATGACCTCCTCGACGTACATGCCCCGCGACAACCCCGAAATCTGGGAGCGCCGCCTCCGTATGGTCGAGCGCAGCGGGACGACTCTCCTCCCAGCAGACGACGCCACGCAGGGACTCACATGCAGCATCACCGACGTCGGGAAGATCCTCGCAGATCTGATCTCAGCCTCCCCCAAACTCCTCAGCAATCCCGCGCTCATCGACCTCCTTTTCAAAGGGCAGCTCAGCCCCGGAAGCACACCCCTCATGGACCTCCGTTCGGACCAGGAGAACTATAAATTCTGCGCGGGGCCGGTCATGCCTGGCGGAGGGGGCCCCCCGGCGGTCAACTGGACTGCGGCGGGGTTGCTGGTGGAGAGTGGGAGTCTGGAGGTGTCGGGGATGCCGGCGGGGACGGTGACGTGGCAGGGGATGCCGAATGTGGTGTGGGCGATGAATCGGGAGAGGGGGCTGGCGATGCTGTTTGCGACGCAGTTGATTCCGGTGGGGGATGAGGAGACGAATGGGCTGGCGGCGGGGTTTATGAGGTGTGCTTGGAGGGTGTTTGGGTGAGATTGAGATTGGGGGGCATTGCTGGTATTTAAGGTGTTCCATGATAGATTCAAAGTTTGAATAGATGCAATGTGTCATATCTTTGGAGAATGATAACTCTTGTCTGTTTGCCCATTAAGATTTAATTTATGGTTGCAAAGTTGTTGTGTTCAACGTAAAACTGAATGGTAAGTCCACGATGACGCCAGGACAGAAAGAAAACCACAATGCAGATCGCCGGGTAGCTTGCCCACGGCGGCCCCGAACGGCGCCGGGGGGCTGGGTGTAGGCTGATAGTATGGCGACTCGGACTGGATTATCCCGGCGAATACCTTCTGCGCCTTGTGGAAGTTGTATTGGTAGAACACGGCGTGCTCCGACGAGGTGCCATACAGCCACGTAGGGCTCGTGCTCTCTATAAGCAGCCCACGGGCAACGAAGACTGAGTTCTGCGTCATGGTGTTATTAGCACTCGCCAAGTCAGCATCATCGATCATGTGGTCTGCAACCCAAAGCCACATGTTTTCGAAATACCCAGAGGCCCGGGGGGTGATGTGCATCATCAGGCTCGCGGCTATACCACCCCGGCGGCACAACGCCGCTCGTCAGTGCTAGGTAGTCGGCAGGCGTCAGATCTGTCCCCGCGGCACCTCCAATGCGTACGTGACAGTCCCACAGCGCGGCCGATCCGGGGGTAGCGGCGCGGACGTTCCATTGCAAAAGGATAAGACCGGCCGTTGGGCCGCGGTTTGCGAAGATAAGGTCTTGCATCTCAATGTCGCCCACGATCCCGTCGTGGGAACCAACCCGGATTATAACCTGCGGGTCGGCGGCGTTGGCAAAGAACGGACCCGAAGCAACAAGCTGGGACCACGCCTCGCCCACAACGCGGGTCGTTGGCTGTGGCTAGACACGTACTGCTGCATCTCGTATTAGTCTGGTTATTCACTGCATGCTAACACCGCGCCACGTCCGAGTCAGCTTAGTACGACACTCAGGAACTAGAAATTACACCACAGATCTACTCGTTTCCAGTTAAGCGATCGGACTTCTCATTGAGTGGCAGCCAGGGCTGCGCCGGTATTGGTGGTGACAACAAGGCATATCAGAGTCCATGGGTGTTGGATCCAGAATCGGGCAGGCGGACTTTCCTTTGCACGTATTAATAATTTGATGTGAGACAGCTGGGCAACCATTGCCAACTTGAACCCAAGGAGGAAGGCCTATATCAAGATGACTTGGCCTCCCCCCAGTTGAGGTAGCTATACGGCAGTTTTCAGCATTCCAACTCAGCTCTATACATCTCTCATACCACGCAATCAGCTCCATACAATGCGTCTATCCACACTTGCCTCGTTCGCCACCCTGGCCACCCTTGTCCTCGGCGCGCCACCCTCGGGCCGCTCCAAGATGTCTCCCCGGCAACGAGACCAAGGCGTGCCCCTCGGCCTCCTCGCCAAGCGAGACTGTGGCGAGGGCTTCCAGCGTGTGTGCTACGGCCCCGACAGCGGCACCTCGCAGAATCTCGACCCGGAGGACATCCAATACGTCGCCAGTTACCTCCGCTTCCAGGCCGACGGCAAAGAGACCAGCCCGATCTGGAACATGCCCTCCGAGTTCCAGTGCTCTGAGTGGAGCATCGAAAGGGCTCAGCTAATCGCGCACTCATTGTTTGGCTATTCGCGCACTCATACCCCACAGGGTTAGGGTTATATATGGCCCAGATTATCTCACATTCAGGCCACGCCCAACTCATTCATTGCCACCACGAAAGAACAATCATATTTTGCAGTGATCTACGCCTTCAATTGATAATACAACTAATTCTACATGCTTTCTACGGGGTCTATAATTGTAGAACGAAGCCTCGTGACTGGGCCAAGCCAACAACGTAGTAGTAGTCAAACCGAAAGTCCTCGGAATCCGCGTTTCTAAGCCAAGTCAACAGCGTAGTAGTAGTCAAACCGAAAGACCTCGGAAATCGCGTTTCTAGCCATCATTGGCTGCCTCCGCTGCCTTGGCCGTTGGTTTCACCACTCGGCCAAATCTGGTCCTTTTCACGGGCGGCTCAGGGACAGTTTCGACCTCTGCCACCAAAGCTTTGGTGACAGTCCCCGGCGCCGCCCGCTTCTTTGACCGAGTAGTTTGTTTCTCTGAGGCAAGAAGTAGTGATGGGCGTGACTTTCGCGATATTATTCTTATTCTTCTGGGTGTTTCCTCCTCTTGCTCAGCCTCAGGCGCCTCCTCCTCCTCTGCCCCAGGCGAAGGCGAGCGTATGATCTCCCACGCTGACAGCCGGCGACGAATATTGGGCTTCAGAGGTGCGGAATTGCCTTTCGGAAGCCCGGGTACAGTCTTCACCGGTCGCTTTCGCTTCCTCTGAGGCAGGGTTGGCGACTGGGGATGTGGGCATAGAAAAAATTATATATGGGGCCATACATAACCCTAACCCTTCAGGGGTATGAGTGCGCGAATAGCCAAACAATGAGTGCGCGATTAGCTGGGCCCCATCGAAATACCCGGTACTGGCACGGTCCTGGCGCTCGTCAAGCACATCAATCCCCGCACCAATTCAGGTCTCAGCTTCAACGACCTGGCAAGAACCATCGACGGACGCCCCGACGCGACCGACGAGCAACGTGCAAAGAGCCTGTGGGGCGGCTGCAAGACGAATGGCGGCCAGCTGGGCGTCATTGTCGACCTCAAGGATCCAGCCTACAATACGACCGACTACATCGCCAAGAAGATGAAGCCTGCGGATCTTATCGTCAAGCTTGTCAGAGCAAAAAGTCCCAAATAATGTCCGAAGATAGATCGAATAGAGATAGGTTAGAAGGAGAAAAGGGTCTGTCGCAGATGCTTCAGCAATGCCATGTTTAGTATAAAATACGGGTCAAATCACTAGCACAGACCTTTGCCAGAACTTGGAGGTAATCTGGCCACATGCCTGTAATGTAATGTTCCCGAGTGCTTGCATGTCGGGTTTGCGGCGGTGTCGCCCGCTCCCGGCTATTTAAGGGGAATACCCCCTCCATTTCCTTTCCCAAACCTAGCCCCCAACAACCGCCAACCTTCAGGAACAGCCTGCGAAACCGAGCCCCCAGGCACACCAGCATCGTCCGACCAGATCTGCAACACCATGCCCGCACGAATCTCCGCCCCCGGTCTGCGCCTGCTCTGGCGCCTCAAGCAGCCCCTCCAATCGGCCATTACCGTCCTGGCCCCGGATCGCAACCCAGATGGCCCGCAAGAAGCGTACATCAGGCCGTCAGGCGAGCGACACCCGATCGGTGACGAGCCGGTCACGGAGCAGCCCGTCGCCTCGCTGACCGTGACTGAAGAGTTTCTGAGCGATTGGCAGGACGAATGGCACACCATCAACATGGAAGGTTTCGACGATGATGTGCAGCCTGACCCTGAGGACGTGCCGCCCACGTTTGAGCCGCTGGTCGTTACGGCGTCGAACGGTCGCTTTGTGTCGATAAACGATTATCTCGAGGCCGTGCATCCATGGTTGTTGGAGCGGCGGGACCAAATTCTGCGCGCGAGGCATGTTGCGGATGATGATTATGAGCTAGATGACACAGAGTCACTGCTGATTGCTGTGAACGACGCGGAGCTAGTTCGTGCGGAGGACGAGGGGGAATGGCTTGCGGCGCTGAGGTGGATCTTTGAGATAAGCCAGAGCCAACAGACTTAGTTCACTCTCAGCGTCTCAAACCAATCAAATGCCACGTCATAAGCCTTGATTTGCGCCTTCTTTCGTTGTCGTCGTGCATGGTGGTGGGATATGGGAAGGAGCAAGCCAGCCAGCTGAACCCACGTGCAGGTAAACCTCAATTTCCCGTCCCATCCTACCAGGGTTCGAGAGCTCGACTGGTACGCCTGTTCGCTGAGACAAACACTCACGGAAAATCCTCCTGGCGACTCGTCTTGACCTCGGAACTGTCTCTCTAGTTACTGGGGTTGCATACCTCGCGCGGAGGTGCCAAGGAAGATCTATGATTGTCCGACTGAAACAGCATCAACTGGAACAAATGGAAACAGGAATGGTTTACCTCACACTCGGTAACAGCAAACGTTGTGGCGCAGGCTTCGGGCGGGATAGGTGTGAGCTGCTTATATTCTAAGTCGGCCTCTTATCATGTCATTCTTTGGTATACACGGCCGCTGAATCAGACACCAATTGGCCGCCGTAGATATACCCTTGATATCCTCGTTGAACTAACTGCTGCATCTCTTCCACAGCAACAAGCACAGTCAAGTACTACAAGCCATCATGGGTTCCCAAACTCTGCCCCAAGTGCCCCTCATTTTCGACACGACCCCTTCCTCCGTCCTGGAGGATGCCCGCCGTCTCACTGACGAATGTCGTACTGCGCACGACGCCATCGTCACCTCCGTCACTCCCAAAAATGCAACCTTCGCCAACGTCATTCCCCCCTTTGTTCACGCCGAAAACAACTTGGTTGCCGGCCGGCGACTCCTCCGCATCTACAAATCTGTCTCTACGGCAAGCTCCGGCGAGGGAGTACAAGGTTGACCTGAAAGAGGTCGCCGAATATTTCTTGCTACAGACGACAATGACGGGGATGATGGAGACGATAGGAAATTTGTTTGGGTTGGTTTTTACGGAACTGCAGTTCAAGGAAGGAGCGAGGGCGAAGATGGTGTGGCGGGAGGACGTACAGGTATTCAGCGCGTAGAACAGCGAGGACGAGGGCGGTGGATTTCTTGGGTATCTTTACTTGGATTTCTAACCCTACGAGTTCATGAAGTCGGAGACGTGGTGTTCGAGTCTAGCGACGGTACTTCTCCCATTCTTTTAATGGTCTTTGGCTATGGCTAAGATGCACCATAGGGGCACCTCAAACCTGATGACTCGCGGGTCCATTCTTCAGTAGCGCTGATCTGCAACTTCTCTCGGCCGACGAACACCAAACCCTGCCTGCTCAGTCATATGGAGGCGACTATGCTGTTCCATGAGCTAGGGCATGGCATCCATGATCTCGTCTCGAAGACCAAGTATGGTCGATTCCATGGCAGCGCTGGCACGGTCATCGATTTCGGCGAAGCACCCAGACAAGTGCTTGAGAAATGGTTTCTGATGCCGTCGGAGCTAAAGAGGTTAAGCCGGCACCATTCGTCCCTGTGAAAGACCATGGTGTAACCCCTGGACGCAGACGATTATCACTTTCAAGATAACTCTACCCTCCCTTGATGTGATGAACCCTGAAGCAACAATTGAATCCCCAAGTACCTTGACCTCCATCACCAGTGCGGAACCCGATCTGGAATTTGGCTGTCCGATATAAAATGAGTTACCGTTGGCGTCACAACTACATCCTCCGTACCTTCTGGAAGCCGACAGAATATCCCACCTGGCCAGGTGCTACCACCACTTTGGGGACCCGGGAACTCATACGAGCAGTTGAGTGGAAAATACCCACTCCACGTGCCGTTGAAGACGATCCTACATACACGATAACGTTAGCAACAAGCCCAACCAACAACCAGCACCCAAAACATTCACCAACTGCAAGGTAACAACTCACGGTCTCCCCCTATCCTTATCATCACAATACCAAGACTGATTCACCTCCAAATACCCAGTTAACAAATCAAGCCTCAACTTCCACCCCAACACATTATAATACCGCCACCCATCATTCTCCACATCCCAATACTCCGTACGATCATCATACACCCTCGCGGGGTCGTACGTCCTCACCCACGGCGTTATCGAATCTGCACGGACACCCACATTACGAATGATGCTATCCCTATCCCTATAGTCATTCGCATTAAGAGGTCTCCCGTGAAAAACAGAGCTGTCCAGGTCGAAATAGAAAGATGTGGACATGGTATCTGCCCGGCTGGAAGAACTAGGGTCGAACCAGGCTGTGGAGGCTAGATAGCCTCGTAAACTGCCAGGGGCAGACCCAAGACGCCAGGTGACGGGGCCGCGGCCGAGTGAAGAAACAGTGCAGCTCCAGATGTTGGGGTCTGGCTCCGGCTCGGTTAACTCCCTGGCGGGAAGATGGGTGATGGTGGTGTTTTCGGAGGCTACCCAAAGCGGAGTCCCGTTGCCATCGCGGTCGCCAAGCGTGCACCACTTTGCCGAATATGTGTAGTCGCATGAGGTTCCTGCCGGTCCCCAAAATGGGATCTGTGGGCATGGGGCGTTGACCCAGCTGCTGTTGGAGGTTCCGCATGCGAGGCCACGAAAGGGGGTTTGGCCGTAGGCGGTGATTTCGTACGGTGTCGCGAACTGGGTGTCGTTGCAGTACCAGGTCTGGTTGATGGCGAGCTGCCCGGTCTTGGCGCTGAATTGGATGTGCGTCTCGACGATGCGCTGCATCGGTGGTTGGTGGGGGTCTTGCTGCTGGCTGCGGTAGCAGGGCCACCATTTAGATGTCTCACCGTCGAGACTGCTGTCGTTGACATCGTTGAAGGTGCACGAGGCGTGGACGCCGGTGGCGGCATTGCGGATTTGGACTTGTAGTGTGCGGTTCGACGGGTAGGGGTAGGGCTGAGACCAGATGCCGCCGTTGTTGTGCATCATGAGCGTGGTGGTCTGCCAGAGGAAGTGCTCGAGGGTCCATGTCCATGCTCGAAGATCCGAGTTGAACAGGCAACTCGGTGTATTCGCGCCTTCTGGTCCCGGGAGCTGTGCAGGCGAGAGATAGAGCGGCTTTGTGAGTCGGCCCTCGATCAACATGGGATCAGCTGTGCAGACGGCGCCGGAGCAATAAAGGGGGATTCTGGCTTCTTGTTCGTTGGGAAAGTTTCCGATGCCCGTTTGAAATTTCGGCTCAGCTGCGAATTTGGTGCTGTAACGTCCTGAAGTGTCTCCGCAAACCCAGTCCTGCTGAACCCTCAGCGTTCTAGCGTCTCGGTTGTAGCCCATGGTATATACCGTCTGGCTCTGAAAGGAATCTGGTTCTCTGCCCTCGGGATCGCAGGACGGCCACATGTAATAATCTCCGACTCTCTCATCCCGATAAGTGACGCCAAAAGCTTTTCCCCAGTAGCAGTGCACCCGCACACCCGTGGCCCGACTCGTTATGCTGTAGTTAAGACGGGCTGTCTCGGGATCGTCCGCCATCGTGGGATATGCGTATGTGAAATCATGCAGAAACCAATCCGGATACGCGAACGACACGTCGGTGCAATCCCGTGCCGGCCGCGGATCCAATCCCTTGGATGTGATCCGCGGGCTGGGTGTTTGCGCCAATCTTGACGTGTTTGGGTAGAACGTCCCCCTTGGCAACCATTGCGCCTTGATTCGTACGGGGAGCTGTGTTTTGATGGTGCACGTTTCTGGTTTGGAACGCAGTCCGCTGGATGGGCAGGTGACGTCCAAGAAGGTTTCCGCGCGGGCCTGGTATGCTTCCGGGTACGATACATTTACAATGTCGCAATACCAGAACTGAGCAATCTTGATCGGGCTGGAAAGCGACTTGTTGTTGCCCATCAGATTCTCCTTATCAAGACTGAGCAGTGTCAGGATGCGGGAGTCGGCTGGAGGAACTTCGCCGTTGCTTGTAACGCAGTTGTCATTTTCCCACTTGTTCGCTTCTTCGTAGTCACGGTAACCCCAGTTGCAGTACAGGGTGTAATTGTTGGCTATGTCGCTCAGGCGAAAGTTGATAGTGCCGTTATAGAACGCATAGGCACTAGAATCATTATCCTGGGAGAACGTTTTTGTGAACTTGAAGTCATTGAATTCGTAAATCGGCGGCTGGAAGTGGTTGTTTATACAGGGGTTGGGTAACGGCGAGAGCGAAATGTTGGATACGAACATGATGCCTTGTCGCTGCCGATGAAATCTTGGAGGGAGCTCCGGGCTTTGAAGAAGACAATTTCCGTGGGTACTTAAATAAATTCATGACATGGGGCTAAATACCCGACGTCGTAGCCATGTCAATCATCCGGAAACGATGCAAGTACCTTGTGCGGACAGAGTAGGCAAGAATCCCATGCGGAGTATTTACCCGCAGTGTTCGCTTGCAGAAACCAAATGGGCAGAGCTCTAGCGGATGCAATCTCGGGAGCAGATCCTATCGAAATCATCGGGTCAAGACTCGGCCCCAGGCAAGGGTTTAAGTTGGTGAAGGGGGTCTGAGGATGCACTGTGGAGCCTGACCCTGCTCGCCTTAAAAGTTGGGTCAGCCCGGGACTTGAGTCCACTGCTGATAGTTGATGTGACTATAAGGCTGGAAAATTTTGTTTTTTTCAACGCTATAACCGGCATTGCGAATCATACAGAGTAAATAAGGGTTCGGAGATGTGTCATGCCGGCCAACCCGGCTACAGAACCTTACAATTACCGAAAGGATAATAAAAGAAGGAGCTTACCCCATTTCCTCCAAGAACCTAAGGCTCGGGACTTTTTACACTACAAATATAACATCTCCAGCTAATCGGCTATTGCAGCTAGGGGTATGCAGAATCCGTGGCCGGCGACGACGGGCTTTTCCAGTTAATAGGCTAGCTAATCAACAATTTAACTTCCCAATTAAAACTGCCGGATCTGACAGCCGATGGCTTTCGTACTGACCAGGTGGATTGGGCCATTTACCAAGCTAATGATAAGAAGTAAATGCTCTAAATTGAGTGGATCAAACGGCTAAAGCGGTGGATGTTGAAAACCATCAGTCCAAACTATCAACGCACCTTGTGCAAACCAACCAAATCGATGTAAGGGGTGGGACATAGAGCTGAAAACTCAGGCTGGAGTTAGTGGCGATGATATGAGTGGCGATGCAGGAGAGGCCTACTAACTGGCCATAAAAGCTCTACTTCGAACCCCTGAGGATCTGATAAAATGGTCAGAACAATGGGAACGAGCTGCTTCTGTTGCTTAAGATAAAGGGGTTCTCGAAGCACTACGAATCTAAGCCTGGTTTGACAATTTTATCAACCCCATGCAGTCTATTATGAGCAGTTGGATGTCTGGATACGAAATGCTATAAAGGCTTAGTATAAATCTCACCTACCAGGAGGTTACCCACGATTTTCGGAAGGAGGTGAGGCGACAGACAAAAGCCGGGATACCGGCTGGCAACTAAGTAGCTAAAGGCTTGTTCGGCCCCTCCTTAGCTGCCACAAAAGGTGGTAAAAATACCAACCAGGAGGAGAGATCAAGCAATACAATCAATTCCACCACAGAATCCAGTATGCACTCTTTCTAACACCTCCCCTTATACTCCTTGTCACACTAGAGCGTGAGCTCGTGAAGAGGGTGGGTTGAAAGGGTTGTATTAATCTGAATAAAAGAAAGATACTAAGCTCTCTTTTCTGCTACACAATTGCAAAGATGAACAGCCAGAGACGCAACTCCCAGGTGCCCCTCCCATGCTCCTTCGCCAACCGTTTCTTTCACCTCCCTTCATCCTACACCACATACGTGCTGATATCCATTTCCTCGCCTACGTCCGGGGGCGAGGCGCACTCGGGCGGTGGCGCGCGTAAGCCACTATCCCAACCAGGGTGTCTCGTCATAGTTCTGTTGGGTTCGTACACCGTATCGTCCCTGTGAGTGCCAACCCAGATCCACAGATCCCCCGAATGCGGACTGATGGCAGGCGGTGCAACTGGTTGAGGAGCAGGAATTGCGGTATCGGCACCGACAAGTTCTGCGCCATCGTCGTTGATGACGAGCTTCTTACCCAGCGCTGCTGCGATGCCCGTTCCGTCGGCGTCCTCGGCCAGAACCTGCAGGTACAAAGACCAGAGGGCACGCGACCTCGGGATCAACTGGAACTCGGCCTCGCCGGGGATGCTATCGGGTTGCACCTTCTGCGCGATGTACTTCATCACCTTGTGGATCTTGCTCGATCGCAAGATGGCGGCTTCGACGCGCCCCATATTCTCTAGGGCGGTAAGGTAGTCCGACATGCAGTTCATGTCTCGTACATTAATCTCGCCCCCGCCTGTGGGTATGACCGCCTTTTGGATTTTGTGCCTGAGGAAGAGTATCTGTTTCTTTTGGCTCATTATTAGCACGGATTGCCGACATCTGAGCGCACACCCAGGCAATTCGGTTAGGAGTTGGTTCATACCTCGCGCCTCTTGTACATCTCCTCCGGTGATAGCTCTTGGCTCATCTTTGTGGTGGCTGTCACTTGTCTCACAAAGTGCTGGGATCAAATATGAGGAGGTTGCCTATTTACTGTGGGCAGAGTTGGTTCGAGAGATGGAGGTGAGGGCGACTCAAATTTCGTGCGGGGTTGCTGCCTAGTGATAATTTTGTGGGCGGACCCCGTAGAGTTACACAACCGCCACCTGACATCAACCCTTATCGACCCAATGATTAAGTTGCCAGCCCGACCAAATCGCAATTGCCCGATAGCTTTATCTTTCGCCTTCTTACCCCTTCCTTTATTCTATCACTTTGCCCCTTGATATAAGCAAGGCCTAGGTCCACTAAGCGCGCTTACATTCCCATACAGCGGGCTCGGCCGTGTGGAGAGTGGGACCAAGTGCAATGAAGCACTTTACGCAGAGTCATCTTCGCTGAGTAAATATTCGCCGTGTGGCTCTTGAGATGTGGGTGTGCCTCGGATCTGTAAAAAGTATATAACGATTAGGCTTCTTGTTGCCGGTGTCGGTACGACATCAATATTTGTGGCTTTTTGGCTAGCCATAGCTGCCATGGCAGCCACTGAAACTCTCAACACGCACTATAAAGACGGTGCTACAGACGGCTAAGATGATCTTACAACGATGACCGGCACCACGGAATCTGTCGTAACCGGCTTACAGCAAGCTCCAGCTGCCGGTATCATGTGGGAACCGGGGAAATATCCCAATCGTTAGAATTAGCCGTTAATCATCATGAAATACACAAGTTAAGTCTATCTGCCAGCTAGTGAGCGGCACTAGCTAGCACTACGAGTTCTTTACACCGGAATAGCAGGCCTGTCTTGATGTTGTTTAATCCATGGCGAATTGGCCGACTCTGCGATGTACTGGAATGTCGGGAATGTGCTATATTGCTGCCCTCACGGTATCGGGGCCCGGGCTCCCTTGAAGAGTGGCGATAGTCGTAAAGATCCCGGTTAACATTCTGATTATCACGTTTGAGGTTGTCATAGCCGAAAACCTCATGGCCCAGATCAAGCCGACTTTGGCCACTGCGGGGCTGGCGACGAAGCTCGTGGTTCCAACCTTGCTCATTATCACGCCCACGGTTCTCTCTGATATGATGTGTTCCGTGTGGCGTCTCTGGTTCTACTGCTTGCCATGCTAGCTTTGGAGGAGGTGAAGGTGGCCTTGAACTCTTTCAGGCGCCTTTTACAGTAGTCTTGATATCCCCTGAGACTGTTCAGATGCCTTGGTGATTCTCTAGCGCTTGCGAGTGCACGGCAGAAATCGGGTATCTTGATGGTAACACCTACCGCGAGAGCATTGTGTAGTAGTCAAAGCTGTCGCAGTAATGTAAGGCTGCGGGTGGGAGAGCTGGGTGGATGCTTACATTATCGATACGATCGTTGCCGAGTCCATCGTACACCCCGCCATCAATTGCGTGCTCTTATACAGAGAGATGCAAATTGAATTCCTGTGTGTTTAAGTGAACAAGGGCGGAAATTATGTACGAAATAAGGATGAGAGATAGAATGAGACAGAAAGATCTAAAAATGGCATGGAACGCGAACGACAGCAGGATCATTCCTCCCCCCAGACTAACGTGCATGTTATATTACGCCGGTGTGTGGAAGCGTGGGCTCTCCAGCTTCACTTCGTCAGCTCAGCTCATCCTATGATGAATTGTTGGGGGGTCGTTCTATAAGCGACTGCATGTAAGGACCAGACACTTGAGATAAGAGAGCCTTGTGTGCTAGTGTGATAATGCTGCATGTAAGACAACCCTGCTACCTACTAGGAGGTTAATAAGACACCCTAGGCAGACAAGTCCGGCTAATAAGCAGTAAGATCCGGGGAAGAAACCGAGAACGCCTTGGAGTTGAAGTGACCATGACAGTCATTGATTGGTATGATGAGAATGGGACAGGGGGATGTGTGATTGATATGTCGTTGCCTTGATGGTTTGGACCGCGAAAAACAAGATGAGATGGACCTGTGGCTTGGAGCTGACGCCGTGCGTCTTCTCGACGATAAGACCAATATCCGTAGCCAAATTTGCCCTAGAATCGACACCCTCTAGGTCTCGTACAGTAGCGCGAGCATGGAACTGCGACCTGCGACTTCGAGTGTTGAAACACCCTACATAAAGGACAAGCCACGGTTCTGTGGTTTGAACTGTGCCTCACACTCGCTCCGGCAGCCGCGGACCTCGAACAAATACTGTCGATCAGATGCACACCAATCAATGGCTCGCTTCTGGACGTTTCTGCCCAAGAACTCTTCACCTTCTTTATGATGTCGATCTCTGGCCCCATAGACGTCGAGGAGACTATCATTATCGAGAGCGCCGGATCAGTATAGTTAGAAAATAATCACCACCATCACCAAGTCATTCGCGGAACATGAACTTAGTTCTATGTCAGATGCACTCCTTTCCACGGTACCGGCTTTCCAAGGTCAGTTCCCCCCTCCGTCAACCAAGAACACGCTTTCCCGGTCGGAGGAGGCTGCCGTGTTGTATCGTAAAGCGGGCCACTAGAATAAAACACAAAGAATCCTGTGCTAGGCATATACCCAGCAAGCAGCAAAACGGGGCAGCGAGGACTTCACAGTCATAGCCCTTCGCGCGACGGGCGAGCTTTATGGCTAGTCACCCCATGTCAAACATCGCTTTAACAAGGAGAGAATCAGGTTTGGGAGCGAAGGTATTAATTAGATGTGTCGAGAATATGGAAAGACAGACAACCCAGACACCGCAGCCGTCTTGGATATGTATCGAGCTGTCAAGAAACAGCGTATCCGAGACTTCAATAACTACCGTGCGGACGAGGTAGACCATTAGTCGTCCTTGGTTAGAGCTTTGTAACGGCGTTGGCGAAACATTACACTGTACGATGCGCGGGAGCCTGCCCTTTACCTTGGAGCCCCGTTTTCCCCCCATGGCGCTATTGTCGGTTCCTGGGACGCATCAGATGGCACTGTTGGCGCCGCCCTCAACGCTTGAAGCAGGCGGCCACTCGTCACACGCCCAGCCCGGGCCGAACAGCAAGACGCATCGCAGCGCATTGCGACCATTGCAGCCGGCGGCCACGCGATTCTGTCCTTGGCGCCTGTCGCCGCCACCGATGTACGTGAGATACATCTCGTTGCCCAGCCAACCCCGGAGTTTCATTCCGCGACACATGTTCTCGAAAATCCAATCCATGCTTGGGTACTGCTCGAAGTCCATGGTGACGGTGTCTAGGCAGCCATCGGCCCGCACCGTCCCCCCGCGTCCCTGGGGTGCACAGTACGAGTCGCCGTCGTCGTCCTCGCAGCATATATATCGGGCAACACAATGGCGCCTGTAGCTATAGTAGACTCCCGTCTGAGGTGCGCAACCCTGGTCAGGGCCGCAGCACGAGTTGGCCTTGTCGGCGGACCCCGCCGCCATTACCGCAGCACTTTTGCGTCGCTGAACAGCAGCCCCGCGTGGAGTAGCATGTCGAAGCAGCGGCGCAACCGATGTTTTGCTCTTCGCAACAGACCGGAAGATGATTGAGAGTCACATTTAATCCATACCGAGGTACACTGGAAGTTATCGTTGAGACTGTGGTCCACCCATCTCCGGGTTCTTGTCTACGGGTCGGACCCATGGGTCCCACCTCAGACTTGCAACCCAAAACGATTTCCGCAACTTCGGAGTCAACGGTCACGTGCAGTTTTCTCAACATCCTGGCAGGCCTTAGCCGCTGTGACTCTCAAAATTTCACTAGCTTGAGACGACGGGAGATGTAGAATACCCACAACAGAGAGGCTGAAGATGGTCGCATCTCTCATTTGGACCTTCGCACTGAACACCGTCGCACTGGTGTGCCTACTTTTCGGAATCTACTATGCTTTTCAATTCCATCGGAAACCGGTTTTTGCGTGGAATATTCCATTGCACCTCTCGTACCAGGAAATAGGAACCGTCGTCCACTCGCGCAACTTGGCGCAATATGACTCCGAGTGGTGGAACATTGACACGAGCATGGTAGTATCAGCATATGGTGGATAAGAGGTATTTTGGGGACATGAAAATGCTCAGCAAATATACCATGCCGGGATTAGGCACCACCGCCGTTCAGGTTGATATCGGTCACCCGGAGCTAGTGCTAGAGGAACCGGAGGCAGCTAATCGCCGAAAGATGGCGGACTGGATTCTTAGGAACAGACCGTCTAGCTTACCTGGCCTAACTAGACACTAGAAAGGAAGACAAAGCCTCGACCACGACGATATCGTTTCGGAGATAGGGCGTCTTAGGTAAGCTCGTTCAAATCGCCAATTTGAGAGAATGGTAGGTTCAAGAACCGCACTGTTCTTGCGGAGGTATTTCTGGATTGTTGTCAGAAACACGACGCTGCACTGCCGCCGCAGGATTGCCGGGGCGGCTGCCTGCTGAAACGACCCATAGCGCAATCAAGATCTCTCATTGGCCAGCAACAGCAACAAGGGGTTTAAAAATGACTGGGCCGAACGTGGCTAATGCGACCGTTCGCACTCAAAGTGCGAGATGCACAGGGGCTGGGATTTTTGATAACTCTCTCACCCTGCCGCGCCGTGCGCTCCTGGCCGGCAGCACACCACTCTCGCAAAACACACTCTGTCGCCGGAGACAGGTCTACCAGCCCCACGATGACGACGCCCGGTGCGGCAGCGACTGACATATTGGGATCGTATCATTGGCCAGTTCACCATCGATACCAGCCCGTCGAGTCGGATCGGGATGAGGAGCTCCGATCGGTTTCTCCATTGTCAACCAGCACACGATCCATGGTATCAGGGAGCGAGAGTCCGAGGACGAGGACACCGACGACACTGCCGGCAGCCCGGGAGCTCACGGCTAGTGCGCTGCAGTGGACACCCCCCTACCTCCGCCGTACCGTGATCGCCTCCTTTGTGCTGGTCTTTGCGCTCATTCTCGTCGCCATTGAGGTGCTGCTCGCCTTCTCGAATAAACACGATGGCATTGCTACGGGCTATGCCGGCCAGCAATATCTCTGGACTTACGGGCCGACTGTAGTGCTCACCCTGGTCGCCGCCATCTGGAGCCGCGTGGAGTACCAGGCCAAGCTTGTCGCGCCTTGGGTTCGGCTCTCCCAACAACCAGCACCAGCTGACCGCACAATACTGCTCGACTATCTCTCCGACTTCTTGCCATATTCGGTGGTCAAGGCTGCTAAGAACAGGGACTACTTGGTCTCTGCGGCCTCGGCTGTCGCCATCCTTGTCAAGACTCTGGTCATCATCTCAACCGGTTTGATCACTCTCTCGTGGACCCCGGTCAAAATGGAGTCGTACCCTATGACCCTTCAGGATCGCTTCGTCAACGACGCTAGCCGGCTGGGCGCCAACGCGCTTCCATTCTACATGATGACGGGGACGGCCGAGAATAATCTCAGCTACCCGGATGGCATATACCAGTCATACGCCTTTCAGTCCATGCAGAGCGACCTCCCTGGTGATGCCGAGACACGTGTCATTGCGGATGGGTTCGAAAGCTCACTGGATTGCCAGCCTGCGAACCTAAACCTGACTTGGGCTCGTCCTCTCGACCCGCACTATAGCGATTCACGGATGAACTTCACTGTGACATCCGAGGGGTGCCACGCCAGCAATGTCAGCCTTTCGCCGCCTATGTGGTGCGGAGGCAACTCCAGCAGTTGCACCAAAGTATTCGGGCGGTTTGCCAGAATCCAATGTGGCAACGTACGGGAAAAGAATCAGACTCGCGACAGCGGCAGCGATATAGGAGAAATGTTATTGTTGGTGATTGGCAACCTTACATGGACGGTTGACTTCTCAAGAAACAAAAGCGACTATACCGGTACAGAGATAATTCACCCTTACCTCTTCAAGTTGAATAAATCCGCCCAGATGGTCTGCACTCCAGGCTACTCCCTACGCAAAATCGAAGTCGTCCGCAACGGTACCAAAACTCTCAGTACTACCCCCGTTCGACATGATCAAAATCCCACGATTCTCGATTCCGTCAGCAGCTGGGACATCATGAAGGCGCACGATCAGTCTCACTCATCCTCCGGGGAGCATCTCGGAGGCGTAACTAACTCGGTCAGCAGCCTCTCACTGAACGTCTCCGGGACTATAATGGACGTTGATCAATACGTACGGCTAGCCCTGCTCAGTCAAAGCGCTACTCGCATTCCTGTGGCCTCCTTGTTCGACCCAGCGCTCTTCCGTAATCTATTCACCAACTATTATCAACAGATCACCGCCATCATTGTGAAGCAGGCTTTAATGGAGCCAGCGTCTATCCCAGTGACCGGCTCCGCTGTCGTATTTGGCAATCGCCTGCTGATCCGAGACTGGGCTGCGCAGTTGATGGCTGGACTTGTGGCTGCGTGCATCCTCTTTTCGGTGGTTATTTTCTTCATTGCCCCCAGCAAGAATAAGCACAGCGGAACGGGGATGTTGCCCCGCAGTCCGAGTACATTGTTCGGTATGGCGGCGATACTTCAGAACAGCGCTTCGTTGCTGCGTAGACTGCACTTCGCGGGTGCGGCGGATGACAAGGCGCTTCGTGGCCTTCTTGGAAATTCCAAATATCTGTCGGCTGTGAGGAACGACTCTGCGTCGTCGTCCTCCCCAGAGCGTGTACGTTTCACCATTTTGGATGAGCAAAGCGAATCAGATGAACCAACTGGCACAACCACGGGCCCGAGTCTTCCGCAGGTCAAATCGTTGCGTGCTCGCCCTGGCATTGTCTACCCCGTTACTCGAGTCGGACTGGGCGCATTCCTGCTGGGGTTGATTGTTGTTCTTGAACTGCTGTTGCAGAAGTCCATGGGCGAAAATGGGCTTGGCGACGTCGGGGACGATACCCACCTGCACTATACATGGACGACGATTCCGGCCGTGGTTCTGGGCGCCCTCGCCATCATGTTCTCGGCTATGGACTTTCGAACCCGAGCCCTGGCGCCTTACACGGCCATGAAACGAGGAGTGGTTGGCGCCGAGGCGTTCATGGGCCTCGAGTTCCTTGATAGCTCTATTCCCCGTGCTCTGTACAGAGAAGTCAAGCTGGGCAACTTTGGAGCTCTCACGGCCACCCTCGCCTTGTTTATCTCCTCGGTGCTTACCGTCTTCTCCGCGTCCCTCTTCCACCCCGCGTTTGTCGAGATCAGCGGTCCGGTCTCGCTTAGCATTAACGAATCATTCTCAGCCAAGCCCGAAGTGTTCGCAGTCCAATATGATCCCTCTCCCTTCCTGACAGCAGGTTTGATTCTCGAGAGCAACATGTCGTTCCCCAAGTTCACGTACGGCGACTTGGCTTTTCCGACGTTCAAACTCGTGTCAGAAATTTCGATGCCGGGTGGTGACGGTCCCGGTGGCTACGACCCCCGGACCTTACCAATACATGCCGTCGTGCCTGCGGTACGCTCAAGACTTCTCTGTCGCTCCTATTACTTGTCCCAGATGCAGCTGAACTGGACGACAAACGCCAGTGCCCCGCCATCAATCAAGTATCCCAACACGCTGGGGGTGTGGATTGCCGGCGAGGAGGAGTGCATCCCGGCAAACCAGAAAAACTCTTCGAATCACAATGCCAAGCTCGAAGTGGCGAGCCCGAATGCAACGTATTTTTCACTTTCGAGCCAAACATCATTCGACTCGGATGTTCGCGGCTGCAGCGGCCAGCTCTACGTCTGGGGCAAAGTGGACTCTCAAGCCTCCCCGTCCGTCATCCAGCACATTGCCGCGATGGGCTGCAATGTCACCTACGAGGCCCTTGAAGTCGACGTCACGTTCCGTAGCGCCGACCTCGAGTTCGATCCCGACCACCCACCCGTACCTCTCGAGGATACAGTCCGCATTACCACCGCCAACTCTGTTGCAAACTTCTCCAAGTCTTATATGTACGACCTCCTTCCCGAGCTGAACACGGCTCCCGACCCGCTCGACAAGTTCTTCGCAGCGCTCACCACGTCACGATGGGCTGTTCCCCGTTCAAGCCTCGGCGATCCCTCCGCTCACAAAACAGTAACGGACTCGATCCGCTTCCATGACAGCATCATCCAAGCACAGCTCCTTGCATACGCACGGGTACCAGCCAACGGGACGAACGCAACCATTGCCGAACCCAAACCAGATCAAACAGATGACAAGCTTCGTTTCAATGGAACCGCGACGAACTCCCAGGCACGCCGGCGTGTGCAGCAGGACCTGGTGTCAACACGCATCCTCGAGGCACTCTTGAGTGCCCTGGTCGTCCTTCTCTTCCTTGGATGGGTGTTTGCTAGGGATGCGGCCGTGCTTGCAAGCAGTCCTACAACCATTGCGTCAAGAGCGGCCGTTATTGCGGGTGGGAATCTGTTGAATGCGTTGCCGGAAGATGCAGCGTATTGTTCTGAGAAGGAGATAGCGGTGGCACTGGGTGGCGAAATGGCGAGGATACGGATTGGTTGGGATAGGGGAGGGGATGAGGGAGATGGGGGATATAAAGCTGAAGCTGGGGAGGCGAGGAGGTTTGGGATTTTTTTGTCGCGGGGAGAAACACAGCGATGACCTGAGGACGCATTCTCCCCCGTTGCCTTTGGCGTTCTGTATTTATACCCCTGATGTACCACAACTCTAGAAGACATAGGCTCGCCAATCAGGCGCCCAACCATCTTCCCGACGCCGGTCCTTTTATAAAAATCACGAGCTGGCCCTGTACCGGCAACGAGAAGCAGGTAACGTGTCCTCCCCACGATAGGCCGTAAAAGCCCGAGCGCGCCTCACTAATAAGGGCTTGAAACTTTGCAATGTTGAGGTCTGTGCCATTGTCAGCGGCGGCGGATACGCCGAGTACAACGGCAACTTTCCGCATGCACTTACTAAGCGGAAGGGATTCGGTTACAAACTAGCCAAATTCCAAGAGTATGGAGCGGTCTTTAATACCTGTGAGGCTCCGGGCACAATGGAGATGCGTTTATGCTCTCGCGCAGATCGCCGAAGGATGAGCTTGGTGTCAGATGGAAAGGGGTTCAGGGCCCTGGACTTAGGGTCAGCGAAGCTGACTTGCTGCCTGGCACAGCCGGAGCGCCAGTGAGTCCCAGCCACTGTAGCGACGAAGGCTGAATCCTGCAAGAAAGCCTATGAAGAAGGAGGTTCTGGCTGGAAGCCAGAACCACAACAAGCAATCAGAATCAATACAATCAGACCATTGCAACCCCATCAATTTTACCTGAATTCAGTGTGCCGTGTTTCTGACACTTGGCTGGGAAGTGAGTACTGATAACGGACAGAGTTAATTACACCCAATAACAACTCCATGGTTTACGCAACTGCTCAACGGGCAGATATCACCTGAAGATGAGCCGGGACTGATCTGGACTGATCAAAGCTGACGGAACAAACACGTTGACTATGAGCATAGGTGGTCGTCGACCTCAGGATGGTGTAATATGATATATACTAGTTTAGTACATACTAGCTTAGAATATAATGGTATGTAATAGCCTCAGACTATAAGCTGGACCGAATTTAGCCATCTCATTTATTAAATTAGGCCATTCATTTAAGCGTCTCAGGTAAGTGTACTGCAACTTACTAGGGCTACTCTACGGGTACGCCGAACATGAGGAGAAAAGAAGAGAAAGTGGTGGACAGCTCCTCGTATTTGCATCAAGGACGTGACCTATCTGATAACCTCTCTTTCATTCTGTGCTCTCCCAGATCACCATTATGGTGTGAGTCGTGAGGCGCCATGATGTCAAGCCCATTCCTGTCAGAAGCGGATGACTTGGACGCAATTTCAACCTCAGGTATCTCGGTACCCTCCGGTTTGGAGCTTGCGTCGCGACTCCGGAAAATCTGACTAGACCGAATAGGAAGACGGTATCAGAAAAGGCTCCGATACTCTCTCCTCTTTTTCGAGTTGAACAGCAAAAAGCGGTACGGCGGTAGCATGCCAACGATGACAGCGACAAGCAGCTACAGGTACCCGTAAAGACTGACCAGCTGAAAGTTGGACTGGTAGAGTTGACAGACCGCAACGTTTCGAAAGCGATCGTTACGAACGCAAGGCCACAGACGCCGGACACGGCCAGTTTCTTTGACGGCAGCATGTGGAGACGCCAGATGAGCGGCATGGGGAGAGATATGATTATAACATGTTAGCGCTGTTCAGATTTAGAAAGAGACAAAAGGATAATCGAGGAGTCAAACCGATGAGGTCGGAGCTGACATTGAAGAAATAGACAACCTAGATCAACCTTGCATCGAGTTCGGCAACATAAGGGGGAGTGCAACCCTCAAAACTGAACAAATTCACCACGTCCCTGCACTGCCCAAACACCCTAATGAGACACATGCCATAGCTCAGCACAATGTACACGGTGGCAACCCACCAAATCTACTGATGGGCCTGTATCGCCGCAACAACAAGCCTGTAAAGCGACATGAACGAAAGATTGACGTAGAATAGGGAGGTCCAGAACATAGTCTGCGTCGAGACAGACCATTTCCGTATATCGACAGCCATCGCTGCAAATTCTTGAGGCGAGCTTATGGGCTCCTCACCCACGAGCATCGAAGTGAAGTGGTACGAGAGCGGTGTCGAGTAGGTGGTGATGATCATGACGGCGATCATCAACACCCAGACGAAGAGGCTGAAAAGACCATCGCCGTGGAAGCCCGGTAGAGTGATGGAGCGGATGAGGAGGCGGCCGATGAGGAGGAGGGTGGCGATCCTGGCTAGAGCCCAGCTCACATGGCCTGGTTGCCCCAGTTAGGTATGATCAAATGCTGGTGTAACGAGTGAGCTATGGGAGGAGAATGTAGGGACATAAGTAAAGAGCCGTTGGCGATATTCCTTGGCCTCCGTTTGCCATTTTGGTCTAGCGCTGGGAGATGGAGATGTATTTGCGGGACCGGTTACAGGCCGGGTTTGGGGTCGAGTTATTGGAATCAGGAGGCGTCAGAGGAGAGTGAAAAATCTGCAACCGACACGGCACAGGAACGCTTCGCCGCTGGCCGCGCCTTGGTTGAAGCATGCCATGATCTTGGATTCGTCATCGTGAAGGGCCATGGCTTGTCCAACCAGGAGATCGGCGATGCTTTCCCATGGACCAAGAGGCTCTTTGATCTGACGGTTGAGGAGAAGATGAAGGCGCCGCATCCTCCGGGAAATATGCCGCACCGCGGTTACTCTGGTATCGGCAAGGAGAAGGTCTACACCCCGGATGACTTGGGTCGGCATATGGGGGAGGCCAATGTCGGGCAGCAGCTGCGCAAGATATCCGACTTTAAGGTGTTTCCCACTTCATCACATGTTTCCAGTCCCCGGGTTGTTGGTATCTAATGTGAAACGAAACGAGTAGGAGAGCTACGAAATCGGCAGCGAGTACGATGACTAGCAGCAAAATATCTGGCTTCTAGGCGATGTGCTCCCCGAGTTTCGAAGCTACATGACCTCCTTGTACGAGCGACTGGCCGACGTGGCCTCGCACTATCCTTGGCGCTTTTAGTGCAGGCCTCGGCTGTGATGAAGCCGCCCATGCCGCCCTGATGCAGTTGGAGTCTCGGCGGCACAGCCAGGTACGCTTGCTGCACTATCCGCCTATCACAAAGCACAAGCTGCAGACCGAAATGTTTGTGCGCCTGCCTGCGCACACCGACTGGGGGTAAGAATCATGTTTGTTGTTCCGGAAGGTCAAAAACATGTGCAGTGTGGCGCTACCACTTCCACAGGACCTTCACCATTCTTCTCCAAAGCAACCAGGGTGGACTCGAGCTTCGCGACCCGCACTCCGGCGAGTTCCTGCATGCGGCGCCTGAGGAGGGAACCTTGGTGCTCAATGTCGGGGATATGCTACAGCGGTTTACAAATGTTTGGTCCTTTCCCGTCTCGGTTTTTGTTGCTTC
>Ga0247780_1000094_pt1 | contig 81315 bp, 98 predicted proteins | sample UWRJL079202R5_FD_179927 | JGI IMG/M metagenome (GOLD analysis project Ga0247780, IMG submission 179927) | Plant litter microbial communities from Arlington Agricultural Research Station in Wisconsin, United States - UWRJ-L079-202R-5 | ecosystem: Environmental > Terrestrial > Plant litter >...
GCCCCCCCCAAGGAACCCCCCCCCCCCCCACTTTATGCCTCTACTCCACTACTTCTTTTCCGGTACTTGGAACATGGAAGTCTATATGCACACTTAAAAGTGATGCAGAAAAGATATCCCCGATATCTTAGCAAGAAGCACAGGAGCTCAAAAACCGATACTTTGCAATGGCTATTTTGAAGCACAACCAAGCAGGAAACCGCTACTCCGTATGCTTGAACAGAACCGACTCCTGGTAGCTTCTCATGGTAGGGCATCCAGCCTGTTGAGCATGCCCTGGTACCTAAACCCGCGTGCGATACGATAAACCAACACTGTCAAAGTGAAACTCGTTGTTCCAGCTGCTTCGAGACCAGATGAGAACCCCTGTCTGTCGTTTGTTTGTCTATTGCCTAGGATTCCCGCACTTTGAACCCGAAAAAGGCGGGTATCCATGTTTCTGTTTGAGCGCTAGACCAGGTCTTCTGTGACATCCTCGCTGAATCTGGCTTTGTGAATGCCAGTTCTAGGATGCACTGGTGTATGCAAAAAGGTACCACGGATGCTGGGATGTAATTGAAGCTCTGCTGTCGGTCAGGCATTGGATGCCCGTCAGCTTTGGATTTTGAGTGGGGCCCGAGAAGGCGACCTTGATGCCAAGCCTCTCCAACTGCACCCAACAGCCGGGCACCTCCCCCAAGCAACCTTCGACCATATTTTCTCCCGGCATCTTCCCCTTCGAGTTTCTTGGGCCCCACCATATCGGAAATACCGCACGGCGTCGTGTCTTATGAAGACGCTCTCCTGCCAATACGAATCATCCCGGTGAGCTGCAGCGATGGCGGACCAGTCAGTCTTCCGCATCACGAAGGTGGGTACCACCCCTCATCGCTCGGCCTGCGCACGCTGATGCCAGGCGGGGTTGCAAGGCTGACCATCAACACTAGGAGTTGAGCGATCTCCAGAAGAATTCAGATCTCTGTACGTGACCGGCGCGCTTCTATGTCGCACCGTCCCCAAGGCTGCCAGCTTACATGGTTTCTCAGCACTCGCTGTCGCATGCCGCGACATCGACGTTCGGAATGTCAAGGCACTGATTATCGGTCCCCACGAGACACCCTACGAGTTCGGCTTCTTTGAGGTAACGAACGGTCGCTTATTGCAAGTCGTATGCGCCTTTGCTAACAAGTTTGCAGTTCGCGTTCAAGTTCAACAAGGGTAGGCATGGTTTGGAAACATTGTGACCCTGAGTGGCTGACCTCCGCGGTTTAGATTACCCTCGCAAGTCGCCCACAGTTACTGCAACTACAACCAACGGGGGGCGATGTCGGTTCAATCCCAACATATATGCCAACGGTCGAGTGTGTTTGTGAGTATTCCTGGCGATAGCGCACCCGCTTGCACATGTGAAGGGCGCAATGCTGACCAGCGCAAGGTCAATCCTCGGGTACTTTACCCCCTCCTGTTCCGAATGCGATGCATCCATACACGGGACTAACTTGCTCCAGCACATGGCGCGGTGAAAGGGGCGAAGAGTGGTCTGCCGCACAAGGCTTGGAGTCGATTCTGCTGTCCATTCAGAGCTTGATGTCATCGAATCCCTACGAGAACGAACCTGGCTTCGAGGACGCTAATGAGGCCTCGGACAAGAAAAACCAAAAGGACTACGTGCAAAAGGTTAGATGCCAGCGCTTTCACAGCTGCCGCTTGGCCCAAAACTGACCCATGTTTAGATCCGACACGAGACTCTACGTATCTCGGTCATACAGCGACTGGAGGAATACCTTGGCATGAATCTCGATGGGTCCGTCGCTGCGCCAGCGGCCACCCGGGACGACTACGACCTCGACATGGATATCATGGACGACGATTCAACTGTCCCTTTCGAACCTTTCAAGGATCTCTGCAAGCGCCGGTTTCTGTGGTACTACGACTCGTATCTCGTAGCCGTCCAGAAGGGCAAGGAAGAGGTCAAAGACGGCCAGCTGTTCACCAGGATGCCGTTTGAAGGCACCAGCAATACCATGGAGGGAAAGTTCAACTATACAGAGCTTGAGAGGCGCCTTCGCAACATCAAAAAGGCCCTCGACGCCGAGACCGAGAGTTGGGCGGTTGAGGGACTTGCAGCCAAGGTCAAGGAAAGTACCGTCGCCGTCAACCTACAGCGACAGTTCGAGCAGATCGTCGAGTCTTTCAAGCGGTCTGACATCCCTCACAACCTTGAGCTCGTGGAAAACAACCCATTCGTGTGGATCTTGACATATTTCGGAAAACCTATGACGAACCTCGACGGCGGTCTCTTCAGAATCAAGCTTGGGTTCAGCCCCCGATTCCCCGAGGAGCAGCCTCGGATCCGATTCGAGACACGCCTGTTCCACCACCGAATTTCCACGGAGGGCACCCCTTGCTACTTCGCCTCTGCGAGTCGCCGCGAGGACGCCAAGTCTCACATCGAGGCTGTCATCGAAGCACTTGAAGAGGAACAACCGGCTTACGACCCAAGAACCCTCGTGCACCCCGAGGCGTTCAAGCTCTACTGGGGGTCACCTGAGGACCGAAAAATGTACAACAGACGGCTGAGGCGGTCCGTTCAGCAATCTATCGAGTGCGTGCCCTTTTCCCCGTTGTATTGACACCATATCGCCCCAAACTGACACATATCCCAGGGACTGCTGAGGTCGATTTTGACAACTTTTTTACTACCCAAATCTTCTTATCATGCATGGCATTGGCTCGTTAGGCATTTTAGTAGTCAAGCCGCCTGGCGTTTTGGTGAAACATGGACAGGTAGGGCAGGGACTGGGCATCACAAGCAGGGAGGGTGTTAAAGACAAAGGCATGGGCGTGTTTTATTTTCGCGCTTCCCTTTTCAGCGGTAATCACACGAGTTTGAGTCCCTAGGCGCTAAATCAGATTTCACTCGAGAAAGTGATTAATTACTCCTTAACTTGGACTTTTGGTAGGGAACAATGTGTTCGGCTTCAACGGATGAGAAAACGCTAGCACTATTGTCTACAGAAGCCAATTCGTAAGTTAAGACATAAACTAAGAGGTCGCTCGCCGTTTTCTAGAGCTGAGCTGGTAGATGGTCCAAGAAACGATCTACGTTGGCAGGACGAGGAACTGTTTTTCTACGGAATGAACACTGTGCAATACATTTTCGTCAAGACCTTTCTGTTCGTACAGTCAATACCCTTCGCAGTGAGCTGTTTATCCTCACGAAGGTTAGCGCCTCGCCCCCTTGGCCTTCTTGTCTATTCTATCCTTCCCTGGTATATATGGCGCGGCAATCCCTGGTAAACGTCGCGCTGCTTCCGACAAGGGTTGCCCGTCACCTGCTTTGAACTCATAAGAACCACCGGCCCCTAGAACCGCTGGCGCGCCAAGTGTCGGCGCGGTCACCTGCTCTGCATGTAACTTGTCCAAGGACTCGCCAACAACACCGTACTGAGCCCAGTTGACGGGTGGGCACCGCACAACGCTCTGTGGCTTGGGAAGCTTGCCCCATGCGCTAGAGCTTGGTGATGGTGCATCTTTTTGTTTCCCCCTGCGCCGCTTCTGGCTCAGCCCCGGTGTCGGTCGCAAAGTCGACGCTTCGGACCCAGAGGGCTCTTCCGACTTGACACCCGCTGTCAAGTCATCGTCACCTTCAGACTTCTTTACGTCGTCGACGTCGTCTTCGTCTGAGGAGGAATCCACATCCATACCGTCTGCGACAGGGAATATCAACTGGTCGCCTTCCACGCCTACCCTCCCGGTTGTCAGGTCCGCGACGAAGGCAGTGGGGTCCGCCAGTGCGGCATCCTTGGCGCGCCGGAGAGTCTGCATATCGGCTGCGGCTCGCACGCGCTGCAGCTGTAGTATAGATATGGCGCTCTTGAGAGCAAGCACGTCCGGGTTGTCGTCGAAGGCAATCGGTTCGGCGGGCGGCGGCGCGATGCCAGCCTGGTCGGGTTGTGTGTGTGTGAAGAGGGGTCGCCCGAGCGCAAAGCCGGGGATGTTGTTGGTGGCGGAGGAGGTGCTCCCAGGGTTGTTGCCGGACGCGCCGCCAGGCAGTTGTCTCGGCTCAAACGTCGGGGTGATGGGGCTCACCGGTGGGCGCGTCGGCGATGAGGATGTCCGGGTTGGTGGTGCGGAGGACTGGTTGTGGGGGTTGGTTGCACCGTGCGCCGTGGCGGCGGGGTCGGTGCGGATGGTAAGGCCAGGCATCGCCGGATGCTCAGAGAACCAGTGGGCTATTTGGATGTATCTGGAGCGGATTTCCGCCGTCAGGACGACAATGCCGATGTCAACAACGAACCGCTCCGATAGTAGACACCAAATTGTTGGAGGGGCATGGGGATGCCAAGAGAGTGCATTGCCTGAGCCTGAGCTCTCGGAGCCTCAAAGGAGCGGGCAGACATTCATCCCACGTGACGGGAGTGGGGAACCTGGGCAGATCATTCCCCCACCACAGCCCCTGCTCTCTTGTCTGTGCGCATCCCGGTGCATTGGCAAGCCGTCGCGCCTAGTCCGTACGGGAACGGAGACAGCCGCCCCGCCCCGCCATACCTCGGTCTGCTCGGACTGCCTCTTATGCGCGGTCTACGATGACATATCCCATCCGTCCTCCTGTCCTCACCCCACATCACCCTCCCACATCGCCTTTGTCTCCGGTCCATCTCCGCCCGCCTCGACGATGACTTTCACACGCTGTCCGATGCAAGGAGGGAGTTGGCGAATTCGGATGCGCTAAGCCACAACAGTTGCTTGGCTTGAGAGTGTTCTGTGCAGCCGCCAGACTCTGTCTCTCTCCGACCTGGACCCCGCAGAAGGAACCATGACGATTCTGTGTAAACTTCCCCTCTTCTCTTCAACTACCAAAACGTGATCATGTCGCTCCCCCATGCTTCAGATCAAGCAGATCAATCCGATTCTTCATCGTTGTCTACCAACACGAATCCTTTACCACGTTTGCTTCACGCACACTCGAACTCGCCGCCACGTTGTGGACTCTGCCAAAAGGTGGGGTCGGTCCTTCCAGATGACACCTCCAAGGTGCATCGGCCGACGAACCCCAGTGCCAGGACAATTTTTAACAGCAAGACCGAGAGGGATATCCTTGTCAAAACTCGACGCAGTAGATGCAGAAGGCGCGGATACTCAGGGTAGTCAGGCCAGTCAGGTTACAGGGGGACGGGGTGCCGACCAAGGCTTCATCCTCGAGGTCAGTACCTTCCTTTGCAATCTCGCCACCCTAACCCCAACGGTTATGATTCTGGTGCGTTTTCAGTTCCCCCTCCCGCATGGATGTAGATCCCTTCCTATCTTTTGTCATGCTAAATACACCGTTCGCCATTCACCCGTGTTCTCGCGCGTATCATCACCCTGAGCGTGACAGCTCCCAACCAATTCTAAGCCCTTGGGTCCATTTCTGGAGAGAAAAGCCACTGGGGCTCCCTTTATATAACAGATATCGTCACCCGCTCGTGCTCCAGGTGGAACAAGGGCCACCCTCCCGCTCTTCAGAAGGCCAAACTTCTTGCCTCCTCCTGAGGCCCCCATGGCGTACATGAGTCGACCCACATCCGCCGTGAAAGCAGTGATTGCTCCTTCATCTTTCAAGTCTATTCCGCTCGAGAGGGCTGCAGTTTTCACTGCCCGCTCAAAGGCAGGGTAGTTGGGATTCGAGTTGTCTTGATGACAGCCAATGAGGAGGGCTTCAAAGCTCCTCAACATGATTTGAAATGTTTGGTATGCTTTGGCCTCTCGCATGGCAGCCTTCAGCGACGACAAATAGACACCACCAGTCAGGAGATCAAAGAGAGTGGACTCTATATCTTTGCACCGCTGCTGAGTGGGTGGGAAGGATGCTGCGAGCGATTTGGCTCCTGTGAGCCACGTCGCGAAGCTTGCCAAAATGTCTATGTAAAATCCAGAACCTTGCGTGCCGCTGGCTCCTGTTCCCATTGCTGCATACGAGGGTTGCTCGAAGGTGGTGATAGGCAGGATAGGCTCGGCTGCGAGAAAGACTTGGTCGAACTATTGAACTTCAACTTCAATTATATTCTGATCTTGCCCAGAATTGCCATTTGCAGAACGACAGGAATACAAAGGCGTATCCTGAGTTCAGGATCTGAGATAAGCCCTAGCAAACCGAAAAGAATATCGCGTGGGTCGGTGGCGAGAAAGAATCGTAGCTGCAACGTGGTCAGGACTTCGTACAAGGCCAGTGGCTCTTTGTCCTGATACATCCTGCGAATCATGTCCATGCTAGCTATACTGCAGAGATGCCAGCTTATATTGTTGAATGGATGGGCCTCTGCAAATGCGGATGGCGACGGTGGGCCTCCCAGCCTCGTTTGTCCGCGAACATGGCCCATGTTCTCCGGTTCCAGGAGAGACGGGACGACTTGGGCAAGAATATCCCACTGGATGGTGACATGGCCGTACATGATGTGTACCTTTTGGGCGCGTGCGACCTCTTGCACGACCCAAATACGGTGGAAGTAGTTCCGCGAAAGAAGGGCAGAAAGAGCAGGAATGTAGGGGCTTCTCTGCAGCGTCCATAATCGCCAAGACTGCCGCATCTGCTTCGATAGAGAGGGTCGGAGCTCCAGATCCCAGAGCGCACATAGCAGTTCGCGGGCCTGAGACGAGTCTCTAGCCTCGGAGGGGTGCGCAAGCCAAATCAGGGTTCGGGTGGCCCGCCCATAGATCTCTCCCATCAACAGAATCTGCCAGTTCTTCTCCTGTATGTTGTTCTGATCAATGCACACAGCATCTATCCAAAGGTAGGCTTCGCTGAAGAACGACCTTCGGTACCGGAGGTGCTTCGAGACCGTCGGCGTGACAGCCAACCGGCAGCCATTGACAATGATGTTCTCCGTAGGTTTTTCGGTCCCCCAAGTGTAGGAGATCGCCTCAAACGGTAGTGTCCTCGCATCGCCGATGGAAAAACAGACGAAATCGCACTTGAGCTCGGCTTGCCATGTCCGCCTCTGCAATTTGAGGATCCGTATTTCCCGTTTTGCGGCATTTAATGGACAGTGGATGTCGTAACGAAACACTGGAAGTTCAGCAGATGAAACTGCTGACTTTTGAGCTTCCCAGGCCTCGAGCCGGCGATTCATATCCCTTGGAATATCGAAGGCGGCGTCCCAGAGGATAAATCCAACCCCCCCAATGCTCTTCATGAGTTTGGCAATGAAACCTGGTAAGCTAGGCCCGGGAAGCTTCGGCCGTCGGTAATTGAGGACCAAGACCGTGATGAAAATGCAGATTGCTGAAAAGTAATCCCAAAATAACCAAACAGCCTTCCATGCCAAGATTGGGAGAAGAAAAGAGGCCAAAATCAAGAGACCGGGTAGGAGCTGAACCAAGTTCTCTTCGTCCGTGTTTTGAAATTTGAAGTACTGGACGACAGGTTTCCTGGCCGTGTAAACAACAAGCCGAATCAAAGTGAGGATGAATATGATCTGATCGGGACCGCTGAAGAGTATGCATGTGCCAGCAGCCGTTCCGCCGATTACGAGGGCCGTTGTCCAGTTGGGTGGGCCAGGCTGGGCCCCGCTGAATCCATGTCCAAAATGGCAGAAAAAAATGTTAATTTGGGCGAAAAAGGGCCAGTTGGCAACAGCCTTCAATACACATGCCAACCAGAGAACGTCTAGGATAAAATGGCTTACCCCGCTAGGTAGAAGTAGCGCGGCCAACCACTCTTCCAAGATCGCCATGTAGCGGGTCGCGGGTCGTTATGCACCCAACGATGTGGTAACTTGCTGTGGGTAGGTGGGCAGGTAGTAAGATATGGATCATGATTACCATTGTGAGAGATCCGGGGAAAGTTTTCTCACTGTGACTTACGGTGTGGGCTCCGTGCCAGAGGTTCAGGGGCTCAGGGGTCAGGGGCTGAAATTAAGCGCGCGCCACCTGGGAAAAGGGGCCACGCCACAGAGTTTTGGCTGCCATGCATTCAATCAACCTCTGTTGCAAAAGCGTGATCCTTTACGTGCTCTTTTTCATTTAAAAGGACCTTGCGAAAGTCAATCGTTCAGCAAGTCAGTCGATTAGCCAGTAAGTCAGTGGAACGAGTGCTACAGGAACTGCCGCAATAGCCTCTGTAGCCAGGATACTGGGGAGAATGGAGATGCTGCACCTGCTGATCTTTCAGTCAGAAAAACCGAAAGTGAATGGAAGAATCCAATTCTCTGCTAGTGTTTAGGTTGTACGGGATTTTTCTACACGGCCGATGCTTCTGTCCCATAAGAGGTATGGAAAGCGTATTCTGGATAGGGGAAGAAGCCGGATGCAAGGTCCGGATGCAAGGTACGCTCAGAGCGGCATCAGATCCCAAGGTGCGGTAACAACCTTCACTGATTCAACAAGAGGAAGTGAATTCAGTGAAGTCTGCTGCCCACGGGCCGAGTGTGCGGTACTGGAAGAGGGAAGGACAGTCTTATCGTCGCCAAGAATGCTGTTGTCCACCGCGCCTTTATCCAAGTTTAGGGAGGCAGGCACATGGCCGAGGACTTCCTTACTATCTTGGGAACATACACCCCATTTCCACATAGATGGGATTTCATAACAAATCGCATCCAGCGCTTGCTGCTAAAAGTAAAAACTCTCCTGCATCTGTGGCACAGGATTCAAATTCCATCGTTCCTATGCAGGCGTCATCCAGATTAGGAGTGCCGCGCTTCAAACAATAATCGATTTTAGTGGACGGCTGCTATACGTCAGCGATAAGCCTGCTAGAATATAGTAAGTAGCGTGCTGAAGCTCGACCCTTGCAGTAGAGGAGCGATATAGTATATATCGTGGTCGAAAACTTAACAACACTGTACGCTAAAAGCTTGGCAAGCCGAGGAGGGTAATTACTTTTGGCCCCGTGCTCAGTAGTAGGATGCGCTTTCCCCGGCCTCCCCCTCCTCCCTTGGAGCGGGGCAATTTGACTTGTGTAGAAGATCCCGTGTGTGGGGCTCCCCACCTTGGGCAGGGCCAGGGTTGGGAGCGATGGCTGGCTGGCTGGGAGCATGGACCATTGAGGGTTGCGAGAGGCAAGCAACATCATCGGGGCCAGGTTCGGCTGAGTAGTAGAAAAGAGTCATCAGGTCCAGTCGATTTTGAGGAAAACGAAACTCTCCCCTGTCGTGAGGCAATCGTACGTCAGTCCAGCCTGAACCATGTACTGTGGTTCCGTGCAAAAGTAAAACATCCCTGTCGTGTACCTTTGATCCGCCCCACAAGAGGTTTTTCCGGCCTCACGGGCACTCCTCTGCCCTGTGCGGACCTCGCTCAACCCCCTGTCGGTACCAGTCTAGGGCGTTCTTTTTACCCATCATACCACAGTAGTCGAACGTCTGAGTGACTGCCGCTGCCACCAGCCTATCTGAGTGGTATTGAAAGACCGCTCCCACTACTTAAACATTAAGTACAATGCAGTCGTTTGGTGTTCTGACGTTCTCAGATAGGTCACATGACCTGTTGTCGATGCGAGGCATGCAGCAGCAGCGGGGCAGGTACAGCAGAGCAGCCTGTATTCAGATCTGCGGTTAGGTAACTAAAGACGCACTCCTCGGGTGAGGATTTCTAGCAGAATTATCAACTCGGAAGATAGATTGGAAAACAAGACTCGGAAGATAGACTTGGCAAGATGTGGAAGATAGATAAAGATAGATGATGACTACCGAGGTGAATTGCATTGTGTGCACCGTGAATTACATAGTGTGCACTAAGGTGAATCCCAGTGTGGGCTCTGCTATTTTCCCACCTGTTATTTTGACGCCCCTGTCTATTTCAGACACGCCTTCCCTCACTCTCCTTCACACACTTTCTAGCTCCCATCTTGATGCTTACACACCTTGCTTCTTCTTCCCTACACGCCCCTCTCTTGCTGTTCTCACCCTTTTGAGCACAACATCTCGACCAACGTTTGTAAGTCTCTCATCACCTACACAAGCAGCCAACAATCCCCAATTACCACTAAACATGGCGTACCAAGCTGCCATGGCCAGCGCAGGCGCGCTTGCAGCTCTTAACCTATCATCGTACAGCATATCCCTCATCATTTTCGCTAACATACCCTTTAAGACCATGGCTTGGCAGATTTTCACCGCCGCTAAGGCTCTGTGGTCGGGAGCTCGCGGCTTGGCCCCAATCTACGCTGCCTGTAGCGCCATTGCACTACTCCAGGGTTAGAAGCCCTGGGTCGTCATTGCCACTATGGGTACTATAGGTACTATGGGTATGTGCGTATGCTTCGTCAAGCCTCTCCTCAGCACATACATGATCACTTCGACGCGCAATGTACGTACTGCAAAACTACACGTGGGGACGAGACGAAGACTAATAACAACCTTAGCGGATTGCGCAATTGGAGGCCGACACGAGAAGAGAAGAGGCAGCCAGCATTGCAGCTCGCCAAGAACGCCATGCAGCTAGCCAAGAGCGGATCGCACAAATGGAAGCCAACAGGGATGACCTCGTGAATCTTGTGGCTCTTCCGGCTAGTCGCATCTCCCCCAGCTCTAGCAGCGATCGCTCTTCTTCCAGCACATTTTTGTGCTGATAGCTGCTGCATATGGGAACGAGGATAAGCGTGATAGGAAATCGATGTGAGGGTTCACCGCCTTCCGGATTGGGTTTAGACAGAATGTTCTCCAATTCGTAACTCAGACAGATTTCCCCGTGCATTCCTTCCCAATGGGATAAGCATGATGACGGGCCTGCATTCAATCCTAATCTGTGTCGATGCCACTACTATTTTGACGAGAGACAGATAAATTTTCAGCAGAGCTTTAATGAGTGCTAAGGTGAAATATGTCAGCTGTCCTGAGCGCCTCGGGGTCTGTCGCAAAGACCCTCGATGTTGTCTTTCAGTGCCTTATTTACACTCCTTCTGCCTCTTGGCGCGGGGTGCCTTGCTCACGAGTTGACGCAGAGCGTTTCTTCCGCGTTTCTTACGCTTAGATCCTGCTGATAAAACTCACCGTCCAGCTTCGATCTGCCCTTCCACCTCGGCCAACGGCCTGTTACTACTCTACAAATGGACGGCGTCTTCTCAAGCTCCTCACCTAGCTTAACCACTCCCACTCTTACCTACCTTAATCTTAAGGACCTAGAATCACGCCACAACACATCGATCAAGCTTTCAACACGCCACAGGAACAACCCACATACGATGGAAATCAGGTCGAGGCCCACAGTACGGTTTTACCTGTCTCAATGGAGTGTTTACGCTTCCCATCAAGGCTGCGGAGAAGACGTCAGACATGCGAAGACACATAGTCAGAGGGATGACGGAACCATCCGTGGATTACCTGTGCCGACTGCAGGGCTGGTATAACTTCCGAATCTGGCATGCCAGTCCCCTCAAAGCTTCCCAAATATTAGCATCCAGGCCCATAATAATGCCTACTCCCATTGGTGGGCCAGCTAGCGCTTCCTCCTCGTCCAGGGCGTCGATCAGCGCGTCGTCAAGGACATACTCGGGGTAGAACTCCCCGACGATGACGGCACGAGAGTGCACTCTTGCCGCGACTCGACAACTCATCGTGGCGTTCAAGGGGCTACCGGCCTTTAATGGCCTCAGTCACTGGGCCGGACATGGCGATCCGGGCGCGGAGGGTGGGGCGAGTTCGCCAAGCCCGCCAGCATGCCGATGCGCTCTTCTGACCGCCCGACAGCTAGGACGGATACTAATGGGCCTTGTCGGCGAGGCCGACGAAGTCAAGGACCTAGGCGACGGTGTGCGAGCCGAGCCGAGCCGAGCCGGTTGAACTGCTAGAAGATCACGCCGATGCCGGCTTAGACGTGCCGCAGCTCCGCTTCGGGCAGGCGTGTGATGTCCCTGCCTCATCGTTGAACCATGAGATCGTGCCATCAGAGTGTTTTTGATAATATTTTCCGCTTTCATCGTCGAGGGCCCAGTAGGGCTTCGTCTCGCTTCTTTGTGGTCTAGGGGGTGCACGAGGCGGTGGTGAGGCTTTCCGTTTACGGTCTCAATCGCCGGAGATGTGGCTTCGTCGCGATGAGGCGTGAGAGCGCGAGGCCTTGCGTGAGGCGGCGGAAGCCGCGGGCGTTGGCTGGCAAGGGTTTGGTTCTATTATCTCGAAGTCGCCTTCGTCGGGCTCCTCGTCGTATATTGCCGATTCGTCGTTCGGAACGAGTGCTTCGTCTGCGCTTGCTTCTTCGAGAGCTTCTCTTGGCACGGGCAGAGGCTCTTCCTCAGCGATAGGGTGGAAGGTGATGCGTTGTTGTTTCTAGTGTTCCTTCAGCTGGTCCTTGAGGGCGTATGACTATTCCTTTGTGTAGTCTTGGGCGTTCCTGAGACCTTTTTGACCGTCTTTGTGTCCTTGGTAGGAGTCCTTGATGTTTGTTGAGGCGTACTTGTACTGTTGGTACTCAAGTATGTCTTCGTCTTCTTCTGATGGGATCGCGTAATGAGCGTACATGTTGAGATTAGTGCCGTCTGTGGTGAATGTTGTGATAGCTGCGTGTTCAGGGGGATCCAACTTTCCCATATAGGCGAGAGCGTTATTTCGTACGCGGACCATGGCTGCTGCGTCGTAAGCGCTTTGCAGTTCTGCTTCTCTCATACTGCCATCGGGGCCCTTCCATTCTCCGGCTACGTGCGGTAGCGTCAGGTCGAAGGGGTCATCCTAGAAGAGGGCGGCTCCAGGGATGTGGTCGGCGACCTAGAACGGGCGGAACTCTTGCTTCTCGAGACCCTCCACGAAGTCGGGCTGCGGGGCTGACAAACCGTCGTTGTACCCGGCGTTTGGCGCGAAGTTCGTGAACGATCGGTTAAAAGCTCGGTTATACTCCTTATCGTCATATTCCTTCAGTAGCTTCCCGCTGGTCTCGACGACCACGGTTACTTCGATGCCTACCTTCCCGACTCGGTTAGCATAGCCCTCGTACACGGACTCCGGAGGCGACGCCGTGTCGCGGGGTGCAGCGTGTCGCTTGCGAATGTCGTCGAGGTTCGTGGGAGGTCTGGAGTGAAGTGGGCGGAGGATTCCATTCTTTGTAAGCTTTGTCGGCAAAGCCAGACGTCGTTGTTGACGTGGTTTTGGTTGACTTTGAGTCGTCCGTGGGGTCTGAGGTCTTCTTGCCCATCTTGTCGAACAGGGCCAAGTTCTTGCGCGTCAGTCGCGTTCGTTTTGCTGCGGGTTCGTCGTTGCTGTCGCTGTCGATCTGCCTTTTCCGTGGAGTTGCAGGGACTTGCTCTGCTTGCGAGAGCTTCGGGTGAGCTGGCGTCTTGTCCATGATGAAGGGAGGAAGGGGAAAAGGCTGGGTGTCAGGGTGGTCGACCGAATGGGTCTTGTCGCGCACTGCGTCGGGGTGTCTTTGCTAATCGGTGGTACTGTGCCAACTTGGCCTGCGCGCTGGTCAGGTTGCTGAGTGGTTCCCACGTATTTTCGTCGTCCTCGCAGCCTTTCCACTTGATCAGGTATTCTGTCTCTTGTCCTTCTCCTCGGTGATCGAGGATCTTCTCGACCTCGTATTCTTCTTCATCTTCGAGCACTGTAGTCTTATCGAGCTGTGCCCGTGGTGATGCTGGTTCCAAAAGCGAAATATGAAAAATGGGGTGGATCTGCATTGATTGTGGTAGTGACAGTTTGTAGTTAGTGTCTGAAATCTTTCGCTTGACTTTGAATGGTCCAATCTGTTTGTAGTCAAGTTTGTCGCTTGGTCGCTTTGTTTTGATGTTTTTGCGAGCGAGGTAGACTTTATCTCCCTCCTTGAAGGATGGTCCCTTCATCCTTCGTTTATCAGCGTATCGTGTCAGGCGTCGCTGGATGAATTGGAGATCTGTCTTGAGTTCCTCATGCAGTTGTTTAAGTTGTTCGGCCGCTTTCGTGGCTGCAGGGGCATCCTTTGCTTCCCTGGCTTCACCGTATACCGTAGGCGTGTAACCATAGTTGGCATGCATCGGTGCTTTCTTCGTGGACTCCCTTAATCAGTCGGGTCTCATCTCTGGCGACGGTAGACACCTCGTGTCCTGTCGTCAGATTCCCTTCCGAGTCCTTTCGCAATAGTCAACTTTGCTGCGGGGGTATATCCGGTTCGAGGTCACTGCGTCTGCTGAGCGCATCTGCTCGCCCATTCTCAGTGCCTTTCCGATAGATAATCGTAAAATTGAACTCCGAAAGGAATTCTGCCCATCCTGTTTGGCGTTTACTAAGTGCTTTCGTGGTCGTGAAGTTGGTCAGATTCTTATGATCCGTGTAGACCCTGACAGGATGTTTCGTTCCTGTGAGGCAGTGCTTCCATTCTCTGAATGTTTCGATAATAGCCGTTAGTTCCTTGTAATGGACTTGGTAATTAAGCTCAGGTCCTTTAAGCTTCTTCGACTAGAAGGCAACGGGGTGAAGTCGTTCTTCCTCGTCTCGTTGTCCAAGTTGTCCTCCCAGAGCGAATGATGAAGCATCGGTTTCGACTTCGAGAGGGTTTTCTGGGTCTGGGATTGTAAGGATCGGTTCTTGGAGAATTAGCTCCTTGAGCTTATCGAAGGCCTACTGTTGAGGTTCCTTCCATTCGAAGGCTTGATCCTTCTTCGTGAGCTGTGTGAGGGGTGTCGCTACTTGGACTATATCCCCTCACAAACCGTCGGTAGAAATTCATGAATCCAAGGACGCTTCGTACGTCCTTGACGTTCTGTGGTCGGGGCTAATCTCGTATGGCTCGTACCTTCTCGGGGCCCATGCCAATCTTCCCAGGGCTGATATAATAGCCGAGGTATTTGACTTCCTGTGCGTGCCACTTCGCCTTTCCGGGTTCCACAAGAAGCTGGGCGTCCTCCAGGGTCGCGAGCACCTAGTGAACGTGCCGTTCATGCTCTTCTGGCGTTTTCGAAAGATCAGGATGTCGTCCAGATAGACTGCCACGAACTGATCGAGGTAACTCCGAAGGACATGGTTGATCATGGCTTGGAAGCTGGCTGGTGCGTTGGTAAGTCCGAAAGGAATTACCAGGTACTCGGAGAGTCCCCGCTTTGCTCGAAAAGCAGTCTTCCACTCTTCCCCTTCTGCTATTCGGACCAGATTATATGCTCCCTTCAGATCTAGCGTTGTGAAGATCTGGGCTCCATGTGGTTTATCGCGTAGTTCCGAAATCAACGGCAGAGGGTATCAATTCTTGATTGTAATGTCATTAAGCTGTCTGTAGTCGACGCAAAGTCGTAGTCGTCCGTCCTTCTTTGGTACGAATAGGATAGGGTACTCCGCTGGTGACGTTGAGGGGCGGATGTATCCCTTCCGTAAATTCTCCTCTAAGTATTCTTCTAGTGCGGCTTCCCGAACCCGGTTCAGGGGGTAGATCCGATGGAACTTTGGGCGTTGTCCCTCCTTCAGCGGTATCTGATGGTCAAACTGGCTGTGTGCTGGTAGTCCAGTTTCCAACTCTTCCTGGAAGAGTTTCCTTTCCATTCACGTAGATCGGGAGTTGCGCGGTCTCCTGATTAACGGTCCCATTGTTGAAAGTCATGGGGTTTCATTCGATATTCTGAACGGTATATGGATTCCGTTTCGTTCGCAGTTCGAGGCCGTGGTGCCTTGCGAACTCTGGGGACACGAAGTCTCCCTGTGCTCTCCCTCCTCTTTCTTGGTTGGGTATTCGTCTCGTCCCACCAGTGCGATCGTTCTGAGGATGGGTTTCGTATCCGGGGTGCCGGGTCCTTGCTCTGGCGATTTATGCCCGGTCTGGCCCTGCGGCTTACCGTTGCCGGGGGCTCGATTGATCGTAGCCAGAGTCTTCTTCTGCTGCTGTCGTGGCTTGGTGCACTCTCTGGAATAGTGCCCTAGCTTTCCGCAGTTGAAGCACTTAATCCCTTTCTTCGTAGATTAGTGATGTGTCGCGTCGAGTTCCATGGGTCCACGATAGGTTCCCCAAGAGGTGTTTCCTTGACGTGGAGGAACTCGTTTACCCATGTTAGCTCGATAAGGTCGAGCTTGGTTAGGTCGCTTCTCCATGCGTCTCTCGAACAACAGTCAATTGTCGATGCGGACTGCCATTGCGATGTAGTCCATGAACTCTTTAGGTCGGTCTTGCTTAGCGAGCTCGTCCTTGATCTCGTCTCTCAGCCCGTGGTAGAATGCGACCATCTTAGGTCCATCCTCCCAGTTCAGTCGTGAGCTGATCTGCTGGAAGTTCGCGGCGTAGTCAGATGCTGGTCCCTTCTGGCGGAGGTTGTGCAACTGCCGTTCTGCAGTGCGTTCCTCGTCGGCATCTCCGAAGGCTGCCTTAAGCTTCTTCTCGAAGGTAGCATAGCTCGAAAAGATGTCCTTCGTATCAGGGTCGCAATCGTTGGGCCCCTTCTCAAGGTAATCCCTCTGGAAAGGTTCAAACCAAATAAGGGCATCCCCAGTCAAGAAGGCTGCTGCGCACATGACCTTGTCTGCTTCCTCAAGCAAGTCACCGGCGTAATAGACGATGTAAGCCCTCATCTGGGTGAGGTAACCCCGTAGGATTCCCTTTGTGCCGTCATATCGAGGTGGTTCCGGGAACTTGAGCCGTCGGTTGTCGTTCGTAGTTGCGGTGACCGCCTTATGGAGTTTCTCATTCTCTTCCTGCCTACCTATAGCAGCAAAACTTTCCCCATTTGCTCCTGGTTGAAAGCTTCCAACTATCGCGGGCCCCCTGCAAAACTACAACCCTTTCCTACTTGTTTGCGATCGTATGTGTGGTGTGTGCTGGTAGGTAAGACATGATGGGATTTGACAGCTGCAAGGTAAGCGCTGCTTCAACCTAAACTACGCTACGGTAGTGGCGTTCACTCTAGCCGCTTTAGAAGCAGCATTGGTGTCTCTTAGTCCACAGGCTCTCACGCTTTTTCGTGTCGCGGACTTCCATGCTTCTCGTGCCAAGGGCCGACAAACCGGCAGCTGTGCCAATCGCACAACTAAACTGAGCGCCTCGAATGCAACCTCAAAACTTGGTCGAGATGGGACAAGCGCACTCCTGTCGGGATTAGAGCGGCCAGTGGAAGAGTTTCTCAAGGCGGTCACTTCTTTCTCTTTTTCTTTTTTTTTACCCTGACTTGACGTGCCGCAATCCCATTGCTCGACGCAGTTTCTGAATTGTGCCTCCTCTTGGCCAGACCGACGGCTTGCAATCTGATCTGTCATATCCATTGGCAACCCGCTTGCACGATACGGCGCTTCTTAACAGGTCTGACGGCCGCAGCCCTCGAACAGAAGTCTTGGGGGTCTCAGCTCTTTACATACCACCACTTTCGAACAATAAGAGATTGTTACATCGCCGCTCTCATCAGTAATGTTTGCTTCTAGCCAGCCGGGTGGCGCTGGTTGTCCCTACATTCTCCAGACAAGCTGAAGACGGAACGCGCTCTCGCTAAGACCTTGGAACGCATCGTGGGACTTGAGCTAAAAGCATTAGCCAACTCCGGCGCGTGGAGTGCCTAGATCATTCAGTGTCCTCACGAGGCTAAGTTGATGCTTTTTTAAAATAAAAAAAGGACAATTCACACTACTTCACCATTTCTCGGCCTTTTCGACCGAGATACCCCAGGCACCATGAGCACAGACAGAGTGTCCAAAACGACAATTTCGTCAACGACTGGGCATCCAGAGGGCGCTTTTCCTTCGCGAAGCAACCCTCCGGGATCCTCCGGGAGCTCCGGGGGGACAATGGCCAGCCCTGGGAGGGAGAAAGGGGAATCTGCCAGTGGGAAGAGCCGGTTGCTCAACAAAGTGACCAAGATGGCCAGCTGGTTTGCCACGAGCGAGCCATCCGCGCAAGCGCTCAAGCAACACAAAAAGGACGCTTTCACCAAGGCTGGGATCCCCCTCGATGACCCAAACGGCGAGGCAACCGTAAAGCTGCATGCCCCCGTCGGAGAGATCCCACCAGATGCTATCAAGCCGACCAGCTCGTTGAGCCCTGAAGAAGTCGCCAAGAATAAGACAGCCGAACGCTTGCGCAGAAAGATCGAGTCCCATGGCAGCGGGGCCGGGTCCAGGACGTCGCAGTCTTCTTCGGGGATTTCTTTCGCCTCGGCTTCGGCCCTGAGCCCGAAGGCGTCTTTTGCGTTGGATGACCTACCTTTCGATGGATCGAACAAAGGTATACTGGGTAACGACAAGAGCTGAAGGAACACGGATCTTGAGTTACTGGTATTTGGGGCAATGATGGCAGAATTATGTCAGAAAAAAAAGGGCAAATACAACATGTCGGATAGAAAATATGGACCTCTTGACGTGAAGCGTGTCGAGAGACCACTGTGAGACCACTGTCTCCTTTCCCTTTCAGATCTATCTAAGCAATCTGAAGAAAAAATTGGCTTAGGATTGTTTGGTTGGCAGCACGGCGACCTCTCGTCTCAAAAAGAGCAAAAAGGCCATGTGCTCAAGAATTAGCGGCAGATCTAGCGGCGGGTTGACGCACCTTTTTCGCAAGATTCAGCAAACTGGGAGCCAATTGGAGTTGGAGAATTGGAGAAAGGGGGGTTGTGCAAGTGTTGATGACGTCGTTCATCGAGGACCTCAGACCACTCGTGCAAGTCGTCAAGTGTTATCCCCCCTACCGCTACTACTTGTCGGGGATTATTCTCTCCTCGTATACATAAGGGTTTATATTTACAGACTTCTTGTCCTACCCAGTGAAAATGACATGAGAGAGGGCTGGACTTGAATAACGCGACAACCTGTCTGGTGTCAATCTGCCGCCTACCTACCTAACCTTTCTCCTCTCTCCTTGCATCCAAGCGCCGCGCCCTCAAAAACTCTCCGGGGAAAGGCGAACCTTCGATATCCTTGACTGAGACGTACGTTGACTCCCAAGCCAAACGGCGCCACCGACCCGCTTGACGATGAACAAGAATGGGCCGGAGGACCCGGTCCCGCCTCATGGCGAGGACCGCCTCGACATGCCAGACGAACATACACGGCTCCTGCCAAACCGGATAGAGAGCACGCCCTACCTGTCGGCCGATGACCCGGCAGTATCGCCATACAACCTTTTCACCGTTAGAGTCGTCCGGTTCGCGACTGTAATCCTCACCTGCGCCACTTTTGCGTTTTGGGTACTCCTGCTCGTCTCGACTTTCATCACTCCGCCCGGTCTTCACATCAGGGGATCGCCGTTCTTCGCATTTGGATATGCGTCCATTGCTTTTATGACGCTCCTGGTGGAGCTCGTCTTTTTCGCTGTTCCAAGTCGCTCGGCACGTCTCCTGACCGTTGTGTCGGCCGTGCTTCTGCTTGCGAATACGATCATTATCTTGGCGGTGACAAAGACGCGGCACGAAGAGCTGTGGGTCGGCCTCGCGGCGGCGATCTGGGCAACGCTGATGGCAGTTTGGGCCGTGGCTGCGGACAGTACTGTGCAGGTAGACAATACTACTCCCCTTGTGACTGGTTGCCGAGAATAGCTTGCTGATCGCCAGTTTAGTGGGGGAAGAGGGAAGAAGAAGAGCGGTTGACGGGGAGGCCGGAGACGCGGCGCACGCTGTTTGAGTGGAGTGAAGTGCTTGTCTCGAGCATCGCGCTGACCATCTTGGCGGTCGCTGTTTTCCTCATTACCTGCACGCTCATCCTTCGAGCTACAGATTCCAACTTGGCTCCTCCAGGTCAGAGGTACTGGGTCGATGACAACAAATATCAAATCCACCTCTTCTGCCACGGCAATAAGACGAGACCGGACGGCGGGAAGGTCACGACAGTGTGAGTACTTCAGTCGAGAGGACTACTTGCCCCCTTTCTATCCTTTTCCTTTTGCGTCGGGAGTCTTGAGACATTTAGCACAAAGAAAGCGTTCGCTGATTTCCACCACAGGCTTTTCGAGGGCGGCGAGGACCCGGTGGAGCATGGCCTTTGGCAGTTTGCCGACAATGCGATCAAGAACGGCTCTATCGGCAGGTACTGCTTCGCCGATCGACCCGGCGTGGCATGGGTAGGGCTATGTGGCATCTCACGATCTTAAAACACTCGCTGACCGCAGCTACTAGAGTGACACTGCCCCCTCGCCGCTTTCGGTCAGCACGGCCTCCGACATACTTGGTGAGACACTCTCGAGGGCCGGTGAAGAAGGACCGTGGCTGCTCGTCAGTGCTGGCGTGGGATCCCTCTACTCCCGCGTCTTCAGCTCTCGCCATGGCCAAGTGGTCCGCGGGATTCTGATGATTGATCCTCTGCATGGTACGTGTCTAACAACACTTCATCCCATATAGTAAAACACTGGCTTACCCATTTTTGCCACAGAGGATCTCCTAGGGTCAGTAGGCAGCCCTGGGCGTGGCTTCAGGCTGTGGTTACAGGGTGTGGTTTCCCCCTTGGGTCTTCAGCGGATTCCTGGGGCATTGATCCGGGGCAGGAATGCTGCTGATCGGATTTGGGGGAGGGCATCCTATCAATCCGGGTCCACGATCTTCGCAAAGCTTCAAGAAAGCCTTGTCGCGAACTCGTTGACAAAACGAGATGTGGTTTCGAGCCGAGCCATTCAGGACAAGAGCACGCCGCTAGTGGTGATCAGCTCGGGCGAGAAAATCCGGAGGGACAGCGAGTGGCAAGATAAGGTAAGTGACTGTGATACTATTAAGCGGTGTTTCCTGGTATACGGTGCTGGTGAGCTCTCGGGAGGGACTGTTACTGATCAGTCAACGTGAAACAGCAACGCGACCTCACTCATCTTACGAATAATCTGGAGGATTGGGATGTGGTTAAAAACGCGCCGCACCAAGTATGGACAACACTAGAAGGGAGACAGCTGATTGAGAAGAGATTGAGAAAACTGGCCAAACTGTAAGGTGAGAATGTGTTGTGCATTTGGATTTGGGTCGCCCTCTCAGTCGAGCTTTCGATAGCCTAAGGACCTAACATAGTGGACTGAACAAAATATTCACATGCGTGAAAGCTTGTCGTCAGGTTGTGCCTCTTTTCGGCGTCGACAATAGTTTCAGAGCGAGAGCAATACCCCACCTACCCAATCACTGTGCCCTTGAGGCATTGTCACCGCCAAGTGAGCGCAGCTATTTTGGTCGAGAGCTTAAGATACAAGCCCCCTGGCCAACTGTGGCTGGGTATGCTCTAGGCTTCCAGTAAAGCCCATGGATGGGAGCGGAAAAGGTCAAGAATGATCCCCAAACCAGCGGATTTGTGGAAAGCTCTTCGGTTCCCGGTCCGTGTTCAGTTGATGAGCTGGGCGTGCTGTGATGCTAATTAGCCCGCAACCCCAAGTTTGACATGGTTTTGCGTTTATGTCATCGGCAAGGGAGACGGAATGGAACAATGCCACCCTTGTGGATTAGGGGGTGTGAATTTTGGAGACGCGAGACTCCAATACGGCGGATTCGTACAGAACGAGTCCCCACATCCGGAAATCGCATAACAGGATGGTGTTGTGCCTGTTTGACTAAAAAGAGAACAATAGACAGAGTTGCAAGCCATCCGGTGTCTCTTGGATACCGGGAAAATAACAAGTTAACCTCCCTGGGAGAGAGCCATTGGACAACGCTGTGTTCTAGGTATCCCGTCTCTCCGGGTTGTCTTTGGGCACCGCGTTCCCCACTATGGCTGCGGGGCAGCACGGTGCACGTGCCAGCAGGCTGTTGACGCCCAAAGACAACTGGGTGAAGGCTTGGCGGGCGGGCGGGCTTCGACTTGCACTGTACAAGGGCATGCAGCGTCAGGACTGGACGTCCCCTCCCAGCGGCCCTGAATGTCCCGTTCCTGCAATTGTTTCGAATATCTCCACGTTGCCGACCTCGAGGCACGGCCACAATTGTCGAGGGATTGAATCCACACATACCTTTGTCCTTGTTGCGTAGCATTCGGCTTCTCAACGCTGCTTTACCACTTGGGCTGTTCGGTGTGCGTGAGAGAGCTAAGAGCGCGCTCTTGGGCTCGCTGGGCGCCCGAACCTCTGGAAAGTCCGCCTGGTGAAATTGGTACTCCGCCGGGGCTTGTCGATCACTGCCATCGGATCCAGCCAGACTCGACTTCACCCACCAGCACAATACCGTCCTAGTTTCCGGAATCCCGTCAACTGCATCATCCTCAGCATTGGTGTCCGCATTGAAGCTCACCATTTCGCATCTCAGCCCCTAGACGACGACCACCCCCCGCAACCTGGCGATAGTGTCAATGCCGATTGGAGGAGGCCGGGCACCCGTATTCCTGCCACCAACCGACTCACGATTACCTTCAGCCTCAACCACACCGCCACCCAAAGCTGCTCGGTCGCCCGCGACGCGCACAGCCCAAACCTGCCCGCTCACATCTTCTAGGCGATTACCGGTCTCATTTGGGCCAACTTGCAACCAAACACCTACCATCGGCCCCTTGATGCCGAGCTCGCAATTGCTTGCCCATCGCCACCACACTCTCGGTCCTCCGATCAGCACCCGTAGTCGGTGCGAGCCTTGATCATCATCGCTGTTTCCGACGGGAGGTTCCATGATTGTGGATTATGGATAGAAATAGGCAGCCTGGGAACGAAGACAAAAGCGCAATGGCCGGGTCAGATTACGGAGGTGGAGGTCGAGGCGCCCCCCCGCCTGGTGGTGACTGGAGTCACGAATACCAAAGAGAGCCGGAGTTTGCGAACATCACACCTACCTCGACCCGTCAGAATGGTCAGAATGGAGGGAGTTATGGAAATCAGTTAGGACGGCCACCGGCATCCCCCGCTTTGAGCGCCGACAATACGGACAACGAATCGAGACGAAGCGGCGAACGCAACAGATCGAGGCCAAGAGGCTCGCGGGCGGCCAGCGGTCAAACACGCATCTGCAAGAAGTGCGGGGAATCACTCACAGGCCAGTTTGTGCGCGCTTTGGATGGGACATTTCACTTGGATTGCTTCAAGTGCCGCGTGAGTTCCGAGCCCCTATTGCACGCCTTGGCGTTACTAACCGGAATGATATCTTGCAGGACTGTGGTCAGATTGTCGCCTCCAAGTTCTTCCCCGCTGACGACGAGAACGGCGGGGGTCAATACCCACTCTGCGAGACAGACTACTTCCGTCGGCTTGGTTTGCTCTGTCATCAGTGCGGCGGAGCGCTTCGAGGATCCTACATCACGGCACTTGAGCGGAAATACCACGTCGATCACTTCACGTGTTCCCTGTGCCCGACAGTGTTTGGGGCACAGGACAGCTACTATGAGCACGACGGTCAGGTGTATTGCCATTATCACTACTCAACCCGCTTCGCTCAACGTTGCGAAGGCTGCCAAACCGCTATCCTCAAACAGTTCGTTGAGATCTTTCGCAACGGCGAGAATCAGCATTGGCATCCCGAATGTTACATGATACACAAGTTCTGGAATGTGCGACTGAACCCACCAAAAGAAGCTCTCGGTCCGGTCCCCGACAACCCAACAGGGCGGGAGAAAGTCCGGGACGAAGAAGAACGCATGGAAGAGAAGGTCTACCGCATATGGAGCGTCCTTTCAACATTTGAGGAGTCGTCAGCCGCTTGTATATCTGACATGCTCTTGCACGTGAGCAATGGCTCCCATCTCGAGGGTGTCCTCGTTGCGCGAAAGTTCATCTGGCATGTCGATATTCTCTTCCATTCGGCAGATAGGCTAGACGCCAAAATGGCCGAACTAGGGATTGGTGAGAAGACCCCCTAAGCCACTAGTGATGTGTGGAATCCAGAGCTAACTCAGCACAGGTCTTGCTTATGGCCGTGAGGCAAAGCTTCTTTGCAAGAAGATCGTGTCGTTCTTCTCCCTCCTGTCTAAGACCCAGGAGAAAGGAGTGAGGAAGCTTGGTGTCACTCAGGAGTTGCTAACTCTCGTTACCGGTCTGGCACACTATCTCAAGCTCCTGATTCGGATATGTCTTAAAGGGGCACTTCGGACAGAAAAAGAACTAAGCAGTCCCGAATGTCTTTATCGGTTCCTTGATGACCTCAGCGACCTCGAGTCTCTTAAGGCAGAGGAAAATAACTCTGCTGCAGCTGTTCAGTTGACGGCAGACTTGGCACACCTCGCAGATAACGAATCCGATCAGTGCCCGGTGTGCGGGAAGCCGGTTGAAGACGAGTGCGTGAAAAACGGGGACAGAAGATGGCATCTCAATTGTACAAACTGCTCACGTTGCGGTGAGGAGCTCGGCAACAGGGATATCAGGGATGCGAGGTTGAATGTCTACGATCGGAAAATATTCTGCAGAAACTGCATGGCCTATGGCTCTGAGAGAGCCCCCCCCTTTGAGCGCGTTACACGACTGCAGCAGTACGTATACTTGCTGCAAGTGGCGCTGGCAAGGCTTTTGGACATGCTGCATGGCCACGGTGCCATCGTTGCCGACCCTGGGGGGCTGGACGCAGATGGTCGCCCTATTGACTCACGGTCCCCGACCTACGGCGGCGACCAGTCACAGCACCACAGAGGATCGTCTTATGAAAACGCGCTCAACGATGTGCGACGACTGAAGAGTACTCGGATGGACAAGCATCTGTCCTCCAGCTTTAGAAAAGCCCGTACATCCCGAATCATGGACGGACCGGAGAGCAGCAGCGCACGCCCGGGATCAGCTGGCGGTGGTCCTGGCAGCGGGCCAGGCGGCAGAGGGTTCCAGATTGTTGAGGAGCGCGGGTCTGGCGATGACCATGAAATGATGCTGCCTAACCAAGACGCATTGACTCTGGACGATATTCCTAAGATTGTTGCCGCCGAGCAAGCCGCAAGAGAACGGGGACTATACTCATCCGGCCGACAGGAGTTATTTCGCTCTGCGGCGACTGAGCCCAACTTTAAGGGCGCGGGCCCAATGGCCAGCCACCAGCGAAGTCACTCTGATGGCAGAGGCAGAGACATGCGCGGCGTCGAGGAGCCATCGCCCCAACGTAGCTCTCGGAAATACTTCTCGGAACTTTCCGGTCTAGAATACTTCATCGTCCGGCACCTCGCTGTTCTTACTATGCACCCAATGGTTGAATCCGAGTTTACTCTTGAAGAGCTGCTTGGCTTTATCGAGAGCAGGAAACCCGCCAACTTTTGGAAAAATATTGGCAAGGCCTTCAAGAACGACGGACGCAAAAATGTCAAGAAGAAGGGTGTCTTCGGCGTCCCCTTAGACGTGATCGTCGAGCGGGACGGTGCCGAATCCACGGATGGCGTTGGACCCGGCACCCTGAGGATTCCTGCTATTGTCGACGATATCGTATCCACCATGAGACAGATGGACCTTTCAGTCGAAGGTGTTTTCCGCAAGAACGGAAATATCAAGAAGCTCGGTGAACTGGTCGAGAAGATCGACAAGGAAGAGAATGTGGATCTTGGCAGCAATACGGTTGTCCAAATCGCCGCGCTCCTGAAACGTTATCTTCGAGAACTACCAGATCCTCTGATGACACACAAACTATATAAACTCTGGCTGGTGGCTTCAAAAATCCCAGATGATGAGAGGAGGCAGTTCTGCCTGCATCTAGTATGCTGCCTGCTTCCAAAATCTCACCGGGACTGTCTTGAGATTCTTTTCTGTTTCTTGAAGTGGGCTGGGTCGTTCCATCAGGTCGACGAAGACCTTGGATCGAAGATGGACATCAAGAACCTCGCAACGGTCATCGCTCCCAATGTTCTACTGGACAAGACTAAGCTATCGACCTTGGACAGCGACCCGATGTATGCGATTGAGGCAGTGGAGGTGTTGATCAACAACATCGAAGAGATGTGCCTTGTAAGGCTCTGTTCCCTTCCCATCGTCTCCCTTTACTTAGGCACTTTACTGACGGCTATTCAGGTGCCGGACGACCTAGCAGATTACTTGAACGACCAGATCATGACCGGTAGTGAGCTGACAACAAAGGATATCATGAAGCACTTTTCGGATCGCAACGCGAACGGCCATGGGCCGAGGCATTTCACCAAAGTGACCGAGGTTTTGCCCGGCCGACACGAAAATATGACGCGTCCTACCCCAAGGCGAATGGAGACGGACCCGTCAGGCTGGCAGCACGAGAGCAGCGTACGGACGGTTCAAGACCCTCCAATGCCTCCAAATTTCGGAGGAGGTGGCGGACCTCAGGGCACCCCTCCACATCAGAGGCGTGGGTATGATGGCCCAGGATCCCCGTACGGTCATGGGGGGACAGACACGCCTGACAGTGGTGAGCGCAACCAATCGCGTCGAGAATGGCGCAATTCCTCTTGGGTAAGGCAGAACAGTGGGTTGACAACTGGGACTGTCTAGCGCATCGAGGATCTTCGCCTCGCCGATGAGAAACCGAGCCTCCCGTTTTCGATACTTTCCACCACGACCTTTTCGAACAAACCGATTCCCTTCGAGCAATATGACATGGGTTTAGATGGCGTAATGATGCAAGCATGGCTGCAACGGCGTTTTTTTTTTGTTTTTTTGTTTTGTTGGTTTTCTTCGATTATTTGACCCTTTTTGAGTGATCTCTCTAGGGCAACGGTTTTGATGAGGCGAGTAAGAGGATGTGTCGGGAGGAGATGCGGCTGTCTTGAAGGAGGATCAAGACGCACTGTTGGGGAAGAGACTGGTTTTATGGTTCATGTGTTCTCCCCTGTCTTTTTCCTTAGATGGGAAGAAGAAGGGTGACAAGGCCGGTTAGGGATAGGAAGAAAAAAACGATGGCGAGCGCATATGGGGTAGAAAATGCTTCCGTTACATATGGTGATACTCTTGCACAACGGTCGGGTGGGCTTGCTCTAGGACAGCCAAACCAAAATGGAGGGATATTAAAAAAAGGGGAAGAGTTCATTCGACAACACCTTGGTTGGGTGCGTATCTACATTTTCGATTGGAGTAGTGTTGATACCTCAAAGTACTTTGTTGACCATATTCTGCAACCATGTTGCTGCCTCGATGGGAGGTTTCTTTGCCAAGATGTACCCCAAGTTTGAGACACAGCCAAATAATCCGGAGTAGCAGTGCTATTGTGTTAATTGATGACGTCGTATCCGCCGATTGTTCCACTGGTTCGTTTCACTTTTTAAGCATGCAGGTCGTCAATTAAAGTTATTAGGTACGAGAAACCCCCTTTTCGCCATGTTAGTCGACCCGAGAGCCCATGAGGCATAAGGCATAGGTATCAGAGTATAAACAAAAAGAAACAAACTACATAAACAGAATGCTATTTCATCCGAAGACGGGAATAATACCCATATATTCAAAGCCAAATGGATCGATTATAGCTTCTTGTCCTTTTCTTGTTCCAACGTCCATTTGACTGACCTCCTTACGCCATCGGCCAGCGACACGAGAGGCTTGTATCCCAGCCTCCTCTTCGCCTTAGAGATGTCGTAGTAGCGCGTCATGCAGCTGTAGATGATGCGCTGGCGGTTGAATGTAGGGGGCTTGCGAATGATGCCGAAGAAGACCTCGCTGAGGAAGCCGAGGACGATGCCGATGTCGCGGGGGAGAACCCAAACGTGATCAGTGCCGAGAGGCGACCCTGCGGCGGCCCAGACCGCGCGGCAGAAGTCCCAGAAGTAGACGGGGGAGTCGTTGGTGATGATGAAGGCCTCGCCGTCAACACGCTCCGTGTCAAGGGGGATAGTAGTGGACTTGGATGTCACGAAGAGAGCGCGCGCTGCGAGGAGGTGGGCGTGGGCGACATTCTCAACATAAGTGAAGTCGAACATGTTGTCGTTATTGCCGACCTGCACGCTTGTCCGTCCTTGGCGGTAAATATTGACGATGTGGTAGATGGCCATGGTATCGCCCTCGCCAATGATGCCGGAGGGTCGGATGGCACACGTGAGAAGACTTGGGGACTCCTCGGATCGGTTTGCCTTGAGCACAATCTCCTCGGCTGCGGCCTTTGACAGAGAAGGGGGGTCAGCATTCCCCTTCGCGCTCCGTGTTTAGGAATAGGGTTGGTCGCTTACCTTGGTCTCCGAGTAGTACTCGCTCTGGTCGCTCCCGCGGATCACCGGCCACCTTTCGTCCGCATTGACCAAATCGCTCCGGTTGTCGCTCATGACGCTGGCAGAGCTGGTATAAACTAGCGCCTTGACGCCCGTCTTGCGACAGGCCTCGACCACAGAGGCGGTGCCGTCGATGTTGACTTTCTTGAACAGGGCGTGCGAGACGCTGTCGTCAGACTGGGCAGCCGGGGATGCCGTGTGAATCACGACATTGGGGCGGGCCTTGTCGAAGATGGTCACAAGCTTGTCTGTGTCGGTAATGTCGGCCTCAAAGTATTCCACGCCGTCAGAGTCGGGCCGGCGATTGCGTGTGCAGCGGAGGTCGATCACGGACACGGAGCAGGTGTAGTCGCGCAGCAGTACGCGCACAACGTGGTGGCCCAGGAAGCCACAGCCGCCAATCACCATCACGGAGCCAAGCTCCGGCTTCTTCTCTGAAGTCATCGTAGTAGTTTGTGGTGTGGCTGCGTTCGTGATATGGAGTCTGGCCGTCTGGGGAGTTCAATCGGGGCGCGTTCGGTGGTCGGGAGGCTCAATTGGGGTATGGGACACAGGCGGATGGAGAATGTGGGGATCGGTCTAAGCAGCTTTCCCAAGAGCCTGGCGGGTGGTGATGTGGCCCCCTTTGAGAGATTTTAGGCGGGATTGGGAGGCAGAAACTCAATCGGTCAGGGGCTGCACCGGGCCGTTGTGGTGTCTGGCTGGTTGCTGTGGATCCATGGTGTGGGGGCGGGCGGAACATTCCATTCGCAGTCCCCTCTTCTGAGACTTGGCAGTCCATGTCACAACTCTGTCTTGGAAAAGGAGTATGGAAATCATCTCAGTGTCCCTCCTGAAAAACCATCTCAATGCTGCCTAAGTGGGTAACAGACCCCTTATCTTTTCTTCCGAGCGAGTCCTGCTGGGTTACTGAATGCTAGAAAGTTGCTAGGCTCCTCCTCTCCCAGAATCTCCATCTTGCGGGTGATGTGCAGATCCATGGGCCTTTCCTGCAGGTACAATGGAAGTTTTGGTACCAGTACGCAACTGGCATCGTTCTTTCGTCCCAGCTTCCATATCCTCGCTCATGATTTATAATGGTGTTTGCCCTGGGGTCCCAGGTTTTTCAAGCGTACAGGAAGATGGGAAGTTGGTACTTTTTGGATGAAGTGAGTTTGCCGATTGGCAGTTTCCATCTTCATCTTGTGGTCCAAACTGTTTGTTGAAGGTGAGTGGAGAGGGTTAGGGTTATTTCTCCTGCCTGGAGCGGCAGCAGTGCGTGCAATACTATTTATTGGCTTGAGCTTTAGGCAAGGAAGGAGTGGGGTCAACACATGAAGGAGCAGGAGCGTCCGAGATGCTTCATCCTTTCTGTTCCTTTCTGTTCCCATCCATATTCACATCTTGATTTCATATTGTTTTAAACGATAGCAACTCTTATCAGTGTATTTTCTTATTTTGTTCGTGATTTCATTGCTCTCCATGATTGACTTCATGACCGCATCCTCATTTCTGCATCATTTCTCGTCGCTCTCAGGCGGGGCCGCCGCACATGTACTATGAGAGACCAGACAGCCAAAGTACTTGTTCCCGAGATACTGGTTCACATCACAGCTCCGTCAAGGGGCACCGACGATGCGCGATACAGACGTCTGGCGCAGGCATACTTAGGCTTTGAGACTACAACACAACATCCTATCATTTACAACCAGACCTCAGCCAACAAACACCACAGCGGGAACCTAGACAGTTCAAGCTCCCAAATTCATGGGGAGAGGACAACAATCGATTCACCAAATCTCTCCTTCCAAAGTGCATTTGGAAATCTAGGTTCACCGAGACCCCAGCAACCGAATGAAGGTTTTCATGACTCACAGTCCTCGTGGGTAGCTCCCCCATCGATAATCCAGGAGTCTGTTCCGAATGACGAAGTTGCGTTCCGCCAGTTCTGCTCTCCGACCCGAATTTTGGAACACTATATATCTACTTTTGACAGCAGCCAGTCGATATCCCCTATATCTCAGAATAAGTCACAGCTTGAAGGCGCTGTGCTTGGACGGTCCAATCCTTCTCAAGAGGAAACCCGCCGATTCGTGGATGGAATACCACCGGATCCAACGTGTAACGCAAAAAGAGATGGGTGTGGCAGTTCTGTAAAACCTCACCCATGCGCACAGCTAGAATTAGAGGGGCGATGTTCATCTCCCTCAAGACTTGAACCCAGACCTCCATCGACTTCACACCGCGGCACAGTGATCCCAGGGTCACCCGTCAGGCGGACACGACGCGCCCCTGCCTCTCCGGCTCTGACCTCCTTTGTTGAGGAGACTCGAATTGCGTCTTCATTTCCTCCTCAGGTAGCCCTCTCTTCTTCAAGAGCAGACTCAGAGCCCCCAGCAAAGAGGGTGCGGACTTCGCCCCCCCTTCCAGGCAGGGTCCTGGCGAGAAGCTCCAGTGATGGTCCTCGCCAAGAGCAACTCAGAACACAGAAGGCATCAAATAGTTTGGACCACCTGGAGATCTTAGCTCCCGACCCACCAACCTCGCTCCAGGACCTGCGGCCATCTGACATGGTCACCGAAACTCTCCTGGACCTCGCGCAAAGGGTCGATCTAGGTAGTCGCTACCGGCCCCAGCTTCAAACCCGAGCGCTCCGACCATTTGAGCGGGGTTATTGGATGGTGGATTGTGCATCTTGGGAACAGGATCTGAAGGACAACGCCTGGGAGTTTCTTACAGATTACCTACGCAACGGACTCGTTGGCTGGGGCGCAATGTGTAAACGGAACCAGACATTTACCTTTATACGACTGTACTGCTTTGGCTGCGTGGTCGAGTACATGTTCCTAGTCATATGGGTGGCTAGCAAGCGAAGAGTCCGTAAGTGCCCAATCCGGGCAGTTTGTTCTGTTCTTTCTTTCTATCTCGGGAGCTCCAAATGCTCACGGGACATAAGGAGTTTCCCAAAGGAAGATATGTCAGCTAATACTAGTCATAGGATTCACCGGGGCGTCATGGATTGGGAGTGACGGTACGCCTGCCATCGTAATCGGTGCGAGGCCCCCGTCGAGGTAATATTGGAAGCAATGGCTTTCAACATCGCAAGGTGTTCTGGAATATGTGAATTAGAAGCGGGTGGCATTGGATAAATACCCTTTTTGGGGGGGGACGACACGGAGTCACAAAGAGTTGCGCCGCGGGGCACTCAACATCTCTATTTGGAAACGAGTCAACAACAAACTTCCAGTAGTTCGCCACATTGATTCATGGCTTAGGTGATAGCCTGAATGGAGCCTGACACATATCCACTTTACCGCCGTAGAGTAAATACAGGACGTCTGAAGAATAATACACAGTTCGGATAATGGTCCTAAAAGTACACTACAATATGAAACTATATATCAGCCTCAGAAGGTAATCGTGCGGTAATCCATCGCATGTCAGTACATCGACCAGCACTCATAATCGTTGGTATAAGGATTGAGAGGCAACTCTCACACTCGCGGTAAGCGTGCACTGTTGTGCCAATCTGGGCCAAACAGGATCGACATCTCCTCTTCGTACTGAGCGAGAGCGGCCTCACTGCGGTCGGTAAAGATCTGAAATGTGTTAGATACTCGAGCAAATATCTTTTCAGGGGGGGTACATACCTTTTTATCCGACTCACTCAGAGCTGCAAACTCGGTGAAGCAACGCTTCATTGCGTCTGAGGGTAGCACACCATCATAGGCACCCGACTCCCACTGTGACTTCATGAAGAATGAAAAAGCTTGACCTGGTTTCTTCGGAATTCGGTCGTCCTTGATGGGACGAACGGAGTTCTTGTTGACGTCTAGACGCTTCAGGGCCTTGCGGGCAGTATTGGCAACCAGGATCTCATGGGGTGATTTGGATTCCACCCAGGCACGATAAGCTGCCTCGTTAGCAAGCCGATTTTGCCTGGCCTGGCCTTCGAGGTGCTGTGGGTATGGATTTTGGGTCAGCGGTGAACTAACTACCCATAACGGAATCCAAAAGGTCTACTCACGCCTCGCTCCTCTGGAGACAAATCCTTGTACGTTTGCGCTGCCTCAGTCGACTTTTCACCGATAAGACCTCGACCTGGACCTCCTACCACACTGCTTATCGTTGTCTTCAAGACCAGAGACCAAACAGAGTGCGGCAGATTTTTCGGCTCTTCACCAACAAGCGCAATGCGCTTCAGCTCGCGGATTTTCAACTTCAACTTGCGCTCTTGCAGCGCCTGCTGTTGCTTATCGGTGAGGACCTTTACTGGCTTCTTCTTCTTGGCGACGACTTTCCTCTGAGCAGCAGGCTTCTTGGCGACAGGTTTCTTCTTGGTGACAGGCTTCTTGGCGGAAGGCTTCTTTGCCACAGCAGTTGTCTTCTTTCGAGAGGTTCCCTCAGCAGCAGCCGTGACTAGACGGGTCCGCGACACGGAAAAGCCTCTTTTCACAATGACGGCACCGCTGATGTTCGTGCGGCGGAAGAAGACCACTGGGGTAATGGCGGTTTGGCGGGTGAGTGGCACAGCAAGCCGGGCGCCAGCGACGCGCAGCCGGTGCTGTGTTGCGAGACCAATTGCTGACCACATTGCAACGGCGGCGTTTGACGACGTCGAGGCGCGTGGTGTGATGTGTTGCGATGTCGTCAGGGCTTCAATACGGCGGTTTTGCTCGGTGTTTCGGGCCCACGCACGGGAAGTGAGGCAGAGATTAGCTTGTTATGCATAGGAGCTGGGTTGATGGACGTACAATTGCCTTCTGCAGGGCGCTCGTGCCCACTTGAGCTCTGCGCCCCGCCTTGCATCACAGCTGCCAGCCCCCCATTTGTTGATGGAGTGGCGACGCTGCAAGCACCCCATTGGCCACTCATCCTTGACGGAAGGTGGACTCTATATCAGCCCGCTGACTCAGTACCGTGTGAAGAGTGGCAGCAATTCTGCATCACACTATGCGGCACGCCTTCTTGTGCCGTCCGTGTTTCTGCTCGCCAAACTTGAGTTTCTCTCATCTTGAACCTCCCGCTTTTCCGATCTGTAGACAGCCCGAGGCTGTGGGCGACATACAAAGTAAAGGAATGAAGAATATCATCTCACACACTAACTGAGTCGCCGGCCTTCTCGAGAAAGTACTTGCATCCTTTAGAGCCAACCATCCGGCAGTATGGCTCGGCTGAAGGACTCGCGCTCACCATCTCCTGCAGGAAGTCACACTGCCAAAAAGCGAAAGGATGACGACCGCCGCGACCGTGACCGAGACCGCCGCGATGTTCCCCGCGACAATCGCCACCGCTCTCGCAGTCCCGTAGACGTGAGTTGCCCTGCGCGCCATTCCCCCAATGCATCGCATTCTGACAAGTATGCAACCCCGCAGCACCGGTATCGCGACCGAGAGCGAGACCGCGACAGAGATCGCGGGCGCGATGGCCGAGATCACGACTCATACCGCCGAAGGGACCGCTCCATAGACCGCCGCGACGATAGCTACTATCGAGGCCCGCGGCGGGACGGGGTTCCCAATCGAGACCGCCGCAGGTCACGCGACAGACTGCGGTCACCAGATCGACATAGGCAACGGAGCAGAGACGGCGACAAGGATCGTCGCACGCGGCGAGATGAATCTCGGGATCGTGCAAAGGGCCGGCTCGATGCCGACGCCGAATCTCGGCGCTCTGAGGATGGCCGCTCACGCACCCAGGCCAAACCTGAAGGTTCTTTACCAACCAAGGAGAAGGAGGTTCGTCGCGGTGTTCTCCTTGACCCCCATGTTTCGCATCCCACCACACTTGAGAGCATAGCTGACCTTGCTCAACCATTTCAGCCGGTGAGGTCTGCGCAGGGCCAACCTCCCTTGGAGGCGGAGAAGAAGGCTGAGCGCCTTCGCAAGCTTCAAGCTATGAAGGAGAAGCACGCGTTGAAAGAAGCCAAGGAGGCTGATGTCACCCCTGGTAGCACTAGGAAGCTCTTCGCCGAGATGGACCAGAAGGCGAGTGGCGCCAATAGCCCCCCTTATAAAGACTCGCCAACTTCCTTGAGCCCGACCGCAACGGCCTCACCAGGCACTCCAGTTCCCTATGCTGGAAAGTTTGACCCCAAGGCGATAGCTCGGAATGCTAAGGCGGTTCGACCGCAAGAGCCCACCAAGCTTGGGGATCTCAGGCTCGGTGACTTGAAGCTCGGGACGGCCGGGGCAGGGATCGCTACCACCCAGACGACTGGTGTTGTACCGAAAAAGGCCGGTTTGCTTCCGACTAATCGAACTGTGAGCACTTTCGGATTCCAGAAAGCTACTGACGCCAATAAATCAGCACCAAAACGGAAGCTTGACATGGATGACGAGGAAATTACCAAACGCAAGCTTATCAAGTTGCCTAACTTCGCCCTGGATAATGCAGACGACACACCCTATACCGAGGGGGTTGGCGAGGAAGATGAGGAGGATGACATGGACCTCCTTCTTGCTCGGGCTAACACCGAGGAAGATATCGCACAGGCGCACAGACTCTTGCACGAGCGACGCGAGGAACGAATACAAAAAGAGTCCATGACTATGAATATCGATACGGAGCCACCCAAGGAGGAAAGCAAACCGGAACCTGTCATAGAGGATTCTGCTATGGAGGTCGACGGGGAGGTCGACCCCCTCGACGCCTTTATGGCCGGATTGGACAACAGCGGGTCAGTGCATGGACGGGCTGCCCCCCCCTCTAAGCAGATGAGCAAGAAGCAGGCCCCCGAGCCGGAAGCTTACTTTAGCGACGATGGCGACTACAACTACGAGTCGGGCAAAGTTGACCCATCGTCCATCCTCACCATGGCGGCCAAGAAGAAGAAGAAAGACATCCCGGTAGTGGATTACAGCAAACTTGATATGACCCCAATCCGGAAAAACTTCTGGGTTGAGCCCTTTGAACTAAGCCAAATGACCGAAGAGGAGGCTGCCGACCTCAGGTTAGAGCTTGACGGCATCAAGGTTTCGGGTAAAGATATACCAAAGCCCGTTCAGAAGTGGTCCCAGTGCGGGCTCACCCAACCTATCCTGGACACCATCGACAGCCTCGGTTATGATAAGCCGACCCCGATTCAGATGCAGGCCTTGCCCGTCATCATGTCAGGGCGCGATGTTATTGGTGTTGCTAAAACCGGGTCTGGCAAGACGATGGCTTTTGCACTGCCAATGCTTCGTCATATTAAGGACCAAAACCCGGTGAGCGGCGATGATGGTGCTGTTGCCCTGATCATGACCCCTACCAGAGAACTGTGCACCCAGATTCACTCCGACTTGCAGCCGTTTATCAAGGCCCTGAAGCTCCGTTCTGTTGCCGCCTATGGTGGAGCTCCTATCAAGGATCAGATCGCCGAGTTGAAGCGTGGCGCTGAGATTATTGTTGCTACTCCTGGTCGGATGATTGATCTTCTTGCCGCTAATTCAGGGCGCGTAACAAACCTTCGCCGGGCGACTTATCTCGTGCTTGATGAGGCGGATCGTATGTTCGACATGGGCTTCGAGCCCCAAGTCATGAAAATCTTCAACAATGTCCGCCCTGATCGCCAGACTATTCTGTTCTCGGCAACCATGCCCCGAATCATCGATGCTCTTACCAAGAAAGTCTTGCGGGATCCCGTCGAGATCACAGTAGGAGGCCGCAGTGTCGTTGCCCCTGAGATTGCTCAGGCTGTTGAGATCATCGAGGAAAAGGACAAGTTTGTCCGCTTGCTTGAACTTCTCGGCGAACTGTACGCTGATGATGAGGATGTCCGTGCCCTGATTTTTGTAGAGCGGCAAGAGAAGGCGGATGACCTTCTTCGCGAGCTCCTGCGTCGTGGCTATGGCTGCATGTCCATCCACGGCGGAAAGGACCAGGAAGATCGTAACTCGACCATCTCGGATTTCAAGAAGGGCGTGTGCCCCATCATGATTGCAACATCGGTAGCTGCGCGCGGTCTTGATGTTAAGCAGCTGAAGCTGGTTATTAATTACGATGCCCCCAACCATCTGGAGGACTATGTTCATCGTGCTGGACGTACCGGAAGAGCAGGGAACACAGGAACAGCCGTTACCTTTATAACAGAGGAACAGGAGAACTGTGCCCCGGGCATCGTCAAGGCGCTTGAGCAGAGCGGCCAGCCCGTGCCTGAGCGACTCACCGAAATGCGCAAGCTCTGGAGAGAGAAGGTCAAATCCGGCAAGGCCAAGGACGCCAGCGGCTTCGGTGGAAAGGGCTTGGAGAGGCTCGACAAAGACCGAGAAGCGGCCCGCTTGCGGGAGCGGAAAACGCACAAGGCAGAGGGCGAGGAGGAGGACTTCAAGGAGGAAGAGGCCCCAGAGGAGGTCGAGAAGAAGGAGAAGGCGAAGACGGCGGTTCTCTCAGCGGCCTCGGCCATCATCTCTCGTGACAGTGTCAAGGCGGAGGTGGGCGAAACTAAAGTCATCCCTCCTGTGGAGGGCGCTGTCAAGGCAGGTGCCGCGCCGACTGGCAAAGGGGGAGCGCTGGACAAGGCCGCCTCGGCCATCAGCGAGATCAATGCCCGTCTTGCGCGGGCAGGCCAGCTTCGCCCGGGTCAGCCAATCGACAACAAGGGCCCTGACGCGGGCGCTTTCCACGCAACGCTCGAGATCAACGATTTCCCCCAAAAGGCTCGGTGGGCCGTCACGAACCGGACTAACGTGGCTAAGATCCTCGAGGCGACAGGCACCTCAATCACCACGAAGGGTAGTTTCTATCCGCCAGGCAAGGAACCACCTGCTGGGGCGGATCCCAAGCTCTACATCCTCATTGAGGGTGACACTGAGGTGGTTGTTGGAAATGCTCTTTCTGAGCTTACTCGACTGCTTAGGGAGGGGACCATGGCAGCCGCAGATGCTGAAAGCCGCGCCCCAGCAAGCGGCAGATATACGATTACCTAGCGTTAATTCCGCTGTCATTTTTGGGGTGGAGGGCGCAGATGTTTCTCTCAGGTGTTTTCATTATGACGCGGCCGGTGGCTTCTTGGTTCAATAGTTGGTTCTGGGCCGAACGGCAGATTGTAAAACGGTAACTGCATTGCGCCTTATATACGACGACGTTCCATGTTATACATGTATCGACTGTCCTGAAATTGCAACGAGCAGAGTGACTGCTTTCCATTTCCACCCCAGCGGCTCAGAGTTAAATGACGCACAAGCCCATCGACTACCCTTGCCGCAGCGTTTCAGTAACAGAATCGACCTCCCTCTCTCGCAAATTCTTTTTGCTGGCCTCTTCGAGCGCTGCCCGATGAGTCAGCTTCTTCTGATCGGCCAGCTTCTTGGTCAGGTCACCACCCTTGTTGCCCTGTGCGCGCGCCTGCACAGCCTTGTCAGTGTCTGTATCAGGAAGCTTCGCAAGCGCGCCCGCGATAATGGCATTTTAAGCCAGGGGGAGTTAGGCTCACCTCCGCTGCCAGCGCGGCTTTCCTCCGGGCTTCCTCGGGGCTGCTTCCGGGCGTGCCTCCGCTGCTGTTGCTGTTGTCGCCTCCCAGCCTCCGGGGCGGACCGCCTACCTTAGGGGCTTTAGCTGTTGCGGAGGCAGGCACGGCAACGGTGGCGGGCGTCTCGGGGGCTACCCCGAGACGGCGACCCGGCTGCGCAAAGGCGTCGGATTCTTTTCCGCAGATGTTTCCCATGGTATGTTGGCGGGTGTTTGTTGTTAAATTTGGAGTGTTATGAATAGAGCGATATGTACGACTGGCTATCCGACGTATGTGTCTGAGTGAGAGAGTGAGTGAGTGAACGGATTGGAGTGAACTAGTGGAAGGGCGAAATGACAGTCAACCGTCACTCGCAGTTGACAAGACAAGAATGCTGTGGTGAGTCGATGTCCGTATGGAGCTATTTAGAAGGCCTTTGTTTCCCCATGCCATCGATGCTAGTGGGAGATCGGCTTGCTGATGAGGAAGCGTTTGCGTGTCCCGGCTTATGCGGGGCCGAGATCAGACGGCAGCGCCGCGGGGGTTGAGGCTCTAAAGGATTCAAGGCCTCTTGGCTGGCGCCGAATCCGGCCCGGATGCACTCAAGCTCGCGAGATAAGATTTACTGAGGGGCATACGACGTTGACATACGTACAGCGGCACGAGGGCGGATATCACTCTAATCAGCATCCCATTTGCCTTGCTGGCCAAGGTCATCACCGATGTGAGTTTCCAAGGCACGTGCAGAGACAGCCAGGGGAAGCCGATCGTTGTGCGCCAATGTCACTTTTGGCTTCCCGCCTAATATCTGGCGAATCAGCGATGGCGTGGATACCCCACGCTTGCTGGTCAGCATTTTTCGATTCCTGAAAGAACCCCACCACTGTTCGCAGGAACAAAGTTGTTTGCTCAATCCAGACATCGGAAAACCCCCAGAGAATGGCTTGCGCGATGCGCTCCGTGGCTGCGATGCGCTGAGGTCTGCCGACAGCTCCGCCAAATCTCGTCTACCAGCCGCCGATACTTTGGTTCATCGCGGCGACCAGGACACCCGTTGTGCTTTCGCACAGGCCCGACAGAGCTCGCAAGCTACGCGCAGCGACTGCGATCGCCGCCCACTAGTCTCGGGCCGTCAAGGTTCTCAAATCCGCATTTCACCACCACCTTGCCCAAAGCCAGCAGTTCACCGGTCGGCCACCCAAACACGCCGCGGCCCGTTGAGACCAGTGGCCTTGTTACTTCTGGGACCGCTTGAATCGCACAAGCTGTCTGATTGATACCCGTTGCTTTTTTAAATCAGACTTTCCTTCGAACGGGAGAGCCGCGACCCGCACAGTTGCTGGTCAGGGTCTTGCACCCTTTCGCGTTGCTCACGCCTCCCCATATACAGAGGCCACAATGGACGGTCCCTTCGATGGCGCCAACTGCTTCACTGGTGATCGAAATGGATTCCACCGACACACCCAAAGCGGCAGCCTGAACCATATGGCCTTGGGCTTCTCGTCACTCATGCAACCGCCTCCCCTCCCATCTGCCACCCAAAGTTCTAGCGGCGAGATGTCACGCCTGCCGAATACCAACGGCGGCGCTAATTATGAGTCCCACGACGACCTTTGCATGGATCGATGCGCAAATGTTGGGCTCTACAACGGCTCTCAATTCTTCAACCACCGAGGTGCTGTACCTACCATGACCGGCCGGTGGCAGGGCCGAACCATGTCAACCCATCAAATCCCCGAATCGCTTTACAACTTCTCACCCGAACTAGACGCCAACGCCATGCACTTTCGCCACGAGCTGACACCATCCAATCCAAACCACTACCAGTCATTGTGGTATGGTCAGCAATCTCACCAAGGACTTGATCGGGGTCTTCGAGGAGGTGATGAAGACTGCAGCTCGATAGACAGCTGCTGCGATAGCCAGTGCACCATGACGGGCAAATGCAGTAACATCGCATGTGCCAATAAGGAAGACACTTGCACCGATCAAAGCTGCCCCGAACGGTCCGCCGCCTCCTCCGCTACGCTGCCATCCGAAGTTGTTGACGGCGCGAACGCACTCATATCTATCAACCATGTCCCTGAGCAGCAACCACATGACTTTGCTCTGCAGGGGTCCGGTAAGTCTCAAACGACTTCCCTTCTGTTTCTCGTCCCCTTATGCTTACCGAGGTGGGGATTCAGTTATGGACGGCTTCGACTTCAATCTCTCTCAACCCTCTGCGCAGCAGTTCATGTGGTCACCCGTCATCAACAGTGTGGCGAACCATCTCCTAGCCGCCCATGGTGACTCAAACTCATCGACTTGCACGAGACCATGTTTATTAGATGACCCACGAAACTATCCCAATTGCCGAATGCCAATGTACAACAGCCTCGGGTCATTCGACGCCCAGTACGGCTCTCTCGATTCAGACTTGCAGCTCAATCAGAACGTTGTGGCGTGTAGGGCTGAGGTGCATGATCCTGAGTTTTTCCTCGAGCACTTCAACCAACGACATCGGGATTTCTTTGCCGCCAATGTCCACCAATCTCCTTTAGACTCGACAATGCAGCAAACGGCAGTGATTCCCTCGATCGAGGCCATGTCTTCGTCTCCTACGACCCCGCTCGATCCTCTCGACAGTCCTGACTCGGACGAGTCCTCAAGCACACCATCTCCGTTGACTCCAATGTCTACTAGTGTAGACACGTCAGACTTCAAAGAGGAAGTCGGTTCGCCGCCTGGCCGGAGCATGTCTTTAGTTCTATCAGATGACACTCACCATCATATTCACAGATGTTTGTGGCGCGAAGAAGGGGGCGGTGATATTTGTGGGCAGATTTTTCCAGGACCGGAGGAGCTCTTCAACCACGCCTCTAATGCCCACATCAAGAATGCGAAGAAGGGCAATCAAGGCTTCCGATGTGGCTGGCAAGAGTGCCCTCGAAGTGACGCCGGCGCAGCGGGTTTCCCACAAAGAAGCAAAATCGAACGGCATATGCAGACTCACATCGACCGTAAGTCAATATTTGCGTTCTTGGGGTTTTTCGGGAGATGCTAAGAGAATTTTTAGACAAGCCCCACATCTGTCGTCTATGCAACAAGGGGTTTTCTGCAAAGCAGGCTCTCAACCAGCACATGTTTATTCACACCAACCAAAAACCGCTGATATGCCGCACCTGCGGCAAGACATTTCGGTATCCCAGTGCTCTCAGTAGGTTGGATCCAGATTTGCGCCTTCACCTTTCACCGTGTCAAGGTGGCTAACGAGTCACAGCGATGCATCAAAGAGTACATTCGGGCGAGAAGCCGCTGAGCTGCCCTACGTGCGGGAAGACCTTCAGCGAGTCATCCAATCTATCAAAGCACAAACGAACTCATGAGATCAGGGGGCGCTTCTCGTGCCGAATTCCCGGCTGCGACCGCAATTTCCATCGGCAGGACCAGCTTCGGCGGCATATGAAGACGCATCAAAAGGAGGGCGACAACGGCCAAATAGACAACATGCTGGCCACTCAACTTGAGAACGCGTTCGAGCAGCATACGCACGACTGATATTCTCAAAAATAGCAGGCTGAGTGTGTCGGCGTTAACAGCTGATCGGTCACGCTTAGGTATACAGATGGCATCGAGAAATCCATGTCTGCTGGCTGGGGACTTCTTTCGGCTTACTGTGGTAATGCGCAATACTTTTACGACATGACGACGGGAAGATACGGAAAGGGGCGTACTCGGAACGGAAGGTCGCGGGCGCACGGAAGGGAAGGTAGCCTGATGAATGGTGGAGGAGGGGTTGTCTTTGACATGGTCTGGTCTTGGGGACAGAATAATAGCCATACGAGAAACCAGGCGGCGAGAAGTGGGATGGTTATGTTCGAAGAAAGTCCCTTGCCCGCCTCGTGGCGAGGCACATGGGCAAGTAGTCGTTCGAATGGATCGGAGGAAAACAGCAGTTACTAGAGCGTCGCAGAGGATATACCTCGATAACGCGTATTTCATGTTTTCTTAAAAGGTCACACACATTGCCACCGGCAAATCCAAGGAGCGAGTTGTGACGATGAACCAAACTGTCACCACCGAACGTGTTTCAGGTTCACGGACTGTGATCCGCCACGCTAATTGACCGTCACCTGCAAGGTTTTCGGCTTCTACACCATCGCAACTGCATCCCAAACACCAACTCAGTATAGTTACTCAATCTACTCTTAAACCTACCTATACGGGTAGATAGTCACCAAGGTACCTTGCACAGAGAACCGAACAAGAGGAGAGAGAAGTCTTTGCGTCATGCCATGACCGACCAACCACATCAACGTGACAAACTCCTCCGCCTCAAGGGGCTACGCGCCGCGCAACTCCCGCCTCTTGACGCAACACCAGAAATTCTTGCCCCCTTTCTCATCTCCATGTTACAAGAGGCCGCGCCGTTCATAGACTCCGTCGCGCCCAAGACTGCCCCCCATGCGAGAGACAGGGTATGGAAGGCAAAAAGGAGGAAATCATACCCCGGTTCGGCTGCGCCTGTGGATTTGTACGAAAGGGTCGTGGATAGCGGCGATGGGCCAGAGACCTGGGCTTGTCGGCGGAGTGTTCATCGGGATGAAATGAGGAAGGGCACGGCGAGCTGGGGTGAGTTTTGGGATGGGTTTAAGGAGCGGCATGTGGAGGTGGAAGCGGCGTTCACGTCATCGGTAGTCAGTGCTGATGAAGTCTTGAGGTGGGATTGTGGCAGCGTGGTAGGTGATCCCCCTTTTTTCTTCTCCTTTCCACATTCTGTGGTGGGTGGTGGGTGAGTGGAAAGGGGGCTGATAGAAACAGGAGGCTCAAGAGGCCGGTACTACATATGGCGCCTTCACTTTGTCCGCAGCAGTCATGCGGCACCGTATTGGAAAGCCGATCCTGAGAGACCGGACGTTCCCTGTCCTTCAGATGACCTGCGCTGCGATGGAGGGGCCTGGCTCCGAGGCAGCAGACGCAACGATTACCAGCCATCGCGAACAGTTTCTTGTCGTCAGCGTCACTGTAGACGATTTCCTCACGTCACCACACGTCTCAGCATCATTCCGCGCGCAGCATGATGACGCAGTCGTCGCGACATATGTAAGCATCGAGAGGATCCGTAAGCTCGACGGCGACGGGGAGGTCGAGTGGCTTATGGCGACTGCTTCCGATGCGCGAGGTGTCCTTCCAATGTGGGTTCAGACGAGGGCAGTGGGTGGTCAGGTGGCAAAGGACGTGCCTAACTTTTTCGCCTGGGCTGCGAGAGAGCGAGGCTGACAGGCCGATGTTGCGGTATATGTATATTAGCTTCTGTGGAGGTGAACTCACATGACCATTGATCACACACTACACAATAAATACTGGTATAAGGTACCAAGCTGCACTTTGCTTGCTCGCTCTCATGCTGGTATTGCTCGACGGATCAACAAACATATCCTTCAGTGTCCAGGACCACACTAGAACCACCAGGCTCATCAAACCTCGCGGTCGGCCCAGCTTGCGATGATACCCTCCGGTGTGGGATCGTACTCCTTCAGAGAGACCTTGCCCGTGGCGTCATCCAGATACGTGTTTGCCTGGACAAACACCTTCCTCGGCTGCTTGTTCTTCAACACGACATTGCGAATAGTGGTTCCCCAGTAATCAAGTCCCACGTTAGTCATATCACTGAAGAACTTGGTTCCGGCTTCAACGTCGGCTGTCGACTTGTAGATGTGTATCTTCTGTAAGAAATCACCCACCGCTATACACACAGCATTAGCACGTTCCACAGCAGTTGCCAGTGATCGACGTACCTTTCCGGCCACTTGTCAGGATCTTGGACCGATCGAGGTGAATGGTAAGGTCAGACAGATCGTCGTTCTTGTACTCTAGCTTGCAAAAGCCGTCTTCCGCTTCGAGGAATGACTTGAAGATCGCGAACCTGGCCTGGCAATGCGGCTGGCCCCATTTTTGGCTTTTTGGATCCCAGAATTCAACGCTGAGGAGCCCAGCTCTAGCCATGCTCAAATAGGACGAGTAGAGCACATCGCCAGCCTCGCCGTCGATGTCGATAGAGCCATCGCCAAAACCGAAGATCTTCAGCGCCGAGAACTCGCAGCTCAAGTGCATGGCAACGAGCTCGGCACGGCATTCCTACTCGCTGTCAGCTAATATCTCTCACAAAGAAGCGTCGGGGATCGTACCTCATAGGCGCCAGCAAGACCTCCAAAGACAGAACCCCAGGTCTGACCCGGCTTGTACCAAGTCGTCACCGGCTTGCCTGTCAAAGGACTGATGGGAGGGTTTTCATGGTCGAAATTGTAGATGCCTGGGGCGGTCTCTTGTAAGAGTTTGCCGCAACCATGGCCTAAGCTGCCCGTTAGTCTTGGGAATGGGAAAACAGAATGTCTCGTCTCGTACCGGTAAGCTCGTGAAGCCCTACTTGAACTTCAAAAGCGTGGTCTCGATATTTCTGGAAAACCTCCAAATCGCGCTCTGCAATGAATGGAATCTTCTCGTTGGGAGCTTTCGCACCCAGGACGTTACCTAAGCTCACGTTCTTGAACCCTTCTTGTTGCCGGATGTCGTCGTAGTTGGGAATATTGATTCCTGCTGGGATACCAGATCCTATCCAACGCGAGTCAGCCAGGGTTACCAGCATACCAGACTTCCGAGAGACCCCCAGACATACCGCAGAACGTCAGGACCTCCAACGAGGTGAAGTCGGGAGAGAGGAATTTGTCCTTCTCAAAATCTTTGGACCATGGGAGCAGTGGGATTAGGGCTGGCGCATTGCGCACCAGCTCTCCAAATGCCCGTGTCCTTTCAACTGCATTGCCGCGAAGGCTTTAGTCTAAACATCTTCAGTAAGAAATAAGGGGGGACCCACGATTGACAACTGTGCTAACGTTAGTAACATATTACTGTAGTCAGTCGATAGGAGCAGCAACTCACCGGCAGCAAAGCCCTCCCACTCTCCCCTAATGCCAGCCGGATCCCGATATGTCTCAATGAACCCGATATTACATTCTACCATCGGACCTTGATCGCGAATCCAAAATCTCTGAGAATCCTTGAAAGCCAAGAGCGAGCCTTCCTCGAAAGACTTGGCATAGGCGTGATGCATCTTCTCCTGGGTTTCGTTCTCGGCGTTCTCGGCTGCGTGTTCTTATTGGCAAATAGCCGTCAGTTATTCTTCTTTCAAGGCTGTTTCGGGATAGGGGAATGTCTCAGGCGTCCCTGGGACATCAGGGCAGCCATAAAGACGGTGATTCAACATACTGATGAAGCCCGTGATGGCCCCCATCTCTGGTGCATAGTCGCCGTATACCAACTTGATGGTCTTGCCGTCCAGAAGGCCCCCACTCACGGTGAACTCTGTATCCTTCCCAATATCGCCGCCTTCAGCTGGGACGGTAGACGTGGCAGAAGCAATGAGAATCTCAAAGACGCCATCCTTGGTCTTTCGGAGTCTGTTGTTCTCAGGGAGAAGGCCCTTGTCCTGAGACCATGTTGCAACAGCCCCAATCTCGTCCTTCGTGATTTCAGGGGAGTCGGGATAATAGGTGGTCAGATGACCTTCGTCAATAAAGCCGAGATGCAAAAGCCCTTGCTTGTCGGACGAGAAGATGGCGCCATTGGTAGCCTGCGGTGGATATCAGCCAGTATTCTCCATTTTGTGATACCTCTTTATGTCCAAGGAGCGACTGTCTCGAGCTCCTGAGTCAAGAGGAAAATTGACTAGACAGGAAGAGGACTAGACGGGAGGAAACCCTCTTCATAATTGAGTACTCACCTTGTAATGCTTCTCAGCATCGGCCGAGGTAGATGCCAAGGCAGAAAAAACGGACTCGGAGCAGCGTGGGATGAACTTAGAGTCTCCAAACGATTTATAATTACCAGCATTGCCTAGAAACTGCGCCGCATAGTGTAGGAAGCTAGCGAGACCCGCTTCGTCGACGCCGGCCTTCTCGGCGAGTGCTTTCCAGTCACCAGCGGCGTTCCTGTGAAGCGCAATGATGAAGTCGTAGATAGACTCTGCCTCGGGAGATGTCTGGCGGAGGACAATACGGTTGCCGGCGAATGATGCCTGTGGTGGATGTCTATTAGCAAGTATTCTCCGCTAGGATATGTCTTCATGTTCGAAGAGGAACAAGTGTCACAGGAATCCCGAGGATAAAAGGGGAAATGATAGAACGGGAAGAAACCTTCCCAGATCACTCACTCTATTGTTTTGATGAATGTCAATAAAGATCCGCCACAGGTATACAACAAGATTGACCTACCGGCTGATGAAGTGCGCATAGCGCTTCTGCTTATCCGACAAGGGCTCGAAGTGCTTTGCGATCTCGAGCCTCACAACTGCGGGCGGGGAGTCCGCATAGTATTGGGCTAACTCCTGAGCGTCCATGGTGCGCAAACCTCGGAATTGTTGTAGCTGAAAGTTGAACTGAGCTCGGGCTCTTGGAGTGTGTCGATACCCGTGTGCTGTACACAAAGCCGTCGAAAATCTCTGGTGGTAGAAGGAGAGGCGTCTGAAAGACGACAGAGAGGCGATGGACATCCCAAAGTCTCACACCTGCACGCCGTTAAGGTTTCCAGAGCTGCCTTATTGAACCACACTGCGCGGGGTTTGCAGCTGGCCCACCAACAAGCGGCTGTTTGCGCGGGCTGATGAGGAGTTCGGGACCAAACAGGAAGGCGGGGAAAGCTGCAAGCAAAGACTGGGCCGAGCTGCCTTTTTTGGGCCGAGCTCCAGCCTTGTAACAGCCGCGACGCGCTCCAGGCGCCTTACCATCAGCCAAGACTCAAAATGTTCGACTCAAATCGGCGTCCACACAATCTGCTTCATCCGGCTGCAAGCACTACCATTCTGTGGTCATCGTCATGTCCAACCAGAAATATAGGTTTCCAGAGCGCACTTGGTCACCTCTGTAAGCATTCACAACACTGATCATGCGAATGCTGTTTCTCAATTCGCAAGCTCACTGTGTGGGCTCGGCGCCAAGCTCGAAGACGAGACTATGTGAGCCTTCGAAACGCCAACTTCTACCGGAATCAATATACCTAAGTTGTCACATAGGTACCGTATTGTACAATATCCATAGTCGAAATTCATTCATTTCGATGGCCTAGGCGATAAGCATGTTTGAGGGTCCGATTGCGATGTCGGCGACCGAAGACCGCGCTGAGCGCTCAAGTTCTTGTGCCGTATGCGGCTACCTTTCCAGCAGTAGACAGCGTCTAGTTCTAAGTACGGAAAGCGTGTCGAATGTGTGGAAGCAGGACAACGTTCTATGCGGTCCAATTCTTAGCGTCTTGCGGATGGGTAAACGAGAGCGGGAGCGGATGCGTGCCAATCTCATCAGTGCTTTCTACTGGGCACGCCTGGCGTATTCCGACATCGCAGACAACACCCCAACCCCTGACGATGCGCGAACTGACATGAGTGGTCTTCTGGATGACGAGACACCCGCGGGACGGGAGGCGACTTTGACTTCCATCCGAAGCAGCGAGCCCGGAACAACTGCTGGGAAATGAGCATTGGCCCGGTGCCAGGTCAAAAAGACCCCAAGTACAGTACCCGACGCCCTCTTGAGATCCTGCCAGGCGGTAGAATGTCGGGCCAGTGCGGTATTCATTGCTCATCCTGCACTTACAAACTGTGCCTCGCTAGTGTCCCAGACATCCATTGATCGGATTCATGAGACGTCATCTCGTAATCCAGCTCGGCACATTGAATGCCACCTTCGTTACGCTATGGAGGTACCATCATGACTACCAAAGATAGCCCGGGGCAATGAGCACTTCGACTCCTCTAAGGCACGCAAGGAAGGCTCCCTGTTGTGCAGTGGTCTGAGATCTTTGAAGCCTCCACTCCACCCACTAGCTTCATCCCCATGTGGGAGTCTCTCCGAGGGGTTGAAAGGCCCCGTGACTCTGACGAGTAATTGGAGTAAATTAGGTATTGCACACCGTATATTGGCAAGGTCAATTCAGCCCAGGTCTCCTGCCGTTTCAGGGCTCAGAGAGTGAGAAAGTTGTAAATCGCAGTTGGCAACAGTTCTGCGTTGACGACAAGGGCCAACGCGCGGTTTTGTAATCGGGTTATTGTTTTTGAGTGTCTTTGTGTGGTAATAAATGATCTAATGGATGATCTTCTTAACTACCTCTTTGTATTAGATTGAATACCGTTACATTAAGTTTACAATCTCGAGGCAAACTGCGTCGGTACCTCCAAAGGCCAAAGTGGAAGGAAGCTTTGCATGCTGCTGTAGTGCGGTGCTTGGAAGGCCAATCTGTGCCGCGCTGGCAGCTTCCAACTGCGTACTTTTTGCATCTTCTGCTGTGATGAGCCGGCATCAATCGCCCAGAAAACCGGATGCACACAGGTTGGAGAGCTCCCTCTTATAAACCTTCATTTTCTCTCAATTTCGTAGGCACATTGCGTTTCAAAGTCGCAGTACATTCATGGGTTACCTGCTACAGAAAGTGAGGTTCTCACTACGTTCGGGCAGACAGGGAAGGCGCATTGGCCAATGCAGACCGAAACCGCTAGGTATGCGCCTTGTGCGTTTCGGCCTGTGTACCTCAGAGAGTACAAGCACGACTTACGGGCACTTGGTTGGGGGCATCAGCTACTCCAAAATTCATTTCGGGGCATTGAGCGGTGAAGATTGTGATAACCCCGTGGCCTGCTGTCCTGTACTCTAAGGGAACAGCAACAGGGAACCTGGATGGAAACCCTCGACTCCTGAACCCCCGCGCATGGTGAATGTTATCCAACAACCCTCGTCGGTCCCCTTCACGGAACCTGCCCTGCGGGATGCACACTTTCGGTAGATAGACGTACTCGACCTAGAAAGAACCGGCCTAGTGGGAATTTCACCTTCGCGCGCGTTCCCGTCGACGGCAGGTACCTAATCAGTCCCTTGGCGGTTGGGAGCCCACGAGTGGGTTGTAAGTCACCACTACCTTCGGCCTTATTACCAAGAGATTCTCGACAGACTTTTTTTTGTTGGCATTTGCATCCTCGACCTGAGAGGGGCCCGGAAGCAGAGCCGAACGACCGGGGGATTTTTGGATCCGCAATGTCCACACTGGCGGAGGATGGCGGAGGATGGCACAAAGCGCCGGCTGACGGCGAAACCGTGTCACGGGGCCATTCTGGTTTCCGGTTCCCGTCATTGATATGCCAAGATGCCAAAGTGCTGAAATGTTGGCAAACGAGGATGAATTGCATTATTCTTTCGTCCGGTCGAATACGTACTGCCAATTGGAGCTTTCCGGACCAGAATGCCGAGCAGTGTGAAAGTAAACCATTGATCGTATCCAGCAAGTGATGTAAGCTGCTGGGGAACACGGTCCAGTGGACGGCAGGCAACACGAGCAAAACATTTGCCCACATAACAGCTGGACGGGACGTCTCTATTTACGCAAGTGGAGGTTTTCCTCAGCTACTTCATCTTGACTAGTTTCTGACTGTTTCTGCCGCTGAAGGTCCTTTTCCTGACCGAGCCTTGCCTGGGCGCTCATTGTGGACTCGTGCATCCACCACGCATCCCCTGGCGCATTCAGGAGGCGCTCTCCTCGTTACCGTCACCCCCAATCCGAACTTCACTGGGCCGTGGCTACTGCGGCCCCTCCCCCACGCCTCGCCGAAGCTCCAGTGAGCTGTTTCGCTGCTTCGCTATTTTTCAGGTCGTCCGAGGGACCTCTCCGCCTCTCCCTTGCGGTCCCCAAGTCTCTCGCACCCGTTCCACTTCCAATTCACTTTGCACACTGCAACTTTTCTCCAGTGGGGCTGAAGGGCGACCAGCAGGATTCTCAACGTCAGCGCCCTCGCCCCAGGGTTGGCGGGAAATTTGTGTGTGTCACTCGGGTTTGACGACGGCAGATGGGCTCGTCCAGGGCTGCTGCTGCCGTCGTTCCCTCCACCCGCGCCCCACGATCGAGTGGCGGGATAAAACTTCAGTTGACAATCGGCACTGTGAGTAAGGAAGCTCACAGCCCTGATCTCGCCTTCCCCGTCACGCCAGTCCTGCTGCTGTTCTGCCGCTGTCGCAGTACCAAGAGGGGTGTATGTGCATGTACTCGCCAGTACCTGTCACAGTCGACATCGGCTTGTAAAGTAGTGTAAATCTGGATTCGCCTAAAGATCACTTGCATATCGGTCACCGTCTTTGCCCCGGCCGTTTCTTGGGTTATGCCCGTGCTCGCACGCCCGGTTTACGTTATTTGGCCAGTGGTCACGGGGCACGCCCGGTTTTCCCTGTGGCTGAGCGGTCTCCAGCGCAAGATTGGCTTCCCAAGACTCGGAAATGTTCCCCCCCTTTGTTGCCCTCCCGTCTGGGGCATGATGTGACAAGCCGCACCCAAACCATTGTTCCCAGAGTCAAAGAGGAATGTGCGAACCTGTCGCTTGTGGGAAAATTTTTGTGGGAGCCTGGGAGGCATCGGTTCGCAGCGCGCCGTCTGTCTGACAAGTCAGCCACTCCCGTGTCTTCGTTTCTTCCCCACACCCAAAGTCGAATCCATCCCACTCCTGTTTTTGAGAGAACCATCCCCGAACACCCACCACCCCCCCAAACGACCCAGGTACCTCGACTTCCCTTGTGGATACTTCCCGCATACCTCGCGCTACACGTTCCCGGCGCTGACGCCCACACACCCTCCCCTGTCTCGGGTGGAGTGCGTCTGTCATGGCGCTGGGTCGAGTTCGCCCTCTCTTCAACAATGCGCCAATAGGATCGATCTTTTAGTTAGGTTTCGACCCGCCGTGGCCAACATCTGCGAGTACTTTGGTACCGCAATCCTCGTGGTACTGTACTTCGAGGCGGTAGAGTCGAGTGTACCTTCGAAAGGTGGCTGCTGCTGCTGCTGCCCTGCCAGAGGCATTGAGCCTGTCCCCCCGCCCCGTTCATCAACCAGCCCGCAGATTGAGGTGAATAGGTCCCCCGCCAGCGGAACTCCCGTTGCTGGAAAATTCGACCGCGAGCGCTTTTTAGCTCCCTCGGGCTCCCCCTTCCAGCCTGTCGTCACCCGGCGCTGCTGGGGGAAGAGTTTTAGGTCATTGCTCCCCCAGGTCTTACCTGGGTGCCTGTCCCTGACCTTGCTGAAGAGCGTGGCTATATAATACCCGCGCACCGCCATCGGCCTCGCTCCTGACCAGCCCCCTCCAGCGTGTTTTTGTTGGTTGAGCCTGTTCCCTTCATCTGGTCTCCCGTGTCGTTCACCATTCTCCCGTATAGTTATGGCATCTCGTTATCCGTTGTTGTGATCTCCGCCCACTTTATCTGTCTGTCAAGCCGAAATCATCGTCACTGTCAGATTCGACCTTCAGCACGACCCGTCGCAAGCCCACTTACACCGGACTAACTCCCGCAATTGCCGCAACCACAATATGCGATAGCCTTTTTTGCCAGTGAATCAAACCTCTTCGCCCAAACCTACAGTCATCCACGTCTCGATCTCCGCTCATATCATTTATTATGCTGTCATACGACCCGCCAGTTGCCATGAACGGCCAGGGCCCTCCGCCGCCGCCAACCCTCTCCGCCACCCGCCAGAACATACCCGCCGCGCCGAAGGTAGTGCTTCTACCAACACAGTCCCTTTCTAACGGCGTCCACACAAATGGCATCGCGCCAAAAGCTGCGCAAATGCCAAAGGAACGACACATCTGGCTGGTGACGGGCCCAGCAGGCTGTGGAAAGAGCACAGTGGCCAAGTTCTTAGCCGATGCCCTTCACTGGCCCTATATCGAGGGCGATGAGGTGCGTTGCTTGTGACCCAGGCGGTACAATCGGTGGACCCCCAATGCTCATAACCCTTTTTCAGTTTCATCCCCAGGCAAATGTCGACAAGATGAGCGCCGGAATCCCATTAACCGACGCCGACAGGTGGGATTGGCTGACCGCCCTCCGCGAGGCATCTATCCACCAGCTTGACGGAGGGAATGACGGCGTTGTGCTGACCTGCTCGGCACTGAAGCGCAAGTACCGTGACGTCATCCGTGTTGCGCCGTACTTCATCCACAATCTCCGACTACACTTCATCTACCTCGACGCACCCGAAGAGCTGCTCCTCCAGCGGGTTCTTGCACGCAAGAACCACTACATGGGGGCAAATATGGTGCACAGCCAGTTCGACATCCTCGAGCGGCCAACGAAGGAAGAGGTGGACGTCTTGTCGATTGACGTCAGCCGCCCCGCGGACGTGGTCATGACGGAGGCTCTTGACCGGGTGCTGAGGACGATCTCTAACGACACCGGGGCCGATAATCGAAAATGATGTGCATAGTTCAGCATACCAGTAGCTCGAGGAGAATGCACATTGGCTGCATGCGCGCGCTAAGGGCGTGTGCTGGGGTCTCCGATCCGCCCCACATCGCATCGGATTAGGAGGTTGAAACGACGTCGGCCGGCTTTCTGGCTTCTGGCTTTGCGTTCTCGCTCTTGCATGTCTTTCTGTATTGGCTTCATGGCGTACGACGCGGGCGATGGGAGGGCAAAATATGTTGGTTATGGTTTGAGGGACTGGGAGTCATTGCTAAGATATGGAAGCAGGCTGTGTGGTTCCGTCGTGGGCCGTAGACAGCGGGCGTTAAAAACGGGTTGACGATGATACAACGCTCCCGCAAACATGTAGTAGAGGGGGTTACATGTTTACTACGTGTGTAGAGCGGGTGGCAGCGGAAGGAACAAAGAGGAGCTCTTGCCGTTGGAGCAGACAGTTATTTTTCTGGGGTCTCCCGATCTTTCATGTGCGACCGGGCGCTGGCCACGAGAGTTCTCTTATCTCCCTCCAGTCCTTCACCGCTGATCGGTCATCGGAAGATATCGCGTTTGCGTTTTCGTTCGTCTGCATTTCAGCTTGTCTTATCTTTGGCATATGGGATACACGAGTCTGCGTTTGGATTTGCCCTCTTCTTGGGGAAAGGATATCGGCTCTGCGGCGCCATGCTTTTTGCAATACCAACGTCTACGACACACGCTGGTGTTCCGTCTGCCCTATTGATTGAACACGCACATGCCATTGTCGCACGAAACCATTCCTAGGTTGCCAGTTGATGTGATTATGGCACTGCTGAACGGTCTCCGCAGAAGGCTCCTACGTCACCGATCTTTTGCCCGAGGAGTGCCTGCCCAAAATATGTCGTCTACCACGCGACACAGCACGCTGGGCATATATTCACCCTCGGTTGCCTAGACAAACTGTGGAGCTCCAACATTACCCCTTTTCTGAGAACAACGGGATAGAAAAACACAGCAGCGTTTCAATGAGTAGCCGGTATCTACCCATCAGCACACGAGCCAGAAACATGCCTACCTAACATCGGCTCAAAACATCAGAGAACACGCCGCACTAATCGAGCCCACATCTGCCGTCGGTCACCACCATGCCGCCCCTCCATCTGAAGGAGCGAGGAGGGAACCCAGGAGTCAACTCCGGGTGGGTGGTGTGTCGACCTACAGGTTGCCAGTCGATGTAATGTCGCACCGAATTCCAGGCTCTGGGGAATCGCTTGAGCAGCGCCCTTTTCCCCGACCAGTCACTTAGATCCCCCTCCCCCCTCCATTACATTAGAGCATTGCAACAGCTTGGACACCCTGCAAGACACACATGAGAGCTAGTGCTTGGCACCAACGAACGACTGCCAACACTGACAATAGCAGTTGCCTTCTTTTTCCCTCTTCACATTCTATCCTTTCGTGAGCTTGGAATTGCCGCGCTTGTATTGCCACCCCTCTCCCTCCATCTCCCGCGGAACCTCGATCCCGGCCCCGAAAACTCCAGCCAAACCAAAGACTCTCGACCCGAGGCAGGCGCGCAGCCTTACCCCCCTTTCTTATGTCCTTCTGTCTGTTTCTCCCCGACTGACAGCGCGGTTGGCGGTGTGAGGAATCTCGGGTGTGCCGTCCTGGGGGAGACGTTTGCTTCGGCACATATTCTTCTGTTTCGCTTCCCATGATCACCTTGGGACAGGCCAATTGGTCCATCGGACTGCACCTGCTCTATGCCTGCGTGACGGGATGCATCCTGTGCATTTGTTCGGTTACCAAGCCGCCCCTGCCGCGTTGAGAGCTTCACTGCGTCTTCTGCAAGTACTATTGTCGGCTGCTGTCTCGCGCATGGAAATGGGAAAACGGAGGACACTTATTGCTTTCCAGGCACCGTGCATCGATCGAGACATCAAAGACGTTGCCTCCCGATCTCGGAGTAACTATTCCCAGGTGCAGCCAACAGCGTGACTACAGGTGCGCGCAAGAGAAGCAAAAAAAGCTGTACGGTATGTGTTTTCTTGTTTCTATTTTCTACCTCCCGGTCTACCAGGTATAGCAAATTATGCGATCCCAACTCCCAAGATTTACCCACACAAGCTACCGACGCTAAATGCGAATGCCGTCGCTGTGCTTAAGTATGTAACTGACTGAAAACGGATGTACCCATGCGGCCCACCCTTCTCGAAGTACCATAAACGGACGGGAGACTCAACGCAGGTGCATAACCATGACGTCCGGCTCCTCAACAATGGTTCGTACCACATCAGCGGCCCTTGCCAGTGTCGCGCCGTCTACCACACGGTGATCGGCACACCAGCTAAAGTTGCACGTCTGTCTCCGCACCACCTTGTCCTCTTCACCCGGCACAGTTGAGAAGGCCGGCACGGTGCGCATGCGGCCGATGCCGAGGATTGCCACTTCTCGTTCCACGACCACCGGCGAGAGGTACGTGCCGCCGATGCTGCCGATGTTGCTTACTGTGATTGTACCTCCGGACATATCCTGTGGCGAGAGCTTCCCTACCACTGCAAGCGACTGCAACCGGGCCAACTCTGCAGCGATCCCGAGAACGTTGAGCCTGCCCACGTTTTTGACCACGGGAACAAGCAGCCCTTGGGGCGTATCCATGGCCACGCCGATATTGTGCTGACTGCGCATGACCAATGCTGGCTTGCCATTGGTATTGGCATTTCCATTCGCAGTTTCAGTATCAACACGGGCGTTCAGTATCGGGTACTTATACAAAGCCATAGAGACAGCCTTGATGATGAATGGGAGATAGGAGAGTTTGCCGACCTGCCCGTCGTTGAGGCCAGACTTGTGGAGCACTTTGTTGAGTCGGCCCCGCAACTCGACTAGAGATGTGAAGTCGACCTCATCGGCGTACAGAAAATGCGGGATGGTGAGCGAGCGGGTCATGGTCTTGAACATCATCTCCTGCGTCCTAGTCATGGGCACAAGTACCTCCTGTTGTGCCCCAATAGTTGCGATATCTGGCGAAAAGGGGGTGGCTGGTGTTGAGGTCTTATGTGACGCTTCCTGAGTGGCAGACGAATCCCTCCTCTCGGCGAACCTGTAGATATCCTCCTTTAACACCCGACCGTCCTTTCCCGTCCCTGGGACTTGTGAGATCTTGACTCCCAGCTCTTTAGAGAGGTGCCTCGTGGCAGGTGTCGCTAATGATGCGTGCTTCCCCGTTTGCTCCGGAAATCCCGATTCCGCATTCCCGGTCAATTGGTCTGGGGCTGTTGATATCGCCTCGGACACTGGGACTGTCGATGCCTGTCCCGCAGTCGGTATGGGTGGCTGACTCTGCTCCTTCACAGACTGTTCTCGGGCCGTCAGGGCCTCCAAGTCTTCCTGCTTGAGGTCTCCCTGAATGTCAATGTCGACAAATGGCTTGCCAACCTTGGCCATTTCGCCGGCATCATAGTGTAGCTTCTTAACGACGCCGGCGAAACGACTTGTGATTTCGACAGATGCCTTGTCGCTCTGGACCTCGCACAGCGGCGAGAACTCCTCGACGCGCGCCCCCGGCTCAACGAACCATTGTATGATTTCGCACTCGACGATACCTTCAATGACAACAGGCGGTCAGCAATGCTAGATGGCTTCACTTGGGCTCAGATAGCGACGCATACCTTCTCCGATATCAGCCAGAAGGACTGGTTTTACGGCCAGCAGACTCCTTGCAACATGGAAGGCCCTTGCTGGGTGTGGGGAGAAGGCGGAGGGGTTGGCTTTTGCGACGCGGTGGCCGAGACCGTTGCAGAGGCGCCATTGTTGCCGTACAACGCGAGAACTCTGCTGCCAAAACATTGCAATGACTGAAGACGGATTGATCAAGTCTCGGGAATATTTCAAGCAGTCATTTCTCACATACTGGGGATCAATCGACACAAGAGTCCTCGTCCTCCCTCGAGGGCATGTCTCGGGTTAACTGGGGGTTGCAGCGGCTTATCCTGGCTGATGACGTGAAGGTCGTGGGGCCCCGCGAATAGCCGCGCTGCCGTGGCTGACAGGCCCCTGGCAGGCCTGCGTCGCATCTGGGCATCGTTGACCCCTGGACGGTCTGTGGGGGGCGACATGCCGAACCCGTCGCGCTGGGATTTTTCTTGGGGCCGCGACTGAGCGAAAAAGACCAAACGACCTCAAGACCACCCGGCAACCATGATCACGCGGACAAGCTCAAAGGCGGTGGCCTGCCTCCTCTGCCAGTGGAGGTCATTTAGCGTATCGTACCGCCTACTAGCCGAAAAGGTGCCGCTATCACCCTCCGGTCCTCCCTCAACGCCGACCCCGATTCCAACGCCGGTTACGTCCGCGACCGTAGTGCTGGCTGCCCTCGATGCCGCCAAGAAGGACGTCAATCCAGCCCTTGCGAATGCTCCAAGGGCATATGGCAAGGCGCTTGAAGAGTTCACGCCCATGCCGTTGAGCAGGCCAATTGGCATGCATAGCCCCCCGAATGCGGGCGAGAACACCGGTATCGATAAGCGCTCCTTGCAGCAGCGAAGGGACGACTTCGTCGACTACGACAAGCATATCGTGCGCCGAGAGCAATTGTATGACCTCACCTACACTCGAAATGAAAACTCCCGATCTAATTCCTAGCCCCTAGAAAATCCAAGATGGCTCGCCCTTACTTTCGAGATTGGCGCAACATGCAATTCCAGAAGGGCAAGACGTTCCTTGCGCCTCCACGCCTCTTCAAAGCCGACCTCTCGCTCTACTTCCCCAACCTGCATGGGCGTACCCTCGCAAAGGACCCGTCGGCCAAGGCAGCCGACACAACGCCGGTTCTCGAAGGCCGGGCTTCCGTCGTCACCATCTTCAGCAGCATGTGGGCCCAGACGCAAGCAGAGTCCTTTACTTCCAAGGAGGCGAACCCAGAACTGCACGAGGTGCTGGAAACCAACAAGGGGCGCGCTCAGCTGGTTCAAATCAACGTCGAGGAGGACACTCTCAAGGCTTGGTTGGTCAGACTTTTTGCTGGAGCGGTGCGCCGTCGCATCGGCAAAGAGAACTGGAACAAGTACTTCATTGTCCGAAGGGGCATCACGGACGAGATTCGGGAGTCCATTGGTGTTCTCAATGGCAAGGTCGGCTACACATACCTTGTTGACCACCACTGTCGGATACGATGGGCTGGCAGCGGCGACGCTGACGCCCAAGAGCGGGAGGGTCTGGTGAAAGGAGCTCAGCGGATCTTGGATGAGATGAGCAAGGAAGGTGTGACTCAGAACTTCGTCAGAAGGCCAGTGACAAAAGCGGTCACCTCTAAGGAGTAGACCGGCTATATGGGATACTTTGGAATATGTATTTGGTGTGTGACATACCCCCCTCGCCTTTACGTTGTAGCCAGGCTTCACGCTGTAACATTCGAGAGACGGCGACATACAGAAAAGTATTGATGGGGCATATGAGTCCAAAGACCCAGTCGCTAGGTCCCTCCTTTGCTTCATTTGCATATAATAAGAGCAGAGCAGATGCAGAGTGATATAACCCAAAACGTCCCCAACAACCACCCTCTAAACAAAATACAATCGCTTGCGCATTCCGGGGGTTCGTTTGTAACCATGATTTACACGGGGTATAGAGGGCCTTTTCCCTCGTCACGTCCTGCGGACTCTCTCTCTTTCTGGCATCTTAACCCATTGACTCCATAAACGCCAATCCCGCCCCATGCTTTCAGTGCTGCCCAGAACTGTTCCAGACATGACTCTCCAACAACACCCCTACTTCGGTCTCATGAGAAGAGCCAAACCATCAGGAAGCAAAATGCGACGAAGGAGCCCATGATGATACCATCCCGCCGCTTCTTGGCCGAGATGCGTGTGATGAGCGTGTTGATGCCCGGCACCTGGCTGGCCGCCAGCGTGATGCGTCGGTTAATGTTGGCTAGCCGCTCTCGCTGCAGGCCGAACCCTTCCTGCACAGCATACGCCTGGCTCAGCACACTGTCAGCCGCATCGTGGCTGCGATCGATGTGTCCCCGCTCGTCCAGCATGTAGTCGGCCTCGGCGGCCTCTGGATTTGCCGCCCGGTACGCAGAGATGTCGTCTCGTACACTACCGAGAAGATTCGCTCGGTCGCGCGCCTCCTTGAGTGTTGCGCGCAATCGGGATAGGTCACGCCGGTGGTCGGCGAGCTTGTCGCGCAGCAGCGCGAGGTTGCTTTGCTTCAACGCGGAGGAGCTGAGCGTCGCTTCCGAGTCAAGGATGCGATTTAGTTGCCCGATCACGACATCGCGCTGGGAAGAAAGGGGCAATAAGAGTTAGCCGTGCGAGCGACGGCGAAAGCGCTGGGGATCGTCAGAGAGGGCACCGCAGGGGAATGGTGTACCTTTTCGAGCAGCTCCTGGAGCTTGCTTTCGGTGGTCTTCTCCTCATCCGTCGGCTTCGCGGCAATATGGGTTTGTGCCGAGAACTGTGAGTATGTATGCAACAGTGTTTCTGTCTGCAGGTCGTCAAGACAGCAGCTCGGTCAGCGCCTGGGTGTAGTCTTTCGTGCCTAGCAGTAGACGAACCTGTGTTTCTAACGATCGCGCTTGCTGCCGCAGCTGGGCCCAGCCCTGGGCTGATGTTGCCGCCATGTCTCTCGTATGCTTCGTAGAGCGAAGACCAGCATCCGAACACTCTCGGGGGGTCCCAGGTGGTAAGGGTCGGAGTTTGGCCGTGTCTTTCAAGGTGTCGAGTTGCTGAGGTGTCGAGACGTTGTGGCTTTGCGGGAGGCGCTGGGTCTGGACCAGCCACACTGTAGCAAATACGCTAGCCGAAAGCCGAGCCCCCCGGTTTAACCTCAATGGCTGAATCATTACAGCGGGGCACAGGGCGCTCAATTCACATCCCAATTCAGCAACAGTTTCTCGCATGTGGCCAATAATTAAAGTCCCCCAAAATATTATCGGGCGTTCGAGTTCCTGAGAAATATTGGCCAATGCAGCAAGCTCAATCAATGTACGTGGGGAATTGCATTGCTGATTTCTTGAGAAGAGCGATGGACACCTCGGACGCTGCTCAAAGTTCACATCATAAGGCCTTGTGTAAAAGTCTTGGTTGAAGTCTTTGAGCAGATGACGGCTGGCTGGCTTGACATCGCTTTTCACTTGGAATTGGGCAACGTGTAACTGGTATCACTGTGTCTTCCACGACTGTACTCTCGGAACATTCCGTTGTCTCTAAACCGGTCGCCGCGCATGGCAGTTTTCCTCTGTAAAGCCGCAACCCTGATTTTATGATCGTTGATGACGGTAAACCCTGATTACAGACGCCGTAATGGACCGAAAACCCTCAACGTCCAAATGCAAATGGCCAAGCCATGCCCGAAACCGCTTCATCTCCCTTCCCAGACTCCAATAGCCCGTCTACCACTGCATCTCATGGGGCTTGTCACCCTTGCGAAGGCTGAAAGACGACGCGAGATAGCTGGCGAGGTGGTCGACCTTCTTGATGTTGGCGAGGAGGGCCTTGTCAATGGCCTTCTGGTCCGCTACCCGGCTGCTGGAAACCTCCTTCTTCTGTATTTCTTGTTAGCTCTGCATCTCAAAACCCCGCCGGTGTGTTATCATACCTGTGCCTTCTCTCCCTGCTTGAAGAAAGCCTCCTCGGAAGCCTTCTCCTTGGACTTCTCGCCGACGAAGTACTTAGGGGTCGCAACCTCGTTGATCTTGGCTTCGGGAACACCAGCAAGGTCAACCTTGAGCGAAGTGGCAATGACGTATCTCGAGTTGACGCGGCGAAGGGGGACACCGTTGACCTTGAAGGGGCCGGTGACGAGCAGAACACCCTGGTCAAGTGTCTTGAGCAAGACGACGCGCTTGCCACGGAAACGACCGGCAAGGAGGATCAGGACGGTGCCGGGCACGAGGGACTGGCGAGGAGTCCAAGAGCGCTGGGTCTTGCGGACCTGAATGCGTATAACATGTTAGTACCAAACCCAGCCGTAAAAACGTAGACATATATTCGTGGATCCGCTGTCTTAGCCGGTGGTCGCGTTCGAATATGTCGTCTCGTAGATTTTCGTGGCTTCCGTCGCAGTCCAGTTCGCCGCACTCCGGCACAACCATAAAAAAACGCCAGACCGGCCAAGACAGCCTGTCCTCCCAATCCAAAATCTCCAAATTCCAATAGAGCATATATCAGCTTGCAAGAAGCGTGCATCCAACGTACCTTGCGCGGCTTACCCTCGTCCTCAGCAGGGTACCATTTCTGAGCCTTCTCGGACGGGTGGGGGACCGACCGGGTCGACTTGCCAAAGGTCTTCGTCGTAGGAGCAGCCGAGGACGACATCTTTGAGATCTTTGGCTGTGTTGTGAGGTTAGTAGAAATTCGTGGTGGTCGTCAACTTCGCGGCTCCTGCTCAAGATTTTGGAAATGCAGATGTGGGCGAAAAGCCCTACCTAGGTACAATGGTGGGCATTGAGGTCTGTGCGCTTATCGCTCATTTGCGGTCTGAAAAATTGCGATAGGGGCACGGGCCACCTTCCACAGTAGGGCTTTCCGCCCACATCTGCATTTCCAAAATCTTGAGCACGAGCGCCAGAACCAGCAGCCAGTTCATTCTCGATAGTTGGTCTCGTCGCGGTCAACCACCCCTCAATCATCGCCCTCACGACTCGACGACAAAAAGCCTCATAATGGTACGTACTCGATATGTTTAGCAGAAAGATTTTGGGTCATCGCCACTCTTCCTCTCCGTCAAGACCTTCAACACCACCCCGAGCGACTGCCGCGCCCCGACACTGAAATTTTGACGTGCATCCGCTGACCATCATGTCACAGTCTAACAGCGGCAAGGTCAAGGCTGGCCAATTATGGACCAAGAACAAGGACGAGCTCACCAAGCAGCTCGGTGAGCTGAAGACAGAGCTGGGACAGCTGCGCATCCAGAAGATTGTGTCCTCGGGCACTAAGCTCACCAAGATGTATGTCGAGCGAAACCCCGCCGAACGTTGATACACCACAAGAAACTTGGGGGAAACGTGGTGAACGCAATATTGACAAAACTTTTTCCCCTCACAGCCACGACCTCCGCAAGTCGATCGCCCGTGTCCTGACCATCATCAACGCCAAGCAACGCGCTCAGCTCCGCCTCTTCTACAAGACCAAGAAGTACCTGCCCCTTGACCTCCGCGCCAAGCAGACCCGTGCCATCCGTCGCCGTCTGTCCCCCGAGGACGCCTCGAGAGTGCTAGAGAAGACCAAGAAGCGCCAGACTCACTTCCCTCAACGAAAGTTCGCCGTCAAGGTATGAGGATCCAGCGGGGCAGTTAGCCAAGAGGGGCAACCCTCTACCCAACTGCGTCTTGCTGTCGAGACGGCCTTCGATGTCCATGCTGACAGATTGTGCAGGCATAGAGGAGTTTTCGTTTTCAGGGATGGTTGTGTATCTAGGCACTGGTGGCGCGGGTTATTAAAAGATTTCGCACTCAACACACTGCATCATCCCGGGGATTCTTGTTTTCAGGGTTTGGGGGTGTTATCTATGAGGTCAACGAATTCTCGATCCGGCTAGGTAGCGACATAGCTGCCGAAACAAAGCTAACAACTAAACAACCATTGGGAACTTATGCTGGCGTTGATTGCGTGGGTACTGAATGGTGCACCTTGGTTGGCTTTCGGTCTATTCCTTCGGTCCTAACTATCCCTCTGCTTAACGAGCGTGATTTTATCCAGGAATTGGCAACTAGCTCCTCGCGAGAGGAAGGTTCTCGTGGACCTCTGCGATCACCTGTGGTGGTTCATAGGTGCTACAGCATGGATGATATCTCGCAGCTTAGCAGGCAATGTTGAAACCCACTCGCTCTTGAGTCCATGATAGTGTATGTATCTATTTATGGTAAATACATTGCGTCCAGGCATTTTGTTTTGGCACACAGCGAAGGGTTTCTCCCAAGTGAGCCATGTTTCGTATGTGGTTCAAAGCATCTCCTCCGGTACGAATTTCATGAGAGATCCTGAATTCTGCCATGTCTCTTAAAGAGCCAATGTTAAACGGGTCATCCATCACTTCAATACATGTCAATGAATGAAGCCAAATGTTCCCAATCATTCCCCATCTGTCAAAAACTGGGTAAGGTTACTGCCACGCCGAGTGTAGTCCAATCAAATGCGCGCCAAGGGAAATTTGACAGGGGTCCCCAAACGCTGCAGAAGCTCCAAACTGTCCTCTCCAAATCAACCAGTATGCACTTGTTGTCGCAGCCTCCCAACTTCGACCGGCGAGAGGAAGCACGACAACGTAACAAGGGCCACCATGTCGGCCGATACCCTTCAAGTTCTCGCCAGTGCGGGCAAGGGGAAGAGCACTCGCACTATACTGCGATTTATCATCCTCTGCTTGATTGCTGGCGCCGCAATTGCTAGTCGACTGTTCTCCGTTATTCGTAAGTGTCCTTTGCACACAAGCTCTCAGCTCAGGAAGGCCACGATCCCCCCCAGAAGAGGACCTCCTTGATGCTTGAGGCAGTCGCTGTCTGAACCACATTGCTAACTCACAGCCTTCTTCCAGGTTTCGAGAGCATTATTCACGAATGTTGGTAACCCATCGCTGTCGCAATGTTGCGCGCGCCCCTTAAAGTGTGGAATGCTGGCTGACATCACCGTAGTCGATCCTTGGTTCAACTTCAGGGCGACGAAATACTTGGTCGCGAATGGCTTCTACAGCTTCTGGGACTGGTTTGACGACCGGACATGGCACCCCCTTGGCCGAGTCACGGGAGGAACGCTCTACCCAGGTCTGATGGTGACCAGCGGCGCCATCTACCACGCTCTCCGAGCTCTCACGATCCCCGTAGACATCCGGAACATCTGCGTTCTCCTCGCTCCCGCTTTCTCCGGCCTGACGGCCTTCGCGACCTACCTCCTTACCAATGAGATGACCCCGTCTCCCTCGGCTGGACTTCTCGCCGCCATCTTCATGGGCATCGCCCCCGGCTACATTTCTCGTTCAGTTGCTGGCAGCTACGACAACGAAGCCATTGCGATCTTTTTGCTCGTCTTCACCTTCTTCCTCTGGATCAGGGCGCTCAAGCAGGGATCCATGTTGTGGGGAGCGCTCTGCGCTCTGTTCTACGGGTACATGGTTGCCTCATGGGGCGGCTATGCCTTCATCACCTGTCTGCTTCCGCTCCACGCTTTCGTCCTCATCTGCATGGGCCGGTACAGCACTAGGCTGTACGTCTCATACACGACGTGGTATGCTTTAGGCACTCTGGCCAGCATGCAGATTCCCTTCGTCGGTTTCCTTCCTGTCAAGACCAGCGAGCATATGCCCGCGCTTGGTACGAGATGACCCGCTACCTTGGGGAGTGTGTCTGCTAATTCTTCGCAGGTATCTTCGGCTTCCTGCAGCTCCTGGCTTTCCTTGATTATGTCAGATCTGCAGTCCCCAGCCGTCAGTTTCAGACCTTCTTGTGGCTCTTCGCAGGCGGAACCTTTGGGTTGGGACTCACTGGGTTGGTCATTGCCACGAGTGCCGGTATTATCGCCCCATGGGGCGGCCGCTTCTACTCGCTCTGGGACACTGGCTATGCCAAGATTCATATTCCGATCATCGCCTCCGTGTCTGAGCACCAACCGACCGCCTGGCCGGCTTTCTTCTTCGACCTCAACATGCTCATCTGGCTCTTCCCCGCGGGCGTCTACCTTTGCTTTCAGCAGCTTGCCGATGAGCACGTTTTCATCGTTGTGTACGCTCTGTTCGGGAGCTACTTTGCAGGTGTGATGGTTCGCTTGATGCTGACTCTCACTCCTGTGGTGTGCGTTGCGGCAGCACTTGCTGCCTCGGGCCTGCTTGATACTTATCTCAATGTGAAGTCTCCTAACCCCGAGGATCACCAGGCAGACGATACCGCCGATGGCACCGCAAAGAAAGCCTCGAAGGCTGGTCTGAAATCGACGAGCAAGCCGGTTGTTGGTGTATATGGGCTTTTGTCCAAAGGTACCGTTGCAGGTGCCATGACCGTATACCTCCTTTTGTTTGTCTTGCACTGCACCTGGGTGACCTCGAACGCGTACTCGTCCCCGTCGGTTGTCTTGGCAAGCAAAATGCCGGATGGTAGCCAGCACATTATTGACGACTACCGCGAGGCGTATCAGTGGCTGCGACAAAACACCCGTGACGACGCCAGGATCATGTCCTGGTGGGACTACGGCTACCAGATCGGTGGCATGGCTGACCGGCCTACCCTTGTCGACAACAACACTTGGAATAACACGCATATCGCCACAGTTGGCAAGGCCATGAGCTCGAGGGAGGAAGTCAGCTACCCGATCATGCGCCAACATGAGGTCGACTATGTGCTGATCGTCTTTGGTGGTCTCCTTGGTTACTCTGGTGACGATATCAATAAATTCCTCTGGATGGTTCGCATCGCGGAAGGTATCTGGCCCGATGAGGTCAAGGAGCGCGAGTTCTTCACACCTCGGGGCGAGTACCGGGTCGATGGCGAAGCTACTGACACGATGAAGAACAGCTTGATGTAAGTGGTTCCATGGCCTCTCCCCCCAACAGTGCTGACAATTTCACAGGTACAAGATGTCGTACTACAACTACAACGCCCTCTTCCCTCCTGGACAGGCTCAAGACCGGGTTCGTGGTTCTCGACTCCCAGAGGTGGGCCCATCGCTCAGCACCATTGAGGAGGCCTTCACGAGTGAGAACTGGATTATCAGGATCTACAAGGTCAAGGATCTCGACAACTTTGGGCGAGACCACGCGTCGGCGACGGCGTTTGAACGTGGATTGAAGAAGAAGAAGGCATCCAAAAAGAGAGGGCCTCGGCAGCTGAGGGTAGATTAGAGGCCTAACATATGAGTGGCAGGCGCATGTAAAACAGTAGTTTGGCGTGTTTCTTTGGGTCAGGGACAGGGAAAAAGGCAGGTTGGCGCTGTATACAGAAAAGAACGAGCGAATACCGTTTCTCCCATGGATTTTCAGTCTCTCGCATCAAAGTTAGTCATATGTACCTGATTGAGGTGACCCCACACGGAGTGATGTGTGCTTGGCTTTCCGCTGTTGTAAATAGACGGGATGAAAAATAGGGGGCCCCTCTTCTCAACGCGTGACACCATCAACGGCAAGCCACAGTATAAGTATACTGAGCATCTCTGCTTTCAAAACAGTAATGATGTTGGGGAAAAAAGCAGGCAGGCACTCGGGCCACCTGGGAGGCACAATTATTATCTCAGGACTTTGAAGCATCGAATCTCATTCCTCAACCCTCGTCCTTCACCACCTTTCTCAACCACCCACCTTTTTCTTCTTCCTCCGTTAATCCTCATTCTTGGTCTGAATTTTCATGCGCATGCGCACAGTCACACATTCAATTAATTCCCAACTCCTGTCACCTCAGCAATTCCTTTTGTTCACATCTTGGCCTTTTCTGTTCTCGATCCCTGGTCGGATCCTTAGGGCCATTGGAGCCATTGGAGCTGTTGGAGTTGTTGGAGCGATTCTCTTCTCTCTCTGTCGCCGATGATAAGAAGCTATCATGGCACGTCGCAATTACCGGCATGCGGCCAGGCGCGGTACTGCCACCGAGTAAGTTCAACCCCGGGCAGTCTGCCACGGTCTCAGTGAGAGTGGAAAGCCGATATAGCCCAGTTATATCTTGACTCGGCGCCAGTCTCTTTGATTTCAGTTTTCAAACGTGGCATTTCTCCTTCTCGACTTGAAGATGCTAACCATATTCGTCCAGTTCTTCTCCGGACCAAAGAAGTGCATGTACCGGAGCCCGCCGGGGTTCCTTCATCGGCAACCTCTTTCGCGCATCACTGAGTGATTGGGCCAAGGGCCTGAACGCAGTCTCACAGAGCGCCAGGTCGGCTTCGTCCCGTCGCCGGAGCGATACCCATGTCAGTATTGAGCTAGACCGGTCATCGGAAAAAAGTGTCTACAAACTAGATATTTATGCATCTGATGTCGAGGAGGAGGACGGCGACGAAGAGCTTGAGGACTACGACGAAGACCACGAGGACGACGAGGACCACTCGGGCTCCGACAGGCTTGCAGTTGTCAAACGAGATGCCACAAAGTCTCCCGGGCCCGGCTCGCTCAGATTTCCCGATCGGCAATTCACAAGCAAACACTACTGCTACACATGTGGTGTTGAGCGGAGTGATGCCTACCACTTGGGTTGCCACATTGATCGTGACAAGGGTACTTTACCCAGCGTCTGTAGGCCGTGCCGCTACAAGTTCAAGATGGTCGCTATCGGCAGAGCTCAGTATGTCGAGACAAAGGTGTCGAACGATTCGAAGTGGCATTGGTGCGACAGATGTGGTACAATTCGCTCACTGGAATATCACAGAAGCCATCCCCATGGCATCCAGATGCCTGCCACGAATACTTGCACGCATTGCAAGCGATCATCGAGGCATAAGAAGGCTATCAGGAACGCCTCAATCGGTTCTTCCAAGGCCTCGTCCAGTTCTTCCAAGGCGTCTGCTCGGTATCCAAAGGCGTCAGCCGGCTTTCCCAAGGCCCTTCCTCGTCCCTCCAAAGCCTCGCAAGACAACGCCGAGGCATCGGAAGATAGCGATGAGGCGTCTGGGTGGGACAACAAGACTTACGAAAATAGCAGTGACGACAAGAGATGCGCAAAGCCAGAGTCGCAACTGCGTGGTCGAGGTCGGCCTTCCCAAGCCTCGCACGGAAAGCCGGTGAAGCCGATACTCAAGCATCACAACTCAGCTGCGAGTCTCGAATCTCGCAGTGTCCGCTTCTCCACCCCCGAGATCTTGGACGAGGCCCGGGTACTGGCCTCCAACCGCTCAAGCAGTGTCACAGCCAAGAAGCCGCAGAGCAAGCCTGCACCTGCACCTGCACCTGCACCGACACCCGAATCATCCATCCCAATTTCGGAGCAGTTCTACCGGTCGCAGTACGGCAGACAGCAGGACGCGGGTGCCTCTCACGGCCGAGGAAACGATGATGCTGCCGGATACCCCTCCATTACCAACAGTCGGGCCCAGGGATACGAGTCCGCCACTTGGGGAGCTGAAGTTCCCCTGCACAGCGTGCCTCACGAGCACCCAGCCCGCCCTGGATATGCCAGCTGCAACTCGCCCCGTTCTGACCGACACACTTCTGCGTCAGACCCGCAGGCTCACATGTACCGCCATCGTCATGAGAGTAGACGGACTAGCATGGCCTACTCCGAGCCTGTCTACACATCGATGGATGGGTATGCATCACGCGAGCAGGCGAGATCGTACCAGTACTCCGAGCCCGGCCGATACGAAGCACAGACCCCGTCCACCCCCAAGCCAGTCTTTTCCGAGCCGTCTGTCCATTTTGTTGAGGAGGAGTCCGACATCTGGACCTCCGCCATGCACAAAGAGCACAACAACGATCGTCATGGAGGATACCGTTCCCACTAGTCACAGGAACCCATGGCTGACAAAGATGCTCGCCGCCGTGCCGAAACCAAGGCTCGTCTTTTCTCTGCTGCAGAGTCTGCGTCGACCTCGTTCCGTGAGACCGAGGGGACAGACCAAGACCGCTGGCCGCCCAGCTTTTCCTCCCCCGTTTTTTCGAGCAGCGAGCTTGCCTCCCCCGACCTGCCCGACTTGCCCGACGCCAGAGTCTGGGAGGTCGGCTCCGACGAGGCCGACCGGATTGAGGCAGAGCACGCTCGGCTGCACCGCCCTCCTCCCATCCAACGATACATGTAGGATGTCGTGAGTTTATGATCCACCTTTCCCCCAAAACACCACGTCGACATTGCCAGCTAACCTTGGCTACAACAGGATATCATCAGTCTGACATGTTCTGTTTTTGTTGTTTTTTTAATGTTTTTCATACGGCGTTTCCACTTGCGCCGGAAATTTGTGACGATTCGGCGACCTCCCTTTTCCGGGGACGGCTTGGATGGGCCGGGCATTTCGGGTCGCTTCAGGGGTGGCCGGGAGGATTACTCCTGGCCTCACCGGAGGGCCGCCCCAGTCCGGGCAATTTTCCCCCCCTCCTCCCCGGACCATATCATACAGGCAGCCGTTGAGGACTCCGTGCTGTTTTTTTTTGTTTTTTTTACTACAATCATACCATGATGTACAAATTGCTGTTGGGCCTTTTTTTCTTTTTGTGATTTGTTTGTTTGCTTATTTTACTTTCACTGCGTCAACATTTGCTTTTCCGGATGGAGACCCTTTGCACCAGCAGGGTAAAACCTCCCTTTGTCTCCCAAGGGAGAAGTAGATGAACAGGGTTTCGTTGTCTCTGGAAATGAGATATGGATGTCAAGGATAATACCATTGTGGAATGTGTAGAAGTAATTGTCAGAATCTCAGTTAGTTTACTACGCTGCGCTAAAAGTATTGATGTGATAATCCCTCCCTATTCAGCTCGTAGGGGACCAACCCTTTTAATCCTTCAGCCAGCCATGCCAAGGGAAAGATAACCCCTCCCGTAGGTATCACACAATTCAGGCCACCCATCAGCTGACCAACATCACTCCTCATCTGCGCCCAAACTACCCATTCAACTGACCTGTTCTTTAGAGGCGTTGCTGCCTGTGGGGATGCCGTGCGTATAGGAACCTTCGTTCAGTTAAACCATTCTAGTCAATACGCAGTCTACAGACATCGCAAGTCCGAAAAGGGGGACCATAAACAACTGACGAGGCATGATACATAGTGTTACTACTTAACAAATGGCTGTGTGATTGTTTGTCTGCTCGACGGCGCATGCGAAGCCGCCCGTATTCTCTGTATCTATTCATTGACGTCTGAGAAATATACATGTCCTCCTCCTTTATATGATTCAGTGTACGCAACGAACACTGACTGATGTTTATCCTCCATCATTACGGAGAACCATGTAAGGTCCAGGGGAAAATACCCAAAACCTATCATAACGCCCGCTGGTCAAAAACGCCAATTAAAGTACCGGAATCCTGTCTTGCTATCTTGCTTATGTATGAACAGTGTTCAAGCCAAAGTCATATTGGTACTGCACCAAATCCCGGCAAAAAATAAGATGGAGAGCCGAAATGAGGTGATATCCTAAAAAACGAAATGGTATAGTTTAAAAGCAAGTTGGTCATCGTTCATCTCCTTGCGCCCCTCAGGAGATCTGACGTGGTTGGTGATGCTGTCCGAAATGCAGGTACTGTTCGATTTGGCATATGCGAGAGCCAGGTGGCCTGTCCTTGTGAATCTCCATGGACGCCGATGCCGAATGGGCCAGGGCTGTTCCGCTTGAGGGCGACAGCACGACAGGCCTCTTGCCTCTTGAGCTCAAAGGCGCGCGAACGCTCCCTTTCGACATCGACTATCAACAGGCGCTGGTCAACGTCGTGGTTGGCTTTCTCAAGCTTGAGGTCGTGGTCGATCAAATTGCGCATCTTTCTCTCTGTCCTGATAAGCAAGTCGTCGAGCCTGTCTGCCACATCCATCGGAGCATACGGCGTTGCTGTACCTGCTGGGCGAGGCGTTGCGCTGCCGCTCCAGTTACAGCGAAAAACGAGTTCTGTCCTGGACGCCGAATCGGAGGTTTGCCACAAAACAATTTTGTCGTCTTGATGCAAACGTATCCAGTACTCGCAGGCAGATGAAGGGATAGTATGGTTGACTGATGGCAAATGCTGGTCGTTCACAAAAATACCACTACTGGCCTTGGTAGCAAGGTAGAAATGAAGTGAGCTTTCGTCCACATCTAGCGGACGGTTCCAGGGCCGTGGGTTCTTGCATGGGTCGAAATTTTCTGACCAAAGCACGAGCTTGAAGGCATACTTGGGAACTCTGGCTTCAGACCTTGGAAAGTACAAGCGTGTATTGTCCGAGGCCCTACCCCATGATACCATCGACTCGGTGATGCAAACTGCCAGTCCGGCAATCGCGGAGTCGGGGGAAGACTGAAAGACGGCTACTACTCGCTTGTCCGGCGTGGCCAGTTCGACCGGAATGGTGACGCGGGGGGCGGGCCCTTGCGTGTCAGGTATGCGATCTGAACCATCCCCATTCTGTACAGCGGTTGATGGTATTTGATCATTATCGAGATTTCCCTGGCGGGGATAGCTCTTCCCAGTTAACTTGACCTTCCCGTAATGGGCAGGCGGAAAGTATTTGACAGCCAGATCCCATAAAGGCGACTTTCCTGGACCAAACTCCTCGGATCTGGACGCTGCTGCCGTCTTGAATGCATCGAATTGGAGTTGCGTCATCTCGGGGTACTCGAGGTGCCAGGTTTTTCTATCTTGGGCTACCCAGAAGGCAGATTTATGAACAGGATGGTCGATTTGACGGTTGGATTGGAGCCGAGCGCCGATAGATGGCATGTGTGCGAGAAGCTCATAGTCCGCTTCGTCTACTAGGGGTGTGGTTGGAGAGTCAACCGAGCCTTCGGAGCGGAGCCTTTTCAAAACACGTCGGTCTTGAGGTGGTGGCGCCTCAATTTCACCGCTGCTATCCAACGACTGCTTCCGTTTGCTTGTATTCAGGCCATTTTTCTGCTGTCGAAGGAGCGATCCGGCGCGTGACTTCACATTGAGGTTCCCAAGGTAGGACTCGGCACCGCCCAAGCTCTGCGAATCGATGTCGAAGGTCAAATTGTTGAGCTCGTCAACCGACCTACTCTGGCTCGCCAGCAGAACCGAAGCACGCAGCTCTACCAAGTGTGAGGGCGGTTTTTGGGACCCCTGCCGGGGTGTCGTACTGTCGTCTGACGAGTCGAAGCTGTCGCGGATTTCGGACACGCCACCCAATATCTCTGTCGTTCCAGAGCTCGTCACCGAGAGCGGCAGATTGAGGCGCCCTGCGGGTATCACGCCAGAGCTTCCTATCGCTGATGCGTTGACTTCCCCGAAAAGACGCTGTGGTTGATCCCCGCGGTTTCCATGGCCATCGTTATTGTCGGGCCCGAATGTGTAGTTCTCCTTTTCAGACTCGTAGCCACTGAACTGGTTTTCGTCGTTTTCTTGGCTGTCATCTATGATCTCATCGTCGCTATTCGGGATAAAGTCGTCCCCAAGCTCAACTGTCTTTTCTCGGTCATAATCGTCGAGACTCAGCTGAGAGGCTTCAATACGTAGCTCTTCGTCTGAAACCTCATCGAAGGACTCCGCGAGGGCGGGGCCACAGATCCAGGGATGGGCTTGCAAGGCCTCTACAGTGGCGCGGGATTCCGGTCTGCGATCCAACATTTTGGACAGAAAGTCGATGGCGGTGGGGGAGACGCCATCGCGGACAAGAGGTGAGGTGTCCAATGGCTTAGTCATGATGCGATGGAGAAGCTCTGAGTGGCTTGCGCCGTTTTTGGCTGGGAAAGGAGGCCGTTTTGTCATGGCGTAGAAAAGGACGCCACCCAACGACCAGATATCGACAGCGTGATCGTAACGTTGGCCTGGAGGTCGACGGTATCGACCCTTACGGACTTGACGGCGACCATACTCGTCGTACTCAGTATACTCATCATATACCTCGGGCGCGCAGTAAAGGAGGGTGCCGCAGAAGGTCCTGAGGAATGTCTCATCGTTGTCGATCGCTTTGGACAGCCCAAAATCGGTCAGCTTGACCACGAAAGGATCGCGACAGCTGACGAGAATGTTGTCAGGCTTGACATCGCGGTGGGTGATGTTCATCTTGTGGAGATACCCCAGAGCGTCGAGCAGCTGCTTCGCGATAATTTGTGTGTCAAACTCTGGCAGCGGCCCGACCTCGCTGATGAGCTTTCCCAGGTCGCCTCCTGGGATAAATTCCATGATTATGATCATGAGGCGTTCGTCCCAATCCAAGTGCTCGACATATTCCACAATATTTGGCTACGGAGTTGGTGAGCGATTGGTCGCGGTTTGATGATCGGGATATGGAGTTTTGGCTTACGTGCTTAATCCTGGCCATGATATTCATCTCATTTTCCACCTTCTGGTCGATAACTCCATTTCTCATGAATTTCGACTTGTCCAGTTCCTTCGCCGCATAAGGGAGACCGTTGAACTTGGACGTTACTTTATACACGGTAGCAAATGCACCCTTTCCGATCTCGCCCACGCGGTTGTACTTGCGGGAACCACTCCACGCCAACGGGAGCTGATCCAGGAGGGCAACTGGTCTTATTTCGGTGGCATTGTTGGCCTTTTGGGCTGTCGCCCAAGTAGCTACCGGCGGCTTCTGAATGGGTGCTTTGAAGATATCCACCTGGTAGGTGACGTCAGCTCAGTACTTGTGTGGGACAGCACAATTCTTACATGTCCCCCAGGTCCCGGGACGATGGTCTTGTTGACATTGTCTAATAGCACTGTCTGCCTATCCATGTATGCTTGTAGCTTACGCCGGTAGGCTGCGTAGTGCCGGCCTTCACGCAAGGGCACACGAACCAGGAACACGATGTCGTTAGCATCCTGGTGCATCAGTATCTTCACCTTAGATCCGCTGACTAAAGTCCTCTTGGTAGAAATCGGCGGGCTGGTTTTGGCCTTGAGGAGGTTGTCATCAACGATGGTCCCGTTGGTGGACTGGTCCTCCAACATCAAGATGGCGTGTTCGTTGAGGTAAATACGAAAATGTATATTGCTCAGGCGGCGGTGTGGGTCGTTCTCCAAGCAGATGTCGCAACGCGAAGGATTCCGACCAAAGGTGAAGCCTGCCAATGGGTTCTTCACTTGGGCCGAGAACCGTAGGGCAATGTGATGCTCCCCAACATCCTGCTGGACAAGTGTGAAATTCTCAGCATTATCCTCCTGCTCGTAGTCCATATCAATTTTGTCGGCATCGTCCCGCGTGACCATGTGTTGTGAGTTTTCCGTCGCGATCCGCTTTAGCTCCTGGCGGGCGCTTTCTGAGTACGGCACCAAGATACAGATGATATCGGAAATGTCTGCATCTGAAAAGCCCGAATTTTGCTGGCCCAGCCTGCGGGGATCGACGACATTCTGGGTCGCTGGGATAGCATTCAGTTAGTCTATCTGGCGCTAGGTGCGCGAGCAAAGGGGTAACAAACGTTGGGTTGGCTGTGAATCGTCATCGGGATCCATTGAAAGGGTTGTAACAATAAACTGTCGTTTCAGTCCCGATAGGGCCTTGAGCGGGCGGCCACGGCGAGAAACCCCGAAGTGGAACAAGCGTAAATATGGCCTCAGTTGTGACACTGTCGGTGTCGGCGAATGTTGAGTGTCGGCGGATTTTGAGTTAGGAGGCGGGCGTAGGCTGACGTTGCCACGGCAGTCTCTGGCTCGGTGCGCGGTGCACGGCAGCGAAGCAAAGGAGGCCAACGGTCAACGACCGTGTCGGATCCCTCGTCCCATTCAGCGTGAGGCGTTCGAGATTTGTAATGGCGAGGATAAGGACAAGAGCTTCAAAAGACAGCAACGCGAGCAGGAGCTGAGGATGTATAGAGGGCGGTGCACTAGGAACGGAGAATCGAAATCACGAACATCGGGTGCACGGGAGGGCACCCCTTTACTGTCACCAGGACGCGAGACTCGAGACCCGGCCCAGAAATTCTCACACCGCGCAGCGCCCGCACACCACCCACCACTGACTAGGGCCTACCAGGACACTGGGACAGCGATTGGCCGAGGCTGTCGGCAGCAAGATTTATCCCTCCCGGCGCTAACTCGATCTTGCGATAGTGGTATTTTCAGGGACGCCGCTTTCCAGGCTGACGGATCCCCAAGGAATGAACGATATGCTGATTGGAAGACGTGACCCCCATTTCACCGGCTTTTGATCCGGTTGCTGTTGCTTTCCGGGGAAAGCGCCCGCAGCGAGCATCTCTTTGCGTTTTAGGTCGTGCTCGGTCCACTGCCCCGGTTTGTCTCAGTCCTGCCGAGTCGATATGACGCTGGTCGCCTTGGAGCTGTTTGTCATTGTGTGATCAAGGCTTCTTTTCATCGGGCGCCTGCATGTTTTTGTGGCAAACATTGTTTTTTTCCTCCAATGCAAACATTTTGTGTAGTGTGCACGCCCTCTTCTATCAGGACTCACAGGAGTGCGGTAATTGCCGACTCGTCCACCTCTGCCCCATCACTGAAGTGGTCTGAGTATGCCGGGGAGGAGAAGCATTACTTGACTGTTGTTTCAAAACCCTTGCGGGGGCAGGTGTTCGTTGTGTTGTTGGTGTCGTCATAAAACTAAACATTAGCACGCACGCATGGAAGGCTTGGTTATGGTTGGCTGGGTCTTTGAGGTTGCTAGGGACTTGGCATCGAGCTTTCCACTTTTCACGTTCTCCGCTGCAGTGATGAAGTGATGCATCAACCTCAATGTCACAAAAATATGGTTGATATCCACACCAACTCGTTATTACAGAGTGTTGGGGCTGTCTCAGTAATGCCGAAGATCTTGATCAGGTATAAGATAAGGACTGAGGAGCCGAGCGGCAGTTGCGCCAAACCCCTTTGAGAGCATATTGCATTATGTACGTAGGGCTCTCGGTTCTAGCCGCTGGAAGGCTGGTCACAGAGTTCGATTACGAAACGCAACCGTCCCGCCTGCCAAATGTATAGTTTTGAGCGTGGCACGTTTGGCACTCACAGTTTGAGACTATCGAACTTGTATCCTCGTCTTCTTTTTGGTCGAGCTCAGATCAGCCCGCGATGCGAGCTCAATGAGGAGCTCAAGTTTTTGACACACAGAAGCACTTGTGGGTCTTGCCAATTCCATCCGCCTTTCGCAAGGATTTCTTCTGGTACTGCTTGAGCTTGGAGCCCGCTGCTTCCCTCAATTGGCGGTGACGTAACTACCAAGGAGAGCGCGAAATTCTGGTGGGTCCTGGGGGATCGGCGGTGATTCGTATCCAACCACGAGGGGCTTAGATGTTTCCGGCACAGCCTTCAGTGTCGTGTCGTTTGTACAGCATACAGATGGCTACAAAACGGCAAGTTTCAATGATCAGTCCAATCTTCACGATCGAATGGGTGTTTTTCGGCGGAGGTGGGTTTCCCCAACCTCGTGTCCCGATCCCGGCAAGGGCCCTCATCTCTTCAGCCAACCTGTCTCGCACGCATGCTGGGCATTACTGTACACGTGTACGGAGATACGGACTAGTAGGTTGAGTTGCCGCACATCGGCCAACTGGTGAGTGCTGGAGGGTGCTTGGTGTCGTGACGAGGAGATCACGGGCCCTCGCCAGCGGATTTCTGTCTTAGAGCCTGGCGCTTCTTGGAGGCACCCGTCAATGTAAAAGCAGAAGCCTCAAGTCCGAGCACGGGGCTTCAGGCTTGTTGTGTTGTTGAAATTGTTGTTGTACTCGTGAAGGACTGCGGCTTGCATGCGCCCCCTTGAGAATGTGGGGCGTCAACCTACCTGGACAGAGGGCGACTGTGTCATCCATGTAGTAGAGTATCTGACGGATTGCCTTGGAAGCCAGTAAGCTTCAGGGGCTGAAGGTAGACGCTTACCGAGCCTGAATTACACAGTATTCGAACCGACTTACTGTGTACTCCTTAGCTGGTATCCGGCAGGTCTGGCGGTCCTTGAAGCGTGTCAAATCGAGGCGGGATGACCGGTTGATCCGACTGATCTGCCGAACGGCTCTCATTTCTGTCTCTCCCACCAGGAGGATAACGTCAAATGCTCAGAGGTTTCGGAGCACCAGTGTGTCCATGCCCGCCACTGGGTAGGAATCATACCGATCCGAAGCAGGGTGGGTTGAGACGCTGAGCCCTGGCTAGATAGGTACGAATACGTGTACGTACTCGGAGCTCTCGGGCATTCAGGCGAGGGTGATGTGGATGGGTTGAGCGGGTTTCGCAGGTTCTACCTGAGTGTGCAATGCAGCCAAATACGAGATTTCCTAACAGCAAAAAGAGGCCTTTTTATTTATTGATTTACACTTGGCCGCTCACATCATATGATATTTTCACTGAGAGCCAACTTCTTTGAACACTCCTCTGGCGTGCCCTTCAACTTTCGTGGATCAGGATTTAAGCTTTCGACCTGTTGGAGTTGTCTGTTCGTCGAAGCCAATTGGCAGCTGGGCTGAGCTCCCGGTTCCAGTGTTGCTTTGAGAGGACGTGCAGCCCGAACGACCCGAAAACCAAAGCCCGGCGCCTCGCCTTTTCCCAGTATCATCCGGGTGGTACTCTCCCGTTCGTGCCGCCGCCGTACGGCAAGGTCGCGAGGTTGGGACTCATTCACATATCGCTCCAGAACCTCGAGCCCACTTCCGCAGAGCTTAGTGTCGGCAGTTGCTGCTCACTTCGTCTGGGCGTTTGCTTGAGAGCTGAGTCGCGAAGCTCAAAAGCAAGGAAAGCTGGAAACCCGAGTGACTTCATCGCTCCGTTGACAACGCTAAGTGGCTCCCAAGGGTAGCCTGCACGACAAGTGTGGTTTTGCTCGCGGCGTCCGCAATCTCAGTGGCCTGTCTTTGACACAGAGCTCCTCCTGGAACTTGCGGCCTGCCAACCCAAGACAATACCAAGAGCTTCTCCCTCGCGGCCAGCCTCACAACCGTCACCTCTGCATTCCTGGGCAATCGCCAAGCTCCAACCGCGCCAGCCAGCTTCCCTTTCTTTGTCCGACGTATCCGCATCTCCACCCTGAAGGCGGCTTCCCCAATGCAGCGGCAGGAATGACCTAAGAGCATCCCTGCTTGTATACGAAGTCCCAGTTCCAGAGAAGAGCCGCTAAACGTCGCAATCCCGTCCCGGACCCTGCGTCTTCGGCCGTCCTGTTTCCTATATTGCTGCCCTCGCCGGCTGCTACTTACCTCGTTGACGTAGCACCCCCTTTTCCCGTCGTTGTTCTTTCGGTGATCCTCGCACCTCCGAACCTCCGCTGGGGCTGAACTTCGGGCGCCCCTCCTTGCTCAGCACCCTGGCCAGAATCTTCAGCTTGTCCCGCGACGCCAACCCTAACTCCGCCAAGAACAGTCGAGAGAGCCAACGAAGCGCGCGGACACGAACGCAGTCGGGGTCCTGGGACTCAGAGAGTCTCTGAGAGGACAGAAAAAATGGGTCGAAATAGAGGTATGCTTTTTGACCTGCGGCTTGCCCGCATTCCAATCCCCAAAGCGCAGCCCGCACCCATTTCCCCCCTTCAGTCCAACAATTCTTCGGCAACACTCGCACGACAGCGCGAGCCCGGGCCATTTTTCGCCCAGATCGCCAAGCATTGGAGCGGCAGCGTGTGTGCGGCCCAGCCTACCTCGCAGTGCCCGCCAGAATATGCGGCGCCCGGCCATTTGATCCAGCAAATCGCACAGGCTTGGTAATTTGCGACGGGCGTTCCTGACTGACCACTGGCACGTCATTAGTTCTCTCGTTTATATCTCAGCTGTCAACGTCACACCGGGATTCAAGGTCGTCAACGCCCGCATCTTCCCCCCCTCGCGACATCCCTCGCAACGATCATTCCAACCCAGGTTCCGCCCGCAATTCCGCACAAACACCCACTCCGCTTCAGCTCCCCGAGTCCCACCGCACGTCTTCCGTCGCTGCCGCACCTGCTTCGCCGACACACGCCGAGGATGCTGCTTCTCCAGCGTCTATAATCGATTCCGCATCATCAAGCCCTATTGGGAGAGCGAGAAACGGTTCGCGCCCTTCTTCTATGGTATATACCTACCAACCGCCCCTCATGGATATCGACAAGGAGACCCTCCCGGAGCTGCAGCCGATTTTCGCCTTCTTGAATAGTCACACCAACAAGTTGTACCAGGAAGGCTACTTTTTGAAGCTGGACGATCAGGACATCAGTAGGTCTCTCTACCATTTCCCCTACTCGCCAGATTTGCTGACATCTCCTCAGAGGGAAACCCGAATCAAGACCGAACCTGGACGGAATGCTTTGCGCAGCTTGTCGGCACTGTTCTGTCACTATGGGATGCTGCTGAACTCGACGCAGCTGGCGAGGATGGGGAGGTGCTCCCCAAGTTCATCAATTTGACGGACGCATCAATTAAGATGGTAAACCACACCTGCTACACACACTCTGCTGTCTGCGCTTTGGGCTGACGTTACAACAGATTGAGTCTTTGCCAACTCGTTCAAACGACGAGCAGCCGCTTCAGAATATCCTCAGCATCAGCACGGCTGGGCGGAACAGATATCTTCTCCATTTCAACTCACATCACTCGCTGATTCAGTGGACCTCGGGCATCCGTTTGTCCATGTTCGAGCACTCGACACTCCAGGAAGCGTACACCGGAGCGCTGATCGCCGGGAAAGGAAAACTATTGAACAATATCAACATCATTATGGAGCGCGCGAGGGTTCCTGTCCAGGAATGGGTTCGTGTACGGTTTGGTGCGGGCGTTCCGTGGAGGCGGTGCTGGTGTGTTATTGAGCCACCGAACGAGAAGGAGTACCAGAAAGCACAGAAAGAGATAAAAAAGCGCTCCCCCTACGACCGATCCCATGCTCCGATCCTTAAGGGAGAAATACGATTCTACGATTCGAAAAAGGAGGCCGAGAAGAAAAAGAAGCATTCCCGCGCCATTGCGACCATCACAGATGCGTACTCGGGGTACTCAATCTATCCGCAATCCAAAGCTCTGATTGAAGGGTCGACTCTGTTGAAGGTAGAGGGCCATATAACAATCCATTCAGACCCGCCGTCGGCGACAGAAGGCTTCGTTTTTATCATGCCGGAGGTCCCACCCGCGGTTTCAGGCTTTGAAATGCTGCTCCGATTCCTGTTCCCTACCTGGGATGTATTTGGACTTTATGGACGACCGGGCCGCCTAGTTGCCAGCACACTGGATCCGCGCTCGCTCATGTTCGGAATGCCGAAGCATCGGAGATACGGCTACCTCGAGATTCTGGATGTGAGCGGCTTGATTTTGACAGAAGGGAGCGCTGGTTGGTCGGAGCAAATATGGAGAAAGAAGATGAAGGAGTTGACGGCACAGCGCATGACAGCTGTCGAGGATGGCTCGAAGACGCACAGCAGAAGTGATAGCCGCAACAGCACGAGGCTGAGTTTTGGGCCTCAGAATCCGCCACCACCGCGCGCGCGTGTTGGATTCGCAGATGACTCGTCTGTTCGTACCGGAAGATCGTTATCCTTGTCACAACCTGGGGCACGCACTGATTCGGCGCCTCCTGATCACAACCGGGGACACGCGCCATCTGCTATGGCTGGTCAGTCTCGGCATGCTCGTAATGTTTCCGACACCCAAATAACCGATGTCCCACACTCTCTTTCCCTGGATGGCCCAGGAGCGATGCAGTCAGGACTACGGGGCCAACAAAACGCCAAGGCGTTCGCCAGCGATTTGGCTTCCACCCCCGAGAGACTCAGTTCCGAAGACGAGAGCTTGGCCAGAGGTAGACAGGCAGAACCCCTTGGAGGGATGCGGCGGATGGAGACTCCGGAGCCGGTCAACGTGCCACCCGCCTTCTCGCATAACGCGAGTTCCCGACCACAACAACAGCCATACCACTCGCCAGACTTGCGCAAGGCAACAAGCCGGTTATCGAACGCGACATTGACGCAGCTTGCGACCGCCGGTGGGGTCAGCCCGGAGGCCTTTCGGGACTCTTCAGAGCGACAACTCGGTGAATGGAAGACAGGCTCAACATCGGGTCAAATAGACCCGCGCGGTCCAGCGGTACAGCCACAAACCAGCGCCAACCCCGTAGGGATAAATGCTAATATCAATGGGTCTCGTGAAGCTTTGATGTCTCCCACCAACACCAGCTCGTCCCGATCCTCTCCACGGCTCCCGCCGCCAGGCATGGGCCTTTCTCAGAAACGATCCAAGTCTCCGCTTGCTGGACCAGGCCCGAATGGTGGTGGACCACCTCAGTTCCGCCCAGGACATCAGATGGGTGCCCCTCAGCCACGTGGACACGGTTCTCCTCCCGTGAATAGCCCTCGCGGGCCACCTCCAGACGGCCGAGGCTTCCCGCCTGGGCAGCAACGGGATCCACGGATGGGCCCTCCCAGCCAAGGTCCCCCGGATGGTCATCCACCTTATCCAAGAGCCCCTCCTTCGACCGGTCGTCGCACACCTCCTCCCGCTCAGGGTATGCAGCGACCTTTTCACATGCAAGGCGGTTCGCCACCGATCAATAGGAAGCCGCTTCCGTCGAGAACTATTAGCCTGCCACGACAAGACGGAGGTGGCAGCCCGCCTCAAGCTCCGCAGTCTCCTGGTGTCGGCGTCGCACATCACCTCTCACCGCACCCATATGATGTGGAACAGCCTCCCCCCGTTCCAGCTCACAATCCTCGCCGGCAGAACAGCGAGAGAAGCGCAGCTAGCAGCCGCTACGACGATGCTTCTTCTACAGCATCCCCCGACTATGCCAGTACACGCAGATCGACGGACACTCAGGAGTCTGCAGACCGCCCACGCGCCGGTGTGCTCAAAACTATTGGGAGTGGCTCCCTAGACTTGGGACCAGGCTCTACAGCTGATTCTCCAGAGTATAGTATCCCGGATGTCAACTTCGGGCGAACAATAAACTACGGTGCATCAAAGGCCCCAGGACCGAATACTAGCTCCTCTGCCAACCCCAGGATTAACGAGCCAGGGCTTACGGCGGCGCAGCAACAGACGTTTGCTCTCGGGTCTGGACGCAGGTCCCCTGGTCCGGGACCTTCGTACAACCATTTCCGCCAGGAATCCGACGACACGATTCGGCGAACTGTTGCGTGGCAGCCAGGTGCTGTTGCTGTTGGTTCAACCGATGCTGCTCTCTCACCAGAACAATTCGTGCAGCAACGCGCAGTGGCAGCCGCAACCCCGTTATATTCCCACCAGCGCAACCCATCTGCCAACACTCTGACGGAGTATGGTACGGGAGCACCTGGCTCACCGCTGAAACGACCGGGGAGCCACAACGCTAATCATTCCCGCCATAACTCGGCTGATCTACTCCAGGGTGGTCGTCCTGTGAGTCAAGGGACCGCAGCTGCTCTCTCCGGCGGTGAGATGCCGTCCTACCTATCTGCCCGTGAGCAGGAGCACGTCGCTCGTGTCACTGGTAGTCCACTCATTGCCTTCAGTGGAAGCAAGCCAACCTTGCAGCCTCCGGCGGGGCTCGTCGGTGCCATCGAAGCTAGAGAACGCGAAAGAGCACAGATGAGGGCGGGTATTGGTGGTCACGCAGTTGCCCAGGCTATCGACCAGAGGACACGAGAACAGAACCAACAAGCACAGCGCGCAGCACAAGCCGCATACGCGCAACAGCAAGCTCAGCAAGGTTACGTTGGCCCGCAAAACTCAGCAGCGATGGGTAACGGCGCTCCATCTGCGTATGGCCATCCGATGGGTGCAATCAATCCTCACGGGGTGAACTCAAATGCTGGCATGATGCCTGGCGGGATGAGCCCTCCGCGACATGGGCCAGCACCGCCGCAAGCCGTAGGATACGGACCGCAACAACGACCGCAAATGCCATCTCAACAGGGTTCTTTCAACAACGGCGGCCAGTACGCGCAAGGGAGCGGATGGAATCAGCCTAACCTACAGCATCGTCCTCCTCTATTGCAGACTCAGTCAGGATTCGCTCCTGGAGGACAAAGCGCACAGCCACAATCTCCTGGGTTGCAGGCACCGCCGCAAGGTCAATACACGCCCCCGCTCAGCACTCGCCCTGGCACACCAGGCCGAATGCAGTTTCAGGGCCAGGCTTTTTAGAGGAAGGCCAATGTGCATGACCTGAGGAGGAGATTTGAATCAAAGTTGTGATGCATTCCGAGCGGTTGGGCGACTCTTGGATCGAAATGATTTTATAGAGACTGGATAACTCCGGTCTTGTATTGACTGGTGGTTGGATTTTCTTTTTCATTATCGGAACAAAATCAACTGGGTTCCCTCACAGGTAGCTGAGGAAATCCATTTTTTGGATTGATTTTGGGGGGGGGGGGAGAGGTTTTGCATTGATGAGTTGGTAGCAGAGGTTAGATTGTTTTTGTTCATGGGAGTTTTG
>Ga0247780_1000096_pt1 | contig 80858 bp, 100 predicted proteins | sample UWRJL079202R5_FD_179927 | JGI IMG/M metagenome (GOLD analysis project Ga0247780, IMG submission 179927) | Plant litter microbial communities from Arlington Agricultural Research Station in Wisconsin, United States - UWRJ-L079-202R-5 | ecosystem: Environmental > Terrestrial > Plant litter >...
AGTCGTTGATCTTGTCGTGACCGCCGGGGCCACCAGGACCGCCGCCGCCAAAGTTGTCGGGTCGTCCGCCGCCACGGCTGGGGGCCGCACCACCAGAACCACCAGGGTTGCTTCCGTTTCTGCTGTCGCTGTCCACGATTTCAAGAATGAATTCCTTAGCCATCCGGGTTTGTGCGGGGCCGCCAACAAGGTTGACAGGGCGGAGGCCATTGATGCTTTTGTTCTCGCCGACAATGTTAATATGACAACCGCTGCGCTCCTGCAAGTCCCGGATTGTCTCGCCACCGCGACCGATAATCAAGCCCACGGTTCTATCGGGGACCATGATCTGGAGCGTGTCCTCGCCTTCTTTGCTGCCCGTTGCGCTCGGGGGGGCGGCGGGACGGCTGTCCCGACCACCACCGTGTGCTGGGTGTTGATATCCACCACCCGCGTCCGAACCGCCACGGCCGCCGGTTCTCATACCACTGTCGTTGATGATGCGGTTGATCATATCCTTAGCCTCCTCGCGTTGGGCGCGGGGCCCCGTGATCTTGCACTGGCGTTGGTCGTCGGTCTGATTAACGGGAGGGACGAACTGGACGCGACAGCCGCTGTCCTTCTCAACGCGACGAAGGTTCTCGCCTTGGCGACCAATGATAAGACCGACGAGACTGGCCTCAATAGTGATAGTCTCGACGTTGCTATCATCTTTGCCTCTCAGCGGGGAACGGTCGCGACCGCCGCTTGCGCCTCTGGGAGAGAAGCCTTGGCGGCCACGGCCAGGAGAGAACGAGCGCTCGCGGCCGTAGTCGCGCGGCGGACCACCGTGTTCACCCCTGCGCTCGTCGCGGTAGGGGTTGTTGTTGTCGCGGAAGGCACCGCGGGGCGGTGGGCTCTTGGAGCGCGAGCGCTGATACTGTCGGTGATCAGGTTGGCGCGCATCTCTGTCCTGGTATCCTGCAGCCGCCTGTCGCTCGTACGGGGTGAGGCCCTTTTCGCTTGCAAATGCCTTAGCCTGCGCGATAGCATCCGCGATGTGGCCAGTGAGCGGCAAGGTGCCGGAATTGACGGGGCGAATTGCGCTCAAGTCGATGCTTCCGCTTGCTGATGGCTGCGGATACGGGTAGCTCGGCGGAGGTTGATACGGGGGAGCTTGCGAGGGATACGGATTCTGTTGGGGAGGAGCATATGGGTTGGACATCGGCGGCGCTGCGGGCGCAGGTAGGCCAGGCTGGCTCTGTGTCGGTGTCGAAGTAGCAGGGCGCTGCGCAACGTCTGTTGATCGCGTGGGTCAGCACCTATCTCGGCTCGGCGCGCAGGGCGATTGAGACTTACTCCCAAGCATCTGCAGGATCGAGTTGATGTCCTGCGGGTGGTTCGCCATTGTGTCGCAGGGTGGCCGTTCAGGCGAATAAAATGAATCAACGTGCGAACTCGGCAAAACGGGTGCAGACTCGGCGAGGGGGGAGTATGCGTCGAGGAAAGCAGAATCCCGTCGAGAAAGCACAGCGTTGAGGATGCTTTGTGGTGGTTGGAGAGAAAGAAAGATTGCAGACTCAAATGGCAGGCGCGCAAAGCCAAAGGCGGTCGAGAAATAATTGTGGGGGCCGCAACGTTATAGGTTAATCTAGTCGGCTCCACCACAGGCACAATGCAAGCGCAGCGTGACGATTTTGAATCGGCCAGGCAGGGTCAAAAGCAGCCGCACCAGTTCACGATGAACACAGCAACAATGCAGCGCAATGAGATAACGCGTTCAGGTGAATTGCACAGAAAGAAGCAGTCATCCAAATCAGCAGCCACGATAGCACAAGGCAGCCGAGGCCAATCAAAGCACGATGTGCGATAGGTGGGGAGTCGCGTCGATGGTGTCTGGGATCTGGGGTCTTGCGAGGTGAACAACGGAAGCTTGAGGTGGGCTTTCTGGCTGCTTCTCTGGAAAAGTGAGGGTGCGTCAAGCCACGTTGTGTCCGCTCACGTGACCGCGCACGTGCAGCCCACTCTTTCTGATGAAAATTCACAACTTCACAACTTGGGCAGAAACTTCTCTGCTCCGGGGTCCACTGGCAGTTTATCTGGGAGAAATTCCGAGAGTCAAGCCTGACAAATGAATGTTCACTCGACCCTCTGGCGATCCACCCTATTCAGTCTCCATTCTCCTGAGCCCAAAGGATACTGCTCAGTAAGATCCGGTCACGCTTTGTTTTGCAGCCCATGACATATTCATGGGTACCGTGGTGTGTGTCACCAGCAAGAAAAGGAGGTGTTTTCTAGAGTAATAGATGGTATTTTATTCCCAGAAGTGCAGGGTGTCGATTTCTTGCACCGAAACTGTAGCTACATCGGTCAGAGAACTTGGATGAGATATCGTTGAACAGCCTGAGTGCCAAGACGGATACGGGCCTTGCGTTTGGTTTGATGCATTGCCAATGGATCAAATTGCTCAGGTGGGCGCTGGCAGGTAAACGATTGCTGCTAGGATTGCTTGTCCATGAGCTTCCCGTCATAATGGCTCAGTGATCCAAACATGTTTGTCACACATCCACGGGCCTCCGAGCGAGGATGCACAAGACGGCAATCACACCACAGCCTATAGTACCGCATTTTTTTCGTCAGGTCCAGCTGTGGCAAACTGAAGATCTGCTAGCCCAAAGCAGACTTGAAAGTTGACCTAAAGATCCAAACTGCATGGATTTGAATCGACGTTTGGATCCCTTCTGAGACAATCGTTATTCCCGTCTTGACGCGCATGCCCCACTTGAAACGGCTGTCAAAGGACTCGTGCAGCCCGAGGTGTCACTATCATGCAACCAAGCTAAGCCGAACCGAGGCAAGCCATCGCCAGAAATTGTTGAAATAAGCCTTGGTTGGTACCCTTTTGGCTCACCGGCAAACCCGCTGGCAGGGGGGAATCCCCTCCACAGCCAGAAGCAGCATGGGAATCAGATGCCAGCATTTCCAAAGTGCATCTTGGGAGCTCCTCCTATTATCTCCGGTGTACTGCTAAAATACCCGCCTGCCGCCTGCCGCCTGCCGTGAGCTCCTTCCCAAAATGAACCAGCTTGCAATCCGAGAAAGTTGAGCACCACTGGCAGTGCTGGTGGCAGAGATTGGCCTCCGAATATCCACCAAGGGAAGGAACGTTTCTCTCACTGGACAGCCCCAGCCTCTGAGAACCTCTTCTCACACTCCCTCCGCAACAGTGTCTTGCATTCTGGAACACCTTTCCGCATCCATCATATTCACTCGCGAACGGCAATTCTTTACCCTTTCCTCCATCTTTCTCCCATCTTTCTCTCCTTCCGCATTGATTTCAGATATTGTACGTCTGAGCAGTTACTGCGCCTTTCTTCTCCCAATTCTAGAGCCCGCCCCGTGCCCACGCCCCTTCCTGTTGAAATTTCAAGGTGCTTCGGCAATTCCAGCCTGACGATGTTGTCCGACACTCTCAAGAGAGTGGCTGTACTGGTCACTCTCGCCCTTGCGGTCGCAGCTTACCCCCATGCCATTGATGTCGATGCCATCCCCCCGGGCGTCAGTATCCAGGCTGCGAAGGCGACGCATCCCTGGACCTTCACCAAGTACACTCAGAAAAGCCAGCACGTCCAGAAGATTCACAGCTTACACGGAAAGACAAACGCCAAGTCCGCGGCCGCTGTCATAGGTGCCTACCAGCGGCTCACCGGAGTCGGCTTTGTCTACCAGAACGTGACAGCGACCAACGCGTATGGCACCCAGTACGCCACGGAGGTTCTCATCAATGGCCATCCCATGAATCTCCTCGTCGACACCGGTAGCTCCGACACCTGGGCGGTGACGAGTGACTTCGACTGCATCGACTATGCCGGCGAGTCCGTCCCCCAAGTTGCGTGCCAGTTTGGCCCCCCATACCCCGAGTCATTTCAGTATGGGCCTCTCAGTCCGCCCCAGCACATGTTCCTCCGCTACGGTGACGGCGAGGTTATTGCTGGCCCAATGGGTTACTCCGACGTCACGCTTGGCAACATCACCGTGACGAAGCAGGAGGTCTGTTTGGCCAACACGACATACTGGTACGGCAACAACATGACGAGTGGCATCATGGGTCTCGCCTTCCCGTCTCTCACCAATGCTTATTTTGGTTCAGGGCTCGACCATTCCAGGGGCAATCGGATTGAGTACTCTCCACTGTTTACAAGCATGGTCAGCCAAGGCAAGGTTCCACCCATCTTCAGCATTGCGATCGACCGCAACTCATCGTCGGGTATGCTCGCCTGGGGCGGCGTGGCACCTGCGACCGGCATGGACATCAGCAGGACCGCCAGCTTGGACATGATCATCGTGAGTCTGATCGATCGCTTCTTTGATGAGGCTGAATTGACTTGTTGCGTTGCCAGACAAACATGGTTGATCGACCCGAGGCTTCTTATGAATACTCATATTACACTATCATTCCCGACGGCTGGAAGTATGACCAAGTGACAGCCTCAAAGAAGTATACCTACATCGTTGACAGTGGCACAACATTGTGCTATCTTCCTTCCAGTATGTGCGCCTTGCTTCCTTCGCTGTTCCTTCTGCGTCGTCAATCTCCAGTGATACTTGTCTGTGTGTCATGTTCATTCTCGGCTGCATTGCTTCCGTACACTCAAATGCTGGCATTTTTGCTCGTCTCTGTCCATACCTGCTAACAATGATCCCTGGTAGGTATTGCTGTGGCCATCAATCAAGCATTCAGCCCTCCGGCCGTGTATCTCTGGTCATACGGGGCATATTTCACGACATGCGACGCCACCGCTCCGCCTGTGGGAATCGTCCTCGACGGCATCACTTTCTGGTTCAACTCAATGGACCTGATCTACCGCGGCTGGAAAGACCCCGAAACCAATTTGTGCATGACGGCAATCTCTAATGGTGGCGCCGGCCCCTACATCCTGGGCGACGCTTTCATGCAGGGTGCAGTGGTCGTATTCGATGTCGGCCAGGCGAAAATGCGTTTTATTCCAAGGCCATTTTACTGAATTTACGGTTCTGTGTCTCGATGCATATGGAATACCATGTCCATAGGTGTGTTTCGGACATATAGATGACTGGGATCGGGCAGGGGCGAATGTTTCTGGGGATGAGAAACGGCGACGGATCTGGGCTTCATCATGGGCATATGTCTCATATCTTTGGAATTGGTCGGTTTCGAAGTGGCACAGTGGTCGATCGTCTTGTAAGAGCATCACACAGTCTAGTGTAGTGCTGCTGAGCACAAGTACAAATGGTACATGTAATCTCTGGTCTTGAACCGTGATCCCTGCTTCGAACCCGAATTTCGTCAAATGGCATTCTTAACGACAGCCGCTGCTGCCGACCTGCTTCTTCCCTTGCTGCCTCGGATGAGTGTAATACCTATAGGTAACAAACCGCTCATGAGCAGTTAGATCAACCCGACCGCCCTTTGCATCGCCCACCCAACAAGGCCCGAGACATCAGCTGAGCTCGAAGAGTTTGAAATTTGGAGAACCCGTGCAGCCAGCCAGTCTGCAAGTCCCTCCCGACGCCTTGGGCTGAAATGCGTCACCTGCCCATGACCCCCAAGAGGACAGCCCGTCAGGCTCCAGTCACAATGGCTGGTTCCTAGCTCCCGCAGCTGTGCCCTTTCCCGGATCCGTCCATCTGCAGGGGCCGCAGTGGGGGGGTGTTCAAGTTGGAGATGGAGGGCCCCCATCTTGGGATGCGGAGATCCCTGCTTGGGAAGTACCTACCTACACACACAAACCTGGGAACCACCTCCCAGTGGACGGCCGTGGGGATGGGAGAAGGGGTACGGAATGGGGCCTGGAAGGGGTTCAGGAGGACTTTTAGAAAATAACTGATGTCGGCAGAATGGATGGATGGATGGTGGATATGGACGCAGATAGGTTTTGCTTGCATCGTGAGAGGCGTTGGAGTAGGCCGTTAAGGAATGCAGGAGGCCATTGACGAGATGCAGGAGGCCTCTTGAGAATGTGATACGATTTGTTACGTATGTTAAGATACATGGCCTTGGACCTGGTTAGGGTTATATATGGGGTTATAGCAAGGAGACTTTATATTCGCACTGAGGGATTTTCTGCTCTAGGTTTGCGTGAGGAGCTCGGATTTATGGAAAGCTTCCTCCGCTTCTATGCGTTGGGTAGTGGACGATATTCTGGGCTACCTGGAGCCGTTTGATCCCGACTATTTGCCCTCGCCATCGTCATCTAATCTCAGGTCTTCTGACTGGGCGAAAGATCAAACACCGAGACAGATTCTTACGGTACATTTCACGTCACCAGAGGCGTACACCGCAAGATCCTGGGCAAGTGGTTGTAATTAGTACATTTTTCCCATGTGAATGGTGCCGCAGTCCCTATCCGGCAAAATGCCTGGCCGAAAGCAATACTTTTCGACTCGTCTTCACTTTTCCTTTCGCAACATGAACGGCGACGCTCTAAACGACATTGATATGATGCAAGAAAACCGCACCAGATAGCAAATGATTCGCAACGACCCCGTCGGGTCGAATCCTGTGTTCGTGCAACATCATGAAAGCACAACAGCGCCCAGCCCCTTTCTATATGCTTGAGCCCGTCCCGGTTGGTTATCGTGTCCCAACACTGGGCGTTCCAATACCAAGTCTGGGTACGAGCGACCACGCGGTGGCATCGCCCCCACCCGGCACTCCCCGGCGAACAAAACAGACCGTTAACTCCGTGTACCCATTTCCCCACATTTGCTCCCATTAGCGTTCGCAACCAGTTACTTTCCTCAGACACCGCCATCCGGGGCGGGGTCCTCATGTTTTGCCGTGCTACCCTTGCCACGCCATGTGCTGACGGCCTTGATGTTGGCCTTGAATGTCTCCACTTCGGTGCCGTAGGCTCGAGGCGTTAGTTTCATAAGCGTGTGTAGCGGGACGGGCACCCAGGGGCTCTCCTCTTGCGTCTTCTGCATGAAGTAGGCGTATATGCAACGGATAACAGCTTGGTGGGAGATGATGAGAATGTCCTCGCTGCGCTCGAGCTCCATGATGATGGGTTCCAGCCTGATGACAACATCACGGTAGCTCTCGCCACCCCGGTAACGGTAGTTGTACTTGTCCTCGTCGCGCGCTTGGAAGTCGTCAGGGTACATGTCGGCGATCTCCTGGTACGTCATGCCGTCGCACACTCCGGCATCAAGCTCGTCAAGTGCCTTCCATTGCAATTGGTTGTAGTGCTTGGGTAAGTGGCGCGCCGTAGCGATAGTCCGCTTGAGTGTCGAAGTCCACACTGTCAAAGGCCGGTCACTCTGTTCGTCGGGTTAGTCGAGTTAGGCAAATTTGGGGACGACAACGGCAGGGGTTTGGGCAGGCCGGAGCCGAAGGTCAGGTCCCGGCTTGGCACACGCAATCGGGAGGCGGGGTGAGAAAACTTACGCCGACGGATTCCAGGACGAGGTCCGGCAATTTGCGTGCATACTCATCACCGCGGTGAGAGAGACCGGCGTCGCCTCCAATGCGGCCTTCAATATTGAGCATAGATTCGCCGTGCTGGGAACAGTTAGTGGCTAGAGATGCTGGGCAGACCATGGGGAGGGAGCGTACGCGGGACAGCCAAACGGATCGCGGCCGAATGTGAAGGTTCATGAGATAGTAGACGATGCGGCTTTGGAGATAATCCCTGATGCGGTTGATGATGACCTGTTTCCCGACATTCATGATCTTGAGGTAGGTAAGGTCCTCCTCGTCGCCGTCTTCGTTGATGGACTTGTACACCTTCTCGTAGTTGCGGATGCGGTCACGGAAGTCTATAGCGGCCTTTTCCGGGTCCTGGCCCTTGTAGTCGGGGCTCGTGGTCTTGACGTCCCGGATGTTGGCCATAACGAGCTCCTCCTCGTCGCACTTGGATTCGACGAAGATGACGTCAATGCCTTCCGACTTGACCCTGTCAAGCACCCACTTGCGGCGCTCCTTTGTGCTGTTGGTGGCATCGAGAATGGCCACGACACCATCAGTGGTCTTGAACCACTGTAGCATGTCTGCGACAGCCGCTTCCGCGGCGGCGCGCCTCTTACGCTCGCCCTCTGCGTTGTTGGTGTCGAAGAAGTCGGCCGACGGCTGCGGGGCATCGTTGCGGCGGTAGTTGCCGACATTGAACGTCTTGGCCGGGATCGAGAGCCATTTGAGGTACCGCTGGGCTGGAGGGAGGCAGCTAGTCAGCAGTTGCGCGAAGAGGAAGAGACTGCAAGATGGCTGCAGAGAAGAGATTCAGGCAGAGGGGTAGGCTGAAGCCGCAGCGTGCCCCAATGGCATAATGATTAGGATGGAGAGAGAGGATATGAAGCTCACCCTTTTGTGCGATGTAGCTCTTCCCCCTTGCGGGAAGGCCGACCATCACAACGCAAATCCGCATGTCCTCCACCTGGACGCCGATGCCGTTAGTCTTTGGGGCCATTTTTGCCGAGTGCTAGGCGCCGCGGTGATGTTGTGAAGACGTTAGAGGGCACAGAAAATTGCGGAGACATGTAGCAGCGGAATTGGGCGCGATGGAGGGTGCGGGCTTGGGGTTTGAGGTGTAAAGAGGGCGCAAGAAGGTGATCGCGTGAGGTGTCCCGGGGCTCGCAGCCGGGCGGTTGGAGCCGGAAGAACTCGGGGCGGGATTCACAACTGATGCCGCCAAAATAATCGAAACGGCGCAACTGGCAGCAGAGTTTCGCCGGCGTGCAATCGGATTCTGAATCTCGCGGAGAACAAGTGACAGCCTCAAACAGCATTCGGAAGAAATGCAGACAGCGGTTGTGGTGTTTGCGAGAACGCTTGGGAGGTGTTCAGTGCTGTAATCGGTGACGAGGAAAAAGACCGCTGGATGCCAAAGTGCAGGGGCAGTGATGGCATGACCAGGCGGCGCATCGGAATTCTCAGGGCAGAATTTCGGGCAGGCGGGAGAGGTGGGGTGTGAGGTGGCAGCCAGGTCATGCCTTCCTACTTGCTAAGAGCAGATAAAACCCGCTCCAATGCCGTCGTAACAGGGCTCGGACCTGAGTCTCAGCACTCCTTCACAGCGGGCCAAGGCCGGTCACCTGCCGCGGCCCTGCTCTCAGCCAACCCGAACTTGGCCCGTTGAGTGCCGGCCACGGAAAGCTGCAGCGCTGCAGACCGCCATGGAGAGAAAAACATATCGTTCCGCTTATCCTATCTCCTCGTGCGACGTGGTTCACTATCGCCAAGGCCACGAGTTGAGAGCACCACCCGCCTGGTCGACGGAAGTGCGCAACTTTGCTGCCCCCCAACAAGACTCCCTGTACCGACAGGATCCGAGTCACGAAATCTGAGAGTTTCGTCTCGCAAAGCCTGGAGCGAAGGTCGACTGGCCGCACCGGCTCATCGTCGTGGCCGATCTGCCCGTGCTAACGGCTAATCACCCCGCCGACTGCCCCAACTGCCTTACTGAGCTGCGTCAACTAAACGCATGTCATCTCGTCATCTCCCGACTATCGACAAATGCCAACCCGAGCCACGAGCCGCGGGCCAGTAGGCTGTCTGCGTGCCCCTCCCACAGTCTGGACAAGGCGATGGCCTCCACGTAATATTTTTCGCCCAGGGGCGGACCTGTTTGTCCCAAGGCCCCATGATTGACTAATGACAACTGAGGGTGGGGTGTGCATGGCAAGCGCAAAGTTGCTGATTTGCTGTCACTACAGGCGACCTCTTCAGCCCCAAAGGTGCAAGGAACAAACTGTTTCAGGGGCAAAGAATTCGTCGCCTGACCATCGCGAATCCTCATCGGGGCAATTCGCAGAGGGGGCTCGACTGAGCGCCAGCGGGGGAATTTTTTTTTCGCTGTGGGACATAGCCGGCCGCTACTTTGTACTTTGCTGCGCAATTGGCGATTGGCAATTGGCAGCAGCGCCAGCAGAGCCAGCAGATCCGGACCGCGCATCAAATGTTCATTCGAACGGACTACCGGTTGCCAGCAGGCGGGCATCTGGAGACTGGACGGGCGGATCTGGGTGCATCGCATCGCCAACTCTCCAACCCGGGACGCCCTCGAGTAAGCCCCTGAAGGGATGCTGCAGCCCAGCGGCCTTCGTGGCAACTTCACCGCGCGGCACGCCGTGACCCGGCAAGGCAAGGGATTTCGTCTGGACACACTGGTCATGGGGCCGCGCCATCCGACGTTTTATCCCATGCTGAGCAATGGCTGCGGTGCAGGTCCTTGACATGTTCTGCATGCTCCCGCGGATGGCGACGACTTCGGTGGCAGGGTCTGGTTGGGAGAGCGACGAAAACGAGACCGGATGGAGAAAAGAAACTGGGGAAATACCCTGCTGAAACTCCACGTGTTCGCCCTCAACCTCCCAGTTGGAGGCGCAGCTACGACGCCTCTCATTGTGTCAGCTGCTCGTGGTGTCTTTGCTTCCTTGCTGCTCGAGTTCTTAGAGATCGTAATCGTGCGGCCAAGTCGTCACTAACGGTGTCAGTCAAGCCCTCATCGTGGGGCTGGCTCTGGGTTGGCCTGTTCCATTTGGGGTAGAGAGGGTTTCTGTTGCGGGGAAGGAGGGGGACTTTTGCCCGCTCCAGCTGCCAGAACTCGTTTTCCAATTGACTTTTCCTCGAGAGTACGCACCTGTCTCCTTTGCACTAGGCCTGAAAAACTGAGCGATTTGCGAATTGGAAAATTTGTGAAAGGGTGAACATCTTTGCTCGGAAACGCCGCATGCCGTCAACCAACTTTCTCAATTCGCCTTGTGGGAGTCACAATTGAGACACGAGGGCAACGACGCTTGCTGATTGGGCCGTTCACCGCGCTCCAGCGGAAGAGAAAACGGGCGGGTGGGGAGCATTCCGATAAGAGGCCGATAAGCGCGCGATAAGCACCCGACATCCGATACCGATAATTCGCACAGGGGGGCAATTGGCTGTGCTTGCTACATTGCTTCACCAACGAAGAAACAGGGGCGCTGTTTGTGTTCCCCTTTTGCCACTTGACGCCGCTGTCACGATCGCTTCAAATGCGTTTTCCCGATGCCAGACACACCCATCTCAACCCCCCCCCTCCTCTTCGGCTGATGGCAACCACCCACCATGCCTCTGAGCGGCGAAGTCGGCAGAGAAACTCTGCTCCAAGTGCGGGGGAGGCGCGACGGAACCAGCAAAAAGCTTCTACGGCGCGCGCGTGCCACCCTCTATTCCAGGAACAAAAATACCCATCGCCCCATCTTGCGCGGGATTGACCGCCAACAATGCCTCTCGTGACACAGAAAGCACCGCGATCATTGAATCCTCCTCATCAACCTCCCTGGCCTCCACTTGTATCCCAGGTTCGTGCCCTGGCCCTTCAGGGTCCTTTCAAACCTCATGGCCCCCCTCGCACCGGCATTTAATCTTCGCTTACGACGGGTTGGAGCGCGTCGCCCGTATCGAATACCAGGAATGAGATGTTCGCGTCCGCGTCGCTTAGCCGGCCGTGCATGGGGAGATATTAATAAGGCTCGTCGGACTCCCGTCCCAATTTATTAGGGCAGCACCGACCAGCTGTCTGTCAACGCTCGACCTTGAGCTTGAGCTCCCGCTGTGTCAGTGAGTAGAGAGCTCAATTCACCAAAGAGGAAGGTGGTGGATGGCCCCCTTCATCGTATCGAGGTAAGGCAGGTGAGAAAGAGGGCAGTGGATGGATCGCTCGCAAAGAAACCGGGTCTATTCTGTCAGGCTCGTACTGAAATAAGATAGATATGATATGTACTTGAGAGATCTGGGGGGCTTGCTTGCAGGGCTGCAAAAGGCCGGCCGGCCGATGCCGCCGGGGTTGGTCGTGTGAAGTTGGGGACAAAAAGCTCCGACCCACCAGCCTTGCGAGCCGTCCCCGGTGCTCTGCTCCGCCTTCGCTCGCTCCCTCCCTTGCTGCTATGTGACTGGCGGAAACGACAGCGTAGCCTGCTTGCTCATATGAAAGCCGAACAACAACCCACCATGACGTCGCATCGCGAAACTTATTCTTTATTGCTAGCCGTTCTCACATGATGCCGTTACTGGGTCCTTGGCAGCCAGGTGCATGCTGCTCCCGCCTGTATACCACCCATGGGAGGTAGGTAGGTAGGAGGGAGCGGAACGTCTGACTGCCAAGAGTCCTAGCAACGGCCGTCGGTGATCATCGCTCGAGTCGGTCTGTTCGGTCGTTGCGCACACCAAACCGGTGCACACGGCACCGCACCACTTCCTTGCATCGTACAGGACCACCCACCCCCCGACCTCGGCGACACCTCTCAAGAGCAGACGTCGTAGTTGGGCAGGCCGCTGCCAGAGCGGGTAAAGCCGAGCTGGTACTGCGGCGCATCCTCGCCGACGATGGTGCCGGCCTGGCTGTTGGACACACACAGAGCGTCCACGGTGTCGAGCTGGGTGCCGATGAAGTCGGTCGAGGTGGTGAGCGTGGAGCAGAGCGAGCAGAAAAAGGCCTGGCAGGTCCTGTAGGTGAAGACCAGGCAGGAGCTGCGCGCCACAACGAGGTCGTTGCCGGTGGCGAGGACATTCTTGACGATGACGCCGCAGTCGGCGCTGGCGGGCGCTGGGTTCTGTGCGGAGGGTTAGACTGCCCTGGTGGGGAGGTTAGATGGGCAAAGGGGGAGGCTTGGACGTACGGCGTTGGCACACTCGAAGAAGTCGTTGGTCGAGGCTTGCTTGCGCTCGAGGCGACGGAGAGCTTGGAGGCTCTCGTAGCGGCGCTCAAGGCTGGCGGGGACGATGTCGAGGGCTACGGCGGACCGCTTGACGAGGTTGTCGAGGAAGAGGATGCTAGTCTCGTAGCCCTCGGGGGCGTTGGCGGGCTTGTCGGCGGCGTGGAAGGAGTAGTCGCCGTCGAAGGACTGGACGCCAATGCTTCTCTTGCGGAAGCTGGCAGCGGCAAGGCCGGCGGCGAGGGAGAGGACAAGAGTGAATTTCATGGTGAAGGAGGCAGTTACTTGAGTGGAAGAAGCTTGAGTTGGAGTAGAAGGAGCTTGAGCTTGAGCTTGGGAATGTCGTCACTGTTGATCTGAGCTACTCCGGTGTATTTTGTTCCGAGCTAGAGCTTGAGCTTGCATGTGAGAGCTCCAGAGCTTCAGGGGGGGCGCGAACCAGGTGAAATTTATATTAGAATCGGACGTTCCTGTCTCCTCCGCGAGCTACTGCCGGCCCCTCGCTCAGGGGATCCCTTGCCGTACAGCTGCTATATTAACACCAGACAGGCGCCCGGACTTCGCCCCCGATGCTCAGTGAGGGATAATCATGGCATCGAGATTGCCGTCCAGGTAGGACCTCAGCATCGTAAGGAGCAATAAATGACCTTCATCTCGAACCTCGTTACCCCACAACACCGACGCAGAATCCTGCTTCAGCCACCTAACCGTCGCCAATCATGGAGAGCCTGTGACGCCAACGATACTACATGGGTCGGGTTGAGCCGTGTCGTTGGCTCTGTTTTGGTGGCGATGGGGTGTATGATGCTATGAGGGAGGGCATCTCTGGCACATCCTTGGCTGCCTGATGCACGATAGAGAGCATGATCGAGATGAACAGGCCGACATGCCAGCGGTGTATGAGGTCGGTGAGAGTTTCTCCGTGCGGCCGCGTCCCTTCTGCCGTCTCCCCCTTTCCTGCCGCCCTGCCCAGCTGCGACCGTTACCTCCAGAGGCGCCGGCGCAACTCATCGGCATGTAACCATGCCACGAGAAGAACCTCGTGTCCGCCAGCATACCAGCATAGACGGAACCTGTCATGCGAGAGACGGAGAGGTTTGCTGACTCCGCGAGCTGTGAACTCGACGATGACGGTAATAGCGACCGCACGCCGTCCGAAACAGCTGGCAAGTTGCGGGCAAGCCCATCCCCACGACGCTCTCCCCCTCATGTCCCGGGCTCACAGACCACGGCGGCAAAGCCCCAGAGGTCCCATCCACAAGCGCAGTTGGCCGGCGTCAAAGGTAGAGGTCCGTTTCCCAGCTCCGTTGCCCAGCACTGCCGAGACGGAGACGCTAATGGAACGGACTGGCGTCCGGCCCCGCTTCGAGGAGCATCCTGAAGGGAGGACGGGGAGGACGGCTCAGACCGTCGCAACTGAACAGGTTTTAATGACGAGGATATTGGCCGCGAAGCCGCCAAGAGCCCCCGGGAGCGAGCAGGACGGAGCCCGTGAGGGAGCGTTTTGCTGGAGCTGCTGGGTGCGTCTGGTGTAGAGGGGTACAGAGGGGTGCTGTGTTTATTGCCGTCATTTAACCTCTGCCACTCTGCATGCGGTGCATGTGGTGCTCGGCGGGCTCGGTGATCATAGCACCGCGGGGAGGTGGCGGTGAGCGCGCCAGAAACAGAGACGGAGACGGAGACGAGAGGAGAGACGGAAAGGGGCCGTTTTGGTGGTGGCCGCCAGAACGAAGTACTCTGGGGCGCGATGGAACGTTGGGGAGGTCGGCCGTGAGCGCCATGGGCAGCAAGCTGCTCAGTGCTGGCCGCCTGTCGCGGAACTGTGGTCGCGTTAATATCCTGCCACGCCGCCACTGGGCAGTTGGCAGAGCCGTGAGCCTCCCGATGCGGGTAAGGGGCCAGGCTGACCACTTGGCAGGGCTCCTGGAGAGCACTAGAAGGGCGGCAGCAGATTGTTGGCGACGCAGCGTGCCCGGGAACCCAGAACCCGAGATCTCACGCGGGCCCGGAAATTTCTGTGCCCCACGCCGGCGCTGACCCAGAGGTTAAAGTACGGTGCCAGTGGAAGGCGCGGTAGCTAGGAAGGCGGTGGTGGGAGCGGTGGAAAAGTGTGTGCGAGCGGCAGCGTGGCTCCTGCGTGCGAGTCTGGGCTGCGGTCTGCGCCTGCCGTCACCTGCTGAGGTGCTTGCCCAGCTGCTGCGTTGTGTGCTATGCTTTGGTGTGTGCTGCCCTGTGTTACGTGTGTCCCTGAGCCGTGGGCCGCCTGCAGCTCGCAAGTCCTCTGCCTGCCGAAGCCGGAGCGCAGCTAGGTGCCCGCTGCATTCGGGGACCGGGGAAAATGGCCAAGGCCGGATTGCAGAGGAAGTGGTGTCGTCGCCTGCCATTTCATCTGATGAATTGGTTGAGCGAGCGAACGGGAGGGCTTTGCGAGGCCTGGCAGGTTGACGCGCACAGACCCTGGCCATTCCCCCCGCGTTCCAGTTCCAGTTGCCGGGTTGGGTCCCACTTCGGTGGTGTCCAGCCTGCTGACCAAATCGCGCCGCCCTGGAACTCCACCGACTAGGGTTTCGGAATTTCATTTCAGGCCCAGCCATTTCGAAATTGTCATGATTTTCAGTCCCCTCCTTGAATGAAATATTTCAGAAACACGTGATGCCAAGAATGGGGCAGGGTTAGGGTTTTGTATGGGGCAGAATCCAACCAGGATCTTCCTTGTGACTGCAGAATTTTCCGCCCCCAATGTAGCCTTCCAACTCTCCATCAACAACCCTCAAAATCCACCACTACGTTACGGCTTCTTTGCGCGCGCAAACCCTCTATTTCCACCTCTTTTTTTGCAATGGATCGCCACAAGGCTCTAATAGAAAGCCTTACGGCTGACGTCATCCGAGAGCAGTACGACGAAGTTACGCTCGAGAGCTTCAAAAATCCGCGTGTAACTTGCAAGTGGTGTTTGAAGGTATTCACGGCTAATATTTCACGGCAGAAACGGCACCTAGTTGGGTGCCTTCCGTACCGGCACGGTAAGACCGCTCCGCAACAGCGGTCCATCGCAACGGCAATCACAATACGAGCGGTGCCAAAAGGCTTCCAAGAACGAGTCACGAAGATGGCGGCCACAGCCATTTTTACTATAGGGCTGCCATTTACCCTCCTTGAGAACCTAGCGATGAAGGCATTCCTCTACAAGTTAAACCCCGCCTATAAGCCGGCTGGTAAGGAAGCGATCTCCGGTTAGCTTATAATAATATAGTCGGAACGCCGAGACGAAATTCGCACGTATATTACGGCAGCCCCTCTCATTAACATTATTATAGACAGCTTAGACGATACTGTCAGTAACCGAATAATAAATGTCTCTATTCAGATCCCTAGCCTTACGGCTTTCTATTGGGAAATAATCGATACGAAGACTGTAAGTTAAGATGCCGCAGGCTATATATCAGTTATCGAACCGATTCTACTCAACCTTCTAAATAACAATACATCGAAAATTAACGGCCTAATAACTGATACCAACTCCACAATACAAAACTTCCACTAAGAGATGGCTAAAAAACCAGGGTTCTCACACGTTTTCTATACACTTTACAATTCCCACAGCTTCCAGTTGTTAATTAAAGACATTCTTAAAGCCAAGCCTTATAAGACTGTAATGGCCAAGGTGTTAAAAATCATCGCGTGGTTCAAGAAGTCAAAACTGCAATTAGCTTTCTTACGGCAACACTAACTACACGCCTACCAAAAGAAGAAGGCTTTAATAGCCTCGGTTATTACGCGTTGGGGTTTATAATTACAAGCCCTACACTCCGTACTTAGTAATAAGGAGGCCCTTCTCACGTGGGCACGTGACGGCCTCACGGTTTAAAAAACACCCTTAAAAAGGCACGCGACCCTCTTCGGTTCTAAGCCTGATAAGTGCAGTTCAAGAACGCTTAGAAAGCGATAAATTAAACGTTAGCCACACTCTTATGAACTGGTGGTAAATTACAGCTAGCTGGCGCCAGCTGCGCGATTTAGGGGAATGGTTAGAGGTTAACTAGGAGCCCCTATTTATAAAGCTGGCCAGCCGAGAGGAGATCCAGACCTTAGATATCCACGTGACCGCATAGGCCCTCGATCCAGCAACCCGATACACGAGGCTCTCGATCTAAGAACTCACGTACGCGGAGGCCTTTTTACAGCAGTTTTCGCCTGCAAGTTCCTGGTTACAGGTGCGAAGCCAGTTTACACTGTTCTAAGCGCAGGATAGCCCTCATTTTAGTATGCATTCCACTGTTAAGGGCGAGACCCCCTATGAGTTTTGGCTGCGGCTCAGCATTACAGATTTGGAATTAGCTCAGGTGGCCAAGCGTATTCTTTCTACACTAGCTAATAGTGTGCCCTCAGAACGCTCCTTCTCCGTAACTAAGTTTCTCTAAAACAAGGTTCGGAATCACCTCGCCCCTGAAACAACTGACCACGCGGCTTTCTTATTCATGAACTCCAAGGTCCTTGAAAGAATGAAGCTATTTAGAGAAACTGGTGGTAAAGAAAAGCCTAAAGTGGATCGGTGGGAGTCAGTTAAGGACGTGATTCTAATGGCAATAGAAGACAAATGGTAAGAGCTGTTTGAAACGCCTTTGACGGAGGAGGAAATTGCCGAGGTGGAAGCCATGGCTGACCGTAACCTTGAGGACGAAATGGAGGCACTTTGGTCTTAGTTTTCTATTTTTGGCAGCCGAAATCAAGACTTTTGGACACTAATCCCAGCCCCTGTCAGAGCCAAGCCACCAAAATATGTGGGGCCCCTTTTCACTTTTCATCTTGGCGTTTTCACGGCCCAGATTCTTGAAATTTGGAATTCGCTGAGTCGGTGAAATTCCGAAATTTCATTTTTCACTTCCCCCCCGCTACCACCGACTGGCCCTGCCAGCTGCCAGCCGGAAGCTGGGAGAACATTTCGCCGAAGCCTAGGCCAGGTTCGGCTGGGACGAACTCTGCGGTGCTGCATTGGACAACCTGAGTGGGCCAGCACTGTGGGGTTCAAACTCTCGGCACTGCTATCGCGGGTCCGATAAGCAAAAAAAAAAGAATTGTCCCAGAACTTCTGCGCTCGCTCGATCCAGTGCGGGACCTCGACCCTCGACACTGCTCAAGCCGATACCAACCAACAAGATGGGCTCCGATCACGCAAAAAAACGAAAGTTCAAGGATGGCAGCAAGCCCACGAAAGGCGACGCAGTCTCCTCGGCGGTGCCAAAGCCCAAGAAGAAGGTGAAGCGCGACCCCACACCGGAGGAGAGCGATCCCGAGAGCGACCATGCGACCGCGCAGGAAATCGCCGAGCCTGCCACCTCTAGCGACAGCGCGGCCGAGGCCGAGGCCAAGAAGCCGAAGCAGATGGGGATGGAGGTCGACGATCAGAAAGAGTTTGCCAAGCGGGTAGTCGAGGTAGACGCGGTAAACGAGGATGATGAGCCAGCAGCGATTAACTCTCTGCTCCCGCCCGACATTTCGACCACCGCGCAGGACTTCAGCGAGCTCAAGCTGTCAGAGAAGACCATGCAGGCAATTGGGGAGATGGGTTTCACCAAGATGACGGAGATCCAGCGACGAGGCATCCCTCCTCTTCTTGCTGGAAAGGATGTGCTCGGAGCTGCAAAGACGGGATCGGGGAAAACACTGGCCTTCCTCATTCCGGCCATTGAGATGCTCAGCTCTCTGCGGTTCAAGCCCAGGAACGGGACGGGCGCCATTGTGGTCACCCCCACTCGTGAACTGGCGCTGCAGATCTTTGGCGTTGTCAGGGAACTGATGAAGAACCATTCTCAAACATGTAAGCTCTTCGACATCCGAGGCCCGAAGACAGGGCCACGTTGGCTGACTTTCCACGCACAGACGGTGTTGTTATCGGAGGCGCAAACCGCAGGGCAGAGGCCGAGAAGCTGGGCAAGGGAGTCAACATCATCATCGCCACGCCTGGCAGACTCCTTGACCGTACGTTAATCCGTTGAGTTGTCTCTGTGCAAGGTGCTAACTCCGTTCGCAACAGACCTCCAAAACACACCCTTCGTCTTCAAGAACCTTCGCTCGTTGATCATTGACGAGGCTGACCGGATTTTGGAGATCGGTTTCGAAGACGAAATGCGCCAGATCGTCAAGATCTTGCCCAAGGAAGACAGACAAACTATGCTTTTCTCGGCAACACAAACCACAAAAGTCGAGGATCTCGCAAGAATCTCATTACGACCCGGCCCTCTGTACATCAACGTCGACGAGGAGAAGCAGTTCAGCACAGTGGAGGGTCTGGATCAGGGATATGTGGTTGTCGACGCCGACAAGCGCTTCCTGCTCCTCTTCTCCTTCTTGAAGAAGATGTCGAAGAAGAAGATTATTGTCTTCTTCTCGTCGTGTAACTCGGTCAAGTACTACAGCGAACTCCTCCAATACATCGATCTGCAAGTTCTCGATCTCCACGGAAAGCAGAAGCAACAGAAGCGGACAAATACATTCTTCGAATTCTGCAACGCCACACAGGGAACGCTGATCTGCACGGATGTCGCAGCCCGCGGTCTCGATATTCCCGCAGTCGACTGGATTGTCCAGTTCGACCCTCCGGATGACCCGCGCGACTACATCCACCGCGTCGGCCGCACTGCGCGAGGCAACAACACCAAGGGTCGGTCGCTGCTCTTCCTGCAGCCGAACGAGATTGGCTTCCTGGCACATCTGAAGGCTGCCAAGGTGCCGGTAGTCGAATACGACTTCCCGAAGAACAAGATACTGAACGTGCAGTCCCAGCTCGAGAAGCTGATTGGGCAGAACTACTACCTCAACCAGAGCGCCAAGGACGGCTATCGGTCGTACCTGCACGCGTACGCGTCGCATAGCCTGCGGAGCGTGTTTGATATCCACAAGCTTGACTTGGTCAAGGTAGCAAAGGTAAGACCCCTCTCACTCACTTTGTTTTTCGATGAATGGCGAGCTAACTTCGGTACAGAGCTTCGGCTTCGCCACGCCCCCGAGGGTCGACATCACGCTAGCGGCCGGCATGACCAGAGACAAGACGCCGCAAGGGAGGAGGGCGTACGGAAGCCAGCCGCGGCAAGGCATCGAGGGGCGGCAGAAGAAGTAGACGTCTTTTTCATTGTAAGGGATACCAAAGCATCGAATGAGAAGTTGTAATTCCTGATTGTTTTTTCCTGTCAGTGTCGCCGTTGGCGTTTTCGGGTAAACGGAGCAATAAACAGGACCATTTTCAGTGGCAGGCAAATGAGGGCTGGATGATGTGACTGCAGCCCGCCACGTCGGCCGCTACCAAAGTTCGGTATGTTGCTGTGTGGCCTCGGAGATGACGGGCGACCAGTCAACAAAGAGGCCTTGTGTCGGGTGACAGTTGTCTGCTATGTTTAGGCGCGAGGTCGCCTAATTGGCGCGGTAAAGAGCCAGACCGCGGTTGAGTTTTGCTATTGAATCCCGGAGAACGCGGGGAAGGGGGAATTTGTTGAGCAGTGGGTGACACCGATGGCCACTGTTGGGTGGCAGAGGAGGGTGGGAGGGCAATTCAGGCGCGCGTCAACGCCCACGCCGCGGCGGAAGGGAAGCGACTTTGGTCTCACTGGCTAGGACACGAACCCGTTGATACGCACTACTACCAGGTACCATTGCCGTTCCCTTTGGCGGGCGATAGATCGACAAAAGTAGATTCGATCACAAGAAAAAATGTCTACCAAAACGTCATCGTCACCTCGATGCTTCCACTCGCTCTTGGTCCCCAACGGATTTCCCCCAACCCATGACTATCGGGCGTCTCCGTTAGGCCCCGGGTATTTGTTTTCATTCCTGCTAGCTCAGTGCCATACGGCATATCTACCCAGGCACCGAGGCAAATTGGCCATGGCCGCTATTCGGGCTGACAACACCTACCTACCTTACCAACAATAGATGGGAGACAATCTCCGATGTCGAGAAAACAGCGCAATATCATGGCTGTTTCAAGTGAATGAATGAATGGCGGACATAAGCCACAGCGCGTCCTCTTCAATATCACCGGCATGGAAAGGCACTACCGTTTCTGCATGACTCCTCGTGGCTTGTCTGCTCTGCTAGTGTGCGGCGTGGGAAATTACCGATGATGTAAGGTACATGCCAGGTCATGTACCGAGGTAATTTAGAAGGGAAGGCCTGTTTGGGCCCGGCCTCCCGTTTCTCGGCCATCTCCCGTATAGTGGGTTGGGTAGGTAGGTACTTGCTTGGAGCTGAGTTTGTCGGGGGTTGAGCTACAAATGTGTTATTGCTAGGGGGCTAACGGGGGCATTCACCCTTCAGTCATAGGTTCTAGCGGCCTGGGTCTACGCAAAAGGACACCTATCTGATACGGGCTATCGAAAAGTTGATTATCGTGCGTTTCAGGAGATTCACTCTGTTCTTTGGTTTGACTCTTCTCACTGTGGGCTATGAGCGGACGGAAGCGTACATACAACTCAGGAATCGAGACATGACCTAAACAGCAGTTACTCAAATTGGGAGCGCGGCTGGCGACAAGGATATCGGGATAAAATCCATGTTGTTTGGGGTCTTCTTGTGTCTGGGGCTGGGCAGATTTTATGACACTTCGCCTAGGGGCAAGGCGTTACCGGGACAGGAGCTACTTGCGTACCGCTGTGATTTTCTTTGTAAATAAATGAGGATCAATACAGCAATGTCTCATTGCGAGCATTTGTGTGACAGGATGAGAACGAGGGAATGCATGGTTGCGGTGATCCCAGTACCAACTGTCGGGCGAGCCTAGCATGGGTGAACCCCTTTTTGACCTATCTCATCGCCTTAACAACGAAGTTACACCCTCCTAAATTCGAGACCCACTAAGTCCAATGGCTACTCAACAGATGGAGAATAAACTTGCCGACGCTGACCAGAACCTTCTCTGTGGCGGACCATCGACAATGAAAGTATTTACGTAAAGGAAAACATGAGTACGATTTAAAAGTTCGCACTTCGCAGCACCTCCGAGTTTTTCGTGGTTATGTCCTCCTTTTCCTGGCTTGCCAACATGATCAGCTTGAAAAGTAACTTCAAGAAACCACCTCATGCCAGTAAACAAGCACAACATAGAAGAAACACAAATGGCACTAACCCTTCTCGAACCAAACCGCATCATGGACCCCTTGATTGCGGCGCAGGTCTACAACCGAAGGCACGGCGTTATCGGCCGGTTGCCTGAAGAAATCCTCACCCAGATCGTCAAATACTGTCAAATCAACGGCGTCCTCTCTCTTTTATGTCTCTGGCGCGTCTCAAGGAGATTCAGATTCCTCATCAACGAGGCGTACCCCAGATACAAATCACGCGAAAGGGATGTTTCCCTACCTCGCCATTAGTTTGAAGACCCATTGCGAATTCGGGCCACGGCGACCGGAGCACCAGCTCCACTGCGATGGCTGCAACACCCACCACAAGCTGTCGGACTTTTCGGCTTCTGCCCAGGAAAAGGGGAAGAGCCAACGGCGCTGTCTGGGCCGCCAAGGAACTGTGCAGCTATGCGAGCACGTCCACATCTCGTGGGACATGATTAAAGGCCACATCGCTGGTTGGCGGCCTCGGAAGCCGGCGGGCTGGGATGCTTGCCTCAAGGGCCTGGCTTCCTTGCCGAGTGCCATGATGCAAGCCATGATAGGCGCTGTACCAGCGAGGAGCCCCCAACCTGGCCACGGGCCCGTCTCTGGAGGAGTTGAGTTTACCCTCGTCACTACATGGTTGCTCTCAAGCTAGAGTGGGTTCCTCATAGCGGTTTCGACGGCGGCTTCGATCTTCCCCCTCAGGATCAACGACCGTTCGCGACGGCACTACCATGGTTATTTCAAGAGTATCGCAAAGGGGCAGCCGGTCATTTCTTCCCGTCATACCGGTCGAACCCCCTCCTAGAGATGGCATGTTTTGACCCAACCACGTGCACCTGCATTAGTTACGAGCTGGGCAGCGAATCGCAGATCACACGTATCAGCGATTCAACTTCAAGTTCAAACTTACAGGCTAGTACTGAGCTGTTATTCAGCGACGGGATTCTAGACTCTGAAGACTACCAGCGGGAATATCAACGGTTCCCCCAATGCAGCAGCTTTCCTATCGGCAAGCATTCATGCCAGCGAAGTCGGTGCTTGCATCTCGGGAGAGGGGAAAACGCCTCGGAAATATCCATGCACGTTCATCGACCACGAGAAATCATCAACTCAGACTCAGTGTGTCTAGCAACTCAATACCAGCGCGATATCGAAATATGCAGCCTAATACACCGCGGCAAGCTCAACCCTTCACACTGGTGGCTCCACGCCATGGACCCCGCCACGTACCCTTGCCCGTCGCAGGTCTACTCGCTGCCTGAGTGCTGGGACGGGAACTGCAAGAATTACCGCCAGATGCCGGGATTCTCACAAATCTACAACTGGCGCCACCAAGTGCACGGGTCGTGTCTTGCGGGAGAGAGAACATCTTGCCGTTAACTGACGATGTGTTATGACTCTAAGATGATATTAAATTGGAGTGGAAACGGGAGCAACTCACGAGTTTACCGAGTTACCGTGAACTTATATTGTTTGCGCTCACTTGGTTGAGTTTTTAGTTCGAGGCACGAGTCCACCAAGTCAATTCGAACCTGCAGCGCTTGAAATCACTTGGTTATTTCCTACCATCTGCTGAGGCAAGAGTTCAACTAGTGAAGCAGATTCCATACGTCATAATGCCTATCGTAAAAATTCCGCGGCAGCAGACACAAGTCTTGTGAGTCAAAGATCGGACGACAAGAACAACCAATTCACCTACTTTCTACTATTTATAGGCACCAAGTGAATTACTTCTCCAATGCTCCATTCACTTCTTCTTTTCACCAACCACATTCAGTATAAATCCATCAACCACCTTCCAAACCCAACCATGAACTACTGCACTTCTCCCCCACCAGCACCCTACCCACCGCCGCCTCTCCCATAATATTCCGCATATCCCACAACCGACCAACCATACCCCCCTGCCAACATGGGCACAGTCTGGTCCACCCTCGGCTCTCAGCCAGCTGCCAGTGGCCAAATCGTGGTGTCCCAGGCCCCGAACACTACCTCACTGGTCTACATCCCTGCCAACACCCAGTTTACGACCGCCAGCGCCATAACGGCCCCTACCACCACCACGACAATTGCGGCCGTGACGATGCCGACACAGCAGCCTGCGGCCATGATGCCTGCGAATCTTGGTTGGGCTGAGCCTCAGAATCAGCACGCTACGGTTGTGGCTTTGCCGCCGCATTCTGGCTTTACCACCGTTGTGGTTAAGTATTAATGCCGGACGATAAAGCAGGTATGTGTTCTGGTTCAGATACTGTATTGGTCTTTGGGCTAACCGATGGAAGTGAATGGTCAGGAGATGAGGCGAAGCCTCTTGGGTGCAAATGCCGTGACCCGCTGTCACTTGGGGATATCACACGGACAGAAGAAATTTATCGGCAGATGGCTGGGGTGGGCGATTCGTTGCGATCAGAAGAGCCCTGACGTACACAAGATGAAACAGCTCACAACCTGAACCCGTCATTCTTCGGTATGTCCACGGGCTTGAGTTGCTGACAAGCCCACCGCAACATGGACCGCTGTTAAGAATTGGACGGAGGGTTTCCATAGCATAGCCAGGAAATAACTCAGCTCATTCAAAACTCTTGCTATCCAATATCCTGAGCCTAAGAAGGATAAATTCTGCATTTCTGCTACTCCAAACAGAACAGAAATTGACTATAAACTTGCCATACATGTCTCCACCAGCATCCTCTCACACTTGCAGAGCCACCAAAAATAAAACCAAACCAAACCCCAATCTAAGCCCCCCTTCAACTCTTCACCCCGAGTACTCTACAAGGTAGGTAAGCACCACCTAAGCCGGCAGCTTCCCCGCCTTCTTCGCCGTCCAAGTCGCAATCGCATCCATCAACGGCGGACTCAGCGCATCATACGTCTCGAGCCCCAACCCCTTCAGCGTCTCTCTCACCCCCTCCATCCCCTTGGGGTCAAACCCGCCCTCAATGATACTCGACACAAACGCCGCAAACTGCGGCTCCTGCCACCCCTCGTCATCACTGAGCTCCACATGCACGAAATCCAGCCCCTTGAACGGATGCTCCTTCTCGATGCGCCCGAACAGACACGTCTCGCATTCCTTGCACGTGTGTCGCTGGATGGCGGCGGTGGGGTCCGTGATGTACAGCTTCTCGGGGTGCGCCGTGATGGTCAGGTTGTCGCGCGGTATGACGGCTACGACGGAGAAGAGCGCGCCGGTGGGCTTCCAGCATTTGGAACAACCACAGGCGTGGTTGTGGAGGACGTTGGAGGAGAGGGTGACCTCGACGCGGTCGCTGGGGCAGAGGCAGTGCAGCGTGCCGCCGGGGAAGGTGGCGGAGCCGGGGGTGATGCCGTTGTCGAGGAGGGGGTGGAGGGAGGGGGCCATAGTGGTGTTTGTTGTGAGTTTGGTGGTGGTATAAGTGGGAGGTAGGTTGGCTGCAGGATGGTCGTACGAGACAGTGGGTGAGGTGGTGATGTGATGATGTGATGCAAGAGAGGGAACCCCATACCTGTGGTTTATATATCCCGAGTTTTCTCCCTCGAAACGTACAAACAGCCAAGCCTCGACCGCGGTCGGGGATAATATCTAACTACCGACTCCGGGTGCGAGTTTCACTCAATCAGGGGCTCGAATTATCCGGCACGCTTCCCCGTCTTCCCCAACCCCACTTGCACCTCTGGGCCTGCACAACGGGAGTTTTACCCCAACTCCCTCGCTCAGGATCCGAATCAATGCTCCTGCCGCTGCCGCGCCCCGATTGCTTGCCGTGCTGTGCTCTTGTTTCCCGAGGGATGGGTTGCTCGGCAAAATCGACCCGGTGTTTTTCGTGGGAAATGGCAGTGGAATAATTCCTTGGGGTAATCACGCCATTGCGGGCGACAAGACCAGAGGCGATCTTGCGCGCCGCGGTGCTCCCCCTCTTCCTCCGATTCAGGAGTACCTGTCACAGCGTGCCTGATAATTGACTGCTGCATCCAATCCATCTTGAATCCGACCCGATCCGACCCGATCCGACCCGATGGGAGCCTGTGTCCGCACCGGTTGGGTCTGTATCGTCAGTGACGAATAAGGTAAAGGGGGTAGGGTAATGCCGGCCAGCCTCGACCTGATAACAACTCCGGCCTGATATCCAAGGATTGAGATCTAGCTTACAACAGTCCACGATAATCTACCGTGATTTCCTCTTCCCCAATGCCGCCCGCGCCGCATCTGCGGCTGATAAGTTCTGCCACTGCAGTGAAGTGCCCTTGTTAGAGCTGAAGAAAGATCGCAACCCGCGATCGCACTTCCCCCACAAAGTTTCCCTCGGTCTTTCTCCACTTGGGCTCCCTTTCACCGCCGATGTTCTAACAACGGCTGGCTTCTTAGCCGCGGTGGCGGGTGGTTCCATTGTCTTGACAGACACGACTCGGGGAGCGCCGGTGTGCCTTGTTGTCTTTGTACTGGCACTTTTGGGAACAATAGGGGTTGACCTTTTGGGAGCTTTCGCCCCAGTGTTGGTTGCCGTGGTGGGCGTGGCCCGGGTGAGAGTCTTCTTTGGAGTGGCAGTTGTTGAGCTGGTCGTTTTGACCGTCTTGGTGGTGATGTTGGCCGCGGCAGGCATTTTGGTTTTTGGACCGAGCTCCTTCGCAATTCTTTGCTGCGCCGCAACGAGAAGTGTGTTGTTTTAACTTTGGGGAACCACCACCCCTTTTATCCTCCAAGACCGGGGATATCCGCTTGGCCTGTAGAAGTCATCTATGGCCGACTCGGAACGACAGCATTGTCTGATGATGATGGGCTTCTCGAGATAGCGGTGGCAGTTGGTGCAGTTGGAGTCGGGACTCCACAGTGAGGCACTGGATGCTCGACGTGTTCGAGATGTTTCATAACCTGAAGGAATTCCTCTGGTAGGTCAAGAAGTTGACGCCCCATTGTTGCTGAGGAAAAATGGCTCGGGCTGAAATCTTTCGGCCAGTTTGCATGGCGAAAAAAGCGGATGAGCGTGTCGCGGGCTAGAATTAGGAAGGAGCTTGCCCACTTGCACTTGCGGCCGTTGTGCAGTTGAAGCCTTGGACTCCATCTGTTGGCGCCACGGCACATGATCAATGTCGAAGCCAATTTTGAAGTTAGAATGTAGTGAGCTACGGCGAACAGCCAAGAGAAAAATTAGAGAGGCCATTTCTGCGCCTCAAACGGAACTCGGACGTTGCAAAACCCCACGATGCGTTCGCGAAAACCCAACTTTGGAGTGCAAGTGTCTTGACAGCAGCGCTGAGGACTTGAGTAACTGATCTTTTAAGGAGTAACCACAAGTGACAAACATTCGGGTGCAAATCCCATTCAGTCCTGTTGTGTCTGCCTGGTTGCGACTCTGGCGTAGCTTCGTATTGTGTGCCTGTCTGACTCAACCTGGCCTTTTGCCGTGGACCGCGTCTTGAGGTAACTGGGATGATGTGAGAATCCGAGCCAAAGTGAGGTAGGTATCCGCGCAGTTGCAGAAGCAGCCCAAACTGACCCGTCTGGGCGGATTACGAGTGGGTTGGTCGCTTGCCTGTGGCACCCGCCGACAAGCGATGGGCTGTGCAAGTCAGCCAATTGGCCCGCGCGCTTCGCCATTGGCCCGCATCGCGCGATGGAAGCACCAGCCTAGGGCGCAGCGCATATCCAAAGTCCTGTGGACAGGCGCCCTCACTACACTGCATCTGACTTTCACTCGTGTGTTTGTCCAGTGATGTGAATAAAGACACGAACAAAGCCAGGGAATCGTCACAACCCCTTTGCCTAGTCACAGCTTTGTTGCAGTACAAGACGTATTTAAAGACTTTTCTCGCTTTGCATTTGTATTTGGCCTGCTCATTCGCATTGCATCGAGTCGCAACCTAAGCCGGAAGCATCGTCAACTTTCGACATTGCACATCTTCAACCCAAAACCATCCCCTCAGCAAACACAACCGCCACCACGTGTATGTGGGTCTTCAGCTCCAAGGCCCGAGCGGCCCGCATGGAGCGCAAGCAGAAGGAGATGGAAGAGTGGGCCATCCAGGAAGAGCGGCGGATGGACATGCTCTACATCACTGGCGGCACTGCATTGCCGGGGACAATACCGCTCGATGCGCCGCCTCCTGATTATAGGGGTTGAGAGGTTATGAGTTCAGGAACTTGCGGGTTTCGGTTCGTCGCTCCTCTTGCCTTTTGATGACCGACTGCTTTGCTAACTGCAACTAATAGAGAACCTTGATGAGAATAACGGATTTATGACTTGTATTTGTGACGACTGATGATTAATTTGTAATTTTATTTATTAACGATTTGGTTTTGTGCATGGGGTATTATTGATTCGAGCCCTCGCTGTTGTTCTGGTGAAAGCCGTGATGCACGGCGCGTCGACTCAAAGATACCGCAAGCCTGGAAGTTAGCTGTTGTTTCCAGCCCTCTCTCGCACTCCTTTTTGACCTGCAATGGCCGAGTCACAAAAACATCGAACCATAGGTAGCGCCGTACCTACCTACCTACCTACATCCTGATAATACTAATACCTACAAAATCAAGACAAACCTCCCCCTGCGATCCGCGAGAATGGAAGAAATAGAAGTCGCTCCATTTATCGTAACCCGCGACAAACACGACCAGCAACAGTCGCGGGGCTTGAGCACAACCACATGGCCCTTGTTTATTCCGATAGACGCTGCCGCAAGCCGGGCCTGCCAGTTTCCAGCGGCCGTCACAATGCCAGGCTCCGAGGGCGCCATGATGATTTCGGCAAAGTTGCTCAGCGACACAAGCCGTATGGAGCCCTCTGACTGCGCTGTTGCGTGATAACCCGACGTCGCTGTCCTCCCCCGGCCGCCGGTACTATCGCCGGCAGTTGTTGATGGTGGGATGTTGTTGCTGTTGTTGGCCCCGTCGAGCACGTACAAATCTTCCCCAACCCTCTTGTCGTCAAAAAGTCCGCCCTCAGCCTGTCGCTCCGCAGCATGTCAAGTAAATCCAGATCCCCGATCCACCGGTCTCTCTCGTAGACGGAAATAAGCGTTTCGAGAAAGTAGGCCTCCACGTCCTTGCCGCCCGTGGTGCCCACGCTAATCTCCTGCTTCTACTCGGTAAACGACAGCTGTAACGTGGTGCTACCGAAAGAATCCTCCGATACATTTCCGTCAAACGACCGATGCTGGTACTGATACTAGTCGTCAAGATCGTAGTCGTGTACCATGGTGTTGGGTGGTGATATCATGAGCGCCATGCCGGCGCGGCCGATGTTGCTTCTTACACGGGTGATACCAGCGTCATGGTGAAGCCCGGGCTTGTTTTTGTTGCTGCTCTGCGGCATTGCCTTCTCCCTCTTCCCATGGGGATGCCGCCACTGCAAGGCAGCCGAAGCGGGATCCTGTATCAGCGCCGAGGCGATGTAGAGGGAGTCGGCCGAGCATAGAGCGAACACGGCGCCGAGCTGGGATGGCACGAGATCGAAGCCGCCGCTCTCCATCATGGCTATGCATGCGAAGCTGGTGGCTGGATCGTCGGCCTTGGGGGACAGATGCGTGAGTTTCTCGTAGGCTGCGTCCGTGGACATTGCGCTGGGCGATGAGGACATTATTGCTTGAGATGCTCCCTGGATGGCGGCGCGCACCCAGTGGGCGTTGTCGAATTTAATTTTGGCAGCGCGGACGTCGACGGTGGTGTTCTTGAGGCCGTTGTACAAGCTGTTGATAAATGTCATGCCGAGAAGTTGGTTTTGGGTTGTGTTGTTGGCTGTATGGAAGCGCTGAACTAATAGATCGTAGTCGATGTGGTCCGGCTTTAAGATTGCCATCATGCGTCTGATCGATAGGAATGTACGTTGGCTCTTCTATCATCGGCTTGGGGGCCTTGCCCTGCACAACAACGGTGGGTCGACTGGAGTCATCCGTGTCCTGGCGACGGAGGAGAGCTATAGCACCGTGGTGTCCAAATATGACTTCGTAGCGGAAGGTGGTCTCGCGCCCCTGTGAGAGCTTCATGGTGACAGGAACCCGCTGTCTGTGTTGTCTAAGCGTGCTCTCCTCGTCGTACGTTATTGTCGCTGGCTCAGCCGAGGGGGAGGAATATGATACCTTCGGACCGCTGGCACCTTGCGACTCGGCCAGGTTTCTGGTGAAAATTGGATATGAGCGAGAATGGTACTGAGCGTCTTCGCCTTGTTTGGCGATCTCCTTTATCCTCATATCTACTTGTTTATCGTGTTAGTGTGCTGTTTGGCACACCCACCGGCGATGGCTTCTCGGTGTCTGGGCTGCGTCCACCACTCCAGTGGACGGCTGGATCCCAGGTTCGGGGCAGGCGGTGGCAATCTCAAACCAGTCAACCTTGTCGACATTGTCGTCTTTGTCACTGTTGCCTTTGACCCCGTACTCCCGGGCCTTCCTGCACGAATACACAATGAGGTACTTGTAGTAATTGCTCGGCGGCCCTGTGCATCGAGCTTTGTAGCAACCTCGCGCAGAAATCGAACCTTTTCCTCGAGCCCAATAGTCCGCATGGAAAGATAACTGTTAATGGTCAGGAGGCCCTGAAATGGTTCGTCGAAAGCATCGCAGAACATGCGCCCCAAATTCCTGAGAGTGTGCGCCCTTGGCTCGTCCAGAGCCGTCGCCCATTTACTGCCAACCTGTGAGAGAAGCAAGAGCCAGGACTTTTGGTCTGCGTCGGACTCGCTTCCAGTCTCTGATGAGTTTGGAAGCCACTTGTATCTTGAATTCTCGCGCATGAGCGCCTTGTGTAGTCCTAGGGCCACGTCGGCTGCGTAGCGGATGATCTGCTCGGATGGGATGCTTCGGTCGTTATCCCACGCCTTGATGTAGGCGTAGAACCACGAGAAGAGCAGCTCGCCGACTGTGAGTCTATCGCGTTCTTTTGTCCTTGTGGAGCGGAACTTGGTTACCGGGAGGCCGTAATAGCGCAGGTAGGCGAGGGGCAGAGTCCAGTACACTGAGCGAGCCTTCTGGCTCGGCGGCGGTTCCAGTCCGATGGTGAGGATCCCCCGTCCCGAGAGCAGATAGTCACCCAGCTCGATTCTCGGATCAGTGGCTGACAGGCAGTTGAGGTCCGGGTAGAGGCGTCACGCCATCAGGCCGAGCAAGATGCCGCCGCTTTGGACCGACCGCGGGATGCCGCCCAGAAGCTTCTCCTTCGGCCCCCAGCTTTGCCGCGACATCGGCCTTGCGTCGAAAAATGATTTCCTCTCAGAGCGAAGTGGCCTCAGCGGGGTCCCAAATCCGAGCCAGCATGCAGGCCAGCAGGTGGCACTGGATGGCGGCGTTTCCGGAGGTAGCCGCGGCCCACAAAGTGGTCGCGTCGGTCCCAACACGGGTTGCGAATGGTCCATACGAGAAGCCGTTCTCGTCCTCCCTTGGCGTTGGCATTCGCGCTCTTGGCTATCTCGGACGCTCTTGTGCCGTACGCCTTGATCAGCTCGGGCGTGGGTGATAGGACGTTCTTGAAGAGAAGTCCGAGCTTCCTCGCTGTTGTGTGCGGCGCGCCATCTTGTGCCTCTTTGAGTCTGAGCTTGGTGAAATTTTGCCCGACGCCTTCGTATTCTGCTGGCGGGTTGAGCCGCTTGGTAAACAAGTTGAATTCAAGATGGACGTTCGCCAGCGCCACTGTCGACTCGAATCTGGCAGCGGCGGCGGCGGCCGTGATGTTGCCGATAGATGCCATATTGTCAAAGTGCTCATGTGGGTAAGGTAGTCAGACAGGTGTGCTCAGTGTTCAGCAATGCTGCCAAAACCCCTCGCGTCGTCACATCATCGGCGGAGCGTGACTTACCCCGCACCTTCCAGTCAACGAAGTCATGGCTAGTAGGATGCGTTGACTCCGAGTCTGCATACTGCGCAGCCTGCCCGTGCATCTGTGGCTCAGTTTCCCCAACACTTCTCTCTCGCGATGGGCGGATCACTGCCTGTCAGAGGTGGGCAGAAATAGTGGTTTCTTGGTGTGTGTGTGTGTGTGTGTTCTGTAGAAGGAAGGCTCTGGCCCAGAGGGTTGGCTGGAAATACCACCTGGGAGGTGGGGCTAAGCCCCACAACTCTCACACTGCCCCCTTGTTCCTGAATTAACTATCCAAGCTCCCAATAATAGGTAGGTAAGGTACATGATATACGCTCTGTTGGTCGTCCGTCATATCATCTGCCTCTTCAGCCCCTTGCCTACCAGGTACAGGGAACCTCATCCCAAACTTGTTTCATCTTGCTGTCGGTTGAAGTATTCACCGTCAAACTCAGGCAGCGTTTAGGTTGGTCCGGGAACAGGAAATGGCCTCGTTTCAAGGGAGAGTCGAGGCACAGCAGCTGCAGGCCTTGCGGACCAGGGTCCTGATGGCATCCGTCGGTGAAGGCGAAGACAGTCGAGTCCCCGTAGACGGAATGCCATTTGGCGTAGTGCGCCATCGCCCCCGCAAACTTTGTTCCTTCGACTGTCAGTGAGTCCGCTGCGGCTGTTGAGGCGTGGAGAGCGACTGGAGTTATTTAGAAAAATATCAGCATCTATAATCTCATGATCTGCAGAGTTCTGTGAATGTTGCATGGAAGGAAGTGCGTACCAGTAGCCAAGATAAATGCAGTGATCTTCATCGTGTATGTTACGTGATTTTGGGTATTTTGATCGTGAGTAAGGTACCTTAGGTAGTCGGTCGAGTACTAGAACCGGAAACAGAGCATGGTTTGTGCCCGCTGCGGGTATATACTCTTCGACATCAGCAACCGAACCTCGCTAGGAGATTACGAGATTACACAACTTGCGTTAGGCAGAGTGATTGCAATTGAGGCATTCCCTCTCAGAGAAAAATTGGGGTTTGTTGGTATGGGTCTGGGCATTTGCTCCTTCGGGGTAAATACGATTTTGCCTGTCTGCCTCGCCAATTTTGACTTTAGCGATATTCTCCAACAACCTAGCAATACTGAAGGACGGTGTCCTAATATGACCATAGCGAGAACCGTGTCTCTTTGGCTTGGCCATGCTGGGGTCGTCTTGCGCCTGTCCAAGGCAGGTACGAGGCATGGGAGGCGCCTACCAAAACGTACCTCACTCCTGTCCTGTTGGCCGAAAATTTAAACCGCTAGGATTTCCTACCTTGACAATTGTGACCGGCCGTCCTCGCGCCGATCCCTTTGCAAATCGTTCCGCGACACTGGATACGGAGCGGCAGTCACCAAGAGTGCAACGCCGATGATGCCCGCGCCAGCTGTCTACAACACATCTTTCAGAATCCCGTCCTCTCCTCAATCCGTACACCACAGCAAAATCCCCCCGAGACCGTCGCTGAGGCTCTAACCTCCTTACTCTCCTCCTTACTCTCCGCCAGAGCTCCCAATCAGCCCCGATTGATGCGGCATGAATGGTTACGGCAGCAACCGCTTTCGCAACGATCTTCGTCGACGATAAGCCGGCCCGGGCATGGCCCAAAGCCGTCACTTCTCGGCCGCTGCGCCACGACGGCAACCCATGCTAAGCCCAAGCGAGAAACTCGCCGTCCAAGCAATCAGCCAATAACGGCTGCATCGAGCACGTGAGCTGCACCATGAGCCAAAGGCAGCTCCCGCGTCATTGGGATCGGGGTTTTCGTCGACATCTGCCCAACGTCGTGCCCCTTGCCGCTCGGTGCTGGCCACGTTTGGCATCATTTCTAGTGCGTCGATGTCGCCCGCGCGGCACACTGCGGGTCCGAGATGAGTGCCCAGGATTGGAGACGCACCGTTTTCCGCCTGCGCAGGCTCCCGAATACTCTCTCTACCCCCGCTGATGTCGCGAGCCTACTCAGCGGCATTCTAGGCCTCCCGTCCGATGATGTCGCCGTCTACTCTGTGGCAAAGACCTGCGATATTTGGGAGGTGCCGCCTTCCAAGGTTGCCACCCTTCAGTTCAGGACTTTACCGGCATGTCTGAAAGACAGGTTGGCAGACAATGAGTGGTTGCTGCCAACCCCACAGGATAAAGGTGATGGGACTGCCGAAGTCCTGATCCTGGATACTCACTTCGAGGGACTGACCGTCCTCTACGACCCCATTCATACCCAGCACAGCGCGGACTGCATTGCAATTTCAGGCTTGGCAAGTCATCCGTTTGGATCCTGGCAACCGCGCGGCGACGATAAGACATTCATGTGGATCAGAGATGCCATTCCAGCGTCACTGCCTGGGGTCAGGACAATGGTCTATGGATACGATTCCAAACTGCTGCACAGCAGGTCGTTTCAGTCCATCAGCGATATTGCGCGGGGCTTGGTCCTATACCTGAAGTCTTGTGGCTGGAACCTCCCGTCGTCAAAGCCTATTGTGTTCCTAGCTCACAGCCTAGGAGGACTGGTCCTGAAGGACGCCATTGTCCAGATGGCCGATCGTGATGAAAGTATCGCCGGTATACTTGACAACATTTGCGGTGCGATCATGTTTGGCGTCCCCAGTCTTGGTATGGAGCAATCACACCTAGTGGCTATGGTTGAAGGACATGCCAACGAGTTTTTGGTCCACGACCTATCGCGAGGTGGGGGAGGGAACTACGTCCGCCAGCTCCATGCAAAGTTCGACGGACTGTCGTTTTTGAGAAGGGCGCGAATTTTCTGGGCTTACGAGACAATAGAATCGCCAACTGTAGTGGTGAGTGCTTCCCGAAGGCGTTCGCAACACTGGATACTAATGTCTTGGCCACAGCAACGTCCAGATGGCTCATGGGATCGCCTCGGCCCCTGCAGAGTACTCGTCGATCCTGATTCAGCGACGTGCCACAACAATCGAAAGAACAAAGCTGCCACAATCCCAATACACAAAGACCACTCCAATATGGTCAAGTTTACTAGGGGTGACACTTGTTTCGGTATAATCGCCGTATCGATTGCCGAAATATCCTCGACTCAGCTCACCGATTCTCTGGCCTCCAAAGTTCATGGTTCCCATAGCCTGACAGAGATTGAGGAGGCCCCTCTCGCAGCAGACTCGAACACCCGGGACGATCTGCCAGAGACGTACTTATCAGAGTCGTTCACTAGTCTTGAAGACTACATGGCACTGAAAGACCTGGATGAGCTTATGTCGGCTCTAGAAGGTACGTTGATTTAAGCTGTCTACGAAGGCTCCGGCGAAAAGAAAATGCCTTCCTAAGCCATCTAGAAAGATATGTCCATTATCAAGGCATATAATCGGTCTGATGATGTTTTCCATACCATACTTCCCTCCCCCCCCATTCCTCAACACCTCTTACACCAAAATCAAGGCCACTCGCAAGGCGAACAACGCCTGAAATATATAGATTCGGTTCAAGATATTCCGCACACAAGCTGAGCACACCAGCGCACCTTTACACCGAGCAGAGAGATCTTCCCTTTACCTCAAGATTTGTTCTGTCATGGCGGCGACGCTGATACGTGACTGAATAGAACTACACAGAGAGCTTTACTCGCCAGAGCTTGATTTCCGAGTTGACAGCATTGAGGATCCTTTCCAAAACACCTTCAACTGGATTTTTGAGCTTCCATTATTCTCCGATTGGCTTCAAGAAGGATCGGGATTGTTTTACATCCACGGCAAACCGGGCTCTGGCAAATCAACACTCATGAAGCTGATTGTCCGGAGCCGGCAGACGTACGAGCTTTTGCACAATTGGAGAAGAGGCTCAATGGAGATAATTGTTGGCATTTTCTTCCACTATCGGGGCTCGGCGCTCCAAAAGTCGTTCGAAGGTGTCCTCCGCGGCCTTATTCTTCAGATCCTGGCGCCCCACCGAGACCTGCTTCGCAAACGTCAGCAAAGAACCTGGGAGGAATTTAAGTTTGCGAAAGAAAAGCTATTCAAGCTGAGGTCCAGCATTGCCAAGAACAGGGCGGCTTTAAACCAAATTTCGAAGCTGCTGGAACAGGCAAGGAAGACACCAGGGAAAACGCCTGCTGGCCAAAAGTTGCACCGTCCCGAGCTGAAATATCTTGTTTCCCGTCAGCTCAGACTCAAAACGGACTTACAGCGCGACGAAGAGAAAGTTGTTTCCACCAGACACATCCTCGCCGAGCTAGGAAGAGTATTCAGGCCACACAGAAGTGCCCCTGAAACCACCCGGAGACTCCTCAAAAACGTTATTGCAGCATATCTGTTCGACCAAAATGGGCTCATGTCCAGACTGGAAAACATTCTTCGTCAACTGCTAGACCAAAATATAGTTGACATGGACCTGGTGCTATTCATCGATGCCCTGGACGAATTCGATGGCCATCATGGCATGATCGGCCGGTTTATAGAGAGCCTACTCAAAAGCCCACCCGGATCAAAAACGCGAGTCAAGGTCTGTCTGTCAAGCCGACCCTGGGAGTCTCTAATATCTCGCTTTTCCTCCTGCCCAGGGTTTTCTCTGCAGGATCATACCAAGCACGACATCGAGTACTACGCAGTTGGGTCGATAACAAGCTCGTCACTCGCCGACCAATCCGTTTTAAGTCTTGTTCCTACCATCACTGGGCGAGCAAATGGCGTGTTTCTCTGGGTAAAACTTGCCGTTGCGGAACTGCTCGAATCTGCCGTGCTGGGCCCAGAGTCCGTACCACTGGATAGTTTAGAGAAAAGGCTCCAGGAACTCCCGGGCGACCTTTGTGAGTTCTACGAGCTCATTTTGGAAAGAATTAGCCAACGGAATCGCCGCCGTACGTTTGCGCTGCTCGAGCTCCTCGGTCGCCACAAAGGCCCCCCAGTGGAGGCATATGAGCTACAAGACGCAGTTCTGATTTCAGACAGCAAGACCTTCGATGAAGCTGTTGAGATATTGGACGCTTCCACGTCGACCGAACTTGGAGAAGAGAGATGGAAGGCTTGCGATAAAAGTGCAAGAGAGGACATTTACACCTGGGGCGGAGGGTTGGTGGAAATCAAGGTGCAGTTTGGCGTTCTGCTGCCACAACTGATGCACCAGACAGTTCTGGAGTTCATCATGGGTTTACGATTCAAGGAAATGGTCGTGGGAGAATTAGCAACTATTCTCCACGAGAATGGCCATTCATTTCACCTGAAATACCTGCTTTTCAAGCGGATTTCAGCGATACCGTACACCTTCTCTCCAAGCCAATGGCCAGTGGAAAGCTACGTAAGAGCCTCGGGAAGTGTCCCCGGTACGGTTTTGACCGGAGGGGAGCAAGGATTTGAGCTGCTCGCGTACCATGCCGAGCAAGCCGAACTCACAACAGGAAAAAGTCAGCTGGCGTTTATCTTCAGCGCACCGCATGGCAAAGCCGCCCTTTACAACGGTTATGTCATAGGCCAAACTTGGAGTCATAACTTCAACTTCGTCTCCCTAATCGCTTCATTCGGCCTTACGCTCTGCCTTCGAGATTGGGCGAGAGGGCCCGAGGGAAACATTGGGAGCCTCTGCGACCACACACCGCATTGGCCACTTCTCACCTCACTCATCTTCTCACATCCAAGCGGTGTGTTCCACGAGAGACGCATAGCCACAGCGCGTTTGCTTCTTGAGAACGGCTTTAAAATCAAGCAAGACCCACAATTTTTTCCCAAATTGCTCGGGGAAATTTGGAAGGCACCTTCCCATCAATATGAGCAGGCAAACCGATGGGTACCGAGCGTACATTTACACACCTTGGCAAAGCTGGCGCTCGAGCATGGCCAGGATCCCAACATCGGTTTGAATCTTGATAAACTCGGGATGGATGTTATGTGGTGCAAGCCTCTTCACATAGCTTCACCTCTCGTTGCTGCCGAGTTGATCCGCCACGGGGCAGACCCTCTTGCGCGGGATTCTCAAGGCCACATCCCCCTTGCCTGGGTTTTGGGGCATCCCTCTCGACAGCCGACCGACTCTCGGCTAGACTGCGCTGAGAGATACGAAATTTGCAAGATTCTTGCCCAAGCTGGAGGTGTAGACCCGCGGAGAATGCCCATCGCAGGTTCTTTTGAGCACTCTCTGCGTGAGTTTGAGGCGGAGGGGTACGACACGAGTCTTCTTCGCCAGGCAGGTCTCGTGAAAGGCTGGGAGGACGGCTTGAGACTGCTGTTGGTTGTGGCTGAAAGTAATGCGGAACCGGTGAGTGGGCAGGACACCAGTCTAGTTGGGAGGAGCGGACAGGAATCGGAAAGGAGCGTTGGAAAGCGCCGCAGGTTGGACGGGGATTGAATGGGGCACAGGGTGGGGGATTTGCTTATTTCTCACCCATGGCACCATTACCCCCATACATTTCCCACGAATACACAGTCGTACATGTCGCCCGAGTTCTAATACCCAGATATTTGCATCGCCAACCCCCAGTCACCTATACCTCTCCTTGCCTTTTAACTCGCTTCCTGAATACAAGATGGCACGGAGGTAGCGATGTCGTGAAAGTGTCCAGCACTTCATTCTCAAACCTCGTCCCATCCTCTCCCGGCGCGAAGGCAACATCAAAGTTCTGTAAGATCTTGCTGATAGAACAGCGCAGAGACATGAGAGCCAGCGGCTTTCCCGGGCACTGGTGCGCACCTATACGTTTCCAACCTCTTGTTAGTTCCTCCTGTTGACTCCGTTCACACACTGACTGGATCGATCACTCACCAATGCTAAACGGCATATACGGACCGGACCGACCCCCCTTTTCTCCCCACCGCTCCGGCACAAACTCCTTTGCCCTGTCCCCCCAGTACCGTGTATCCGTCTGGATGCCCTGAAAGCCCACGATCACGTTAACCCCGCCGGGAATTTGCACCTCGTCCACCGTGATCCCTCCGGCCGGCGTCTCCCGCGGCGCGCCCGTCAGCACTGGTGGATGCAATCGCATGGTCTCCGAAATAACATGATCAAGCAGCGCACACCCTCTCGCCCTCTCATACGTCCACTCCTCACCCACCTCCCCGTCTAACGCCGCCTGTAACCTCTTCTGTACCTCCGGCCGCTTCGCCATGTAGTACAACACCGTCGCCAGCGTCGTCGCCGTCGTCTCACTCCCCGCAACAATCACCACGCGACTATCTTCATCCAGCGCCGCCCGGCTCGGCACCCCGTCTGCGTCCTCGGGGTCTTCAAACGCCGCAATCAGCCAGGCCATCACATCCTTCGCCACCTCACCCCCCACTTTCCCCTTCCCCCTTTCACTCATCATCCTCTCCCGCTCCCTCTCCATCTTCTCACCCACCTGCCCCACGCAAAACCCAAAGAACGGCGCATACCCCGCCGTCGCGCCCGGGACTAAACTCAGCAGATTCAGCAGCCACGGCACCTGCGACATGACCCATAGCATGCGCATGTGCGAATGCAGCGCGCGGATGGCGGGGTGGCGCGTTCCCGAGGACACGCCGTTGAAGTCGCGGCCGAGGCCGACGAGGCCCATGATGTCGAAGGCGAGGAGCATGGACCATAGCGTGGTGTCGAGGGGGGTTGGGGAGGTGGTGGAGATCTGGTCGGTTAGGGTGGTGACTTTGGAGAGGATTTGGGGGAGGTATTGCTCGAGGGCTGTAAGCGGACGGATTAGCTTGGAAGAAGGGGAGGCGGTGAAGGGGAGTGGCTTTTAGGGGTGAGATGTGTCAGATAGGTAGGTACCTACCCTTGGGGGTGAATGCGCGGTCCCAGACCTTGCGGCGACGGCGGTGCAGGGCGGGGTCGCGGGTCATGTGGACGGACGACTTGGCGTCGCTGGTTGAGACCTGGTCGTACCAGGTTGACTTGGGACACTTGGAACGGGGCCCGTAGATGATTTCGACTGCGGATTGGCGTTTGATGGAGAGTTCTCGGGGTCCTCCCCTTAGAGATTAGTAAAGGGCAAAGCCTCGGAGAGAGATGGAAGGAGAACTTGAAGAAGGAAGGGAAAAAGGAGAGAGAATCCAAGACTCACCAACTCGGACGAAATCGCCGTATTTGCGGTGCATCTCCTCAAGCTCCTTATAATACATCGTGTTCCTCCCTGCAAGCCATGCGCCGTAGAGCTTGGTCACTCTGGCCAGGGGCGGTCCGGGGAAGTGTCGGAGCGGGTGGAAGAAAGCACGGTAGAGCACGATACTTGTTGAGAGTCCGCCGAAAAAGGAAGCCAGAACGACGGTAGCACGCAAAGCTGAGGCTAGGAACGAAAGACGCGAAAAGACGGAGTACTGATATATAGAGAGCGGGGTGATGATTGCGAAAGTGGCAATCAAGAGGCGGAGATATCGTTCAACCTCGACGGTGCGGAATATGATCCAGTGCATGAGGACTCCTGCCCCAAAGGCCGCCAGCGTAGTTGCCGGCAAATCCATCTCGCTGACCTTTCTTATGAGGTCTTGATACTCCATTATGGGATGACAGACTCTTGCGTGCTGAGTAAGATATCTCTCGGGGGGTTTCCACTACAGTGAGGGAAAACAACAGAGGCAAAGCGGGGCTCAGACGTAGAATGATAGGGGGTTTGGGGACATCATATTGGAATCAACTTTTGTAAAATACCGCGGATTTCTCTACTTCTTATCCCTAGTCTCCAGTCCTCTGAAATCCGCTGCACTATCCCCTACACCATCTCCAGTGCATACCCCGCGCGTTCAGGTCTTGGCGGTTCCGCGCGGCCAATGTTGGGGGCCAGACCACTGCAGAAGCAAGCCAACATCACGCCGTGTGTGAAGCTGACTGTGAAAGCTGTCGTGCTACCCTCCAACCGTGTCTGGCTTGCTTGTCCCCCGTCCCCCCACCTCCCCGGCGGCCTCGGTGATCTACCCGGGGGCGGGTTACGGCAGGACGTGCAAGCCATTTCTGGGCTGTTCACCTTCATTGGGAATTCCGTTCCGTTCTCCCTCGCATTATCGTCGGACTGGGGGTTGTAGTGCAGCGCGTTCAGGATTTCCTGGCTCCTACTTACTAGCACATGTCTAAATCGGACCTATCAGAAAACATGTGCACCCTCTCAAGTCCGAACCTAAGTAGGTAAATGCAATGGAAACCTACAGAAGAAGGAGAGGGGAATCAGTGCCTCTAATGCGCAACAGGCACCCTGTCCAATGCTTTGGCCTTGACCTGCCACCCATCCTTCGTAGCCCCCGATCCCTTGAAATACTCAGCCGCGCCCGCGTCGCCCTTGAGTGTGAACATAACCCACTTCGCAAATGAGATAGCCCACACGCCTCCGTTGGCCTGGTTGAAGGTGCCGCCGTGGTTCAGGTTCGGAAACGTCCCCCACCACGCGGGCGTCGTCGGCGGCAGCTCAGGCCACGCGCCTTGGATCTCTGGACACATGCAGTCAGCGCAACTATTCGCAATCTTCCAGGTCATTGACACCTAGTCATAAAAAAACTCACGAGGCATCGCAATACTAGTATCCAAGCTCCCCACAAAGAATCCCACCGGAACCTTGATATCCCTTGCCCACACCGACTCCCGCGTCGCATACCCAAACGACGCCAGCGTCTTGACCCGCGGCTCGCTGCGCATCTCAATGGTCTGCAGCCCACCGCAGCTGTGCCCCGACGCGCCGAGCAGCGCCGCATCCACCGTCGCGTACTTGGTGCCGGCCTTCCCAGCCTGTTTGTGGATCCAGTCGATCGAGTCGGTGAAGTACGTGATGTTCAGGGTCGTGTCGCGCCCGTTCTTGCCGCGCCCGGGGATGTCCTTGACCCAGCCGTTGGCGATGATCATGATGCCGTGGCTGGCCGTCTGCAGGAGGAAGTCCTTGTAGGCGAGCCCGTCGCCGACGCAGTTGCCTTCGCCCCAGAGCATGACGGGGAGGGTCAGGTTGGCGGGCGGGCTGGTCGGCATGTAGATGGTGTGCAGGGGGAGGGAGGCATCTTCGAAGTAGGACTGGTGGTGCGGTGGTGTAAGTCAAGTGTAGGTTTGTTGCGTGGGGAGGGGGGAACTTGGGGGACTTGCTGCCGGGTAGCCGCCTGTACCGCTGCCGCTGCTTGGGCTTCCCTGGCGAGGTTGAAGCCCATTCGGAAGGTCAGAATGGACCGGCGTGCCGACGCAAAGGGGAAGCAGCCCGCTGGCGATGGCCGCTAAGATGGACGTGCGCACCATGGTTTTTGCCTGGTTAGTGGTTGAGAGGCACGGGAGTCCTGGCAGAGTTAGTGATTTGGTGGAGATGGCGAGGAGTTCTTTTCTCAATCGCATATCATAGTCTCCTTTGGCTGGCACCGTCAATGGGGGAAGAGAGTCGAGATATATACCTAGAGTACCCAACCGCATGGGTCCGGCAGTCAAACATGGGATGTTAATATCAGGATGGGCGGGTAAAGGCCCGCCGAATCCGATCGCTTCTGCCGCTCCAGTCAGCACCTCATCAACATAAACCCGGTAACCTGGGTGGTGGTATTCGCGCGGCTATAGGTCCGGCGGGTCTGCAAATGAAAGCTTGTTAACCCAACGTAATAATCTAAAGAGAGAGCGCCAGTTGTGTACCTCTTGCGCGAAAGAAATATGAAAAAAGGATATGGAAAATATGTGATGAGAATGATCAACAATGCAGCGCGGTTGGGATTTTCTGGCTCTCGCCTGGCCGGATCGGACCTATCAGGGGACATGTGCTGTCGAAGAGGACCCCGAGTCTCGTGAATGTAATGTTGAGAGCCTTTACGCGCCCTAGGCATCGCACCTCCTATCACCCACCACTTCAAAATACCTATCCTTAGCCCAGATTAACTACCTACCTAACCTAACCCTCCCAGTAATATAGGTAGGAGATTCATTGTGCTTTGCACAACATCCTACTTCAGCCCTGTAGACATCTCCCTTCCACCGACTTATAACCTTCACTTCACTTCCGGGCAGGTCCCATCCATTGCCCTCCCGCCCCGTCTCCCCCACGCACCGCCCTCTTAACAACAGTTTTCAAATCCCGCCACGCAAATCCCCACGTTGATTCCGAAAACCACTCATCCCTCACAACACTCACCTGCCTTTCCCATTCCCACGCTCGCCACCGCGGCGAATCCTCTCCGCCCGGATTGGATAACCCCGCCTCCATCTCATCAACACGCTCTTCGTCGAGATAAGTCCACGAGTCTCTACGGCGCAGATAGTGCCACGCTCGCCCCCTGCTGCCGCCCGAGCTAGTGTCCCATCTGGGGTCGAAGAGTGGCTTTATTTCTGCGGCGGGGTCGGGACTTCCGGAGGCCGTGCGGGGGAGCGTCTTGATGGAGATGCGGTCAAAGTGCTGGACAGTTTCGGAGAGGATGTTGTTGAGCGTGAGCAGGCGGCGGAGGACGCGTAGGCGGTTGATGATCCAGCGCTGGCGATCGGCGGGGTGCGAGGGAGCGAGGGTGAGGAGCTGGTCGGGGCGTCTTGGGCTGTTGCCTCTTGTTGTTGTGGTGGTGTTGGTGATGGTGGTGTAGTAGCGCATCTCGCGGCGGACGTGGAGGCTGAGAACGCAGAGGTTGTCAAAGGAGCAGTCGAGCAGGTGGTCCGCGAGGGTGCAGGGGCCTTCTTTGTTGGGGTTGCAGGTCGTTGGGGCGGCTTTGAGGAGGATGTCGTCGTGGCACCGCGCAGACGGCCAAATGGTCGTATTTCTGGCGTCGGTCTTGTGACGTGGCTACCACGAGAACCTGCAGGTTCGCTTCGGCCAGCCTGGCTCAGGATCGTGATCCGTGGAATCGCAGAGATGGGACGGCGAGCCAGCCAGCCAACGTTGGTGTCACGAGAAAGGAAGTGGTGACAGCTTCATTCAGGGGCCCCTGGCCCCCTGTAAGCACTATTGAATGGAAGCCTAGTGCCGCCTAGAATGGGAGTCACCACCACGGCTTCCGCCTAAACCCACATTTGTATCTATAAATGAGGGCTTTCTGGCTTCACCAGAAAGCCAGAATAATCAAGCCAATTTCAGTGCCCTGTGGTCAGTAGAGTGCAACAGTTGGGCCGAAATACTTTGCTACCATTTCTCAACAACATAGCTAGACGATGGCCATCTCTAGCAGCACAAAACCCCAAGGATATCCTCGATATTGACATTCCTGATGATATAGTTGGCAAGTTTGGCGTGGACGTTATGAGGAAGTACGTTCAGAAGCCGAAGTTACTGGAATGTATATGCTCGACAAAGACCACGCTGGTATCGCAGAGCGCGGCCCGCGAAGAGGTTGCCCGGGAAGTGGTGGAGCGTTAATCGACAAGTTTCCGAAGGCGTAGCCGCCAGGCTCGAAGATCAAGACAGCAGTGTTCGAAAAGCCGCCGTCGAGGCCTTCGGCAAGCAGCAAGCACTTTTTGACAAAACTTTACCAGTCGCAGTTCGAGTTTCTTGAGATTGCAATCGGGTCGCAGAAAACGAGGCTGCGGCATGAGATCACTGAGTAGCTGCTGCGATCGCTCGACTGCTGCCTGAGGAACAGCTCAAGTACTTCGATATGGCCATGGTACGTAGAGACGGGTTTAGTTGAAATCTACATAATATTCGCTCAGTCAACTTCATCGCTCTTCATGTGATCGGACCCATCATTACGCTGAAGTCCTGGACGAAGTGATCGAAGTTCCTCGGGCGTCATCGTGGAGCCTCGCCGGCTTCGTCTGCCACGCCGTCGACGAGTATGGTGAGACTCTGCCTAGCATTGCAAGGTTTCTCGTAACTCAGATTCTCTAGCAGACATTGGATCATCAAATCGAGGAAATGCAGAACACGGATCGAAAGCGTCTTCCATTGTCGCGGCGGAGGTAAGTGCTCCTCCCTCCCCGTCTGCCGCTGCCGCAACGGCCGCCCGACCCGGCACATATGCGAGAGTGCCCGACGATCACCAGCCACCCGCAGCATTGTAAACACCGCCTCCTACTCTGTCACTAGCACCATCTCATCCGGTTCGGCCCTTCCGTTGCCCGCTTCCAAGCACTATTACTCGACGCCCATGAGAGCCTGGATCTACCGTCGTGGTATGTTCGTAACTCCGAGATTCTTGCGCTCGTCGTACCGTGCTCGGTGAGCGGGAGGGTCGCGATTAGTGTCCGAGGCTGCTCGAGGCCGTGGCGTAGGATATCCTGGAAGATGGCGACCATGCCACGAATTGCCTGAGGCTCGAATAGGTCTGTTGCAAAGAGTACGCCGCCGCTCAGCCGTCCTACCTCCTGGAGAAAATGAAACTCTACATCGAACCTGGTCGATTCAGCTGTTAGCACAGGTTCTCCCCCTAGGTCTCCCAACTCACCACAGCAGGTCGGCACTATTCATGATATGCGGCTGGATTCTGGACTCTGAACTGGCCCTCGGATGCAGACAGACTGTCACGGCGAGGACAGCCCTCCGTCCCACGTATTAGGGATATGTCGGGCTGGATCGTCTTCAGAACCGTCGTCTTTTTCATCTCATCCGGGGACAGCTTCCGACCAAAGTTTTTCACAAGCACTTCTTCGATCTCCTCTTCTGTGGTGTTGTGCCCTCTGACAATCACGTCGCGGTGTGTCGATAGCAAGGGCACTACCCTCCCAGATGGGGCCGTCCCTTCTTGACCCTCAAGGAAGAACGAAATTCCAAAGCATGCTCCGCAGACGAATGTCGAGCAAGTGATGCTCTGTTCGCTGTTGGGGCCGAAGAAGAGCATGACATTCCTGCAGACTAAGACGACGCCGTAGCAAGCTGTTTCCGTCTGTGTGGGAGTGCATGGTCCTGGTCCAGGACAACAATTGCATAAGGCCTTGTGGCCGGTCCAGCAAGATGCTCCGTTGCCGCTGTTGCTGGTGGCGACCGTGCGACAGTTGCCAGGACAGCTGCCGTCACAGAATGGAGCTGTCCCGTCCCAATATTGGCAATCAGCGATCGTCTTTCCAGCGAAGATCCAGAGGGAAAGGAGGAATATGAATTCAGGGAACTTCATGGGGAAGTTTGAGTCTGGACTTCGTGTGTGCAATACGTAAAGGGTGGTGATAATATAAGTGGTGATAGAAGATCGGCGGCATCTGATATCAGGTGGGTAGATATCAAGCCCAGTCTTGATTTCGCTGAGGAGGGAGCCAGGCTATATACCTCTGGGCATCAACTGGAGCGCCGAGACAGAGAGCGCTCATACGGCCAAACGCAGTACAAAACCAGACCATTCCCTGCTGCGAAACGGCGGTTGCACAGGGTGTATCCGGCCGGACTCTCGGCTTCGTGCATTTTCCGCAGACTCGTCGAATCCTCTTGTCTGATAGGGCGAATAACCGAAGCAATAGGGCGAAAGTCTTAACGCCTCAAAGCGGGCACCATTAGAATTTCCCTGCGGACATGTAGATGCAGAGCTGGAATCATTAGGGGACAAAAGTGGCTGAAATATCAGACCATGTAGAGGCCCCCATGACTCATACTGAAGCCGCACAAAGCGGGCACCACTCAGATTTCCTTGCGGACATGTAGGCGCAGAGCTAGAATCATTGGGGCCGAAAGTGGCTGAAATATCAGACCATGTAGAGGGCCACATGACACGGATGGTAGGTTCTCAAGAAACAATCCCACACATCTTGTTATGGTCAAGATACTGTAGGCACAGAGCCGAGCTCTTATGCTCAAGCTTAACCACGTCGGACAGAGCGATGACGAGTATGAACAGAAAGGGTCTGGATCATTGGCTGTTTCCTTGCCAGGGGGTCTGCCTTGACGTCAGTCCCGCAACAGGCTTCTCCGAGTCATCTGAAGCCAAATTGAACCTTCTGCACGGGCCGCCAGTGGATAGATCCGCAGAGCCGCCTTAAAGGCTGGGGTAAGGTGCAAGGGTTGCAACAACCAATGTCTCCACGTGCAGATGATGCCAGGAGTTCAGGATACAGTCCTTTGGTCTGGCTAGCCTGTTTCTGCCTTTTCCCGACGAAGCGTCTTTGTGAAAATGGTTGGTCACCACCCAAGTTTTCCCGCCCTGTCGAATATTCACTGGCCGATTAACGAGAATGAGCGCTACCCGGGCGCTCGGCGTGATGAATCCTCGAGCAGATCCCTCTGATCGAGGCCGAATCCAACGAATCTAGGGCGAGCGATGGCCTCTCGCACCCGGGCCGCGGTACGAAGCGGCGCCGTGGGCAGGATGGAACGCTTGCACGAGCAATGATGCCACGACGCCGAAATTGTCTATGTTCTGAGACTGCGTTCCGGGCATACAACTGGAGATCAAAAGCAGCTTGGCAGGCTGAAGACAACATGAACCGTTACTTGGATATATGAACCGCAAGAAAGAGGAGGTAGGAAAAGCGGGGTTTCAAAAGTTGGAAAACTTTGCTCAGCGGGCTGTGACCTATCAGAGCCTTCCACAACTAAACAACCTATCGCAGTTGAGAGCTGGTCCTCCTCTCAAGCAGTGTCAAGCAGACACTCCCTAGATCTTAGCTTCCCTGCGACTAGCCGAAGGGGTCATCGGTGCTCGCAGAAGCCGTACTCGTAACCCGTTCCAATCGTTCTGCACCTTGTCTGTAAATGCAGAGCGTATTTTTATGAGCTCAAGACGGTGGTTCTCGACATCCTCGCGGGTCATTGGCAGGAAATCCCCAAAGTTTTTCCTCACTATGTCTATAACCTCTGTCGGCAGTTTGGGCGGCCAAGCTCCCCATTCTCTAAAGCCCTATCGAGACAACCTCTCCCAACACCCTGTCCGAGCAGAAGCGAGGCGACCTCCGGAGGCATGATCGATGAAGTTTTACTCGTCTCTTTGCCGCCCTTGTTACCGAGAGCCCCGGATGCACTGTCGTCTCACACTCTGCTTGCTGAGGCAGGACGTTGCCCGTGTTTACGATGCGCGTGAAGGGGTCGACGAGCCAGAGAGCAATGAGCCGTCAGTGTCCGGGCTTTGAGGGATCCTGCAGCTTTGAATCCCGAGACGCGGTGATGGGAGACGTTGGAAAATGCCAGGAGCCAACCTTGTCGCGTGATAACGCTCCCATACTTTTGCAGGCAGGGACTAGCGGTGCCTCCGAGCTTGGCCCCGTAGAGGCTCTCTATCCAGCAATAACCGTCTTGCCGAACGCTCTACTTTCTGTTTTGACCCTCACCGACCTAGGCGCGGAATTTGAGGTGGCTCTCGGTAATAGAAGGCTGTGGCCACAATGTGCTCGTTCATTTACCCCTCGGCATGCCATCCGCTGGGAGGAAACTCGGGCTTTTCGGGTGCCAACTCAATAAACGCCATCTTAAGAAGAAGCTGCAGAGCCAAGTCCTTGAACTTTCGCGAAGTTGGACGGCGGGGTCGATATCGTAGTCTACCTTGCTTCCCGCAAAGGATGGGAGCTACGTCTAAATGGCGTTGGCATTATTTCGTGGGCTCCCTATACCACCCCCTGAGATGGATCGGCGCCACGGCCAGGGGGCTCAACCACATGCTAAGGCATATGGATAATCCAACAGCCATTACATCACAAATAGCTATTCCTGTATAGAATATCGGTGACAGTGCAAAGTAACGTCAGACACCTACGTTTGGCAAGCATTAAAACTGGTGCACTTTCTAAGCTAATTTATTATGCTGGTATTTTCTAAGCCAGGAATTATGCACTGGTATTTTAAACCGGTATGTTATATACCAGTATACTCTAGGCTAGTACATCCTATACTGGTATACTTTAAGTGCCAGTATATTATGTACTATCCTACAACATATACCGGTATACACTAGGCAACATCAGTAACTGACGTTTAACCTATGGTTAAAGCAGGTACCGACTCCCACTTCCTAATTTCCCTCTTTGGCAATCCCGAGTCATAGCGCTAAATCGTAATCATTCATGCCGCGCTATCTAATTATCATCACGCTTCTGTTAAAAAAGTATTTACACTAGTCGGTTATTTGTTCGAGAAAAATGGAGAATTGGACCAAGTCGCAACGGGCTCAGAAACACTGGAAAAGGCCTACAGCAATACTTTCGGACTGCGAATATTATATACTATATTTTATCGACGTAGTAAAATCGCAGGTTTTTTGCTCTCTGTTACGACCTGCACTCGGGGCAGTATCCTGGAGGGACTGGTCGAACTAAGACAGAGCGTATGGCAGGACGCCAATGCGAAAGGGGTGATCTGAAGACTGAATGAAGAGACTAGCACTCACAGACGGGGTTCACTGTCACTGCAGGTCGCTGCACTATAAGGGACAGTCGGGGACTGATCAGTAGTGCACAAATGAACAATGAATTGCTAGCGTGAGGAACCAGAATCCTCACGCTCCATCGCGGGCACGACGATGGTATCTATACTAGCTAACCAACAGGTAACTTGTACCTCCTGCTCAACGTGCTCATCGTGCTCAAGGTCTGGCGACGTTGAGCACGTTGAGCAACTCCTGATTGGTCGTAGGGGCTTCGGGTCTTTGCACCCCTGGCCCAGTGCACGACACAGTGTGCACTGTTCTGGACGCGGGGACATCGTCGGGCCGCGCCGGCCCTAGTGACGACCAGCGGGGTCATCACACTCTGCTGTTGTTGGAGTGAAGGAAAGCACGGCTAGGTGGTGGTGCAAGGTCCCAAAACTTGGCCCTTGCAACTCCACGGCCATTTAGACCGTGGCAACTATGCCGAGGCAGCTCAGAACAGTAACCCCCTCGCTCAGTCTGGCTCAGTTTGGCTCAGGCTAAGGCAGCAACTGTTCAGTTCCAAAGAAGGAAAGAGAAATTCGTGGTGTCGATTTTAGGGTGGTGAAATTGCTGTATTTAGAAACGGGATGCTTCGAAGTAGCCTGCTAGTGCCCCTTCCGTCCTCTCATCGTAACCTGCCCGTCTATGCCTTCAATTTTTCTGCCACAGCAACGTGATAAGCTCTATACCCGTATCACCTCCTGAAAAGATTTGAGACCCAGCCCTGGCAACCCCGATGCAGATACTTTCCGATTCTTCGACCTATGCCTAGGTAGGTATGTACCTACGATGCCTCGGCATACAGACCTGATGTCAGAATCTAGCACTCATGGCCAATTGTGGTGATGGTTGTGTATTGTTGTTCTGTGGAAGAGAATCTCTGGCCTGCAGGGTCCCCTATTGCCAAGCCGGCTACATCCGCGAATGGCTCCAATTGCTTATATAAGCTGACACCTGACGCAACCACGTGAGCTCACACTCTCTCGCTCTGTCTAGGTCGTCTGTACACGGCCGTATACCCATGGGTTATTGTACAGCAGACTTCATACTTGATGTAGTGTCTTCACTGTTATCCTGCGCATCCTCGCCATCTTCCAATCACAGAAGAACATCCACCAACTCTCAGCAATCCACCACCTCAGGCGGCGACCTATGAAACAGATACCAATAATCCATCGTCCCGGCACTCCCAATCACATCGTAGAACTCCGGACCGAGCAAGTTCGCCCTAATTAATCATCTACCCATCATCACCCTCCTCCCCACCCTCCTCCTCCCCAAAATCAACCCCCTCCACCGCCCTCACCAACTACACCCACCCCGGATCCAACCAATCCCCCTCCCCGGCCAACACACTCACCAGCGCCTCCTCGTCCACATACACAAAAACCAAATACCTCCCCCCCAACAGCTTCACATTTACCCCCTCCCTCGGCCGCTTCAGATTCTCCACCTCCACCGCCGTAGTTCGCCACTCCCGAAAGCGTTTCCTAAGGTTATCCCTCGACGCACCGTCGAGCATCTTCGCGTCCGAGACGAAAGTGAAATCGCATGTGCTGATTACCTCAGGGGGGGCGTCGGCTTTGGGGTGTGTGAGCTTCTTGTTTATTGAGGATGTGATGATGCGCTGGAAGCGGGCCCAGGAGGCGTCGGATTTGTACCTAGGTTGTGCGGTAGATGAGGAAACCCCATTTGGATTCTTGGAAGTGCTGGAGGGGGGCGTGGTAGATGCGGTGGGGGGCTGGGGTGGGGGCTGTGAGGGGTGGTAGGGAGGAGGAAGGGGAGGAGGAGGAGGAGGATATGGCGCGGAATAGGAATGGGCGGAAAGGTTGGCGGCAGGAGTGGTGATGGGGTGAGAAGGAGAGTTAGTGACTGAGGAGCTGAGTCGCAGCAGCCGATGGCTGGAGGCAGCGGCGGAGGAATGTGTGCGGTGGCATCATCAATGTTGGAAAATGGCTTCAAGTTTGGTATGAACGGATAGTTGGAGGGCGGGATTGTAACAAGACCTGGCCGAGAGCGAGGATGAAGAAGGGAGATTGTCGAGCGTCTGTCGCCGTGTTTTGTTCCTGATGTGCCCCAGGCGTGGTTAGAGGTTGCCGCGTGTTTGCTAGGCAGGCCAAGCTGCAAGAACGTCAAGGATAGTGTCTTGCTAGAGAGAGACTTCAAAGCAAACATGGCATGGATGTCAAATGAATGGTGAGTTTGCTTCTATCTTGGTTAGATTTTGATACTGTGGCCTCGTGTCTTGATCTATTCCTCCGCCCTAGGTCTCGAGTACGAGCAGACTCATACGGTATTTAGATAAAAGAAAAAACCCAAGTCTAGCTTGTCACATGAGGAAAGATGATGTAGACGTCGGCGGAGCGGAGTACCACTCAACTCAACGAAAACTCAAAGACGGCGGAGATATCCATCACCACCTAAGTAACTTTGCAATGGTCTAATTAGTCCTTTGTTGCGCCATGGTTGTTACAGTACCTAACGAATGCCACGTACAAGTTAAGCTACTTCTGTACCATATCTCTGTCTCGTTTCAGGGGTTTCCGATGTATTAACACAATTGCTTACATGTCGCCTCCGTCAGCGGCAACCGTAGCCGGATGAACCATGGACCCGCAACACCGATGGATTGTGCCGCCGCTCGGCCCCCATCCAACGTGGGTTGGAGCGGGCCGCCTCTGTAAGATCTGAGTTACAACGCTGCGCTACTAAATTCCTGCAGACCCCGCTCCTGCAAACGCGGACCCGAGACCACCTCACGCCGTCCAAGAGCTAGCTGATGGAAACCGAAGCCCCCGAGCCGGTCGCTAACGACGCGCCCGACACCGCCGGCGCAAAGCCGGAGTGTCTGGCATGCTTGAACCTCGCCTACAGCAAATACACCAGCTTCGCGCCGCATCTGTACTCCATCAAAAGCGGGGATTTTTCGCCGTCGCCACGCGCGCGATTCAGACTTGCTGCCTTTGACGACGTCGAAGGGGCGGCTGTCGGGGGGTGTTCAACATGTCGGATACTGCAGAGTGCAATTCGCTTTTTCTGGAACAGCAACGGGCTGGAAATGCACCGTCGCAAGACTTGGGGCGTGGTCAAGAGGCGGTTTGAACGCGCGCTGTGCCTTGTGGTGCAGCCAGGACGAAGTCTACTCCTTTTCCGAGTCCTCTTCTATGAAGATATCTTAGACCGCTCGTTTATCCACGCTGTGACGATGCGCGATGTGGCGTCCCGGATCGAGTTTTATCGAGACACCAGGTACCTCCCTATGGCCCACTCTCCTGGTTGCCGACGACGGGAGTCACGCTGATATTAGTCTAGGACTGCGGATGTGGGCCGCTACGATGAGTTGTCCCCACCAATCGGCTGGGCAGCACACGTTCCCGCCGTTATTACGCTTGACAAAGTGGCTAAACTAGCCATGAAATGGATGAATGACTGCGATGCGTCCCATCCAAAGTGCGCGGCGGGTCCTCCCAAACTTCCCAAGAGACTTGTCGACGTTCGCGATGGTGCCAGGGTTGTTGACACCCTTGTCGACGCTGGTGTTTTCCCAGACGAGCCCTACATGACCCTCAGCCATTGCTGGGGCAGAGAAAGCGCCGCCATGTATCTTCTCAAGACGACGCAAGACACGCTGTACAGCAACCGGCAAGGAATCCCATGGGAAGCGTTCCCACCACTCTTTCAAGACGTGATCAAGCTCGTAAGAGCCTTGGGCTGCCGCTACGTATGGATCGACTCGCTTTGTATCATCCAAGACGACCAGGAAGACTGGATGGCCGAGTCTGTCAAGATGTCCGAGGTATACAACAATGCCGTGCTGAACATCGCCGCGACTGGAATGCGAAACAGCTCTGTTGGGCTCTTTCGACGCCGAATACACGGTCAGGGGTTCCGTGACCTCATGTCTTCTGGGGCCGGCGCAGTTGACCACTCACTCGAGACGATTGAGATCCACGAAGCCGGAGAAGAATCGCCGATCTTTTCACGTGTGTCACACGACCGCAGCCATGAGGTCCTGTATGGCGACATGGAGTATTTCCGAACACCCATGGAGCCGCTGCTGAGTAGGGCATGGGTATTTCAAGAAAGGCTGCTCTCCCGCCGAACTCTGCATTTCGGCGCTTCTGAGATCCTGTGGGAGTGTAGGACGGATTGCTTTTGCGAATGCACTCGCATCGGTGACGCACATGCCCTCAGTGCTCGGAACCTCAACTCGGAAGGCCTAAACCAAAACGTAGAAGCCCCAGGTCCAGAGTCAGGGCTTTTGGAAGAAAACCCGAAGGCCTCGGATGAGTTTCACCGAGACAACCTCAAAACGGTGACGAGATTTATCCGTCCCAAGAAGGTGCTCTTCTTCGACGTATGCTCGGGCCGCAGTAGCGCTCTCGACTTCTGGCTACGCGCTGTGGAGGAGTACTCGTTTCTGTATTTGAGCCATGAGCGGGACCGACCCTTTGCGCTTGCTGGAATCGCTGAGCGGATTCAACGACTGACGGGCCATGTCTATCTGGCGGGGCTCTGGTTGCCTGATCTGCCGCGGGCGCTGCTCTGGTCGCCGTGTCGCAGTAAGAAAGTGTTTCGTGCTGCCAATCGGGGGATACCCTCGTGGTCGTGGATGGCTCGCAACTGCTTCCCACACGTGCAGTCCTCGATGTGCGCCGCGCGGTACAAGCACGTCACACAATATGGGTTTGTGCCTGACCTTCGGTTGGAAGTGCATGCGGAGGGGACTTTTTGCAGGTATGAACACGATAACTCGTTCGGGTTGCCTGTGGCTGGCCAGATTCACATCTCGGCGGCATCGTGTTGGGGGACGGTGGAGATGGTGACTGACAATAAGCCCGGTGTACGATGGAATGGCCGCAAAGACCTGTGCATCATGTTGGAGGCAGGGGATGATGAGTCACCGATTCCCATCCCATTTCTTGCCGACTGTCAGGGCGAAGATCCAAGCACTGTCCGGCTCTCGGAGCGGGTGCTGTGTGTCTTGATCGGAAGTAGAGAGGCCAAGGAAGGCGCAAGCACACCTCAGTATTTGTTGGTGCTGTTCCCAGTGGCCGGTCATGATGGTCTGTGGGAGAGGATCGGATTCTCCGAAACGCAGGACATGGTCACGTTGATGGACGACGCACAGGTGAGGGAGGTGAAAGTTGTGTGAGTTGCCACGTCTTTGTGCTGCACAGGGCATGGCGATAGGCCGCATCGGCTCCAGGAATGTCGAAAACTTGGGGTTCTCAAGCTGTGACCTGAAGGCCACAAGGAAGGCGCATTGAGGCAGGCACTCACCACCGCTGGGACAACCGCAGAACTCCACTGTCACGACCCGGCTTGGAAGGAACAAAGCGACTTTGGATATCAGCAAAAGCTGGCTGCAGCAAACTTTGCGCGCACATCCAGCTAGCTCCTGGTCGCCGGCCGGGGCGTCGACGATGTACATATACTGATTCCGCTCAGGAAGGAAGAACTATGCATTGGCGTTGATGATGGTTGCATCTCGGGCCAACAACATTGCAGGGCTTCGGAAGATCGCAGTCCGGGGTAGAGTTGACAAAGAATGCAACACCACATTTCGATGTCGCGATCAAGCTTTGGTTGCTGTGCAGTTGGCGGCTGCATTTGAAGATCTGATCGAGCAGGCGGCTTTGATTGGCTGGCAGGGACCCTGGACCCTGGGTCTCCACGTGAGCGGGTCTGTCTTTGCCGCCGCCGCACACCCGCGCTTCAGGAGCCGACGGCCAACCATTTCAACCCCGCATCCGAATCTCGAAACATGCCAGCGAGAGGACTCAGCATGCGACAGCGCGAATTAAGATTTGAGATCCCGTGGCCTGGATCCAGGTGGCCTTCTGTTTCTGTTTTTACCTCAACCTGAAATTTGCGACACCATGAACTGGGCGCCTGTGGTTTCGGGCCTTGGTGCCGGTTTCGCCAAGCAGCCGAGGTATTTTTCTACGTTCTGCGTGACTCCCAGCCCGGCTGATGAGCAGCAGTGGACGGAATTGCCCAGTGAAGCCGGGCAGTGAAGCACCGGCGCCTGTGACGGTCACCTCCCCGAGCTCGTCTTGAGATGGCGACAGTGAATTTTTGAGCATGCGTTCGTCTCGCCATTAGCTATCATGTCTCACGGCGCTGCCGGCTAGGTCCAGCTGAGGCCGAACTTGTGTGGGGGTGGCGACTTGTGCGCGCACATGCTGCTTTGCGACTAGACGACGACGCGATGGCTCTTGTTCTCAGGCCGCCACGGAACCGCCCCAGCCTCATTCTCAATTGCCAAGAGCCCCGTGGTGGGATTTGGAGCCAGATGGTTGCTGGGCTGCCTCTCAGCGAGTGGAGCGGCTGGGTTTGGGGAGTCGCCCGCCGTCGGGGGAACGACTGGCTGCGAAGCGCCGACCGCATTCACAACCCGCGGCTACGGGCCCTGGGCAAAAGCGCACCAGAACAATCTCTTTGGCTTTCGCGACTTCCGTTTCCAAGCGACAAAGAATGTCCCGTTTCCATTTTGGGACGTCGTTGTTTGGCGCGTGGCCGGCTGACCTGGCCCTCATTGACTCTTATTGTGTGTTGACCCCCATCCCAAGTCACCTATTGTTCCTATTGTCCTCCCATTCATTCACCTCAACAATAGAGCGCACCCAGCAGGCTGTGCGTCATGCTGCTCTTTCACACTTTTCTTTTGTGATATCCGTTTCATTTTTTTTTTCTGCTTTTTATTGCTCGCTCTCCCTTCCCTTCGGCCGGCCTGGAATCCAAGCATTTTCCTATTCGCAACAAAATTCTCTCAATAATTTCTCGATCGACCCCCCGTTTTCCCCTTTACGGCATCAACACACCAACAAACAGACTTCCTTGGCTGGTCTAAGAAGAAGAACAATCCCCCGCCAACATGTCATATGGCGAGAAGTCCAGGGGGGTGCCTCCCGTGCCCCCAGTTCCCTCGAACCTCAACCCCACGTCCTGGGAGATGGTCGACTTACACGACGAGCCCCACAAGTTCGCGTCAAGGCTCCCGCGATTCCACGACACCGACCCCAGCATCACTCCCTACCTTGGCCTCCGAGCAAGACTGTCACAATTATGGTTCAACCGATGGACCGTCCTGCTGCTTTTGGTCTTGGTCAGGGTCCTCCTCCTCACAGGCAGCCTCAACGAGAACATCGGAGACGCCAAGGTCAAGGCACTTTCAGCGTGCTCGAAGGTTGAAGACGTCGGCAGCGCCATGGCGTCCATGCCGCACTATCTATCTGTCGGCGTCAACGCAGTCGCGGCCGAGAGTATCAGCAAGACGGTTAGGGGCATGGTTCAGATCCTGAAGATGATCCTGACAGGCGTTGAGGCGCTCATCATGTTTGTCATCAACTTTTACATCGGCACCATCGTCTGCATGATCAGCGCCCTCATTCACGGCACGCTGGACGTTGCTATTGGCGCAGTTGAGGGGGCGACTGAACTCATCAACAAGGGCATCTCTTCCGTAGCTGATGGCCTTACTGGGGACCTGAAAGGCGTTCAGGACGTTATTAATGCTGCGTTCAAAGGTGCTATCGGGTTCACTGGTGTTGACCCCCCAAAGATCGACGTTTCTTCCCGCATCAACGACTTGAAGAACGTCAAGGTCGACAGTGGCAGCTTCGTGAAGGGTTTGGACTCGCTGAACAAAACGATCCCGAATTTCGACCAAGTCGAGAAGCTCGGCAAGGACGCCCTCTCCATTCCCTTCAAGCTTATCACCGACCAACTCGACAGCAAGTTCGCCAACTACTCATTCGACCGATCCGTTTTCCCCCTCGCCGAGAAGCAGACCCTTCAATTTTGCTCGGGGAATTCGATCCTCAACGATTTCTTCAACACCCTCTTCGAAACTGTCAGGAATGGTAAGATCGCATTCGCCGTCGCCATCCCCATATTGGCCGTGCTGGCCATGGTCGTGATGGGCTACTTCGAGATCAGGCGGTGGCGTAAGGAGAAGACACGGGCCAAAGTCTTTACCGAGAACGGGTTCGACCCGATGGACGTCGTGTATATGGCTTCGAGGCCCATGACCGCAGGCGCTGGCATGAAACTCGCCAGCCGCTTCAGCGGGAAGAAGAACCTCCTCGCACGGTGGACTGTTGCTTACGCCACGTCCCTCCCCGCGCTCTTTGTCCTGTCACTTGCCATCGCTGGGTTTTTCTCCTGCTTCTGCCAATGGATCCTGCTACGCGCCATCCAGAATAAGGCTCCGGAGCTGGTCGCAACGGTGGGTGATTTCACTGGCGAAGTCGTGGGGACCCTTGAAGCAATCTCAACCGGTTGGGCTACCGACGCGAACAAAGGCATCCTCGACATCCAGAGCGATATCAACGACGACGTCCTCGGCTGGGTCCGGAACGCCACCTCGGCTGTCAACAACACGCTCAACACGATCGACACGGAGCTCAACGATGCCATCAAGACAGTATTCAAGGACACGGTCCTGCTCAACACAGCGCAACAGATCGCCAACTGCCTCATTGGCAGGAAGATCGATGCCGTGCAGAGCGGCCTCACCTGGGTACGCGATCACGCAAAGGTGGAACTCCCGCTCTTCCCCGACGACACCTTCTCGAAGGGCGCCAACGACAGCGTCCAGAGCGACAGTAAGCTGACCAGCTTCCTCGCCACCCCATCGGCCGTCACTACTGATGAGGTCTCGGGAGCCGTGGAGTCAGTCATCAAGGTCCTTCACGACGGCATCGTACAGGAAGCCCTCATCTCCACGGCGCTCCTTCTCGTCTACGTCATCATCATCCTCATCGGCGTCGTCCGCTCCCTCGCCGCCATGGCGGGCCAGGACAAGACTCGAGCCGAGGGCGGACAGCAATACAATGATGACGTCTACCACCGGAAGCAACAACCGTCGCCGATGAACGACAACCCCTTTGACGACCGCTCTGCCGTCCCGGCGCCAGACTATGACGAAGTCGTGTACGCCGGGAACGTCAGCCGCGGAAAGACAGGGCTCGCGCGATACCCAAGCCACGCGCGCAAGAGCAGTTACCCGGAAGTGGAGGACTCGGGGAGGTAGAGCCCTCCAGTTCAATGTCCACCGCCGCTTTACTCGCCGGTCTAGGCAACGCCTTTAATATTGTAATATTTGTTGTTGTATCTTTTTCTTTTGTTTCTACACGGCCTGGCGGCGGCGGCGAGTACAATACCTGTTCTATACCTGTATAATAGCAGGTTGAACAGGGTGACATTTGCATCTTTGGAACGGCGTTCAGCGGGTTTGCTGCATGGCATGGCATGGCATTGCATCCTGGATGGATTCGGCGGCTGGCATAGCGAGGTACAAACTAGATAGGTTCTGTATTGCATCTACCATTGTTACCAAAATTCTCACATTGTGACAGAGTGATCATGACTGAAGGTGACGGGGTTGAGTCTATGACGTGGATGACTGTGAACTCAGGCGGGGCCATGATGATTGTTGTTGAGGATCTCGAGGCTCGACTATGTGATGGGGCGGGGAGCAAGGTAGCAGAGACATATCGCCAAATAGAATAATAATACAATCGAAGAGAAACGTTTGATCGGATCGCCCTGCTTGGCTGTCGTGGTTTTAAGGTTGCCCAGTTGTGGTGTCTGCATCCGTGCTGCGCGGATGGAATGACACCGTTCGAGGTCGCCCTGCGCTGGTGGACGCCCACTCCACTCTTCACAAAGAGCCACGTTGCAACGAAAAGTTGCGGACAAAGCCCGGATTGGAAGCGAGGTGCCCTGCACTTTTTAAGTCCTGCATACCGCGGAGTAGAGACGCCATTCGCAATCTAGAGGCCTCGGTTTCATCCGTGCCCTCGTGGTGAAGGTCTTGTCGTCGCCTTGCAGTAAGAGGTTTGTTCGATCAGTGGCGTCTATCTCCGCTGGAACGAGCTGGAAGGGGCAAGCCCGGGCGCGTTATGCAGGGGCTGACCCCTGCTAAAGGCGGAGCTTCCGGGATCGGCATGGTGGCAAGGCGGCGGGGTTGCCCGCTCCGACATTCGATTTGGCGGGGTGCAAAAATCGGTGACTCAAAACTGCCTTCCATCCCGCCTTTGAACTTCAATAAAGAGGTGCCACATCCTGACCGACCGACTTCGCCTTTCCTACACGCTGGGTACAAAACAACAATCCTAAAACCTCCAATTGAACCCAATTGACCTACAGTTCGGCACCCGCATACCATGGAGGCCCTCAAGCAGACGTTCGCGCGCTGCAAGGCCCAGGACAGGGTACGCCCCGCCATTCCCAGTCCACCACCCGCCGTTGGGCCCGGGGAGAAAAGAAACTGACATGCAACCAGGCCGCGCTCGTCACCTATGTCACCGCCGGGTTTCCCTTGCCCAAGGACACTCCCAATGTCCTGCTCGCTATGGAGCGGGGAGGGGCCGGTGAGCAGCTCTGCCTGTACTATCTTGCTGCCCAACGCTGACCGCTTCGTTGTTTCGCAGATATTATTGAGCTCGGCGTTCCTTTCACCGACCCTATTGCAGACGGACCTACTATCCAGACATCCAACACCGTCGCTCTGAAGAATGGCGTCACGATCGAGACGACCCTGCAGATGGTCCGCGAGTCCCGCTCGCGCGGTCTCAAGGCACCCATCCTGCTCATGGGATACTATAACCCGCTGCTCTCGTACGGTGAGGAGCGCCTGCTGAAGGATTGCCAGGAGGCTGGAGTTAACGGCTTCATCGTGGTCGATCTCCCCCCGGAGGAGGCCGTCTCGTTCCGCCGCCTCTGCTCCCGTGGAGGGTAAGAATGCTTGCTCCTTCGTTGGCATGGCCCAATGCTTACCGATTTTTGACAGTCTCTCATACGTGCCGCTCATTGCGCCCGCAACCTCGGACACCCGCATGCGTCTTCTGTGCCAGCTCGCCGACTCGTTCATATACGTCGTTTCCCGCCAGGGTGTGACCGGTTCCTCTGGAACCCTCAACGCCAACCTCCCTGAGTTGCTCGCCCGCGTGAAGAAGTACAGCGGCGACAAGCCGGCTGCGGTTGGGTTTGGCGTCAGCACTCGAGAGCACTTTGTGTCCCTCGCCGGCATCTGTGATGGTGTCGTCGTTGGCAGCATGATTGTTACCACCCTTCAGAAAGCTTCCAAGGGCGACGAGGCCAAGGCGGTCCAAGAGTTTTGCTCGTACCTCTGCGGCCGCACAGCAAATCTTGGTGAAGATGCTACCCGTGAAGTCGGTATCGCTGAGGCAGTTTCAGCGGCACAGGAGCCGAGTGCCACCGCATCAGTGGATGCCGTCATCACCGACAACGACACCGACGACCTCGTCAGGCAGCTCCAAGCTCTCCATGGAAAGATCCCAGAGCGCTTCGGTGAATTTGGCGGGCAGTACGTCCCTGAGTCGCTCATGGATTGCCTCTCGGAGCTGGAGGAGGGATTCAACAAGTTGAATGACGACCCTGCGTTCTGGGAAGAGTATCGCTCATACTACCCGTGGATGGGACGCCCTGGCCATCTGCATCTGGCCGAAAGGCTGACGGAACATGCTGGCGGCGCAAACATTTGGTTGAAGAGAGAAGATCTCAACCATACCGGATCACACAAGATCAACAACGCTCTGGGCCAACTTCTCCTGGCAAGGAAGCTCGGAAAGACCAAGATCATCGCCGAAACCGGTGCTGGTCAGCACGGTGTTGCGACTGCGACTGTCTGCGCCAAGTTTGGGATGGAATGTACTGTCTTTATGGGCGCAGAGGACGTTCGTCGCCAAGCTCTTAACGTGTTCCGCATGAAGCTTCTCGGCGCCAAGGTCATCGCCGTGGAGGCCGGCAGCAGAACCCTGCGTGACGCCGTGAACGAGGCTCTGCGCGCCTGGGTCGTCAACCTGGAAGATACCCATTATATTATTGGGTCGGCTATTGGCCCGCATCCCTTCCCGACGATTGTCCGGACGTTCCAGTCGGTCATCGGCAACGAGACAAAGGCTCAGATGATGGAGAAGCGCGGAAAGCTGCCCGACGCCGTCGTGGCTTGCGTTGGAGGTGGCAGCAACGCTGTCGGCATGTTCTATCCCTTCAGCAACGATCCTAGCGTCAAGCTCCTTGGTGTCGAAGCCGGCGGCGAGGGCATCGACACCCCGCGTCACAGTGCTACTCTCACTGCGGGCACCAAGGGCGTGTTGCACGGCGTGCGCACCTACATCCTGCAGAACGCGCATGGCCAGATCGACGACACGCACTCCATCTCGGCCGGCCTAGACTACCCGGGTGTCGGCCCCGAACTTTCCAACTGGAAGGACTCGGAGCGTGCCAAGTTTATCGCTGCTACCGATGCCCAAGCCTTCATTGGTTTCCGTCTCATGAGCCAGCTGGAGGGTATCATTCCCGCCCTTGAGTCCGCCCACGGCATCTACGGTGCAATCGAACTCGCCAAGACCATGAAGAAGGATGAGGATATCGTTATCTGCCTCAGTGGCCGCGGTGACAAGGACGTCCAGAGTGTTGCTGACGAGCTTCCTATCCTGGGTCCCCAGATCGGCTGGGACCTGCGGTTCTAGTGGAAGAGCGGTGTAAAGCTTGATGATGGGCAAACCTCAATGCATTTGTAACCCATGAACAGATATGCACAGTATGGACATACCCAATTTGTGAGCGGTATGGAGAGACTTCCATTCTTCTGTCGACACCTTTAGCGTCTTCTTTCAAGATTACCTCTATTTGCTGCAAGATTTGTGGCCATATATAGAGAATAGACCTTTTTCAGGCCGCCGCAGTTCCCATCCGAGTGTATTTGACGTGTTTATACAGGTATGATATGATACAACTATCGTAGACAGGGCCCTCTAAGACAGTGCATGCCATGGGCGTCCGCCATGTCTAGATTGGACACCAAGCGGCGCAATCCCTCAAGCCTTGAGGTCCTTCAGGTTCATCTTGGGCTCGTGCATGAATGTGTCCTTCTCCGGCGCCTCCTCCCCAATGGAAAACTCCTCCTCGCCCGCCAACATCTTGTCCGTCTCCTCCATCAGCTGCGCCGCTGCCTCGCCATCCATGCCCTCCATCTCCATCGTGACATCCACCGGAATCGGAGCGAGCCCAAGCTTCTCCCGCTCGACATTCATCTTCGCCCGCAGCGAAGGCGACTGCATGATCCGCCATCTCAACCGCCACCCCCACGGTCCCAACTCCCTGATCCGCGCGGGTTTGATTCCCAGCAGATAAGGGTCCAATCCACCACACTTATCAATCGTCCGCAGCACCCGAGTCGTCACGCGCGTCCGCACAAATACGTCCAGCGCCGCCGACCACAGCCGCTTGTGGTGCACGTTCGGCCGCCACTTGCGCCGCGTCTTGATCTCGTTGCGCTCAGAGACCTTGTTTCCGAAGCGGATTAGGGCAGAGCCGTAGAGCCCCGTGTTAGATTGGTGGTAGACTTGCCGCGGGCCGAAGGGGTAGGGCGGGATTTCGGGCAGGGGCGCTGTCACCGAGGGGATGGGGAGGGTGGAGTTGGGGACGGCGGATTGGCGGTAGAGATGGGGGCCGGTTGTTGAGAGGGAGCGGGCGAGGGCGAAGGGGGGGTTAACGCGGGTGATGGTGAGGGTGGTGCGCGTGAGGGCCCGGAGGCAGGTTGTTGGGAGGGCGGGTGCCATTTTCGGAGTCGAAGGGGAGGGACCGCACCGCGCCGGGAGGGTGGTGGTTTGGTTTGGATTGGCGGTTTAGTGCCGTCGTCGTCCCATTCGTTGGCGGCGGCGGGAAGCGCAATTGGGAGGGCGCGAGGGGGGGTTGTGGCCTCGTCGCCGGTGAGGATGAGGATGTCGTCGGGCGGTCGAGCTGGGACTGCGAATTGCTGGTTGTCAAGCTTCAAAATTTCGGTGTCGGGCTGGCAGGGGTCGGGGAGCTGTCTGGCAGCTGGGTGTGGTGGGTGACGGGCCGGCGATGGGGTTTGGATCACGTGGTACCGTGTGGGGTTTCGTGGGTTAGGGGATGTTGACGCGGCTTGCAGCGGCCAACATCACTTGTGCAATCAAGCGCTGCACAGGTCTGGCTCGGGTGTTTTTCTGTGTGGTCTTTGGGGTTCCTGATTCATCCGGGCTCTTCAATTTTTGCTGGGGGTTTTTCTCGTGGATATGGGCTCAACTTCTTGCCTCGCAGACGACTCGCGAATTCCAGAGCTTTGGAGCTCTGCCAACCTTGTCGATAGCGGCAAGCTGCCAGGATCAGCATGCTGCCCCCGGTTGAAGGCGCCGTGCTGCAGCACAACCCGGACTTTGCGGGCTTGTACAAGACATTGACGGGTGCATTTCTCAACCCGGATGGTTCAACAAAACACGATCCCGCAGCGAAGGAGCGCAATGCGGTGCGCGAGGTTGGCTTGGCTCTCCCCTCCGCTACGGATTATCTCATAGGCTATGAGCTAACAATACTACAGGAGCTGAAGCAACACCGCAAACAGGCGGCAAAACAGCACCTCCTTCTCCAGGCCATCTCCACGGTAAACCCCGCGCCCCAGGAAGCCAAGCCAGCACCATCTCTCAGCCGGCGGGCGAAACCACCGCCCTCCCGAAACCAAGTCGCAGAGCTATCGCCCTCCCTACTCGACCTGCTACTCCTCCTCCCGCAATTCCTAGGACACCCTCCACCACCGCTGTCCCCGGAGTCAACCGCCCTCCTGCTCACCAACCCGCCCTTCTCCGATTTCCCCTCCCTCCTCCCCCAGCTCGCAAACCTCGTCTCAGCAAACCTCCACTCCTCCGCCGTACACCTCGCCCGCATCGCCAACCCCGCAACCAACCCCTCCTTCGTGCACCGCACCATCCCCTCCCTCCCAAGCTATACCACCACCCTCACCACCTCCATCGCCTCCCGCCAAGAAGCCCTCACCCGCGCCCGCCTCGCCGCAGCAACAGCCCTCTCCACCCTACTCCACCACCACGCACACGCCCTCGCGCAGCTGTTACGCTCCCTCGAGGCAAAGCACGGTCCGATAGCGCGCTCGCTCGAGTTTCGCGCCACAGAGGTAGCGCTCACGGCACAGCGGCAGGAGGCGGAGGCGCAGACGGCGCTGTGGCTGGCGAGGAGGGATACGTACACGCCTGAGGTAAAGAAGGCGCTGGGGAATTATGCAGCGCATCTGAGAGATGCGAAGGGGAGGTTGGCGGAGGCGGTGAGGACGCTGAGGGGGGAGTTGGAGGGGTATGGTGTTGGGGAGGGAGAGGGGCGGGGGCAAGGTGGTGAGAGGGGGAGGGGGGTGAAGCCGGGGAAGGAGAAGACTATGCGGGAGATGGCGAGAGTGTATCGCGAGATGGAGAGGCAGGTGGATGATGTTAGGGTGGATTTGGAGCGGTTGGGGAGGGCGTGATGGGGCAGGGATGGTGTGTTGTGTTAGTTATGGACTGTCGGGGCTGTTGGCTGGCAGCTTGCTGGACTGAGTCACATTGAGTCTGATGGCTTGTCTGCATTTCTGTACGTGCTACCATCACGAATTATGACATTCGTGAGAGCATATGCTTCAGAGGCCTAATGGGCATGCACGTTGACGATGGCGTTTAGCATCTGAATGCGAGCAGAAGATATAGTTCTGCCACACGAAGAAGGCCCGGCTGTCGCGAAACTTTGACACATGGCCATCAGCTTTGCATCAGACTCGAGTTCTGCCCTGTGTAAGATTAGGTCTTTGTTACCAAACCGAACCTAGGGGAGTCATGTCCATCAAAATAACAGGTATCCTGTTTGCCGACAAGGTCTTCGTTGCCAGGGGGATGGCAATGTTGGGCCTGTCGAGACTCCAAGGATGAGCACGATGACCTAACAATTTCGATGGACATGCTCTCATCAAGTCTCCCGGAGCGATGGCTTTGTCCTCGGCCAAGGCACGCAAAACTCCACAACGAACTTGTCCGCAGCAGCTCACATCCCAGTCACAGTCACACAAACACCACCACCACAGCACCTTGTTGTTTTACAGCTTCTTTTATTTGTGTATCTCTACCTAGTCGACTCTGCGGTAGTATCCTATCCTATCCTGCCTTTCAACATCCAGCAACAATAACATTTTCCTTTTCGTGGTTGTGTACAAACGAGAAGCACATGGCGTACTGTGGATCTAACATCTTGCCGCGCATGATTACAGTATAGACGCAACTGGATATGGATGGAAATTGCAAGAAAGTAGATTCTCCCCAAGTTGCCCCTCTACCTCTAATAGTCTAGCCGGCGACGTTTTCTCTCTCCTCTCTCGGTTATGTCTTTTGGTTGAGTGGGGGTGGTTGGTTGGTTGAGGGTGAGAGCTTAGCCCTTGACCTTGAAGATGGACTCGGCGAGACGGCCGACGTTCTCGGAGGTGATGCCGGCGACGGAGATGCGGCCGTCCTTGGTGGCGTAAACGCTGAACTCGGATGCCAGCTGGTCCATCTGCGCGGGGGTCAGGCCGGTGTAGGCGAACATGCCGATCTGGCTGGTGATGTGGCTCCAGTCGTGCTTGGAACCGAGCTTCTCAAGGTTGTCCTTGAGGACGGCGCGCATGGTGATGATGCGGTCGGCCATGCCCTTGACCTCGGTGAGCCACTGGTCATAGAGCGCGGGGGTGTTGAGGATCTCGGCGGCGATGCGCGCGCCGTGGATCGGGGGGTTGGAGTACAGCGGGCGCACGAGGATCTTGACCTGGGAGTCGACGCGCTTGGCCTCGGCGGCGTCGGCGCAGACGATGGAGAAGGCTCCGATGCGCTCGCCGTACAGGCCCATGTTCTTGGCGAACGACTGGGCGAGGCAGATGTTGTGGCCCTGGGCGACAAAGTGGCGCACGGCGAAGGCGTCCTTGTGGATGTCGCCGCTGGCGAAGCCCTGGTACGCCATGTCGAAGAAGGAGTAGTGGCCCTTGGCCTTGACGGCCGTCTCGATCTGCTTCCACTGCTCGGGGGTCGGGTCGACGCCGGTGGGGTTGTGGGCGCAGGCGTGGAACAGGAAGATGCTGCCCTGGGGGGCCTTGTTGATGTCGGCGAGCATGCCCTCAAAGTCCAGGCCGATGGTGTCCTTGTTGTAGTAGGCGTACTTCTCGACCTGCAGGCCCGAGTCCTTGAAAATGGCGCCGTGGTTGGCCCACGACGGGTTCGGGATGTAGACGGTCTTGGCGCCGGGGAAGTGGCGGGCGAGGAAGGCGCCGCCGATGCGCAGGGCGCCCGTGCCGGAGATGGACTGGGTGATGGCCAGGCGGCCGAGGGCGTCGCTGTCCTTGCCGTAGGCGAGCACGGCCGAGGCCTTGGTGAACTCGGGCACGCCGGTGATGCCGGCGTACTCCTTGTTGAGGCGCGACGCAATCACCTTCTCCTCGGCCGTGCGCACCGAGGGGAGCACGTACGGCTTGCCCTTGTCATCGCGGTAGGCTCCGACTCCTGGTTGCGGGGACGGCGTGCGAGTCAGTCCGTGCTGCTCATCTTACTGGGAGCTGAGGGCGGGGGAGGGGTGCAGGAGAGAGTCTCGACGAACCGAGGTTGATCTTCTTGTCGAACGAGTCGGCCTTGAAGGCTTCCGTGATGCCTGCAGGGAAGAGTGGTCAGCGATTGTGTCTCGGGGAGGAGGGTGAAGCGGAGGAGGGTTAATGGCGCATACCGAGAATGGCCTGTCAAATGGCAAGAGTTGCGGTTAGCATGTCGAGCTCGCAGAGCTTCGTTACGGTTGCTGGGAACACCTACATCCTGTGAGGGTGCGTCTGTCAGTCAATTGCGCTGCGACGGGGTGTTTGGAGCACTTACGGGAGGTCCTTGCGGCACGTTGGCCCAGGTCGACGCAGCGCGCACGGCGGCGAGGTGTCGCGGGGTCGCGACCCGGCGTGAGGCAATTCTGAGCGAGGACAGCATGATGGCGGATGACGTTAAGGTCGCAACGGTGGACAACAGTTTCTGGAGAGGAAAAAGAGCTTCCTCGTGCGGTGGCGTACTTTTGACTCGAGCTCGGAGCTTGGGCGCTAGCTCTACTAAAGGCCAGATCAGAGTGGAACGGTTGAGTCAAATGTTTACTGTCTCGCCATCCGCCAAGGTTGCATCGTCCCATGGGGAAGACCCAGCGGCGCTGGCGTCACTGGCACATTGTGGGGCAGAAAAAAGTTTTCCACCCGCCGATTGGCGCGCTTGCGATTGGCGTGCCAATTGACAGGGGGGCACCTTTGTTGTACAGTCAACCCTCTCCATAAGAATATGGTTCCATTAGAATAATCGCTTTGTAAGAATAAAATCTCAGCCCCCCGTAGGAATTTGTATGGCAAATAAGAATAACCTGTTTATTAGAATTATTCTTATGGATTCGGCTTAGACATCCACTTAATTCTTCGTGTCTGTTTTTCTACGTCAATTGCATTTGTGTCCCTCTGATCGGAGGACCAGTAGTCTGGGAGTCGGCCTTCCAGGCCGACTGCAACGTTCTGTGGGTGTGGTTCTTTTTGTAGTTTCTTCCCTGTTGCGTCACCGCACCAGTTCAATGGCCAGATAGTGTCAAAAAGGAGGGGGTTCTGGCCAGAGGCCAGAACACCATGGAAGGTATGGCAATGGAAGCTGAGCTGACGAAGTCAGTTCAGCTGGTGTAAGTCATTATTGCCAACACCATTACCACCATTCACAACTATAATAATGGCTCTCTGGCATCGCCAGAGAACCAACAAGCAATACAATCACACTGTTGCAACTAAGAGTGCCGTGCATCCGACAACTTTTAACCCTTTAGACTTCTAGCCCAGAAATTCTAGAAATGGAATAATATTTTATGGCTGTAGGGTACACAGTTGTGGCTGCAGGGTACGCAATTATATTGCTTTAGGGTAGGTAGTATAGTTATAGCTAATTGCTTATTAATGCTTTATAGTCTGTAGCTCAGTTTTTTATATATTGACTGCTATAGAATACCATTAGTTTATAGGCTTATTCAGCCTTGTTTATAATTATAACTTATAGTCCTTAATCTTGTGACGACTTTGCAGGCCGCTAGTTGAGCCGGTACGGCCCGAGGAATCCCCCGAGCAGGAATTACAGTGGTTGTTAACAGTGCCGCACTGTAGAGGCGCACTGTATGCTCTGCCGCTCCTAGTTTTCATGCCGGCGCTCTCTTGACAAACCGTTGCGGGGTTGTCGACTCGTAACGGCAGCGGCTGATCAGCTTTACGAATACCCAGCAATCTTAGGGACCATCTTGCGCTTGAAAAAGCGGCAACGGGAATGGAGATGGCCTCGTCTAGAAGACCACGTATGGAAGTGCTGGATGACTTTTCGTCGAGACTGAAAACCCCATGGCGTCGGGATTGACATCCAGCACCAGCAGTCCAGCAAAACCAAAACAAAATACACAAAATTGCTACTACCGTCCTGATCACTGACGCCAATCGAGGTTTGCACAACACCCTGATCAGCCTCCAATTTTCCACGCAAACCCCGACTGATCACAGACAACATTCCACAGTACATCTCACGCCCCAACCACACCGTCATCGCCGCCGCGTGGGGCCCCCACTCCTCCAGCGCCCAGAGCCTGAAGAAGCTCGCCGTCGCCTATTGCAGCCATCTCCTCCTTGTCAAGATCGACAGCGCCTCCAAACCCGACACCCTCTCAGCCATCCAGACCATCCAAGCCGCCGGCATCCACCACCTCGACATCGTCATTGCCAACGCTGGCGTCGCCTTCAACGAGCCCGTCACCACTCTCAACTTCGGCCACCTCCGCGAGCAATTCGAAGTCAACACGTTCGACCCCATCCGCCTGTTTTAGGCAGCCGCTCCTCTTAAGCTCGCAAAGGACCCCAAGTTCGTCGTCACCACGAGTATCATCGGCAGTACCACAGATTACGTTGCGCCGACGGCGTAGTTCGGCATCGGCAGCTACGGCGCAAGCAAGGCCGCGGTGAACCATCTTGTGAGGAAAGCGTACTATGAAAACGAGTGGCTGATTGCGCTGGCGTTGCATCCTGGGTGCGTTTGTTCAGGTCTGCCCTCGCGGGCGTGTTGCTGATTTTGAAACAACAGGGCTGTGGGTTGGGACATGGGAGCGGCGGCTTTTGATGCGCTTGGTCTAGGTGCCAAGCCACACGCCAGTGTTGAGGATAGCGTCAGGGGGCAGGTCAAACTGATTGATGAGGCTACGCGGGGGACTGTACATGGGAATGGCGGGTATCTTGGCTACGATGGCGGTGCTCTGCGTTACTAGTGGTGGGCTGGCGGCTGTGGCGAGTGAGGTTCAAGTTGGCAAATAGCATTCAGGTTCTCCCACATCTCGGGAGGAGGTGCAAACGGGTGCAGTGAACATCTTCGGCATTGCTCGTCGTGCTTATGCTTTGGCTGAATGAAGTACGAAGACAAAGGCTCAGCCCATAAGCGCCTCTGACACGCTGATATTCCCACTAGTGTTCAGCCTCTGAGGCCGCCTCGCCTGTCCCACCGAAACCCGCGCACGCTTCACGCTCGCCGGCGCATCATTATCTGAATCGATGCTATAGACCGACTTCGCTCCCGTCGCTGATTTAGGATCTCGCTTCGGATCAGGCGTCACAAGCTGTTGGATGTCCGGCAAACTGTCATCGTCGCTGTCTGAACCGTCTGAGCTGAGAGCGGTCGAGTCGGAGGCAGAGGCGGCCCCGGGGAATTTCCGCTTGAGGGAGGGTGCTTGTCCTCGGTTGGTATTAAGCGGCTAGGTAAGGTATGAAGGTTAGCGAGGACCCATCGCACCTCGACAGCAGCTTTTAGGGAGAAACGAAAGGACGTGGAACTCACCATGGCTGACCTCCTAGGAATCTCCCTGTGCGGAGTGGCAGGGACGCCATCGTCCCGGGGACCATTCATCTGCCTCGCCGTGCCCAAATTACGCGCCGTTCCAGCCTCAGCTGCAGTCTCGCTCCTCGCCCCTGCAGAAGAAGCCTGCCCCTCCCTCACAATATCACTAACCACCAGTATCGTCGGCGACGGCGACTGCACGTGCGCCTTAGCATCCGGCACTGCCGTAGCCGTCCTCTCGCGCTCTGCAACTTCCCCTTCCACTTCCATCGGCGCCGGCGAATACCTCGGCATTCGCGCTCTTCCCCGCATCAGCTCCGCTACTTCTTGGTCGTACTGACTCTTGATGTCGTCGAAGCACAGCTGGGCCGTGTCAACGCGATCGGAAAAGTCGGGAATCCGCTGTGCAGCCTCGGTCAATGACGGCGTCATGGGATCGCGCGGGCCAAGGGCCTGGGAAGACTTGACCAGCCAGGATTTGATTTCGCGGAGGTGGTGATGGACTTCTTTAATGTCGTCGAGCCAGACTTTTTGTTGGGTTTGGCCAGAGAGGGAGGGACGTTTGATGATGGCGGAATCGGGGATGGGAGTTCCAAAATCGGAGAGCTCTCGTAGGGTGACGTTGGCCGGCGTCGATGCCGTGCCGAGGTCGGGGCTTCTGCGAGAGACAGGCTGGTGGTCGAGTGGTGGCTCGGAGGAACCTTGTCCGCTGAGGCCCAGGGCAGCGAGGGTCTGGTACTCTTTGAAGGTGTTGTATTTGGAGTTGGGCTGCAGGTCGGCGAAGAATCCCGGGCGGACTTTCAGAATATCGGGAAGCCACTCGAGGACGGTCTTATGATTTTCTTGAATCCACTTGGTGAGGGTGGGTCGAACTTTGAACCCAGCTTCGTGGAAGTGTTTGTATACGCTGACAAAGTCGAGGAAATCGTACTTGGTAATGACACTGCCTTCTCTGAGCAGCCGCCGGAGTTTCTCCACTCTGGCGTCTTTTGCTGGGGTAAAGTGGGACATGTTAAACTTCAGGGCGCAATAGGAGAAGAAGAAAAGAAAGCAGTGAAATTGTATGTTCTACAAGGAAGGCGGAACTCTGCAACTGGATTCCATTTATCGTGGATTCTGACGGAGTTTCCGAGGCCTCCGCAGAAACTAGGTTGCATAGTAGGCCGCTTCAGTCTTGTTCAAGGCGCATAGTTGGAGCGCAAATAATTCGACCATCGCGGCAGGGGTGCGTTTCAACTCCCCCAGCTTAGAAAGTTCCGTGCTTTTCGTACAGTGTTCAGGACAGTATACGGCATAGAACTACTGTATTCAGCCTATTCTGGGTAAACTATTCATGCGAAAGGATGGCGGAGTAAAGCGTCTGGTATCGCATTTCCTTCTCATACGAATTCCGCATCCGAAGGAACTCGAGAAGAAATGACCGCTTTTGAACCGAACCTCTACTCTAGGGCGTATCCGCAGCTAAGCCACCAGGTAAAAACAGCCCATCAAGAAGCGCCTGATCGAACAGAAGAAGGATAAAAATGACAGGGGCCAAAAAACATTTTCCATCAGGGGTAGACAGAACCTCCCCGTCAAGGCACAGAAGAGAACGTCATCAGCCACAATCCAACATCGTCACCGCCACCCTTCCCCCTTTCGTCCTCGCCCATTACTCCTTATTCTCATTCCTCATCACCCTTCCACAACCACCCCCTCCAACTCACATCACCCACCTCAATCCCATCAAACCATCCACATCCACTTACACCACCCACCTTACCCTCCTAAACCCACTTCCAATCGCTCACCCTCCCACTCCCACCACAAATCTCCCCCGCATCCCCCGAGCACGCCATCCCACACTCAGTCGCCACGCTCGCCACTGTCGCATTTGGATTCACCCCCGTTCCACACCAGCACTCCCGCTTATACTCCAGCCCAAACCACTTGTACCCGCCATTCAGACACCAATTCGCACACGCCTCCACCGTCATCGCATCCGACCCCGTCATCGCAGAATCAAGCGCCCTCCCCACGGGAGGTTCGACGTAGCACTCTACCGGTTCGTAGGTGGTGGAGTTGGACAGGAGGGCGCGGATGTTGTTGGAGCCTTCGGTGTAGCAGCCGTATTGATAGGGGGATTGGGCGAGGGTGAGCGCCGAGAGGGCGGCGAAGAGGGCGAGGAGAAGCATGGTTGTGGTGGGTTCCCGAAAGCGAGTGACTGGGGATGAGAAAGAATTGGTTGAGCGAAAGGAGTGTTGGGAGGGATTGAGGAAGAACCTTTAAAGAGTGTGAAGATTGATGAGCTGATGGCGAGTTGGAGAGAGGGAATGGCAACATCGACAGAGGGTGAGGGGGTATTTATGTCTTCTGCGACTTGTCAAAGACATTCTCAACCGTAGAAGAGACTGGGGATCTGCGGCTCGGGTCTGTGATGCCACCGTGACGCGGACTTAGCTGTATTGCTTCCCGGTTGATTTGCAATGTGGCGACCATACCGCGCGCACATCATCTGAGATCCCACGCGCAGGACACGAGCTGGACACGAGTCGAGACCACCATCCTCGGCCACCATATCGAGCTCAAGGGACAGAACCCATACGGAGGGGGTAACCTCGGGGTGGATCACGCTAGAGGCGCCGCTACTCTCGTTATCTATCGTAGGTAACGAAGAGCTCGCACTATTCTTCGGCAGTGAGTCAAGCGATATCCTTCTAATACGCATGGCCCGTAGCAGTCTTCCGGGCTTCCTCCCACTCTTCGACCTTATCGGGTTCGAGAAAGCCTCAGCAGCCCTTATCGGTGCCCTTTAAGTTTTCACCTTAGTTCTTACTTTTAAATAAAGACGAGGCCTACCTAGTCTTATTAGGTACATTTTTTCCAGCCATGTTTAGATTAAGTCAAAGGGGGGGGGGGGGGGTTCCGGAACAACCCCCTGGAATTCGGTCTGTGTAGGTAGATAAGCCAACTGTGTAGGCAGTGTTTTTCAGCATCAACCACTTTTGCGACCAGAAGACCAATCACTTATTCAACATTGCGGTCTTCAGTGGTCAAACCCAGAACACCAATCACATCGCTGATTCAACAGTGCAATTTTAGTGTCAATGCACAGACCTCAACCAAAGCAACAGGACGATTCAGCTCGGCTCGACATCAACCCGGCTTATTATTACCCGCCAAAATAGGCAGGTGAGACTGGACAGGACAGCTGAATGCTGAAGCTCATGTAGATCAAGGATCCGCTTTTCTTTCAGTTTAATCCATGTTGTTTTCACTTTTCATCATCACTACTTCAAGTCAACATACCAGAAATCGACATGACTTCCTCTCATTTATTCGGATTTAGTCTGGCGTTGCTCTTCTCACCACTTACCGCAGGGTGGGACTTATTTGACGAACAGTACATCCGCTTCAATGGTGGAGTGAGTGCCACGACTTCCTGGATCCCCCCGCCGGGGGCTTCAGATTTCAAAGACTGCAATGGCATCAAAACTGCCGAATACAGCGGCTCTCGGCTGATGGTGGGCATTGATCCGCCTTGGGATCCCAATCCGCTGTACTTTTACGTCCGTCACATCGCGTCCAACTGCAACGATAAACGAAAGCGCGACTCGCACTCGGCCCGACAGTTGGGGTGTCTGACGTCGGACAACGTGCGCAACTGGCACTTTAGCAGCGCTAGCTCGCTGTGCTACACTCGAGACAAAAACGAGCGGTGCGGCACGTATGAGTCGCTCAGCAACACCTACGACAGGACCTTCCAGCATATCGACCTGAAGAACAAGGCTCGCATTCAGCGCGTCGATGTCGGGTCTGCGAAGGGCTACCGCGTCGAGGGCAGCCATGAAAGCTGGATTAAAGACGACTCCCGAGTCAACTGGGTAGACGTCACTGACCACTGCCGTTGGAATGCGACCGCGCCAACGCCACCCAACACAGGCGACTTCTGGTATCGGCATAATTGGAACGGCACCGATCCAATGGAATTCTCGCTCACGTTCAGCAACAACACCGCTGAGCTGGTCGTGACGACCAACAAGACTTACAATGGCAACACGTACGCCACCATGACGCTGCGCTTCAAGGGAGAGCGCGAGGATCCCCGGCAGGACCCCCCTCCTGTAGGTGAGCAGCCCCCTGCACGGGTGCGGTACCCCATACAGCTCAACACCAACGACGCCAACCTGCCGAGATTTGAGTTTCTCAATGGCAGTTCGGTATATTTTGCGAATATCAGCGGTACTTGGGTTGCGGCTGGAGCACCGATATCGGATCCGACTACTACCACGTCGACAACCTCGTCGAAGAATGCCGCTCCGACAAGGGCGATCGGGAACCTCTTCTCAATGGATGTAATGGTTGTTGTGACGGTTGTTGTGGCGTTGATGATGAATTAGGTGAAATCAACTTGGAGGACGTATGATTTGGATTCAAGTTCATATCAGAGAAAGGCTGTCTGTCCCAAACACCCAGCGCCTCAACATTGTTCAACCACGCTTCAAGCGTAATTCACACCCACGCTTTTATTAACTGGTATTAACCCCTGGAAAGTCCTTAACCGTCATTTTCATACCTAATGCTACAAGATCTAAATACGAAGAAAACATGCCACAGGTAAATCTGCCTCTGGAGATGTCGAGAGCTTTGGCTACGGCTAAGGCTAACCTTAACGGCTCTAGCCCTTGCGAGGCAAAGTGGCAACAAAGTAATACTACAGGCGCAAGGCTTGAGGACAAGTCACAGAGGGGGGACTGGCGCTGGACGTGGCGCCTTCTAGCAAGGGGACATGAGAGTGAGGCTGTGATAAGGATTATCCCAGCTGTTAAAACATCATCCCAAGAGTTGAGCTGATCCACGTCATTTCCCGGTTTCGGCTTTTCTGAGGCTGTGTTGATCTCTACATCTTCTATTCGTGCTCTTTTGTTAGGTTCCACAGCTGTGCCTTAGGGTAGCAGCAGCTCCATCAGCACCGCATGTTCGAAGTCGATTATCATCACCCGCTCTGTCTCCAAGTCCCACAGCACGTTAGCATCCCGCGAGTCCGTGTGCACAACTCCGTGTACATGTAGTGCCCGCACCCACTGGGATATCCCCTGTTTGATCTTCGCTTCCTTCCACGGCTTCTTCTCGTCTAGGCTGGTTGGTCTACCCTATGACAGAAGCATTAGGTGGGTAAAGTGGACTTGTATTTCGTAGTAGTACGCCCGCTCTAGCTCCTAGACGATTAACGGAGCCGAGAAATACCGGCACGCGGACCCCTTGAATTGGCCGGAGGTACTCGTAGATCTTGGCCTCGTGCTCCAGCTCCCGTACGAACCTGGCAGTAGTCGCCTTACTGACGAAGGTGTAACCGTAAGCAACTAGGCTAACCTGGAACAGGGGCCCTCGTGCGCCCTGCCTTCCGAGAGGTATCATCACGTCATGTAACATCCGGCCGAGCTGTTCGCGAAGAGGGCCAAGCCAAGCTGTATGGTCGCGTTTTGCTTCTTGCTTTTTTGCTTATTTCGGGGACGAAATGAGAGTGTCAAGTGATGAAAATATGGTCCTTGTAACTTTTCAACATGAAAGTCATGCCGATGGCAACGTTGTCATTTTTAACTCTTTGTCGGGTGTGCATTCAGTCTCAATGCTCTATTTGCCCCTGTCACCCAAGCTTTGAAGCTCCACCAAGACAGCAACTGAGCATCCGATCGCAAAAACTTTGGAAGCCAACAACTACACAAAACCAGTCAAACTCCAACATCAAAACATCCAACAACAATGATATCACGCCTTTCCAAAAACAGCTAGAATCTCGCTACCACTCCACACCACGCACGAGCCGTAACGATACCCGAGCCCTCCGCTAACCGAGCAGGTCGAACCGGGTCCAAGGGAAATGCCAAGCACGCCCCGAGCCGACTTCATTGACGGAAGCTCGGATGAAGTGGAGTTCTTGTCAAACGGTTCCCAACGGCTCTGCCAAGCGAGGACCTCGTCTCGCCCCGAAAAATGTCTGGTCCGGCTAGATCAGAGTGGTCGCCAAGCCATTCTCGCTTTCATCGCCAAGAGGCTTGGGGGGACTGGCGGCGTCCAACGGAGCACTTTCCGTCCTCTGAGGTGCTCGTAATAGTGCCGTCGGAATTCACCACCACCCTACCGCCCCTGCGGCACGAAACAGGATTTTCCTTCATGACGCGGACGCACTGCGTCGTGCTGACGGCGTCGGAGCCATAGCGGCTGAGGAAGCTGGAAATTTCGGCGCCCATCTCGGTGACAGGGTCTTTGCCGTAAACGGATATGGGCGCGTCGATGGCGGTCGACTTGACGGCCACGCCAAGGTCCGCGTAGGCGTACTGACTCGCGTTAATGAAGTTGATGCCTCCCATGAGCGTCACTGCTCATCGAGACGGGCAGGCGGCCCAGTTGCCCCCCGCTGATAGGTAAGATCCGTTGGGCAGTCGCCATTCGTACACTGAGTAACGCTTGTCTGACGTGTCCCGCACCATGGCGCATCGCCATGGTAACCCGGGCGTCACGTCCAGGCCAAAGCTATTTTCCCGCGTGGCTGATGTGGGGGTGAGGCTGGCGACGATGGATGTCGTGATGAGCGCGGCGACCAGGTAAGTCATCTGAATGTCGAAGTGCCGGAAGAGATCGGTGAGGGAGCCGACAGCCAGTGCCGTGCCCCATCTACCCTGTAGACGGCGGCGGTCGGTTAACGGGACAAAGAGTCGATCGACCCTTGCAAGTCAGAGCTTGCGGAGACAAGGCACAACGAAGGCGGTGATGGCCGAGGCGACTATGGTAGAGACCGTAGCGTAGGCAGCGCGCTGAAAGCCGTCGTAGTCGCCAACATCAGTGAGGTCGAACCTCGTGAGAGCAACAATTATCGTTTCGGCTGTGACGACGAGAGCGAGAATAATCGCTGCAAAGCATAAGAACGAGTCTAAGACGCTCAGTACCATGGAAGGGAACTTTGCAAAATATATTGTATAAAGTTGTTGATAACAGAGTTAGACATCTTGTGAAAAAATTATTGTCGACAAATACAAGGAATACTCTAAGCCCTTTATGGCCGGGGATCCAATATCCAGAAACCCGGATGTAATGATGCTCAAGGGTGGTGTGACGTATAGGACGAGGAAGCTCTATCAGCTGAGAGTCAAGTGCCAAGACAAGCCACAGCTGAAAAGTAGCGCACTTTCCGCCGCTAAAAGCTCAGTCTGCTGCAGCGCAGAGCCTGATTTTCAACAATTAGGTCTAGCTTCTTGTGTTTGGCCACTCAAGATTTTCTATCATGCACCTCATGTCCAGGAGGTACAACCACGCCGTCGCTAAAACGCTCGGATAAGACCGCTAGGTGTGGCCTGTGCGCTTTGTATATACCAATGCCCAATTCTCGGCCCCCAAGTTGAGCCCCCCAAGGCCAAGAATTGGGCTCACATTTCAATAATCAATTCTTGGAATTGTGGTGTAGCAGTCCGAGCACTCTAGGTGCATGAGAAGGGAGACCCAAATATTGCAGGACAACCGATGCGGTGTTCCTGTAGTAGTGTTAAAGACCAATTTCAAGAGCATGGTGCAAGATCTGGCAAAATAAGATACGCATACCACGACGGCTTGACAATCCCCATGTTGAGCAACAAAATTGGCACGTCTGTTTAACGATGAAAGGCTTTAAATATCAATCGTCTCATATATTGGTATACTTTCCAACATGGTCTGCCGGTGCACTGGTATATCATTGTTACGACCCCACAGTCATGACGATGGGCCGCTGCGGCCCAAGGCAGCAACGCAAGGACCTACAAGGCTTCTACGTAACCAATCAGATGCGTCCCGAGGTCCTGAGCCCCCGGGACGCCGGGACCAGGACAGCGGTACCCCGAGGTTTCGGGACACCGGGACAAGCAGAGCTTTACAGCATTAACGGTTCTATATATTTGAGATGTTGGCACTATGGCAGAATGTGTGGCCTCGTAGACACAGTCCATACGCGAGCGTCATCTCTATTACCGCATGCGATGCCAATGGCACGCTCACTGCATACAGCAGCTCCATAGCTGCCAATCATCACCTTGAGCTAAACATTCAAGGTTGATTCAACATTAAATATTGGATCAAAACATTCGATAAGCCCCTTTTTCGGCACATACTCTTCATTTTCCCACTATAGTACTTACGAATCTACCATTTTGGCTACGATTGCTCGAGCCCTTTGCGCCGTGATTTGCGCCAATGCCATCACAATTGTCTATAATCTTCTACGAAGCTCTTTGCAGAACAGCCTGTAGTGGTAGTGACCTGTGTCCGGATCTTGCGCACAACCTTTGTTCTACACTGTCAATTGCAGCGAACACCTACGTGGGTACGGGTTGCAACATGGTGCCCCCCTGGGATACGATGGTAATAAATCGAGCACCATATTCTGTCGTGTTACTCGTTTCCGTGGCTAAACTTTTGCACAGCCCAAGGCCTAATGTGATCTTGCGGGAGAAGCTCACACAATTAATCGCTAATGTCGAGATCAGACATCAATATCTAGGCGGTGTGAAATGTTCGTAGTTGCGCCGACGCCTGTCACGAAATTGTCTCGCCACCATTCTGCAGACAGATAGGGGGATGGGGTTTGGGGTTGCAGATGGCTGGGCCCCCTTTAGCCACCCAATAACTCAAGCGTAGGTTCTTCTCACCAACTCCTTGATTCGGATGCACGCCATTAATTACATTGTCAGACACCCAAATGAGGGCGCCCGCCGCGAGCAGCTTCTGAACCAACCGACCACAGCAAATGGCAGGGTCCCCGGCCGGGCTAGGCAATGCGACGAGCAACCGAGTCACAGCTGAGCGACGCGCACGGGCACGCTAAGACATTTTAGGGAAGAAACCCCTCCACTGGTGAAAGGTTTGTCAAACTGGCGTGATGCAGGGCAATGACTCTGTGCCCATTTGTTTTCTTTCCCCAGCAAGCCAAGCAGATGCTGTCTCGGATCCTTCTGCGATTGCCACTTCGTTCATTCGTCTCGCGACGCTGTTGTCAGTTGCTTTTGCGAGAAACAGGAACTTGATATGTCAAGGAGATGATTCCCTCCAAAAAAAATTTTCGACCTGGCTCCTCGTACTCGGACAAATCCCCTGTCGGCCGGCTGAACCGTGATGAGAGGAATAAGGTGATAGATTCTTAGTCTTCAACCAATATGCTCCAGCGGCTGGGTGAGGACTCCTTGTCCCTACCGACCGGACTGGGCCAAGACCTGATGGCAAGGGGCTTGCCGGATGGTCCAATCCGCCCGCCGGGTTTCGATCCTCAGGTCTACGCGTCAGTGCCGCTGTTTAACAGACGAGTAGATCTCATAGCACTGCTCGTCTCCTTCTTGGTAATTGCTATTTCGGGTCTCAATCACGTTGTTTCGCCATCCATCCCCCACTGACTTGGATTGATACTCAGGTATTCTCATGGATCTGCTGTGTCTTGCGGTTTTATATCCGCCTTGTCGACCGCACGCCGAGATGGGATGACTTCTTCTTGTTACTCGCTTTGGTATGCACTTCCGCTCTAATAACTAGGAACGTAGCTGACTGGCGTCTAGATATGCACGAGCTTGGTCTCCATCTTTCTCTGTATAGGTGGGTATGCCCGCCATGCCTACTTTGCGACAGTCATCTGCCCACAGGCTAACATGCCTATCAAAGCGCCCGATTTTGGATACGGGCAGTCTATATACACATTGACTTTCCCAGAGATTCAGAAGGTCATCAAGGTACGTTTTCGTCCCACACGCTGCCTTGTCCCAGAGCAGCCCTAGACTTAGGTGCGTGCCGCCATCATACCTGGATCCAAGACTCACCTGTCTCTGAAAAGTTCTTGTACATCGCCACGGTGCCATATCCATTATCCATCACCTTCATCAAGATAGCAATCCTATTCCAGTACCTTCGCATCTTCCAAACCAGCTCAACACATAGGGTCATTTGCAAAACGTTGATCGCCATCGTCACTCTGTGGGGTTGCGTGTTCTCCGTTATGTTCTGGGTCCCTTGCATCCCTGTCGCTGCCTACTGGGATCTCTCTATCACGGATGCCAAGTGCTTCGGCTTTGGCGGTCGCCGGCTAGACGAATTCATGAACTACTTTGTCAGCCAAGCTGTCTCAAACGCTACCCTTGACTTTGTTATCTTCCTCCTTCCGATCCGCCTCTACTTCAGGCCCGGCACAAAAGGTCACATCCGCATCTCCTTGTTATGTTTTTTTGGAATGGGTCTCAGGTAAATCTACAAATCACGTCGCTGCGCCAGATCCAAGTATGCTGATCGTGGGTCCAGTGTCAATCTATGCTCCCTTTGGCGCATGGCCTTCGTCATCAAGATGTTTACGGCAGGTGAGGGGACCTTTGATCCCACTTGGTACAGTCCTACTGTGGCTGGCTTAGGTGCCATCGAATCCCAACTTGCCGCTAGCTGCGCAGCGATACCTGAATTTTGGCCAAGCCTGGAGAGGAGATGGAACAAGATATTTGTAACCCATACAGTCTCCGTCACGTCCGAGTACGGCCAGTTCCCTTCTAGGCCCAACAACAACAACAACAACAACAACATCGAGATGCAGTCCATCGCGTCTGGTAAGGATCAAGCCCTAGACCCCCCGGAGCTAGTTGAAGGGTGGGAGCCGTTTGTAGGGGATGAAACGACTGGATTAGGAATCCACGAGACGGTGATAGAGTCGATGTCCGGTGCTTCGTGGTCAAAAAACGTCAAGGGTTTTTTTCGGGTAAAGCCCACAAGTGAGCCGTAGGGAAGTTAAAATAGACTTGCATTTGTTATTCCCTTTTGTTTTCGAGACATTGCCAACTTGAGTGTAGCGGGACAGGTAGGGAGACTGGGAAAACTCAAGACTTCAGCCATTCTCATGTGCCTAATCTGCCACTTCGTTTCGAGCCGTCAAGGATGGGCATCGTGATAATTCGTCCCCTTTTTCCCGGCTGGCTTCTCAGATTAACACGTACCCACGCAGTACTCGACCCATGCCCAGTGGGTATTGCTTCTTAATATGTGTGATCAATAGTATATGGGAGCGATTTTTGGCTTGTAGCTCGTCACAGCTACTACAAACCGCATAGGGATGCACTTCCCGACTTCTAAGACACAAGCAGGCGATGTATGGCCATAAATACGGAGATATTTCTGAGCTCATTGAATGAAAGGGTAGGAGCCTGTGTGAAAAGAGAACGATTATCTAGAACCACGAGTGGAGCTAACATTATTACAGCATAATTTTTCCAAAATCTTTTGGGTCTTAGGCACGAGAATAATGCCCGGGATTGGGACAGCGGAGTGACGATTGAACCTAAGTCATAAGTTAGCAAATAACTGCGTTTGAATCCTGTTACCCTTCTTGGTTTCGTTCGTTTCCATGGACCGTAGCGATCACCGCCCTAGCTGTAGGCACTAGGGCTTGCGTAGCGCCATAGCGATAGCCTCTATGGCTGCGACGGTTTGGGCAAGCCTGTAGTGGGAGAGTGTGTGCAAATGGAACCGAGGATGTCGGCCGAAGAGTGGCCTGGACATTGGT
>Ga0247780_1000097_pt1 | contig 80809 bp, 76 predicted proteins | sample UWRJL079202R5_FD_179927 | JGI IMG/M metagenome (GOLD analysis project Ga0247780, IMG submission 179927) | Plant litter microbial communities from Arlington Agricultural Research Station in Wisconsin, United States - UWRJ-L079-202R-5 | ecosystem: Environmental > Terrestrial > Plant litter >...
ATCCTGGCTTCTCGTCCTCCACTTGCGGCCATACCCGGGGGCGAAGTTGCAAACTCCGCAGGAGAGCTTGGTTGGAACGATACAAATCTCACAAAGGCGGCGAATCCGCTGTTTGAGTGGCGCTCCAAAAAGAATGAAAGTCGGCCTTTAGCTGGTGTGAATAGCCTCAAGGAAATCTAGATATCTGTGGATGCGGGTCACTGATTGGCTGGGAATGGTCCCGCGCCGGGTGACGTGGTTGGCTGATCAGCCGGAAATCGTCCGAGCGCCGGCTTGACCTGTGACTTAGGGGTCGAGACGCGAAAAGTGGAGGCGGACCCTTCTGAATACCTTCAGTTCGCGGGTCGCTGCAACCGCCGGTGACCGTCGCAGGAGGGGTCGAAAAAAAGGACAAGCGAGGGAAAATATGGCAGATCAGCGCAGTGGACTCAATCCGCCTGACTGTGCCGCAAAAAATACAATAGTGTGAGGATGCGCGAGAGAAAGGGAAGGGTTGATTGAGATGGTTTTCGTTCTCTGCACCAGAAAGGTTGGTGATCGTTGGGGTGCGAGAAAGAGGGAGAAGGGAGGAAAATTCGGAGGTGGGAAGGGATGGAGTGTCGATGGGGATGGCTACGTTTTTTTTTTAAGGAAACTTTTATTGCTTCGCAGCTGGCGAGGGAAAACCGGGGCCCTGACCACCTTTGGACAGAGTCAAGGAGAAAATTTAATATTATGAAAGGCGAATTAAAAACACCAGGGCCAGGCAGGCTCGCCGAAGGGGAACGGGACCCAAGGGAACCAGCGAGAGCCGGAAAAGGGAACTGGGAGCTGGGAATGGGGTTGACGGGGCGTGGGGATGGAGACAGAGATGGGGAAACGGGCACGGGAGCGTGGAACGAACAGGCCAAGGGCCAGAGCGCAGGATGGACGCATGCTCGCGCAGGCGAGCATTTGGGGATGGAGATGGAGACGATCCATTGACAACCTGGCCCAGGTCAGGTATCCAGTTGGCGCGGGCTTTCCCACATGACCGGACCCAACGAACGTGAGAAAGAGGACCAGCTCGAAAAGGAAGAACGGTTGCGGAACTTACCCTGTCAGCAGCAAGACGCAACATCGAAAGCCTGTGAGCCCAGCCCAGCAGGTGCGTCCTGCAGGACGTTGCATGCCGGCCGCGGGTACGGAGTACCTCAGGCTCAGAGAGGGGCGGGGCAAAGTTGGGGCACTTGGAAGAAACGAGGCTGGACGCGGTTTCCCTTTTTCGCATTTCACCGTTCACGCGGCTGTCGGGTCTTGGCCACGCCAAAGACTGGCGTCTGTTTCTGGTGGTGTGGATTGTCTCCGGCGGCACCACGCGGGAGCCCCACTGTGACGGACCACAGTGCGTCCTCGGATGCATGGGTACTGGCTGCTGGGGGTAGCTTGTTGGAAAGAGCCGTGTGCGGAAGAGGCTTGACCTGCGGTTGCCGGCCCAGCACACCCCTGTCCAGGTACCACCAAGCAACCCCGGTCGTGAAACCAGATCTTGATTACCTAAGGCTGATACCAGCGAACTGAAGCATTACGTGCATGAGTGAAACACGAAAGCTGATTCGTTCACGGACGGGTGCTTTTCCCTCCTCGCCTTTTGGATTCAGGAGATGCGGAATTGTAAAGGTGCTGCAAGAAACCTTCCAACAGCATGACCACATGATGCCAACTACACAGAGTTAGAATTGGACTGACTCCACAAGAATACTCGTGGACAGGGGCCTCTGCGCTCACCCGCTTTGGCCCTCAAGCGGGTTTTGCACTCCAAATTCCTTCTATATTCTAGGGACATGCTCCGCGTGGTTGAGTTAGGGCTCGGAATCTTTAAGATTGTGGCATTCAGCCATCCTGCTTGTTTGGTGTAGAGCCTCAGTCGTACAATCCTGATGGGGGGTTGGCATGGAAGGAATCGCTTGAAAAGGCGTGCCCGTATCTGACAGGGGATGCCGTCCAACGGTCAGACATCGGACGGTCGTACGGAGGTGCCTTTCAAAAGTTCTGCGCAATGCCAAGCCAGCCACACCCCGTTGATTAGATATATCCCTAACTCTAACCCTAACAGTATCACTGGTTTGGAACGTGTACGAGCACGAGAGCATCACTGGAGCAATAGTTGTATACGGAAGGGTATCTAAACCTAGACTAATATAATATCAGAGCATTTATAGCATTTAATAAAGTGCAAAGGAGGGAATGAACATGATGATAGCGGAGGAGGGTTAGGGTCTTATGTAACAAACGGGGGCTATAGTCTTGGCATTGCGCAGATCTTTTGAAAGGCACCTCCGTAAATAAATAACGCAACAAAACGCTGTAGTCTTATAGCGGGGGGTGGGGGTCAGTTAACGCGATTTAGGACTAAACCTTGTCTTCGATCCGATGCCACGAGCAATGACAAACAGGCGAGCAATGTTCGAATGGGAGCAATGGATCGGCTGAAGATAATATACTGGGGAAATGTAATTTCGCGACATCCAGTAACGGGAGAGAAATTATAGATGTTTTGGGATGTCCTGTTCGTCCTGGTTTTTATGTGTTCCCGTCGCATGTGCGTGTGGTGAAGGCTGCATTAGCGCGGCGCTATCGTCGATCCACCTCTCGGGTCCACACAACGATCGGCTCTTCTTCTTCAGGTTTCTAGTTAAAATAGAGGTTGAACAGCTACCAGAAAACCGTTGAATGTCATTCTACAGCGTAGCTTCTAAGAAAAACGTACATCTTGGAACCGCTGCAATCCCCGTAAGACGGAACCGACGGGTGCGTTCACTGCAGCCTCATACGGCCCGCTAACCAAAATACCATCGTTGAGCCCCAATTATCTCCATGCGAAAGACGTTAGTTTATCCCGGCCTCAATTTGCTAGGTAAAAGCTGCTATGTGATGACCTGTTTATCGATGCGCTTGTCTCCGGAATTAAAGTTTGTGTGGTGGAATAAATAACAATAAGGCCGTTCCACATCCGAAAACGGTAGAGGTTCAGAATGCAGACCTGACATGGAACCTTCCCTAGATGAGGTGCCCCCGTTGAAATCAGCTGACATTTCTGCTGGGTCCAAGGTAGCCCCGTCAAATTTACCAGAGTTCTGCGTGAGCTTTAGCAGGGTGTGAGATATTTCAGGTATTGCCTATCTTCGCGGAGTTTCCCTTGGTAAGGAAGCTTTTGTAGCTGTGAGCTGTGTACGAAGTACTTTGTTTCAATCCATGCCAGCGCGCACAGTGTGGCCTTCAGGTGGGGCAACAGCCCCGGTATCTCCAAGCCCCTCCACGACCCCACTCGCCGCCCGCATTCCAGAAACAGCGACGAAGCTCCAGGTTTTCGCTGAAAACCATCAAGGTCACCAGCAGCAGTTCTCCCAAAAAGCACCGCTTTTACCTGTATAGTGTCGCCACGATGGAAGCCACACTTCAGATATTTGATGTCCAGGAACGGGCTACCGGCGGGGTCAAGCCACCAAGCTTCCCGATGCCGTCCTCCACAGCCAACGGCTTCCCAGCGCACAAGAAACGTGCCTCGGCCTTCAAACAGCGACGACAGGCTCAATCTGCAACCGGCGCGCCAGATACTAGCATCGAGCCAGAACAGTCTACGGTGGGCGCGTCGTCGAAACATGGCATGCGCTCACGGGAAGACCCCGTGGCGGCCGAGCGGAGGACGGTAGACGAGGAAAACCAGGCGAGGCTTGCATCGATGTCGCCCGAGGAGATTTTGGAAGCGCAAAAGGAACTTTTCAACGGTCTGGATCCAAACCTCATCCAAATGCTTCTACGACGCTCAAATCTCGATGAGCGATCAAACGAATCAGACATCTTCGATATTCCTTCAACCGATGAAAGTCCCAAGATGGAGCCGCCGCAGATCAAGGTTGAGGATTCATCAAAAGAAGAACAGAGCGACAACACACCGTTGCCGCCCGCTAGATCTCAGACCAAGAAGACCAAGAAGACAGTTACCTTCGATGAGGATGCCGCACCACCCGTTCCTCCAGCCAATCTCTTTCCCATCTCCTCGCCACCTCCCAAGACGAAATCAGCCGATCCCGACCACGCCTATGCTCACAACAGCAATGCGACACACTTCCCAACTGCGCCTTCGTTACCCGATCTCAATCCCTCCGACCCAAACTTCTTGGAAAACCTACATAAAAAGTACTTTCCATCCCTCCCAGCCGACCCCTCTAAGCTCGCATGGATGGCCCCCATCCCCACCGAGGGGTCTATCGCCGACCAAGAATCACCCTACTACCCCGGGCAGAATACTCTCCCCGTTTCGGCCCTACGATTTGATTTCCGCGGCGCTTTGCTTCCGCCCAGCACCAGCCGGAGAATACCTATGTCCAAGGGCTTACACCACCACGGCGAGGCGCCCGAGGCGGCAGGATACACCATCCCCGAACTGGCGCGCCTCGCGCGCTCGGCAGTACCAGGGCAGCGCTGTATCGCGTATCAGACTCTGGGGCGAATGCTGTATCGGCTCGGCAAGGGTGAATGGGGTACGGGCTCCGGTGGCCGCGGAGGCGACGAGGATGACCTTGCGTTTGGGTTATGGCGGTGTTTTCAGGAAGGGAAGGTCATAGAATCGTTAGCAGAGGAGGCTTCACAGGAGGAAGGCAAGGGTCATATGAGTGCTAAGGCGTTTGCGACTGAAGCGCTGTGGTTATTTGAGAAGGGGGGGTGGAAGGTCAGATGGAGGGGAATGTGAGGCCTGCTGATGTTTAGGCTGCCGGAAACATATTCAAGACCACTAGAAGAGCTTGCCTTGACCGCAAATACGGAAAGGGCGCGAAGGGATTCATGGAATTGAGCAGATATATCAAAGTGGATAGAACTTGGATGATAGAGACTTTATGGCCTTACCCGGAAGAAATGTAACGGGAACGTCTACTGGAAAAGGGGCTGTCCATCGTAATGACTGACTGCTGAGGCTCCGGCCCAGGATACCAAGCCCTTGCACTGACTTCGACATCCTTCCTTTTGGCCGGACCTTCCCCGCAGGATCAACCAAGCATATAGACTAGGAGTAATAGGCCCGAATTTCAAGGTATATTCTACCTCAGACTGGCTACCAGAGAGCCCCGTAATCATATGCAAGAAGCGGGAGCAAAACCAATGTTCATTATATCATTCATAAACCGATACGGAGACAGCCAAGTCCTGTTCCTTGCAGAGGTAAACACAAGGAGCGCGCTCATTATTGATCCAACCCAACCTGAAACATCCCACAAACCATCCATGCCATGCTATCCGTCTTGCCCACACAAGCATTCATTTCATACAACAAAAAACCGAAAACAAATCCGTTTAGCTTGTTTAGTTAAAGTCCGACCTTCACCTCATAACCATCGTCGTCGTCATCCCCATCCCTCCTTGCATCTCACGTTCCCGTTGCTGCTGCTGTTGCTGCTGTGCTTGGGTCCTGCCCTTGACATAATCCTTGTTCTCGATGGTCACGCTCTTGGTCATGTGGTTGACCTTGTATACACCGACCAGGCGCGCGGCAAGCTCGAACATGTTGTTACGAAGCGAAATAACGATGAACTGAGCGTTCTTCGTGCGCTCCTTGATGTAGTTAGCCACGATCGAAACCTGTGGCAGTCAGCATCCCTTCCTTGTACAGCCAATCGGGCAAGCAAACCTACATTTCGGAAGTCCAACGCGGCGTCAATTTCATCCATGACATACAGTGGTGTCGGCTTGTAGTGGTGCAGTGCAAACACAAGCGCCAGTGAGCTCAGCGTCTTCTCACCACCGGACAAGTTGCTGATGTTCTTCCACGACTTCTTGGGCGGCATCACACTGAACAAAATTCCTTCGCTGAAAGGGTCGAGCGAATCGACCAGCTCGAGCTCGGCATTTCCGCCCATCGTGATCATCTGGTACATCTCCTTGAGGCGCAGGGAGATAGTGCTAAAGCCCTCCATAAAGCCCTCCAGCCGTAGGCGACGCAGGTCATCACATCGTTTCTTGGCTGAGTCTCGCTGTGCCACCGCTGTAGCAAGGTCTGAAGACCGCGCAGCATGTTCCTGGACACGCCTGCGGTACTCAGATAACACACCAAGGTCGACATTAACGTTCTGTGTCTTCTCCTCAAGCGCCGCAATCTCGCCCTTGAGGGTCTCCTTGTTCATGTCTGCGAGCTCATCCTTGGTGTAGCGAGGCAACTCTAATGGTGTTGACCGGCCGGGGCCATGGATTGTCTGGTTAGCTGTTTCCTCGGCTGCTGTAGCGTCCGCTTGAAGCTGGGCATCGGCGTCCATGTCAGAATCATCGACATCCATAGCATCCTCATTAGTGCTCTTGGCCTGCGAGACATTGGGGTCCGGGTTTCCTCCGCTCTCGAGGTCTTCGACGTTCTGCAGTGACAGTTTGGAAAGCTTGTTATCCCAGTACTGTAGCCGTTTTTGGTTTTCAGCAAGAACTTTCTGGTTCTCCTCCAACTTGTTTTTCATCTCAATCTCGACGGCGCGGGTGGCGTTTAGTTCGGCTGTCTTCTCATCGAGCTCGGACTTCAATTCGGAGAGCTCCTGCTTCTTGGCAGTCAGAGCCTCCTTAGCCTCTTCCACTCGGGTCTTGAAGTCTTCGGCCTTGTCGCCCTGGTTTTGGATCTCTTCTTCGAGCTTCTCGAAGTCGCGGATGGCAGACTCTAGCTCCTTGGAGGCCTTTGCATGATCCTTTTCCAACTTGACCTTGAGCTTCTCGGCCTTTGCCTTCTTGACCTCAGCGTTCGAGACCTCCTCGTTTTGAGAGGTGATCTCCTCCTTGAGAGAATCTACTCTTGCCCTCTGGGTTCGGAGTTTCTCACCACCGACCTGCATAATCTTGTCCTGCAGAACCTTGATCTCCTCTTCGACGCTGGATGTCTCCCCATGAAGCTTCTCAACCTCCTTGTTAAGCTTGGCAACCTCCTTCTCCAAGGCGACGATACGGCTGTCGTCAGACTTTGAGGGCTGGTGCTCCTTTGCGAGCTCCTTGATTCTGCGTTGAGCGTCTGCTAGGTTCTTTGCGGCACTGTCTACCTCGAGGTTGATTTTCTGCAGCTTTGTGTCGAGCTTGGGGATTTGGTCCTTCACAAATCGAAGGCGAGTCTCGAGTTCCCGTTGGCGCTCTTGGAACTCATTGAAGTTTTGCTCCAGAGCATCCCGATCAGTCTCGAGCTTCTTGACTTGCTCTTTGCTTGTGTCGGATACCAACTTTGAAGACATCAACCCCTTCTTGACAGAATTGCCGCCACCAGACATCGTACCGGACTTGTCAATGAGCTCGCCCTTGAGGGTAACAACTCTCCATCTCTTGGCACCATACGCAATCCGATTCGCCTGTGCGAGGTCGGTCGCCACAAGCGTGTCTTGGAGGGCATGGTAGAAGGCGGGGCGGAACCGCTCTTCTTTGGCCTTCACAAGATCAAAGAGACGGGGCGCATTCTCCGGAGTGTTGATCGGAGAGAAATCACGGGCCCTGAGTTTGTCCAGGCACATGAAGTTTCCACGGCCAAGATTGGTTTTCCTCAGGTACTCGATGCACTGCTGGCCGGCTTCGACGGTATCCGTGACGAAGTTGTCAAGCTGGCCGCAGGCTGTTGAGATGGCAACATCGTATTTCTGGTCGATAGCCCCGAGGTTGCCGAGGCGGCCGTGAAATCCATCAATACGGCCTGATTCCTTCATCCGCATCAAAGCTGTGAGTACATTGCCTTGGGTCTGGGTAGCAGATAGGCTGGATCGAGCCTCGTCGGCCTTTTGTCGCGCGTTGGAGAGCTGTGACCTTATCTTGGGCTCTTCTTCTGCGAGCTTCTCAAGTTCGACCTCAAGCTTCTTCGCCTCCTTCTCGAGACTAGCCTTCTCTGCTTGACACGCCTTTGTCTCCTCAGCCTTGGCCGCTTTGCCTTCTTCAATGGTGGCAATCTTGGCCTCCAGCTCTTCGAGAGCGACAGCACCAGCGTTGGCTTTCTCCCGAAGAATAACCATCTCACTCTCCGCAACAGCAATCGCAGATTGCTTCTGGTTGATCTTCTCGTTCCACGGCTCAAGTGACTTTTGTTTTGCTGAGATCTGATCTGAGAACTGCTGCGTCTTGCCCTTCAAAGAATCTCGGATCTTAGTCAGCTCAGCCTCCTCCTTCTTGACCAGAGCCTCAAGCTCAGTGACCTCTTGACCGCGTGTCTCGATGTCCTCAGTGCACTGTTCAATCGTCTGGTCTGCCTCGGCAGCCGAATTTTCTGCGCTATCGATGGCCTTCTCGAGCTTCTTGCGTTTGTCCGTCAGAAATTTGCGCTTTTCGTCGAATTTGACACGCTCTTGATCAAACTTGGTCATCTCCTTAACTAGGCCCTGGGCCTCCTTTTCCTGGGCGTCGTATTCTTTGCTGCCTTTGGAGTAGGCCTTTTCCAGCTGTTTGATGATTTGCTCGCTGCCGTTGTGCTTTTCGAGCTCCTCATCAAGCTGTGCCTGCATTTGGCTAATGGCCTCCTCAGTGACAGCCAGATTGTCGTCGCATTCACTGATATAGAGCTGATACAAAGCAGCCTGCTTCATGGTAAGCTCATTCTCGTCCCGGATGAACGCCAGCGCTTTGTTTTTCTTGTCCTCGAGGCTGTTCTTTTCCTTCTCTACATGCTGAACGCGACCACTCTTCTCGAGACAAATCTCGTTCAAAGTCTCGACCTCAGTGGCGGACTCCTCAATTGGCGCCTTGTACTTGGATGTGCCGATGATATCCTCAAGATATTCAAGAAGACCATCCTCGTGTTCGTTGCCGGCCTTTGCTTTCATTTGCGCAATGGACTCAACCTCACCCTGTAGAATCAAGAAGCGCTTGTGGTCTAGATCTACACCCCGATCACGCAGCAGCGTGGTTACGGTCGTGAAATTGGAGTTTTTGCCATTGATGTGGTACTGGCTTGAGTTGTTCTTGAAGGCTTTCCGCGAAATGACGAGAGACGAGTCCGGAATCACTTGAGGGGCGCCGCCAGGCTGAGGAAGGTTAGCATCTGGTTTTATGGACGGAGGAGTCAACACACTCACCACATCCATAACTTCCTGGAAGTGCACAGCAACCTCGCAATATTCCAGGTCCGGATACTGTGCAGAGTTGTGGATCAATGCCGAGATCTTGCCTTGTCTCATCTTGCTGGCGCGGAAGCCAAATACGAAGAGCAACGAATCAATGACGTTTGATTTGCCAGAGCCGTTGGGACCAACTACGGACGAGAAGGAGGCGTGGAATGGGCCGACCTCCTGCCGCCCGGCGTAACTCTTGAAGTTTGTGAGAATCAAATACGTGATGACAATGCGTGCTTTCGGCCCTGTATCCTCAACCATCGGAATCGCCATTGTCCGTGACTTGAGCACGATATCCATGGGCTTCTCGAGGAGTGTGTCCATTGCCTTGATAGGCTTGGAAGCGGCCAAGATCGTCTCATCCCCAGCTCGGCGCTGCTCGTTAATAGTCGTCGCGGTGATATCGGACAGCGGCGTACCGTGGAGGTCTACTACGGACTCGGGTGACTGGGTGGGGTTTGGTGTTGGAAGGGGCGGCTGCAGCTCAGGAGTCGCAGCCTTGGCTGCGCGCGGGGCGACGCTCTTCCGCGCCCTCGAGGGCCTCTTTGCTACTTCGAGGGGCTCCTGTTCGGCAGGGCCGGCGGCAGTCTGGTCGGGGTCAAAAACCTCGCTAGGTTCGATGCTTGCAGCGGGAGCGATGCTCTTTTTGGCGCGCCCTGGGCGCCGCGGCTTTGGTGTCTCTGGGGCTTCTGGCATAGTTTTCCGACGGCCCTGTGTTGAGCGCCGCGGGGTAGCGGCCGGCGCGGGTGCAAAGTCGTCTCCGCTGTCATCTTCGACCTTTGGCTGGGATGCTTCCGCCATGTCCTCATCCGAAGACTCGACCACCGCTGTGCGCCGAGTCGCGGCGCGGCGCGAAGGTCGTGTCGACATGGTTGGATGCCTTCGCAAAAAGAACTACAAAAGTGTGAAGAATGAGAAATCCAGTCGCGCTGGGTATGATTGCAAGCTAAAGGCTAGGGAGTCAACGAAGTGGAAAATGAGATGCGGTGAGCGCTCAAAAATGTCAGGCGCGATGCGCCTGCTGCCCCGCTTGTTGACATTGACATTGTAAACAATCAGCCACAAAGCAAGCCACAACTGGTCATGCTCGGCGCCACGGTCATTGGAACGAGTTGTGGAGCAACACGCCATCCCGTGACTTCCCACCCAATACATGCAGTCCCCCCGGTACCTACATCATCAATTTCACTCCGATAAAACGATACCCGCTGCGTCAAGCCAGGGCATCCGCAGATGTTCTACAGTCAACGGCTTGATCCAGACTCAAACCACAGGAGCAAGCCGCCAAAATGCTCGACTTCACGCAGATCCAAGCTGTCTTCCCAATAGACGGCCCCAAGCCCTACGACCAAAAAGGCGTCAAGGAAATCGAGACCTTCCGCAAGTCCTTCGACGGCATCCTGTTCGTCGACCGAGTCCTGCGAGCACTGGGAATCACCGAAGGCAAGCACACAATCCACGCCGCACATAGCCAATTCCTACTGACACGGCCCAACCACAGCTAAAGCGTACCCTCCCAAGGGCGACAACGGCCTGCGAAGCCTTCATCGCCAAATCTGTGAGAGCAATGGGTCATCTCACCACAAGCTATCAGTGCTGTACTATCTCCTCCTTGACTACGATTACGTCCGCGGCGCGCGGTCGCAGCTTGCAGGTGCTCTCGCCGAGGAATCGGCTCTTCCGACCAAGTACCAGATCCTCATGAGGGGTCTGTGGCACATGGATCGTAAAGAGTTCAAAGTTCGCACCACCCAGCTGCGCTAAGATCCCCAGCTGCTTTGCTAACAGCGCCCTCAATCCAGTTTGCCCTCGAGCACCTCGCCCATCCGTCGCTTCCCTCCGAGTTTGCCGACGAGATCATCGTCGTTCTCGTCCGACAAGCATCCGCAAACGACTACAGCCTTCCACTTGCGTACTACCACACCACGCAGCCGGTGTTTAAGACGTCGGAGGCACTGGAGCTGCTTTTCGGCGCGCTGGCGCGGACGAGCGTCACCGAGGCACTGTATTTTTCCCGCGGCTACCCAGAGCACGCCCGCCAGCAGCTGTTCGAGAAGTTGGTCGCGTCAGTTCTAGACTACCCGGAGGAGGTTGGACCTCGAGGCAAGGAGTTAGCAAGCCTACCGCTCAGTGGATCGGAGGAGAAGTGGCTGCAGGAGTATCTGGTTGGAGATGGGAAGAAGTCAAAGAATGCGAGACTGGTCGCACAGATGCGGCAGATTGTCACAGGTCGAAATATCGCTCCTGTGGCGCTGAATGGGCTGGCGTATGCTGAGCCCTCTGCGAGGACCACCAGGGCTGGGCGGTGAGGTGTTTCGTAACTGTCACTAACCGTGCAACAAAACAAACCAAAAAGAAAGCGCCATGATACCCCCTCCCTCACTCGAGATGCAAAAAGATAGGCCGCCGCACGACTCAGTATTTATCTCTCCCGCCGGGAATTGAACCCGGGTCCCGAGCGAAGTCTTCTCCAAGAGAAGTTGACAAGCTCATATACTGACCACTATACTACGGAAGATTAAGAATCATGTAGATGTTTGCCATCCACTGTAGTTTGGTCGTGCCTAGTTCTCGGGAACGGGGAATCGAACCCCGGGCTGCTGAGTACTCAATATGAGAGTCAGCGATGTTAGCCACTACACCATACCCGATTGTTGGAAACTGTGTGCAGGAAGGGCTCATATGAATGCCATGCTTGCGGTGGAACGGAAGTGGGGATTGGGAGCAAGCCTTTTCCCGGCCAGAAGCGGGCTCGGTGAGGTGGATTCGATCGCATGACACACAGGTTCGGGCTTTGGGCTTGATTTTGGTTTTGCTCTACAAGAAGCCCTACAGCAAGCAGCTGCCTACATGCGGTAGATTTCCCGCATTCGCATCGGAATACATTGCATCTGGAATGGTGATTCTGCCTAGGGGATATATCACCAAAGTTGGGAACACTTTAATTCCGCATGCGAGGAAGGACGACATACTCTCCAGATGAACAGCTATCGCATGCGAACCCACCTGGAGACCATCATGTGAACCTTATAAACTCCTTGGTCCGTAGTTACACACCCACCCGGTCATTATCTCATCAGCCATTCAGTCACACAGCCCCGGCCCCAAGCATCTCCAGAGTCGATCAGCGTTGGAATAAAGCAGTACCCCTATCCCCTTCACCCCTTTTGAACCTTCCCTCTCAGCGCATCCACTTCCCTTTGAAGCGCTGTCAAGTCTGCCAAGATATCTGGAGCCGCACTACTCTCCTCAACTGGCACGGAAGTCGAGGCCGGTTCCTCAGCCAGCCTCCCCTCCAGGACCCTTACGCCATCCACGCTTCCCTTTCTTGCAGCCAGGCCAGACCCATCCACACTCCCTTTGCTGCTCCCTCGTTGTCTCGGCGGCGGTGGCGGCGGCAGTGGGCCTCCCACGCGCCTCGGAGTCACGTCCAACGACGACACGCTTGGCGGCCTCTTCGACCTTGTCGACGCGTTGCGTGCCGGGGGCGGTGGTGGTGGGAAGAGCTTAGGCTGCCCAGTAATGAGATGCAAAGGAGATGGCGTAGCGGTGGAAGCCTCTGTAGCGGACCCCGAAGCTTCGCCGTGAGGAGACGAAGTCCGGTTGCTGCTGCTGATCGCGGCAACGGCACTCGTTGGGAGCGGTGAGAATTCAACGCCTTCTGAGGGGCTACGATCACTACTTGCCGATGTTATACTCGAGAAGCTAACTGCGGATGGGGAGATGAACGAGTTTGAAGAGCGGGAGTTGTGAGTTGGTCGCCGAGGGGGGGGTGGCGCAGGAGCATGGATACTGACGCGCAGACTAGAGGAACGTGAACGAGTTGAGTCCTGCGATGACCGTCTTGCCAAAGTGTCAAGCTCATCCGGGTGTGTTATTTCGTTCAGAGCTGGGGTATTTACAACGATGGAGGCCTTGCTCTCTGATCTCCCATGATGGTGTCTCCTGGGAGGTGGTGGTGGCTTCTTGATCGGCTGTGGTGCGCTAGTCGCTGAAGTTGGTGTTGAGCTTGCTGCTTTGGGTGGTGTTGGTGGCCTTGCAATAGGTAATGGCTCTTCTACAAGGTCTCCTGCTGGCTCGGGCACTTTGCCGGCTGCTTCCCGATCGAAGATACTCTCAGCTTCCTCTTCTATCGGATGCCTGTGTGGCGCAGGAGGTAGTGGTTTATTGACCTCCAGCGGGCTAGTCGGCTCCGGTAAGACCATCGAGGGCAACGGTAATGCTGGTGATGGCCTGTCGTTCCCCTCCTGCTTATCCTTGCCTTTCAGCTCCACCTTAATCAACTTCCCATGACGTGAGCTTGGCGGTGGAGGTTTCTTTCGGAGAGTGGTTGGTGATTGGGCCTTGGGGCGTGGAGTTCCAATCAGGCCGTGACGGTCATCGTCACCTTCTGGTTCAGAGATCTCATGGGAAGTACGTGGCGTATCATGTATGGAAGGATATGTGGCATCGAATATTGATTGACGCGAGATAGATGACGTATCGGTCAAGCTCGCGCCATCGCTCGTCTGCGCGGTCGGATGAGCACCGTGTGGTGTGGGTACTGAGGCCGATGCTGGTGCTGCGATTTGTGCCGCCCCCGGTCCACCTGCTTGCCCTGTGAGCAAGAGCCGCTTGAATGCATCCACATCTAACGCGCCACGCATTCCCACCGGCGATCCGGCGCTCTGTGCCACCTCGTTTGTTCCCAACTCCAAGTCTTGCAATGTCCTCTGGAATGGGTTTGGTGGCGCGCGGTGTGGGATCGGGCTCGAGAAATCTTCCCCGCCATTTTCCCTGCTGCTCTCCCTGTCATGGTCATCGGCCGAGTTCCCCGGCAGCGTTATATTGAAGGGGTTAGATATCCCGCCTTCGTTCTCATCATCACTGCTACTACTCTCGTCGGCATTCGGGCCATACCGGGAATAGTCGTCAGGCGCGCCTGCCGATTCCGGGGAAGAGGGCGGGGGTGACTGAACTCGGACCTTCTTCACGACTTTAGGTTTCTGGAAGCTCGTGGCTGGCGGCGGGTGGATGGTCTGGGTCTGGGTCTGCAGCTGGGCGCGAAATCGATCGCTAGAGGGCAGCGAAGGGGCGACGTCGGAGGGGGAGTCCAGGGCATCCGGGAGGGGAGGGGGGGCAGCGACAGGGGTTGGGATGGAAGCGCTGGGCCCATTGCGACGGAACGGATTGTTCGAATTGAGAGAGGATGGTTGTGCCATTGTGAGGATTGGGTGAAACGGGGTAGGCGGCTGCGTTGGCAAACTAGACGCGGTGATGCTGCACAGCTGTGGTTTAGCCCATGGTCAATGGGTGCCTTTGTCCCGGCTCAGCTTCGCATTCGGCCCAACCGAGCCGCGGATGCCACGTTAGGCAGAGCTCGCTCGTCAAGCTCGGGCAGCTGGCAGTACAGCTGGAGAGGTTCGTGGCCAGCGAATCGGTGCCAGACAACCTGCGTAGATTAACGACGGCTTCTCGTTACGATGTTTTGGCTAGGGAGAGGGAGGTCGCTGTCAGAGTGTGGTCGCGCGGGTCAAATTGGATGAGGGTTGGCGTGCAGCTTAGAGCTAGGCTGACAGTCCCGAGGCTTCCAGTTCCCGCAGACGGGGTAAAAGCAGAGGCTCCGAGAGACGAGCGGTCGGGGGCACTCCGACTGGTCTTCTGAGCTGAGGCGAACAGGAACGGATGAGTCTGGTTGCGAGGGCGAAGCGGCGGGGGCCGTTGATAAGCTGGCGCTGAATCATGCGGCGTCGTCAGTTGTTCGTTGGTGCTATGGTGGGCTCCCCCCTGGTCGTCGCTGCTCCACCGATCCCTATTTGCGCACGGATCAAATGAGAGAGGCACCTGCAGGGTACTAAAAAAGGATCTCTCCTCCGTGCGAAAATTCGTGATGAATCGCACAGCTTTGTGAGAATAGTAAGGTCTGGCTTATTGTTACATTGTGTAATGTACCTTCATTATGAGAGACATGACAATAGGCCTTTTTCATAGAGGAATAGGCCTCTCGAGGCATGCGATACAGCCTACAGCATCAAAGTCCACGGCCTGTCTTGACAGTAAGACGGCACCTTCCACACTGGCTCAGGGGCCGCTTCGACTTACACGCAGCATTTGACTCCGTCGCCGACCAACCTCTGCTGAAAGAAAACATTGATGGCACACAAGCTACCTCTCATATGGTAAGGTAGGTAGGCATTATCCTACCTTGTTCAAACTATCGAAGTGCAGAAGCCACAAGGCAATATGGAATACGTCAAGCAATGGTTTCGTACCGCCGAATGTTGAACCATCAGCCGAGCACTTTTTCTGGGCGACTTCTTATGTGTTCTCATTTTCAGCAAACGACAAGTAGATCTGCTTGCGAAGATAATACCGCATACAGCTACGCAATGGGGGAGAGGGCGTAGACGGATAAAAGAGAAGTATTGGCAGAATGTAAAACATAAACAACGGACGGAGTCACGGAGACGCGACCGCCCGACCGCGTTGGGCACAAATGGAGTCACAACACCACGAAGCAAGCTGGAATCGAAAATTTGAACAGAGAGATTCTTCGTCATTCCCGCCTTGGTATAATTACAGCTCCCCAACAGTCCTCTAGTCCCAAAAACATTCCGAGGTGAAAAAGCCAAGCCGCCCTTTTCTTTCTGACGCAGGTTGTGCGCACAAGCAAAACAGCAAAAGATGCCCACCCTTCCTGCGCCGTTTCAGAACCGTCCAAGTGTCTGCCGCTCGCTGTATGTCTCCTCTCCTCTTTCTAGATCGTCGCACAATGGCGAGACTGTAGAAAAAGTGGAATAACCAGAGAGAATCCAATAGGTATCGTATGCAAGCAGGCGCGAAAAATGCGATGCAAAAATAAAAGGAGGCGCGCTTTTTTCGGCACGGCTGGCTCCCCGCCGCCCTCTCATCCGCCCCAGCCACCCACCAAAAAAATATGTTCCAGTGTCATAACAAACATCCCGAGTGCAAAAAACCTGTCCCGCGCTTATCGTGAGAACGCGTAGCCAATGACCCCACCAATATCCCATGGTTCCCCGAACGCCAGTACCGATTGAAGCCGTCACGATATGGTAAGAAAAAAAGACATCAGAAAATCAGACCAGACGAGTGCATCATGCCGAGGCCTCTGCCTTGTCTGCCTTCTTTGGTGTCTTGTCCTTCTTCGCGGCGGCCTTCTTTGGTGCAGCCTTCTTGGGTGCGGGCTTGGCGGCTGTCTTTGCGACGCGCCCCGACTTGGTCTTGGTCAGGACGGTGGGCTTCTCAACAACAGCAGGAGCCTAAGGCGATGTCAGAATGACGCGAACGGATAGCAGACTGATCAGTGACCACGAACCTTCTTCTCCTTCACCTCCTTCTTGGGGGCAGCCTTCTTGGCGGCAGGGGCCTTCTTCTCCTTGGGCTCCTTCTTTTCCTTCACCTCCTTCTTGGGGGCAGCCTTCTTGGGGGCGGCCGCGGGCTTCTTCTCCTTGGCCTCCTTTTTCGGAGCGGCTTCCTTCTTAGGGGCAGCCACCTTCTTGGGAGCAGGTGCAGGAGCAGCCTTCTTGGCCAGCTTGGTACCGCCTGAGGGCCCCTTGGGCTGCTCAAAGACGCCCTTGTCAACTCCAGTCTTCAACGCCTTGTTGAAGAGCGAGTCGAACATCTTGTCACCAACATTGAGAGCATTGTTGGCCTTGACATACTTCTTCAGTGATTGCCGGCTATGAGATGTGTCAGCATGCGCCGACATAGATGAGAAAATAGGTTTCAGGGACTGAATGCGACCAAAAGCGAGCGAGGCGCAGCCAGTGAGCGATGAGATGAATAAAAAGATTATTACCTAGATCCATTGCGGTCCTTAAGCTGGATGATGGAAAGCCGAGTCAGCACAAATTGATTCACACAAAAGGCAACCCGTGAGGGGTCGAGGGCCAGGCGTGGGGGGCAAGCATCACGGGCTGAGCCTCGTTCTGCGTTGCCGACCGGGCGCCGACACCAAATGCGCCGGAAGCACGGGAGTGGGAGTAATTACCGCGACAATAGCATCAGTAATCATAGCCTAATGATTGTTAGATACAGATGAATTCTCAAGAGGTCCGGTGTTATGAGTACACACCTGGTAGGAGCCATGGCTGGGAGGGGCCTTGGACTTGCTGGCGGCAGCACTGCTGGGCGAGATCTTCTTGGGAGGCATGTTGATTGATAGTTTGTTTGTTGGTGAGTGGGTGGGGAGAAAAAGGCTCGGGTATTGTCAGAATATGATATTGAGCGAGCTGAAATAATCGGAATCGTCTTGAGTATCGTGATCGAGAGGGACTGAGAACAAGATGTGGGTGGGCAGTCGCGCTCGAGGAGGGCAGCCCCGGTGTTTATATATGGGAGCGGGGGTGTCGGCCTGCCCTTGAGTGATTGCGCGGATTGAGCCCTGGAGCTCACTGGTCTCAAAACAGCGCTGCAGGCCATTTCCCGGGGCTAGGCCCACGACTTAGAGGGATGCGTGGCCCGTGCTCCTCTCTAAAACCGAAGAGCGGCAGCCTGAAGCTCACCGCACCTCGCAGCTCCCGTCCCTCGTCCCCGGAAAACAGACGGGGTTGCCCACCTCACAACGAGGTGAGGTGGCATGGCATCAGTGCCGCATCACGGGAGGGCAAGTGATGAGGTGTGGCAGCTTTCTCATTTCTGTTCTCGCCGGCCCAACGTGCGTGGCTGCCTTCCGCGACTCAATTCCTCGTCGCATTTCCGGATCGCTGCCCGACTCTTCGCCCGCTCAATTACACCGTTTCGCCCACCCACCTCACTGCCCAAGAGATGGCTCAATGACATGTATCCTTTCATCGCGACCCAGATTCAGACACTGGTAGGAGGGATTCATCGCACATGGCCCTAGCCGATGACGAGACAGTCTACGACGACGCATCCGGAGGATTTGCAGTTTACCGTTGACTGTTCTGCCCGGTGGCTAATAACGGCGCGCTACTAAACAAGGTAGGTTTCGCGACAAAGCAGAGCAGAACAGGAGCAGTCGATGAATGGACGACTCGGGAGGGGGATTCGGGAGCCCGCCGACTGGAAGGGTGCCGCGTTTCCTGGTCGCTTCGATCACTTGCCGCCCCAACTTTCGCGCTTTCCCCTTTTAGGCGACCATTTAAATCGGTCGCAGCGCACCTTTTTTTACGCACCTATTTTCTGATTGGCCCGTTCACCACTGACTTGACGACAAGCTATCCACCCGCAATGAACTTGTACCTCGCGTTGTCAATCATGCGCACCCTGCTCGACGAGCGACCGAAGCTCTCCCTCTCCGATCTCGAGCTCCTCGCCGTCCCCCTTCGCTCGACTCGCCGCCTCCCTCTGCCTCTCTCGTTTCTCCAATGGCCCTCCCACACCAATCCGATGGACTTAGGAATGACCCCAATTGTGCTTTTATTTTTTGTGAAATTTTCGGCGCGGAACCGGCCGCAAATCATCGGTCGGAACCCACATGGTCTCGGGAGCCGGACTGGGCGTCGAAGCGGATTTTTGTCGCGATTTTGGACCTCATCCAAGCATCGCGACCAAATGCACCCGGTCAGGCGCATTCGCAATAGCATCCCCGCAACCCCTGCTTTGATGTATTAACGTAACTGGCTCTGAATCTCCGCGCTCCCAGTTTTCTTCCAGTCTCGATTTGATCCACGTTGCAGCATTTGTTTCAAAGTTTTCCGGGATTATGTCCAAAGTCACTGTTGATGGTTTCGTGGTTTTTGTGGCCCGGCTTTGAAGCTATCCGCACATTTGCGTCCTGTCTAACAACAGCCCTCCAACCAACCACATTTACTTCTATCGCCCTCTAACTTTGGTAAATTGCTGAGCTAGCTCCGCCGTCTAGTTTTGTCTTGTTTTTGCGCGCTTCGTGGTCCGCAATGCTGCGCTGCGGCCATCAAGAGTTTGCGTCACCAGAGCCAGTGTCGTGTCGATTGCGCCTCGTAGCCTTCCACCAATTCCCACCCGACGAATTGTCAGCCAACAGAAACACTAGAAGGCACAAGGTGCTCTTCGATGAGACGAGTTTGTATTGTGTGCGGTTTGTTGCCGCTGGGATCATTCCTGTCACACACTATCACGAGATCTTGCGACAAACGCACTCGAAGATCCGAGAATGCGGATTGGCCTGTGGTCCTGTTGGAGGCGGCTCACCTGACCAACAAATACCGAACATGCCTTATCAATACTGCTCCCTGGTCTATCCCAGGAAATGCCGCACCATTATCTCTTCTCTCTGAAATTACAAACTTGACTTATTTTCTCTGCCCACTGGATTGTGGTGTGGGTTGGGGCGCCTGCCTTGTGGGAGGCGACGCTGCCAAGGCTGACACGTCCTCGTCCGACGAGGTCGGGCATCCGCATCACAACATGATCCCAAAGGCGATGGCAGTGTAAATCAGCACACGTTATTTTGTCATCTGTATCGTTTTCTGTATATATTACACGTAAGCTATTTATTGTGTTGGCACTTAGCAGGTAATCCGTAACAGCCATTGGCTTGGAACCTCACGCTGTGTTCGGTGTGTTCGGACTAGGTGCTCACTCAGACACCACTACCTCCCCGAAGCCCTCTGGTTTGAAGTTCTCTCTGGCGAAGTTAAATACCAACTGAGGTCAGATACTCTCACTCTTGACGTCAGGGGTTGAGTTGCCTCGGAAGGACGGCACTTATTTTTGGACACGGAGCACCCCTATGAACGTATGGCCGAGGAATTTTCTCTCCGTACGTATGGATATTTTCCCGTGTCTATGTGTTTATGGACGAGATGATTGCTCTGATAAATTCACCCCTGATACCCCTTTTCGCTGTTTCGCAACGATGCCAACTGAATGGGCAACCCTTGGTTTCTATCAGGTGCCCGGAGTTATTACTTAAAAGGCATCTCCTGAGCTATGGCTTGCCGTCATCCGTTCACACAGGTTCCAAACTTCAAGTTCTGCCCCTGTGGAGGTTTGGGTAGAAAGGGGAATAGGCGCCGAGGAAGCCAGCAGCAACAGAAATGTCTTTGAAGAGACTATAATATCCCCCATGCTCTATCATTTCTCAGGTGACATGCCAGCCAGTTTCCCGGCCCATCGCGGACGCTAGATCGCACTCGACGCTATTTCAGGATCATGGAATGACCGAATCTCAACCCAACGCATCATCACCCATCAGATACCCAAGTGATAACTCTTATCTTGGGCCTATCTGGGTGTAGTCTATGATACTCTGGGTGTGGGAATGGTTGGGGAAGCAACTGTGGAAATGATCATATCATTTTGTTAACTATTCAATTGAACATACATTTCCAGATATTTAATTATACATCTACACTTATAAAAATTATTTCTCAATGGAGACAGGCTATACACACCCCAAAAACACCGGAAACCATCACCAACACACCATAGAAGTACACCCAAAACACTTTTCGTCTTGCAAGTTGAGGACGTTGGTGTTTGGCCCAATGTGTTGATCTATCCGTTGACGGCGCAACCGCGATCCATCGAAAGACAGCCACCACCACTTCCCCCAAAGTTATCAGTACAAACAATGGCAGCAAAGTCAAATTATTCTACTTGAAATACCCCCATGATATTACATTTGAAGGCGATAAGAGATCAGTTTCACGTCCGAGTTCCAGTGCTACTCCATGACGATAGTTGACTGTGCCGAGCCACAGACAACATGTCTTCAACGGGATGAGACCAGGACTTCAAGGCGTGAAACCGTTGTAAAAATTACTCACCGTCACCCGAGTCAACTAGTTTTCAACCGCGTTGGGTGTGCTTTGTCTGGGCGTGCGATATTCGGGGGTTCAGCAACCATAAACGCGGCATACCCTGTAGCGGTCCTGGCGTACCCTCCACCGCCAGATGCCATGCATCGCATCCCCGATACATCCCGAACTCCCCAAAAGAAACAGTGGCATCTGGTGCTGATGTGTCTAAAAGGATAATAGTCTGTGATTCCCAAGGTTGGTAGAATCGGGGGCATAACAAGGTAGTATTTCGCAAGGGAAGGCTATCAAGGTAAAACTCGGAGCTTCAGACATCGACACAAACCACTGTTGAAGGGATTGTCCTCCTAGGAAGCTCATACATAATGGCCACATCCTGTTTCAATCATAGCGGCATGGTATCTCGGGAGGGCTCAATCCGCAAGCATAAGTTCTAGTATCCCAAATAGCAAGGAGAGTCGAGAAACAGCATCCGGAAACACCTTCACAAACAACACCATCAGATCACACAACCTTTCTTAACACCAAAACCAGAACCACCAATCCAATCAACACCCATCCCCCCTTCGCATATAAGTCCCATCCCCCCAAAACAAAAAGATCAGCCTCCCAGACACCCCAGGAACCCATATCAACACCATACCCAGCACTCAATATCCACCCAAAGCCCCAAACCGCCAAAAAAAGACAACCATCACGACGTGGGCCTGATTTGAACAGGCGCTCCCGAAGTAAATAGATTTCTAGTCTATCGCATTAGACCACTCTGCCACTACGCCGGCTTTCTCCTATGAATATACGAGAACGACGCCGAGTCGTGGCCCATGGGGATGGGCAATCAGCCGCCCTGACACATCATGAAGAAAGCTGATTACTTCTCTACGATTGAGCTCCCAGTCAAGTGAGGTTCGTACCAATTGTGGGAAACCAAACCCCCGTTATTCCCGTCCGTTCCTGTGCCCTCGCACCAAACGTCTACCGCCGACTTCGCCGCAATACAAGAGCCTGAACTGTTTCACCTCCTTGTTCACCGTCGGCCAAAGTGTCTCACAAAGCCACCGCAAACATCCCTTCCATGACACAAGTGACGTGGATCCACATCGCACCAAGACACCACACCACACTCGAGGGGCTGGAGGGAAAATGGTCATACAGCATTGTATTTCCGCTGAACTCATTGCTGCATTAGATGGCAAGCCATTGGAACCCATTCCCTAGGCTCATTCAAATCAACACCCCTGATTCGCCTGTCCGTATCTCGTACCGTACCGTACCATGGCGTGCCCTTCCCAACGCCTCGAATGCCCGTTGCCAGAGACAAGAGCCGGTTACAGTCCAATATGCACCCAATGCCTGAAAACTCAACGCCCCTAATGCAATCCGTTTTCCATGCCGGCCCGTTCCGTACACATTCCAATACACCTCCATCCCGCGACACCACGTCACCGCGGCGCGCTCAATTCTGCACCCCTTACTAACGGAACTTCTTATCGAGCATGCCTACTGCTCTCACGTCCGTAACTGTTCTCGCGTTACTTGCTGGTGCCGCCGCCGACCGTGGTGAGTCGCCTGCACTACTGCCACCGCCGCCGCCAGGGCTTGCGTTGCTCGGCTCTGAGCTGACCGGCAAGAGCAAGGCTGAGAGACTAGCCTTTGTACTCGCATTGTTGTTGCTCGGCGGCCCCTTGGACTCGGAATGCGAACTTCTGGGTGGTGATGCAGAGAGCGCGCGCGACGGCGGGGTCTGCGAATGAGGCGCTGCTCCATTCTGTTGGTGTTGATGCGGCATAGACGGGAGCGGACCTTGCTGGTTGGGCCCGAGCTGCGGGTCGATCTGGACGGCCTCTCTAGCCTGGGCCTGCAGTTGCTGCAGTTGCTGCGAGCGCGGCGAGTGGATGGGCGCCATGCGTGGTGGTTGCGAGATATGTGGCGAGTGGTGAGCAGGCTGCGTGTGATGAGCAGGTTGGTAGTTGTGGTGCGGTAGTGGCATCCCGTGCTTGGGCGGCATCTGCGCCGGCGGTTGCAGAGGGGGCAACGGAGCCCGGTCATACGCCGGCTGGTGGGGGATATGCTGATATGGATGAGGTTGCTGAGGGTGCTGAGGATGTTGAGGATGTTGAGGGTGCTGAGAGTGTTGAGGGTGCTGGGGATGCTGGGGGTGTTGGGGATGCGGAGAGTGCTGAGGGTGTTGAGGGTGTTGGCTCTGGTACTGATGCGGCAGAGGCAGAGCCGGCTGCTGTTGGTAAGGCGGCCCGGAATGCGGCCCGGAATGCGGCCCCGAATTATACTGGTTGTGGCTATAAGGCGGAGTCGCGACAGGCGAAGGGGGCCAGTACTGCTGGTACTGAGCTGGGTAGCCGGGGTGCGGCGGACCAGGATGCGGTGGTTGTCCATAAGGCGGTTGTTGTTGTTGTTGTTGTGGTATCGGCGCTCTCCCCAGAGCAGGCGTGCCCTCATTCAGGCTTGATTCGGGGTACATTCCCTTGGGGGGTGTGATGTGTCGGAGTTGGGGGTCATTGACCGGCTGCTGTAATTCCTGGCTCCGCGTGTAATACGATATCAAGTGAAGGTGCTGTCCGCTCGAGGTTGTGATGCTGAAGGACTGCTTCATGAGCCCATCTGCTTTATATCGGTATCCGTCTGGCTCTGCCTCTTCCTGGTCCTCGTCGCTACCGCGGCCAGAGTCGGGAGTTTTTCCCGCGCCCCCTCTCCTGCCTCCGCCGAAACCGCTCCCACGCTTGCCCTCCATTTCCCTATATGTCAAGAAGCTTCCCGACACACGACTGGCACTCCATGATTTGCCGTCGGTCCATCTGCGCATGCCTGCTTCCCTCTCGTCCCAGACGAAGACGGAGCCGGACCGGATGGCCTGGCGTTCCTTCTCTGATAGTCTGCGCTGCACGCGCGGGAGCATGCCTATCCGGCAGGCTTCGAATAGCTTGATAGCATCGGCGGGCGTCCGCACTTGACCGTAGTATGTCTCCATTGTTCCCTAAAAGGCTTCGAGTGGAATATGGAAATCGACCGGAATGCAACAGCTCAGCGAAAGGTAGACCGAGAGCTCTCTTATCTAGTCAATCTCTGTTTAACCCTCCGTCTCGGCCTTGGCAAAAACTCCACCATCCAGGCTAGCGAGGGACTCAGAACGCTTAATCTTGGGTTCAGTACCGGCAACAGTGCCCTGTTTTGGACGACGAAGGGGTTTAGACGGTAGGGTCGTGGAGTGCTTGGTGATGCGACGACTCCACCGAACGAAACCGTGGTTGCCCGGGCTGGGAATAACCTTGATGTTGGGATGGCGCCAGGGAAATAGGCAACTGCAGTCGAGGGTGGGCCCGTTAGTAAACAGACTTAACGCCCTGAGACGTCGCGACGTGGGGACGCTGGGAATCGGTTGGTCTTGGCGAAGGGCAATGTTAGCCTATTGCGGGGCCAGCGGATTTTGACCTGCGCAAGATGCGACTGATGTGACAGAAGCTTAATCGAAAAAGGTTTGAGCGAGTGCGCCTTGGGCCAGGTTTTGTTGCATGAGACTGCCCATGTCTGGTGCCCCTGGCACAGGGAAGCCCGCAGTCGAGAACGGGTCCCGCGCTCGGCAATCCGCACACTGTGCGTACGGGATACGCGGAGCACAACCACGTCGTCCTGACACAGACACACCCAGTCCGACCCACGTACTTTAACCAGGTGCCGTAATATGTCTGGATCTCGACAGGATGATGACAAGACTAAGCCGATCCTCCGGCGAGAGCCTAGAGAATAGCAAACTAGTTCCCCCACGACAGGACGAGATTGGGCCAATTTGCACTTGCGAGACAGATATGAAAACAGAGCGGATTGGATAGGCGGTCTTGCACCCCTCTCCCGACCTGAGACGATGCATGAAGAGGAATGAAGAATTGGGTTATGGGCGAGGGAGCGGGCAACATGAAGTGGGCCGGCCGCGAAGGAGATCTTCTGGAATCCAAGCCAGATGTTGCCCAATGTTTTGCTCCAGAGCGCAAAAACCTCGGGATGACGAGGAGCGCTGCTGGCAAGCGCGATTGCTTCGGGGAAAGAATTTCGACGGGATATTCGGTGATGACAAAACGAACTGGCGAACAGGGGAAAAATGTGATCTTACCAGAAGCTACCCTTTATCTGTTTCTGAAATCAAGGGACGATGATAGATGCCGACAATATCGATCGATTCGTCTGGAGAGTTGATCGAGGCTGTGTCACAACTTTGTTTCGTTGACCGGGTAGGTATCGATTGGATCGTTTCGAGGCGTGCTAGCTCTTTCTTTGTTGTCGTCTCGGCCCTTTGCAGTGAAGGCAGCGTAAACGACGAGGGGGGAGGCGGATCGTAATAGCCTAACTCGGGAATAGGCGGAGAGAGGAAGGGAGCAGCGCGTGCGGTTCGCCACGAGCCCTTTTGAACGGTTTGCGCCAGCAGACTGAGAGGCAAAGCAAATGCAAGAAACTCAGACACAGCGGTGGTAGGCCCGCATATTATTTCTTGGGGTGTTTAAAGTTTATCGGGCTGATTTAAAGTGGAAATAAGGTCGCCAGGCGAACTGTGGGTTGGCGGCGGCTGGTGGTGGATCGCCTGCAGGTCGATGACGATGCAGGGCCAATGGCGCATGGATGTCTCGGAATGTGGGAGCATTAGGTTGTCCCCCATTCACCTGGGCAGATACATTACACCCAAACTGTAACGAACAGAAGGGTACGGATAGATGAGCTAACTCCATGCCAAGTCCCCAACGCCTCCGGAAGTCAAAAAGGTTGCCGCGCCGCACCGCAGCAAACTTCCAGTCGAACCTATTCGCGCCTTCCTGTTGCCCTCTCATCGTCACTAGCGCCCGCCAAATCTTTGGATTTTTGCCTCTTATGACTGCTTGGCAGTGTCAGCTGCCTTCCGTCCAAATTATAGTTATGGTTTGGTCTCCACACTTTACCCCCAGGGGGTGGTGGATTCCGTGTGTCTGCGTTTGCGTGGTCAGCTTATCAAACCCGAGATCCCCCCTTCCCAGGAACCAACAGCTCAGCACCTCATCCAGAAAAATGGTTAGCATGCACCTTGGCGCTTCCTTCGCCTTACCATCGCCTCTAGCTTTGAGTTTAGCTGCCTGCTGTACGGTGGGGGGGTAGTGGTGGTGGGCCTGACGGGCAATGTGTCCTCTTGGGGACTTTGTGGGGTAGAGATTGGCGTCAAGTCTGGTTGTTGTGGCAAGCCTCTCTCGCAGCCTTCATCTCTTGGCTTCTCTTGTCACTGCACTGTTCGCGCAATCTTCGGAATTCGTACGCCTTTTCGTTTGTTCCGCTTAAGAGATATGCTGGCCCCCCGCCTCGCTAGTTCTGACGACAGCTCATCATCTCTTTCGGCATCGCACGTGAGGCATTTGCTGCCGCCTGCCTGACCCGGCAACTGGGTACTCTCCCTCGTCCCGGCTTGGTGGTCCTTTGCCATCGCTCTGGAGCATTGGCAACTGAATCGTTTACGTACATCCAGCGGGCAGTTGCGGCGCTTCCAAGGCTTGGGACGCACCTCGGTACGCTTGGATGGAGGCCTAGATTACGGAACATCCGACCTCTCCAGCGAACGGGCTGGCGGCGTTTTGATGGATGGCCCAGCATGTCTTAGCCGATTCAGGCCTCCCCTCCCCTATTGGGACGGTGTCCGGGATTGACATGGGAATATAAAATAAAATTCCAAGCTTAATCCGCGAGACCCTGTCACGTACCCTCGATCCAAGAACTTCTCAGTCCAACCACCTGTTGTCGTGCCCGACCTTGGCTTTCTTGGGCTCTGGGGGTCGAACCAGCTTGGCAAGGCTTGGGATGGAGTCATCAATGCGATTGCAATCACGAAACATGGCGGCTCCACAGAATATTACTCAAAGAGGCTCTCTTACCGTCCTTGGTGCTCCTCTTCTTGGATCACCCAGCTGCCAACAGGCTCGCCACAAGGGAAAAGACAAGCTAGTAGGGGGCTTGTGACTACCTTGCAAAAAGCATGCAGCAAGCCTTCCGCGTGGCCGCCGCCAAACCTGGAGACAAGATGAAGTAACCGACAGGGACGGATAAGAAATGCCGGCCCAGTATCCGGCGGGGAAAACAAACCACCGACGCGCCCCCTCAGCGCAGCTTCACCCAAGCCCCAGCGGTTGTGCTGCGTGAAGATGCGACCTCGAGCCACAAGACACGCGAGCCTTTCGTAATAAGGGTACGGGACCTCCTCCCGGTGTGCAGGAAATATTACCTACGTTGGCGCTCTCGCTTCACACCCGTTCAGATGGATTACTGCTGTGTACTACACGACGACAGCGTCTCCATCGAGGCATGTAGTAGCAGCGCAGCGAGACATGCGGGATCACATGGCGGTGGCTATGTATGGCTCCCCGATGGTTTTGGTAGTGCACGCCGGCCGATGGATCTTTCGTCCAATCCCCTCGGTAATAGTCGATTCGAGTTTCTTCCTGTGGAGGGTTGCAGAGCTTAGTGGGAGCCTGATGGTGTGTTGTGTCCAAGTGATTTCTTCTGCCTACGAGATACTGTACCTTACTGGCAGGTAACAGCAGGCGGGGGGGCTCCCGCGCGGGTCTGTTGCCGTTTGGGGGAAGTTTAGGGGTGCCCGTGTAAGTGCACAGCTCGTAGGGGCTACGGATACGGCGGCAGTCCTCCCACCTTTGGCCCCCATCCGGCAGTTGTTTCCGGGGGTTGTCGAAAGACTGACCGGGATCACGGTGTAAGAGAGATGAGTGGAAGGCGGAGAACCGCCCTCGCCAGTTGCAGGTCCCCAGCCGTTACGGTGCTACCTACTTTGCACGGTACAGGTAGGTAACTCGTCGAGTGCGACCGTTGCCCGCCTATATTGGGGGTTGTTGTGTGTGTCACACCCGTCTGGCTACAAGTAGTCAGCCACGGGTGCGCGCCGAGAGGTGACCTGTCCCGCGTTGGAGCTTGAGATGGTGTGGACTCGACGGTCAACAGCGGCGGTAGCCCCAAGCGGATGAATATCTCTGCGCCGATGATGCGGCGGAGATCAAAAGCCAGTTCTCCAGAGGAGAGACTCGTCCCGGACGGCTGCGCCATCCTCATCGGTATCCCTTCCCAGAGAGATGCCCGTCTTGCCGTGTCCATTGCTGCAAGACGCACTGCTGGTTGCTCACGCCGCCGGTCCGCAACCAACGTGCAACACAGTATGTCAGTACACTTTGTGCACCAATGGCGGGGCGCAACAGCGGCCGGCTGCCCCCTTGTTGCTGATCGTTGATGACAGTGACAGCCGTCGATCTGTGACGTCGTGACGTCTGTCTTGTTTCGGCTACCGCCAATGGCGGAGTCGCTTTACGGTGTCCATGGCGCGTGGAAAAGCCCAGTGCCACGTCAGAATTTTCATTCTTTTGGTAAGCTTTTTCTCCATCCGGATGTATGGAGAGTACTCCGATAGCTGTGGGTGGCTCTCTACGATGTCTGGTACCGGGGCCTGGGCGGCTGAGCTTTCTGTCGGTGAGAAAGTGACAACGCCACTAGAGCCAGTGGATGAGTGGAGCTGACGATGTGATGAGACGAGCGAAGAGACGAGCGACGAGCCGCCCGTAAGACCGAACCTTAACCTAAAACCTAAACCATCCGATGCCGATTTTACGGTTATTTGAGGCGGGATCCGAAAGCGTAATTCGCCCCTCGGAACTAGTGCCAGTCTCGGGCTAACTGGTGTCTCTGGTAGGCGTTGAGCCCTCTGCCTACTCGTATTTCCCACGCGCTGTCGGAGGATCAGTGACCAGTGTACGAAATACGGCAGAGCGACACATTCGTAACCGTGCCCTGATCCTCATGCCCTGCGGATCCGGATCGCAACCTCATCAGGACGCTGAGGTGAGATTTGCCAATCCTGCCAAGGCGATGCTAGTTAAGCATGATTTTAAGCGTTGCGATTCCCCGAGCCTTGTTCCCTGCCGTCTCCCCCTGTCTTGATGTGGTGCGCGGGAAGAGTGGTCTTGCTTGATTTCTTCTCCCATCACGCTGCAGACAGACTGCAGTGAGCTGCAGGCGCCTCCCACGCCCGACGTGGAATGTGCTTTCATATTCGTACTTACTGTGGTTACGTGCAAAAGTAAAATACCCCCTGTCAGGTATCTCGGGCTTGCCCCACAAGAGGTTTTCCGGCCTCACGGGCGCTCCTCTGTCCTGTGCGGCCCTGGCAAATCCCCTGTCTCTACCTGGCCTGGACTGTTTTACTTACCCATAATACCAAAGTAAGAGTAGGGAGGAGCCAAGCACGCGGCCACACTGTGTATAATTAGTCTGGCCGACTTGGTTGTTTCCGAGCGTTGGGTCGCAAGAAAAACGACAAGTCGAGTTCACGGTTGGGGGTACAGTCCGTTGACCGTTGCGGGCTAATCAACTGATTTTGACAGGCAACTGATGCGACGGAGTGTGGGGGGAAGCTGACTCGTTATGGCATGGGTCCTGCGGCCATCCTTACTCACGAGCCAAGTAAATCATGAAAAGGTGAAAGGGAAAGGCTGGCCAGAGACAGCAACACTGGATTGCTCCCGCATTGGCCAGAAAGGAAGGGACTGCTGACAAACGTCGGGAATGAAAATAACGAGTGAGGGAAAACCCTGGTCAGGGGAGGTCCCGCTCTGGCGGGACCCAATAGCAGTTATTCGCTTACTCCCACAAACAACACGGGCAGAGAGATTAAATGACTTTTAAGTTCCAACTGGTGGGTTGTGGCCCCATTCAGGTGTTAGTGGAATCTTGTACGACGCTGGCAAAAGGGAGCTTGTCCTACCGGTATGCTGTCCAGCCTGGTCTGCATCCATCGGCTGATTGCAACCACCCGTTGCGCGACGCGATGGATGTGAGATGGATCAGCTAGTGACACATGCAAGCCCCGTAGCCGGTCGTTTTGCCTGCTGGGCGCAGTGCGAGATATTACCAAGTGTGTAGAGCGCCCAGATGCGAGGGGCGTGTGTCAGGGACAAATGGGATTGGGGCGGCAAATGTCGCAAAAGTCCCAACAGCTCGCTCTTGTGTGACCTCTGTGGGCACTCAGAGAAGTGGAGGAAGTACGAAATACTTCGTGCTTGCTCGCGCTCAGTGGATGCAGCCACTCAGTAAGCCTCGGGCTAGACGGGGCAAGCAACGAGGTGACCAGGGGCCAGGGGGCCAAGGGCAATGGATGCCGTTTGTTTAAGGTTAACCTGGAGCGAGCACAGCCGCCAAAAATAATGTTGCGCCGCACATCCCACACCCATACCCCCCTTTTCCCTCGGTCAGGAAGGGGAAGGTTCCATGCCTCGTAGGGCGCCGAGCCTATGGCGTATCAGCTTGGCTTGCGCCAACCCGCTGATTGTGGAGCTGGCGTCCTCTTGCTCGCGAAGTCATCCCATGTCTCCTCGCGTTCCGGCTTCTCTTGAAAAATGGGGGTGTGGGTCTGGTTTGGAAGAAGAAAAAAAACCTTACGCTACTGTATTTCCCGCTTAGCGACGCAAGGTGTCGTTCTTTGGTTTTAAGGGATGTTGTCCAACGAGTTCACCGACCGAGGATTGAGAGACAGTGGCACGTTCGCTCAAAGTTGGTGTATCTCAATCTCCAGCAATCTGCCCGGGTCATTAGCCTCCCGTCTTTTGACCAAGTCAAAGTTTGTTGGTCGTACGAGAACCGTTGAAGAAGGACGGGTGGGACGGGCGGAAGGTTTCCCATCAGCGCTATCGCCGAAAGGCTACTCCAGAACGGTGCACTCTTCCGATTGCCCCGAGGGCGGTGTGAAGATGTGAAGGGAATCACACCGTCCCTCGCGCATGGCCCTGCTGAGAAAGCCAACTGGCCAGGTCGGACAGGCTGCCAAGGGTGTGAAAAATGATTTAAAAAAAAGAGGCGTTTTCTAGGATATCATTCCGCGCGCGGAACGACACCGGCCCCCCTGCCCTTGCGTAATGTATTTTTGCGGCAAGGTTATTTTGGCGTGGCCCTGCAAGGTTCTTCATCAGCGTCCATGATAAGCATTACAGCGATGCTGTACGCTGTCGTGTTGCAATGGTACGTATTGCAATCCTGCACCACCACACGGAGCTTCGGGCGGGAAGGAGTGTGAAGCCACACCACCAAATCAGGAAAGCAAATCGGCAAGGTAACCCGGAGCTGCCCAGACTATGATGCCTGCGAACCAGCGATTAGCGTAGCATCATGGCAACCACCTCACTCCACCAGAATGTGGCTTGCGCCGTCGCCTTGCCCTATGTCTTACCTTACCACAGCACGGCCCGTCAGTGACGGGAGGGGGGTTAGAGTTCTGATTCGAGAGCTCGCACTCCAGAACGCGAGGCCGAAGAGACCCCTACTACGGCCAGATCCGTTCTCACGGCATATCGAAATTAGTAAGTCCCATTTCAGATCAGTCAACAATACCCGCCCTGCAGTTTTCGTTGTCTCTTCGACTTCCACCCTCATGTGGCGCCCGTGATCAGTTGTGGGTAATATTAATCACCAGCCAGAATGGCCCTCGTGATCTGGCTTTGACACCACATTTCAGCCGGCCAGCAAGCCAAGTTCTTGGCCCCGCTTCCATACCATCGAACGCCCAGTCGTTGATAACTGTGGTTGTCTTGGAGCTCCATCCCGAACGATACGCACTGCGGCCCTCCACATTCGTCCACTCCAGTGAGTCCCATCTAATCTGGGCGAGCCTGACCCAAGGCTTCGAGAACCCAGCCAACGCGATGGAATCAGCAGGATTGCGCAGCAACGTGTGAATGCAGAAAGGGGTGAATGTGATCCGCCACCATCTACACTATGCCAAGAGCATTGTTTTCCCCCTCACATTGATTGATGACAAAAAGCGTCCAATGCGCACCGCGTGATCCGTTGCTTCATAGGCATCTGAAGGGTTGAACCTGAGAGCACCACTCCATTGCCGCCCTCTGGCTCTTGAGCTAAGGTAGAGGAAGACACCCATAGTGGGCCTTCTAGCTTCAATATGCTCGAATTGGTGCTTGGCGGATGCAATGGTACCGGCGGGTGTGGGTGCTGGGAGAAGTGAGGGGCTTCTGAGGCTGCCTTCAACCAGCAGAGTTCCTGGGCGAAAGGATAGGCGCACGACCCTGCCAGCCAACGGCCTCATCGATGCCATTGTCATCCTGGCATCCTGCGCTGGCCTCATGTGTTTCATAAACGGGCGCTGGCTACCTCCCATCGGGTCAGGGCAGGAATGGTAAGAAACCGCTGCTGCGGGCAGCTTTCTCGGACTGTTCCTCCCTCCCGTCCGCCCCCAAATCCCGAGGGATGCTCACGGGCCCCAGGTCCGCTTAAGCTTATTTCACAAGCGTTCACGGATCCGTAGTGCGCAATCAAACGAAGAACGGTTGGCTGGGGTGATTCGCCGAGGCATGATGGAACGCTCAGCCAACCGGGCACCAAGACGCTTCTAGGGGCCCGCACGCGCTCTTGGCAGTGGGGTTGGCTCCTCGTGGCACTCTTGGCACTCCATTAGTTTTCTTTTGCGTCCCGACAGTTCCGTATGATCGAACTGGCGCCCCTGCTGCGCCTGCGAGGCAAACGAAATGGGCAGCGAGCGAGGAGGCAGCGAGAAGGAAGTCCTGAGGAGCGCTGCCGTACTCGCCACCAGGTACGGTTCGTAGATGGGTTAGCTACCGTTGAAGTGTTGTGCAAAGCCACTGGCACTGGCAGAGGATCGAACTGCCCACCGCGGCCCCATTGCACCCCACTTTCCTGTCCATCAAGACAGTGTGGCAACAGGGCGATTGTCGGCAGTTCCCTTTGCGGACAAGATTATCTTGCATCGTGCAAATAGCGAAGTTCCCGCCTGTGCAGCCAGGCCCAGCCTGCTTCTCCTTGGACGCTTCTGGGCAAAATAGATGTGGCAGAGGATATGGCTGACGCGTCACAGCTTGCCATCGTTGGACCCCCTCCCCCCAAAGTCGAATTTGAGTCAAGCTTCCCTCACCCCCTGTTTGCCCCCCGTTCGCAGGCTAGCCGGCACTGTGCGGGGGTATGCCACGCCAGGACAGGGGCTAGAGGCAGGGTTCGGCAAAATCGGACCAACCTAATCGCTAAACTTTGTGCGACGCTCCTACCATCGTCCCGACTTTCCCTGTTTGTGCAAGCGATGGCGCGAAGCCCAAGGTCCAAGTTCACCCCCTAACCAGGGGGGTGCGAGATAACAAGACAGAACGTGTATCGGAATGGTGGAGAGACAGCGGACAACCAATATCAACTGGGAGGGAACACGCCGTGGTGGGTATCGGTCGCGTAGGCTGAAGCGGAAGGATGAAAGCGAAGTCGAGGCGTGGTCAAATCATTCGCGCGACATTCATGAGGTGCTTGGCCCGAGCCTGCCAATTTTCTCACCCAATGTTCGACAAATTACCGTTGCGCTCGTGTTCCAAGAGCCACGAATGAGCTCTACGGAACGCTTGCCCTGTTTCCTCGTCTTCGGGACGGAAGGGGGAGTTATCGAGAAGCTTGCGGAACACGACGGTAGAGGACGGCAACGTGGCTGGGCAACCTTGGGTGGATCTTTAATGCTTTTCGTAGACTGGTGACTAGAAGCTCGCATAGAACAGTCAGACGTCGATCTAGATCGTCTCACCATTCCCATCCTTGCCCTTCTTGGCGGTTCGGCTTGGTCATGCGAGAAGAGACCCTACTGCCACCACCGACCACCGACAGCGGAAGAAATGGGCCTTGGCGTGGTGTTTTTGCGTGATGACAACCATGACGGTGACGCTGTCAGGCCAAAGTGCGGTCGACCAGATTCTAATTCGCCCCTCGCCGAATGGACTATCTTCAGCGAGGGAAGATGGGAAAACAGCGCACTATGCTGCAGCCCAGCGCATGGAGTTCACATTCTGCCAGCTGCGACTTGGCCCGACTTGGCTCCCTGTGTGTTTGCTGGCGCAGGAATTGGCACCGAACAGCCTCTTCTCCATGAGATCCTCGGAGCTACCGCGGCACAAACTGTATGCGTGAGCTGATCGACAGTGGACACCGGACACGGCAGCAGAGGCGGCTGAGGAGCTGGCTTTGAGTAAATAAGTGGCACCTGACGTTGTGTAGAAATCCGCTTGTTGTCCCAGCGATTTATTCGACGATGTCCCTGCGCCGAGAAAATAGCCGGGGCCTCTCCAACCCACTAGACTTCGGCATAGGCCTGTGAGATACGGATTAGACCACCAGATGGGTATCCGGAAGAAATGTGTCAGTTGAAGTCCACTACCAACGCCTCCGTCCGTCGCCAAACAGCCTATAACGTAGAATTGGCAAGGGAGGAGAGACCGCATCTTGCGTGCCTACCTCGTTCTTCGGCCCCCACTCGAGGGAGTAACAGCAGGTCGGCGGAGGTATTATCACCTCTTGGCATCCTCCACAGGCCCAACGCCCACACCTGGTAAATTGATATTGGCAGAACCAAGGCCGCAGAGGAGCGCCACACAGTCCCCTCAGTCTGGATAAGGTTGCCGCCGGCATACAAGATATTGAGTGAACAATATGAGACTGGCTTCGCTGCCTTTTCCCGTGCCGGCGCCAGTTCCAGGACTTCCCGCAAATTTGGCTATTCACACCAAGCCCGGTTAGAATTGAGATGCCCAGTGCTGCTCCGAGACGAGCCCGGAAAAACTTGCGGTCCGCAACGACATAAACGTGAGATGCGGTGACGGATGTAAGGTTGCAAAAGCTACAACAAGGTCGGCGATAGAGCGAACGGTGTGGTATTTTGAGATAGAGCGTTGAAGTGGAAGCTTCACTGACGTGTAGCCAATATACCACCAAGTTGCACGTCTTTCTTCGTGTGCAGATGACCTGAGCGCGTTTTGGGCCCCACTAAGAGCCTCATCAACGATGCTCCGGATCTGCTTCTTCGAACCAGGTGCAGCCGAGAGGGGAAAACCCCCTCCGCCCTTCTCTTTCCAAGCCAAGGTCCCATGAGGACAGGGCTGCACTCTGTAGGTACTAGCAGACACGATGCGGCATCCCTTCCTTTGGGTTTGACACGCCGTATTGCGGCGGAAATTTGGAACTGGGAGCTTCTCAGAAATCGGACCCTTCGGTCAAGAAGTCCAGGCCGTCGGTCAACGTGTCGTACCGATCGCGGCCAAGTAAGTTGACGAGCAGATCTACCAAGGGTTAACTGAGTAACAAGAGCTGATGTTATACAGATGCCCGAACACATTCTTCTATTAGAATTGCACACAGACACAGCAATGGCTGGTTGCCAACCCATCCCAGCCAATGATGGATGCGCGATGGGATATAAACACATGCAGATAACCGATGAACTGTGGATATGATGGGGCTTAACATGAGAAATGAGTAGCCTCGTTGGTTGACGGGAGAGTGTGTATGCAGGGCGGGCGCATGCTTCCTCCTCTATTTACAGATTGCGCAGAGAGACTCCCGTACACGCGTGATGAAGAGGAACAAACTGGGGAGATTGTGGTTTGTCATTTTGTCAGACACTGATTCGGTCCACATGGCTGATTAAGGTAACCTGTCAATCGAAACATGGTGAGTGATTGGCAGTCTTGACGTTGGCGGCCCTTGTGCGTTCGATGGTCGGAGCTATGAGCAGAATTGAGTTGGGATTGGGTATCTGTACTCTCGTAGAGAATCGACAGTTTCTCAGGGAAGCCGCCGAGAGTCTCCTGCAGGCAGCCGGCGACGATATGTGAACATCACAGTCGTAGATACGCTCCTGGTAGGTAAAGGCCGTAAGGTGGCTGGTGTAACACCCAAGTAAATTGGGGTTCTGAAGCCGTGTCAAACCTGTCAGAAAGCACCCTCGCTCTGGCGAGTGCTGTTGTACTCGCCGAAGACGCCGATTGAGATTCTCGTCGAGGGTTGTTTGTTCCTGAGAGGGAGCAGCATCGACCTGCTGGATCATGGTCAGGTATACGGACCCGTGAGCACGCTGCCCCATCGCGGCCGAGGTAGGAAAGCCGTAACGAGGTAAGAGGCACCACATGGCAGGTTGCACAGGTAGGCGTGTTTGTAATCTCTTTCCGCTTTGGCCGCTAGGTTTTTTCTTCAGCAGTCGCATCGGCCATGCCAACGTGGGAAGGCAACTATGTCTCGGACAGTTTGAACGCCAGACAAGTAACTAAGCAGTCGATCGAAGCCCAGGCCGAAGCCGCCATGAGGAGGGCAGCCCCATCGGCGGAGATCGACGTACCAGTCCAGATTTCCATCTGATCCAGGGCCGCCATCGCGAGTGGGCCCGTCCTCTGTCATCCCTTGACGTTTCATGGCATCAACGAGCGGCGTCAATCGATGCTCACGCATAGATCCGCCAGCTATTTCGCAAAGTTCCGGTACCAGCAGATCGAAGCATTCTACAGTGGTGACACTGTTGGGAGTGGCTGGCTGAGCCTCGCGCATGTAGAATGCCTTGATATCTCGGGGGTAGTTGGTGACGAAAACGGGGGTTCGTCCTCCTCCGACATGTTCGGCGAGGAACCTTTCGTGTTCCGACTGCAGCCCTGCCCCCCACGTTGGTTTCAAGGAGAATAAGCTGGAATGTTGTTGCAGCAGATCAACGGCGTCGGAATATGTGATTCGAGGCCAGGAGGACTGCATTAGCCCCTCCCAACGTCCTCTCACGACATCTGGGGGCGCAAGATCAGAGCCAAGATTGGCGGAGCGCGACAGAAGCTCCTGGACTGTCCCTGTATCATAAAGACTAGTACTCAGAAACCGGAGCATGTCCTCGGCCAAGTCCATGACACTAGTAAGATCGTCCACGAAACTCATCTCTGCCTCGAGCATGTAGAATTCGCTCAGGTGTCTTGCGGTGTCACTCTGTTCAGCACGAAACACCGGCGATAGCGCCCAGACGTTGCCAACGGACTGGGCTAGGGCCTCAAGATGAAGTTGGGTCGACACGGACAGATACTTCTTTGAGCGAAAGAATTGGTCTTGTGCACCCCCTCCCCCACCGACCGCAACATCAGGCTGACTAGCTGGGGTCAAAGTGAAGACCTCACCGGCTCCCTCGCAGTCTGATGATGTGATAATCGGCGGGTGCGTTTGGGTGAACGCACGGTTTGCAAAGAATCGGGTAAGGGAAGAGATGACGTCTGATCGCAATCTCAACAACGTTGCGTTGATGGGAGTTCTCGGCCGCAAGTGCGGCATTGTGCGGAGATACTCAGGCGTCTGATACTTCTTCTGTATGGGGAAGGTCTGGGGAGCAGCGGTCAGGAGGGTCGTTCTAGGGCCCTTGTTGGCGGCAAGCAAAAGAGAGCAAGAGGTGGCTCACCTTGGGGTCTGAAGGCCCAAGGACCTCGACTTTGGTGGCGTGTAGCTCATGGCTCTGCGAGCCTCCGGGTGATGCTACCCAGGAGCCGGTGAAGCGGACAGCTGCGCCGATGGCGACACTGCAAAGGCCGAGTCAGCGAATTGGCCAGCCAAGACACGCATGCCAGGGAAACTGCTCGCACCCTTCGGCTTGATCAGCGGGGACGAGGGCCTGCAGAGGGGCCAGCGAGGAGCCGTCACCCAGAGACACAAACCGGTGAGCCTTCATCGACCGCACCGATCGGACATAGCCATCAATGACAACGCCGTCTACCTTCTCGGCCGGTTTCCATTGCAGGTACTGTGCGACCGACCGCTTCAAGAGTTGCGAGAGGCAGCGTCGCCCAGCAAGAGAGCGAGGGGCGAGATTTGAACTGGTCTGCGAGACACGAGAAATGGCGAAAGACTGCCTGAATTGGCGGACACCAAGTCCCAGGGCGGCGCGTTGCATCGCTCAGGACCGGGATTTTGTTTTCAGCAAATTTTGCACGTCAGAGCAGGACCATTTCAGTGGAGTGTTGGGTTGCTCTCCAGATGCCTCGACCGGTAACCCAAAGACCTCCAGAACAGTTGCAAAGGGAACAACGCCCAGGGGTGCGCAAATAATCGGTCTGAAAGCGAATGTGAAAGAGAAAGACTTTGGTTGGTGCGGATAGCTTCGAATCCGGCGCGTCGCGTCCGATGAAGCTCAGATTTCAAGGGTCCGCTGGGTTCTTGGCATCGCGATTTTGGCGTGGCCAGCACGGTGCGTAGTGCACGGCCGAAACCTGGCTGCTGGGTCTTGCCATGGAACTTCAGTTGATCCGGGGGAGCGTTGCACCTTCTCAACTGGCACAGGCGCTATCCCCCCGGGACCTAACAAGCTGGAAGACGGTGCAGGTGGTTGCACTTGCCGATCAAGCCACCACCCAAAGTTAAGGAAAAACATGGCGAAGAAGGATGGAAGGAAGCAACCCTGGCCAGGAGGCGCTCGTATCTTCTTCCACAACGGCGTTTTCAGTTTCGTTCCATATTTTCTTTTGCTCGCGGTTTCTGCAGGAAGACAGACAGCGGGCCACCCCCTCTCCTACGGTCCCCCAGTCCCCGCATTGGCGTTGGGAACCGCAAAGACACCTGGCTGATGGCCCGCCATTCACCGGTCCCGCTCGCCGGCTTCACGCTACCACAACTGTTTTTTGCGCGCTCGAGGTTGTTTCTACGGCTCTCACGTCCAGCCGCCCAGGGTCTCTCTACCCTATTCCCACCCAAGCAGAAGATCGCTTCGGACGCTGGCTGCTCGGTCGATGGCTCTTCATGAGCGTCCGCCCTCACCGTCCCCTCCCGTGAACTAACAAATAGGGTGGTCGCAATCACACCCAGTGCAAGCACAGGGCCAGTGTCGGGATCGCGCATCTCAGCTCACCGTTACCATGTTGTGGGAACACCAGATTTCGGGCACGATTGTGTATAAACACGATGCACGGCAGGCTCGCTCTAATATAATGTTTCGGCCGCCCGCGCCGGTGCCTGCCCAGACACCGCTGCAGAAAGTCCCGGCAACCATGTAGTTGGGTCGTGGACTAAGACGATGGCAGCGACTGCCGGGTTATGGGCATCCCGGATACTAGACCGCCCGACAAGGGACCGAATCTTGTTGTTGTTCTGATCTGGGCCATCTCAATATCCGGGTTGAGACACGGTTAGTTACACGGGACTGTGGTTGAGAACTCAAGGTCAGGCTGCTTTCACTTGTTGTTCAATCAGTTGCTTTTTCCTCAGCCTCATGGATCTCGATGGCTGTCTGTGGTCTGCATAGGTGGGTGTATATAAAGCCGGCCGCCATGGCCTCTAAGTCGGCATCACTTTCACCCACCTCCTGCCAGCACCGAGAAAGCGGCCGAACCCTCGACTCTAGCCATTTGCTCTCTGCCCATTGCTTCACAAAATGCCTTCTGGAAGCTCCAAGTCAAAGCCAAAGCCCGCTGATGTCGCCGCGGAGACCAAGAAGCAGCTCATACCCACCGTGAGGAACAAATACGCCCAGTTCAAGCTGGACTCATTCATCTACCACCACCCGATGAGCCAGCTGATTTTCCTCGACAGGGCTCTTGATCTCTCGCCCCCTCGGTTCTGTGAGTGGCAAGCGGCCTTGTTCTCAGCCCGGGCTCGTCTAACACCGGCTCCTTCTAGATGTCAATATCGGCGACCCGGCCGACGGGGCGCTAAACTGGGCGAGCGAAGCCCAGATATGTATCCCGTTCATCTGCCCGGCCAATGACCAGCGGCCGGGAGGCGACTGGGAGACCGGTGCTGCAGGCTACGAGGAACGTCTGTGCCGTCGGAGCACATTGTCTGCGACCCTGTCCACCCCAGTGCCGGGGTCTCGGGTCGACTGCCATTACCCCATTCCCATGTATGGCGGCATTTTGTCGTCCGACGTCGGTACATTACCCTAACGCCGGGAGTCGCATGAGCTGTTTATTGACTCCTGCACCAGTTGTGTTCCGCGGCCCCCACGACCGATACGAAAAGCTGCCACCTGATCAATGGCGAACCCTCCCTGTTATCTCCGTACCACCTGCCCGGTGGCCAAAACTGACGCAGAACGGCACCAAATACTCGTTTGCCAGCGAGCGGGAGATGGTCAAGGACAAGCTGCGGAGTGCCCTCCGAATCTGCGCATATAGCGGGTACGCCAACGTGGTGATCGGCGATTTCGGCCTAGGAAATGGCTATCGCAACCCGCCGCAAGAGCTCGCTGAGCTATGGCGAGAGGTGCTCCTCTACGACCCAGACTTGCGGGGCCGCATTCGCCAGGTTGCATTTGTGTTCGAAGACGCCAGCCAGAGCACCACGCAGCTGATTCTAGACGACCTCGCCAAGAAGTCCAAGAGTGGTAGCTCCTCGAGCAAGTCCAAATCCAAGTCCAAATCCTCGTCGAGCGGTAGCTCGTCATCCTTGTCGTCCAGCGCGCCCACCGATTACCAGATCTTCCACCATGTATTTTCTGACAGGGAGGTTCAGAGAGTTCTTTCGCAGCCTGATTCGAGATATGGTTTCGATACTTTGCTTACCGAGTGATCTCTTTTGCAAGCTGGGAGTTCAACGATGTGGCGTTTCTTTCTTCCCCCTTCATTGGGTATTTCTGTCGTCATACGGAATACGGTTGTCACTATGGCATTAGCGGCCGGACTGGTTGTTTGCTGGCTTGCATGGGATTGCTAGATCTCCAAGAGGGCGTTTGGGGTAAGTCATTCGGTAATGTGTTTCGCTGAGGCAGGGTTGGGCAGGGCCTTCAGCTTCGTTATCCCATCCATACCACATAATTCATCGATACTGCTACCTCGGAGTTTTCGTCCCTGGGTCCAAGGTTTCCAGCTTTCTGGTAACAGGCCTCCACCTGTCACCTGGCAGTCCAAGCGCGCCTACCGCTCCCAGGAGTCCATTTTTGCGGACGCCGAAAAAGTGACCCAAACCACCGGGCCGAAGGAAGATTGATGGTTCGCAAGGTGAGCCGAAGGAGGGGATGAGGGTGCTTGGGACAGGGGAAGCCTTGTCGATCTGGCCCGGCCTGCAGCGGCCCACTGCATCACCTTTCAGCTACTGGCTACCACAGCTTCCGGCTGCATGAGGCTGAGAGGAGCCCTGCTGACACTGAGGGGCGCACGCATCCCATCCCTCCTTGAACAGCACCCACCAGCGGGGATATGATCGGGTTCTGTTCATATTCCCTATGTACGCCCACATCACACCGAGGCCATGCAATGCCACTCAGCAATCTCTCCGAGGGCTGATTTTACCGCTGGTCCAGATCATGTCCCCGTCCCTCCTTCGCCGATTTCTGGGTGGCCAGCAGCATGCACCTCTGCACAATGCAGTTTGGGAACTGCTGTGTAGCAAAAGGGCGGCCCCATGTTACACCTACATCACCCGACGCAGCAATAGGTACCGGCAGCGTACACATCCTTTGGGTTAAGCGGTGTCATTGATGCTGATAGCTCAGCTGCAGCATGTTTGTTTCTATGCCAAGTCACCATCGGATTCACCAAATTTTGCGGACGGCGGCTGGACTTGCTTCGTTTCCTTTCCCGGCTCCTAAGCACAAGGAATGATGACTACAAGAACGGCACAATGGGGACCTTTCACGTTTGTTCCAATCCCATGCCGTGGCGCGCCGAGAACTGCACGAAATGCAATTACAGGGACCATGCATATTGGCTCGTCAAACAGCGCGCGCTGGACCCATGACTCTGTCTGATTTCGCCTCCCGCCCGCATCCAACCCATTGGGACGCACCAGCAAGCGTTGGCGGCGGCACTGGCGGCGGCACTAGCGGCGGCGCTGGCGGCAGAGGACTTTCAAAGCAGACAGACCCGATCTCTGACTCCCCTACCCAGCGTCCCTTCCATTGGCTCATCCACGCATACCTCAGCAAACGAGATGCCAACGCCGTCGTCTCCTGCAAGATAAGGCATCAAAAATCGGCCGGGGACACGCGGAGGCCATGTGTCCAGGCCCCGGCGGCGGGTCTGGCTTAAAACCGGCAGCCAAACAACTTCAACATGGCTAGGGATGCTTTCTTTTTGCGCGCCGTCGGAGGCGCGATGAATCCATGGCGACGAAACCGACCAAGGTTGACCAGAGTTCTAACGTGTCCCAGTTCACAACCACTTGCTCACCGCCTCCTCCGGGCTGTCAGCGTAACGTGGTACGAAGTACCATCAGCCGGCTGTAACAACGCTTTGTGTTGTGCTACTGAGGAGATTTGTCCTATGGGGACACGAGTGCTTCGCACCACGCCGCAAAGTTTTAGATCGAGTGCTACAGATCGTAGAGTAGTATCGCATTCGGTACCGGTACTCACCTCGCGATGGCGATGGGCGCAAATAGAGGTTCTGGCCATCGTGACGATCTCCAGAATGTTCGTGGACATGGCCTTGCTCGCGTATCAGTTTCTTTCTCCGGCCGACGAGTCCGTGGTCTTTCAGCCAGGTAGAAGACTACTCTTCCCGTTCCTGCCTCCTTTCCTCTCATCAACAACAGGCGGTGAAGCTCAAAGACATGCTTTCCGCAGCCGCGCTTCGTCATAGACCAGATGGCCCAGCAGCGTCATTAACCGCCTCTTGCCCCCTCATTGATCGGTAGAGGCATCCATCCGCGAACTAAGACCGATCAAACCTATCATTAACCCTCTACGGTTCACCGCATTTGACATGCCATATCTCCTCCTCCGGGAGAAACAGATACCCGTCCGCCGCCCCACAAACCTTAACGTAAAACCGACGAAAGCCAAGTCTCGGATGCCGGCTGTGTGTGCCCCTTTTTCTCCATTCCCACCCCCATCTCCCCATCCGGCATTACCTACAGGTAACCCATGGCGTTGGTAAGGTAGGGAGCAAACAACAGCACGAGCGCCGAGGTATCACCCCCCAACGGCATCGCGGGCAGACGTGGGCTGCTGCCCAGAGCAGAACAACCCGGACCGCGGGTGACAGAACAAGGCGTCAAATCAACAGAGCCGGAATGGGGACTCCGTTGCCACACAGAGGAAGACCCATTTCTCCGGCCGGAAAGAGCTCCGACACCAATCACAGCCCACACAGGTTTGCGGAGTGCACTCCTCCACAATGAGAATCCGGGATATTGGCTCAGTTGGTAGAGCGTTGGTCTCATATCGTAAAAATGATCTGGTTAGACATCAGAGTAATCCAAAGGTCGTGAGTTCGAGCCTCACATGTCCCATCTCTTTTTGTTCATTTGGGCTTTGCCCTCGCTCATCCTGCCTGCCTGCGTACGTTCTTGTTGAGAAGATACTTGCAACACCAGAAGACAAACACCCAGAGTGTGTAGGACGCCAAGTCATGCTTCATTCTGTTCATATTTTTGGTCTACCATCACCATTCACCCCTATGTCCACATTCCAGTCGTGTCCCATGACCCAACTCCTTCTTACCAGTACGAAGGCCTTAGCCCCGTAAACTGGGAGAGCGCACCGCCATCACCACCGTCCTCCCGTTTCCGCTGCCCGGCCAACTGCACACCATGGTTAGCATCATCACCAATCCGGATGTTGACCAACGGAAATTAACTTACCTCCAGCTGCACCCCCTTGTGAATATGTACTAGCCAATCAACATATGACTGCGCCTCATTATTTCGATCCTCGACCAACATCCTCGCGAATTCGAACTCGGCCCCGTCGATCCCCTGTCTCGCCAGCTGAATCGTCAAGCCCTTGCTCCCACGCATAACCCTCATAAACTCGATAATGTTGCGCACCTGTGCGTTCAGGTGCGTGGCTAGTACCGGTACTGTGGACGTGTAGGCATCCAGACTCTGCAGAGTGGTCTTATCCTCGCCGAAGAGATCCTGGATCAGGTTCGGCGAGGTCTGCGCGTGGAACCACAGCAGGCACTGCTGGCCGTTGTCAACCAGGTAGACACCACCGGGCTCGACGCGGCTGAACGATGTGCGGGTTGTCGGCGGCAGACGCAAGTGGCCTCCTGTCTTTTCGTCGGGGAAGCCGTCCTCGGGCTGCAGGTTGTGGATAGGGATCATGCGTGGGTAGAGGTACAAGCTCAACTCGAGGGCGCCCATCGACCGGATCAAGCGCATCTCATGCACACGACGGTCTGATGTCTCATTGCCGCCCTTGAAGGCACGGCACTTGATCAGTGCGAGCATGTACATCGAGAACTCCTTGAGCCGCTCCGGCATCACAAGTTGGCCGGGTGGATGGGACTGCGACAGAAAATTCTTGCGGTATGCCGCAAGCACATCAATCGTCTTTTCTGTCAAGCCTAAGCGGATATCCTTGAGCGTACTCGACGTCGTAGCTAGCTTTGTGGATGCCTCTTTCGCAAGCATGGCGTAAACAGCATCTTGATCGATGAATTTGAGGCAGTCCTTGGGATTCTCGCTGACACCCGCGATGATATTCAAACACCTGACTCTTCGTTGACCCGATGCAGTTGTGTAGAGCAGGGCAGCTTGGAAATGTGCGTCTAGTTTGGGGTCGAGCTTAGAGTCATAAGTGAACGTCACGCCGAGCGCTTTATCTGCATCAATGATGCCGATCTCAAGGTCCGCGCCGAAGGTATGTTGGATAAAATTGCCATGATATGCAGATATCTGAAGGCCGTTCGAGCATCGGACTTTCATAAGTGCCTGGTACCCTGTCTCACGAGTCACAGAGTGCTTGATCTCCAGAGACAATTTGGTGCTGTCCCGTGGGGCGATGAAGTTAGGGTAGTAGAAGGTCTCTCCGCCCGTCGTGGAAGCAACATATCCTACACCTTGTTAGAAGAGAGAGGCCACAGAAAAGAAAAAAGGATGCAGCGCTTTGCGTACCAATTGTGGCGATGTCGAGGTAGCCACCCGACGGGGCAGCCATGTAGAAGTCTACACCAACTCCTATAGACACCATCTTCTCTGCCAACTTCCTCCACGCGGGGTGCTCAGTGCTGAAAAGCTTCTTATCGGGTTCTCCGCCGGGATGCTTGCCATCATCCCGCATGAACAGCCGCCCAGGGCCCCAGGTAGGTAGAGCGGCAAGGGAGCAGAAAATCTTGCCGCCTGTCTTCTCGAGCGCAGAAATCGCCGAGTTAAGCGTGGACAGAAGTGCTGGCTCGGGGTTCTTGATGTTCGAGAACATTTGCGGCAGCCTGGTCAACAACGAGGTGATGACGGCCTTGGACTCATAGGGGTCCACGAATAGCCCATCGCTGAGGGGAACGAACGGATCCTCGATGTCCGGCATGATCATCATTTGCGCCTGTTCCAACGCCGGGCTGACGTTGTAGAAGTGCACCTCCTTATCGAAGGTGACGAAGCCAACTTTGGCGCCGGCCGGAATCCTCCGCTTCGGCTCGCCGCTCTCGTCTTGTTCCTCGCCCTCCTCAGCGCCATAGATAGCACCGAGAATACCCTCGCAAAATGACTCTAAGAACCCCTTGTTGAACGACTCCTGGGTGACGTCGATCACAAAGAGATAGCGCATGCCGACCGGCTCCTTCGTCCAGTACTCCTTCGGGACGACAAACTCAACAGTACCCCGTGTCAGCTCAGGTCGTTGATCGCGGTCAACACGGACGCCCTGCGGACTTGTTGCACAGAAGTACTCTACTGGGGTGTCATTGGCGTAATTGCAGAGGTTGCACACAAACTTGTTGCCACCATTTCGGAACATCATAAAGGGGTTGATGTATGCGCGGCAACGGTGGCACCTTGGTGGACCAACATCGCCAAAATCCAACACAGGAACCGCTAGCTCTCCAGCCTGAAGCGGCGCAAGAGGCTGCAAGAGCAGGCCCAAGGGAAGAGAGGTGCTGCGTAACCCCTCGCCGCTGGTAGGGATGTTAGTCAAGCTGAGGCGTGCGAACTTTGGTGACGAGTTCCCTTGATCGAATGCGGCAAACGAGACAGTAGCGGGAGGAGGGACGAGCCTCTCGAAGGTTGGGTACATATTGGTGAAGAAGTACTGCTGAATGGAATCCCTCGAGAGGGGCACGCTGGGCATATCTTCTGGGGACACCTTGTTCTGCCCACTGGCTGGAACCATAGTCGGCGAGGGCCCCGTTGGGTCGTACTGGCCACTCCTCGCAGCAAATTCGGCGGGGGAGGCAGGCATTGGGCTGAACTGGGAATTCACAGGTGCCGGAAACAGGCCCGCCTGAGGCGACATCCCACCACCAAAGTGGCCGGGGCCTTGGTGGGGGGCCGAGTTCAGGAATGCCGTTGCTGGCGTATCTGCTGGCGGGATACCATTGTACGGCTGCGAAGAGCCTACCGGCGCGTCAACGTTGTGGTACGCATGGCGATCCTTCTTCTTCCTCCTTGCCGTGCCATACCCCGAGTCTGCTCCCAGTGACATACCGCCCAGCTGGGCTGCCAAGCCACCGTCATCTGCCGGCGATGCGAGGCCCGGAGAAAACGCGGGCTGCGCCTGTCCCTGGTATGGAGGGCCGTAGCCGGGGGATTGCGCGGGGTGTGCTGGACCCGGGTACTGCTGCCCTGGGGACGGTTGCGCGCTGTAGCCACCCTGCTGGTACGGATTGGGAGCAATAGGCGGCTGGAACTGGGGAGGAGCTGGCTGGATGGGTCGGTTGGGATCGTTGGGATCGACGTTTTCTCCCTGGCCGAGAGCGTGGTACATGGAGTAGTCGGCCATGTTGGATATTGGCTCCTGGAGCTTTGAGCTTCGAGACCGGTGGAGGAGGATGCTGCTTGCGAGTTCGCCGTTGATCGATCGGATCGTCACCGGGGACGTTGGTGCTGCAAATTAGTCTGGCTCATACTAATTGGCTCGCTCGCTCTAGACGCTGTTCTAAAGTAGCCGGAGCTGAAGCTGTAGGACAGATCAGAAACGTCGCCTTCTCGTTTATCGCACCGCCAGATGGAACCAACTTCCAAGTACAAGTCGAGCTGTCCTTTTCTGGCAGGGGTGCCCACTGTCAGTGCGCCCTCTACCGAAAGCCCAGGCCGCCTCCCGCAAGCTCTGAATTGACCACGATGTCGTTCCGGACTTTTGCCGCAGGGTCCTGCGGGTCTTTCTGCCGCTTCTCTCCGCCTCCTCTAATATGAATGCACAGGCCACCTTCAATCGTCGCGTGGAAGACTGCAGCACGCGACAAAGCAGATCCTTGTCATCCTTTTTTGGCCCGCTGTTTGTCGCAAGGGCTGAACAGAGCCGCAACCTTGGCCATTGATCGACTTGCCCTTTGATTACGATCATTCCTGGCGTCCCATGGAGTCGGTCGACCTCCATACTATCTGCGCAGCCAGGTAGCGAATAACAAGTGATATAAGCGGCACATCAAATCGCAATGTTCAGCTTCTGCCCCTTGCAGGGCGCGCTGTCAGATTCGACAGCGTCGCAGTCGCTCCTCGAGCTCGATGGAGGCGTCAAAGTGCTGATTGACGTCGGATGGGACGAGTCCTTTGACGTGGAGAAGCTGAGGGAATTGGAGAAGTATGACTGCCAAACCCTTTGCTAAATATTGATGATCCCTAACCTTTGTCAGACAAGTGCCGACCCTCTCGCTCATCCTGCTCACCCATGCGACGGTGCCCCATATTGCTGCCTATGCGCATTGCTGCAAGAACTTCCCATTATTTACACGGATTCCCGTATATGCCACAAGGCCCGTCATCGATCTCGGACGTACACTTACTCAAGACCTCTATTCTTCGACTCCCCTCGCGGCGACGACTATCCCCCGAACTTCGCTAGCCGAGGTCTCGTACGCCTATTCGCAAGCGTCCTCGGCCGAGCACTCATTTCTCTTACAGCCTCCGACCTCAGAGGAGATCGCGCGCTACTTTTCTCTGATTCAGCCCCTCAAATACTCGCAGCCTCACCAGCCGCTTCCGTCGCCGTTCTCGCCCCCCCTCAACGGGCTGACTATCACCGCTTACAACTCCGGCCACACCCTCGGTGGTACCATCTGGCACATCCAACATGGTCTGGAATCGATTGTCTACGCCGTGGACTGGAATCAGGCCCGCGAGAATGTCTTTTCCGGCGCTGCGTGGTTGGGAGGCAGCCACAGTGGCGTCGGCGGAACCGAGGTGATCGAGCAACTGCGCAAACCAACCGCTTTAGTCTGCAGTAGTCGCACACCCGAGATAACCCTGGCGCGTTCTCGCCGAGATGAGCAGCTCCTGGAAAATATCAAGCTTTGCATTGCGCGAGGTGGGACTGTTCTCATCCCCGTCGACTCTAGCGCCCGGGTTCTTGAGTTGGCTTATCTCATGGAGCACGCATGGCGCAACGAAGTTGCAAAGGACAATGAGGTTTTTAAGTCGGCAAAGCTCTATCTGGCTGGACGCAGCATCGGCAGCACCATGCGAAATGCCCGTAGTATGCTTGAGTGGATGGATGACAGCATCGTCCGGGAGTTTGAGGCGGTTGCTGATGTCTCAAGGAGGCCAAATAACAGCGGATCTGGTGGCGGGGGCAAAGAAGCAGGACCTTTCGACTTCAAGCACCTGCGGCTCATCGAGCGGAAGGCCCAGATCGAGCGAATCCTGCAGCAGGCCGCGGACGACGACCAGCCCAGAGGCAGAGTTATCCTGGCGAGCGATACGAGCTTGGAGTGGGGGTTTTCAAAGGACGTTCTCGATTCCATTGCGGGCGATGCCAGAAATCTCTTGGTCCTCACGGAAAAGCCCAGTGTAAGCGCGGCGAACAAGCAATCCGCTGCTCGCACACTGTGGGACTGGTGGAAAGAGAGAAAGGATGGGGTTGCAACCGAGCAAACCAGCGGGGGTGACACTTTTGAGCAAATCTACGCTGGTGGGCGGGAGCTTGAGCTGACCAATGCTACGCGGCAAGCACTAGAGGGCAGCGAGCTTACAGCATACCAACAATGGTTGGCAACTCAGCGCCAACTACAGGCAACTCTGCAAACCGGTGGCGCAACGGCATTAGAAGCATCCGCGGACGCAGTTGACGATGCCTCATCCGAGTCGTCATCAGACTCAGAAGGCTCGGAAACAGAACAACAAGGAAAGGCGCTCAATGTCTCGACTACCTTGGGTCAGGCGAGCCGCAAGAAAGTTGTTCTCAACGACGAGGACCTGGGTGTCAATATCCTGATAAAAAAGAAGGGTGTTTATGATTTTGACATAAGAGGGAAGAAGGGGAGGGACCGCATGTTCCCCATCCCTATCCGAAGGAAGCGCAATGATGAATTCGGTGAGCTGATCCGGCCTGAGGAGTACCTACGAGCAGAAGAGCGTGAAGACGCGGACGGACCAGATTCAGGCCAGTTTGGAAATAACCAAGAGGACCGACTCGGGAAGAAGCGCAAGTTCGACGACGTTGGCGCTGCTGGAAAGGGTGGCTTCGGGTCCAATAAGCGACCTCAACTCCCACGTGCCCTCTCCGCCGAAGAGCCCGATCTCCCAACACTGGCGAATGGGCCGGGAGGCGACGAGCTTGACGAGCTCGAAGACGAGGAGGAGACAGTTATCGGCCCGTCTAAACTTATTCACACCTCGCACAGGGTCGCCGTGCGCCTCCGAATCGCTTTCGTTGACTTCAGCGGCCTCCACGATAAGCGCAGCTTGAATATGCTTATCCCGCTCATCCAGCCGCGGAAGCTGGTACTCGTTGCCGGCGCTGAGGACGAGACATTAGCCCTTGCAGCCGACTGCAAAATACTACTCAGCGCCAAGCTCGGCACATCTGACGAGCACGCGCTCGACGTCCTCACGCCCGCTGTTGGCGTCACCGTCAATGCCTCTGTCGACACTAACGCCTGGGTCGTCCGTCTTGCCGACCCCTTAGTCAAACGACTGAAGTGGCAGAATGTCAGGGGTCTCGGCATCGTCACCGTCACGGGCCTGTTGCTTCCAGGAGGCGAGTTTTCCATCACGGATACTGATCACGAAGATGGCACCAATAAACGCCTGAAGATCGAAGGCGCAGCATCCCCTGCCCCAAACACAGCCGATAGCGCAGTTGTTGCTATCGGCTCCGCCGGCGGCAACGCCGCAAAGCATGTCCCCACGCTGGATGTGCTGCCCACCAACCGCGCTTCCGCCGTGCGTTCTGCAGCGCAACCACTGCACGTCGGTGATCTGAGACTGGCTGATCTGAGGAGGGCCATGCTCAACGGCGGCCACAAAGCTGAGTTTCGCGGCGAGGGTACACTGGTCATCGACGATGCCGTGGCGGTCAGGAAGACCGTGACGGGCCGGATTGAGATTGAAAGCGTAGGACTGCCACAGGTGGGAGGCCCGGGGGCTATGGATATGGGCGGGATGATGGGGGGAATGGGCGGCGTCGGGGGGACATTCTACGCAGTACGCAGGAAGATATACGAAGGGTTGGCCGTGGTTGCCGGAGCGTGATTTGGTTACTTCTGTGCGGCAACTGGCACCAGAATCGAGGAGCGAGGTACTGCTACTATTACTATCTGGTCAAGCCGAATGCAGATCTTGTTATATCGAGTAGAGTGTATGATAATATATCTTCTTGACAAAACTACTCACGTTCCTACAGTGCCACATGCGTTCGTGATCACCTGGTATACCCGAACAGCAATCGTAACACAACATACACGGCGTACTCATCATTAATCCCTCCAGTTGCAGTAAATACCACCCATCCGGCTTCCTCCAGAATATTGAACCGACGCTGTTCCACGTCCTACACTATCGTATCCGAATCCTTTCCCCTCGGCGCTGTCCCTTCTACCACCGTCACCGTCGTTCCGTTTGCCCAAGGCCTCCATCGCAGGTGACTCAGCTTTAAGTTTCTCCAGGACCATTTGCCCTCGTTCGCTCCTACCTCATGTTGTTGATATAGCATGGACTGCGTCCGCTTGACCCCCCCGTGAGGGCCAGCGGCGCCCGTACCTCCGCTTCGCTGGTGCCGACGCGGATGGTGCTTTCCTGCCTCTGGCGTGTGGGGCAAGATTATCGATGCCACTGGCGCCAGTCGGTGTGCTACGTTGTTGTAGCCAGCTTTAACAACGGAACCAACCTTCCGTGCAGCGGCCATGAATGTGCGGGTGAGGCTGAGGATGAGGAGGAAGAATGGAATGCACACCAGCACCATTGTGACAGGGAAGGGCCAATCCCAGACGTCTATACTTAGTGTAGTGATACTGAAAACGGACTATGATCTTGTGAGTCATGATGTCGAAAATGGGGGTGGAAAGGGGGAGGGCTTACGGTGACGAACGTCAGAGGCAGGAAAATCATGGACACGCTCGTCAGAACTTTGATGTTATCGCCCTGCTCTATAGCGCGGCGGGACTCTTTGACGCTGCTTCCGCTGAAAAGTTGCTCCCGCAGCGAGCGGACCTCGTCGCGAGTGTGCTCGTTCTTCTTCCATACATCATCCAGCTGCTGTACCGCAGCTGCTAGCTCCCGGCGAAGTGGCCCTAGGTGCATTAGATACTCACGACTGGCGGCCGAATCTGGGTCGGCAAGCATCCAGAGAGTAGGGTGACGCCCGGCCCAGAATTCCTCTGTGAATGTGTCGGCATACGCTGCACGCATTGACTTGATTCCGTCGTTGATAACGCCGAGAGTATTATATGCCCAAAAGTAGCGGCGCGAGTACGTGAAAGCGCTGTCCTCAAACAGGAGCTTATCGCGCAGGCGGGAGTCAAACATGAACTGATTCTGTTTGCATCATTGTCAATAGGTGTCTTCAGTTAATTGGTATTTGGGCATGACGAACAGGTGGGGTGATTAGTTTGGTGATCAGCTGGTTCAGGTTGTTATAGCGCTTCACAGCATCTCGATATTCAACTCTCAGACTGTCGAGAAAGGCGTGTGGCCCGCTGAGAAAGCACTTCTGACTATCCTCGTTGTGCATCGAGTGCATTTCGTCAGGGTAGCACTGGATAGCCAGGAGATGCCACGGCGCGAAGGTATCATAGAGAGCCCCTTCGCGGACGCCCCCACGTCGGACTTTGTTCTTGATAGTTTTGACTGAATCACCTCCTAGCGATAGTGCAAGAACAGCGCTGGCTTCCGTGATATCAATGTGGTCAGGCGATTTCCGGTCGGGCGGGCGCGAGTCAAATGCCTGCCACGGCGCAGGAGTCAAGCCTTCGCCCACGACCGTATAGTACTTGAAGACAAAGAGGAAACTCCGCTGCCGCAGAGAGCTGGTCTCATACGGCCTGTTGGCCATCAACGCCTGTGTAATAGATCAGTTCAGGGGCTCGCTGTAGCATGAAGAATTCGGCACTCACTCTAGTCTTGCCCTTATTACCAGTGGTAGAAACAAGATGCTGGAAAATCTCATCCATATCGAAGTGGTCCTTCATAGTCAGATGCGCGGCCCCGAGCATGAGCGGCGATGGTTCTTGCAAAATGCTAATCTATGATGAGCATGCAGCATCAGCAGTAAGATGAGATTGGCATCACTCACGTCATTCTCCCTACCGCATCTTTGTTGTGGTTCACCTCCCTCAAAGTCTGCCATACCGTTTTCGCATCTACTCCGTCATCCTCAAGTCCTGTATGGTCATGTTTCGCCTTCGACGTCCCATCCTTCCTGAAGATAAATGTTAGTCATCAGCTACTATTGCCAGTGATTTCAGAATGCCCCAGCAGGGAAATAGGCAAGATGACTGAACTTACCCAATCTCATACACCTCATAGACGGCGCTGGTGTAGTCGTCATCAAAAGCTTCAAATCTTTCGACAATCTTCGACTCGCCTATCTCCTCGCCATCATTCCATACCTCGCCCAGCGCCGTGATAGTTGTTGCCGGGGCTTTATTGCACGAAGCGAGATGGCGCGAAAAGGCATGATCGGAGAAGCTCTCACTGGTGAGTAGCTCAGTCACGTATGATTCCGGCATAGGTCTCGCCATCGTCGTCGCGCGGGTCGGTGGGAAGAGGGCCAGGTCATCAACGTCGTCTGAGTCCGCTCTGCTAGCCCCGTCGTCCATAGAAGCATTGCGTACTCTTCTGTCAAAGAGTGTGAAAGCGCCTGGTTGTCCTGGGTCAGATCCGTCGTTTGTGAGGCGCCGGATCCGCTGGTGCCCAGGAGGATGCGCTTGGGATAGATCACGGACCGCATCACTCGAGAAAGTGATAGCCCTAGTTGGCGAGCTCGCGGTACGCTCCATCCTCACTGCGGTAGGACTGTTTGCACGTCCGGAGCTCCTGGCAGCAGTAGCTTCCTGCATCAAACGCTGATATTGATCATAGTGCTGCTCCGCAGTTCTAATGATCTCGTCGACACTGCGATTGGTGCTCATAATGCTGTGATATATCGGAAGGAAATACGAGTCCAACCAGCTATGGTAAGCTGTTAGGATCTTTTGAGTGTGCGAGAGGCAACGGGTACTGGGGAAACAACGAGAGCTGAAAGTACGAATGAGACGCGTGCGGGACCAACAGCCGGCGGCCATGTACCAGTATTTCACCACCACCTACGGAACCCCACGCTTTGGGGCTCTGCAGGAGGCGGGGCACAGGCCTCAGCATGTTGCCGGCCTGGGACGATGGCGGTTGTGGTGGAGGGTGTCGCGTGGGATGGTCGCGTCTAGCTCAGCCTCATTGCCGCCCACCCACTCCAAGCGGAGGATCAAGCTCCCTGGGCGCATCCATGTGTGAGTGCGGGGAGCTTCTTTGGGTCTTTGGGGCGCACCGCGGCCCTCCGTTTAAGCCAGTGAGAAGGCGAAGCTCCGAATGCCAAGAGGAAACGCAATGCTCGACACGGCTTTTGACGGAAGATTGCAACACCTCCAGATGCTTGGCACTGATGCCCTGTTTCTTCCGCTGCCTTCCAACGGCGTTCCATGTGACAGTCCAGATGGCGCTGTCAGTGGTCAAGCGGAGAGGCTCAAGTAGCCTGGTCGAGCCGTCCACGCCGTTGCGGGGAGCCGTTCAAGTGCTGTGTGAGAAGTGCCTTGCTAAGCACGCCAAGAGGCCTCTTCACCAGTAGCGGCAGGCAACAGCCAGATTTCCGTGTCATTTCCCTAATGATTGTCCAGAGTTGGAGAAGAGGTGTGTTGATGGATTTCATAGGGGGGAAGGTGTCAGCGGCACACCGGCTGCGGGTCGCCATTACCCCGGTCGGTTTTACGTACTGATTTACAGCCTGCTGCTCTCAACAGCCTCGACAGCCTCGATGTTTGAAGAGGATCTCTCTTTTAAGAGTACCTGGTGTTCTACGTCTGGAGGTTTGACCATATACTCCAAGTCAATGTGCAAGTCGAGACATACACCGCGGAAAATAAGGCCACGAACAGTTGTCGAGCCCACTCAGTCAAGAACCGATAGGCACACCACATCCCCAATATAGACAGTTCCCACGTTTGTGTCTCGTCTCAAACATCACAAGCTTTCAATTGGGGCTCAGTCAATTCATTTCGCCGCAAATTCATTGAGGCAGCAGGTCGGCTAAACCAATGAGCGATGTGCGACATGACAGCTCGGTGTCTCGTTCAAACCCCGTGCCCCCCCAGCTCTCACCGAGGGCTTCGGCATAGTAAACTCCCAATCCTTTACCCGAAAACATCAACAGCCTCACAGGAGTCTGGACACTGTTCTCAATCCGCTGAAGCCCTTGGCTTCACCTATGTCCTCTCATCACCCCACGTGCATCATTCGGTGCATTGCGAAATCGGACATGCCTATGCCCAGCACGGCTGGGCCGGCGATGTCTTCTCACTGATCAACGCCATCAACCTTCCCACCTGATGTCCCTTCAAATGAGGGCCCGTCGTTTCCTCCCGTAGCAACTTTCTCCTTCTCGTACTCCTCGGGTGTCTGGCATTTGGCAGTCCAGGCGTGAATCTGTGCGATCTCTTCCTTGAGCGCTGCATTTACCAAGCGATGCCGTTTGAGTGAGTTTTTGCCGGCGAACTCAGGAGACACAATGAGAGTGGTGAAAGCCTGGCCACATCCGCCTATTCCAGTTCAACAGAAATGGACATGTTAGCTGGGAACTCGGATATACTGCTGAATTACAAGACTTTTTTTCAGCGAGTAGGCACCAACCACTGGCAACTGATGAGTCGCGGGGCTTTGGGCGCCAATGACGTCAGGGGGTCGCTGAAAGCAGGAGAGAACAACATACCAGACATGTCCTGAACCTCCACATGCGTGGCCTTCAGGCGCTCTGCCAGAGCTGCCTTTATTGAGCTCTCTGTTATGGAGGATTCAGCCATGACTGTTGTGAGTGAGGGATTCCGTGATTAGAAAACGTAGCGCGGGGTGTCGACTCGGCGAGAATTCATCTGCCCCGCGCTGGCCTGGATTCCTTGGCAAATGGACAGGGTTAGGGTTCAAACTGTTTACTTCACAAACGAAACTGCCAGAGCAACGGAGAATGCACCTTACAGCTGTCATCACGAAACGAGCAAGAAAGGGGCCAAGGCAACACAGCGCGCATTTTGCCCCAGATATGAATAACTGAATCTTAACTTGGCATTGTGTTTTTTTAGTAGATATAGGCGAGCTCGTCATCCAGAACTTTCCGGTTCTCTCCGCTTCCCTCTCACTTCTACTTCTCTTCCCATCCATACAACTTGATCAAGTGGGGACTCTCGACAAGAATTCGGGGATAATAAAGTACTTGCAACTCATGATCTACACTTCAACACTCTGTCGAGCAGCGCGATTCGTCACATCAACAACAGCCCGTGCAGCATTCTCTACAGCCATGACTTCCGAACTCAAGAGTCCTCTCTTCACGCGGCAGGTGGTCAGTGCGATGCAATCGCTGTAAGTTGCACTGCTGGTTTTATACTGCCCCGATTTAGACGAGGCCATCTCGCTGACATCACTCTTAGCTTCCCCGAAGAGCTTGCAGAGCGAAGCTGGGACAATGTCGGTCTGCTACAGGAGAATATCGAGACATCAGGAGCTCCTCGTGCCGGCCCTCCAACTGTTCTTCTCACGAATGACCTTACCATCCGCGTAACTGAAGAGGCTATCCGGAAGAAGGCCTCAGTCATCATCAGCTATCGTATGCTACCATTCACCTTTTTCCAGCCTCCGCAGCATGGCTAACAGCCTTTGCAGATCCCTTTATCTTCCGCGGCCTCAAATCAGTCACCCTTGCCGACCCGCACCAGCGCATCGTCCTCCAACTAGCCCAAAACAATATCGCTGTGTGTAAGTGCCATGAACTCTACCCGCTTATTTTCCTACGCTGATCCACCTCAAGATTGTCCCCACACCGCGGTCGACGCCGCCCCAGGCGGCATTAATGACTGGCTCGCCGACATGCTCGACGGCCACGGCGTGACAACCCGCCGCTCGGTAGTAAAGCCCATCACGACTCCACTTCCCCAGGGTTTCGGCGGCGCCGGCATGGGCCGGCACGTCGAATTTGCCCACCCTGTCAACATCGGACGGATCGTCGAGGCATACGCCTCCGGCCTCGGTGGGCTTCGCTACGTAATGGTCGCCTATCCCAAGCACCTCTCAGCGGCAGCGCGCCGTCAAGGACAGCAGCAGCTTCCGTCGGGGGTGCCTCCGGTGGCCATTAAGTCGGTGGCCATCTGCGCCGGCTCGGGCTTCGACGTGCTCAAGGACTCCGACGCGGATTTGTTCGTCACAGGGGAGATGTCACACCACGCAGCGCTGCGTCTCACCATGCTGGGCAAGTGTGTATTGACAGTCTTCCACAGCAACTCAGAGAGGCGGTTCTTGAGAAAGAGTCTACTCCCGCGACTGCAGGGAATTCTGCAAAAGGAGGTTAATGGGCCGGTGGATGTGCTCGTGAGCGAGGAAGACGAGGATCCGTTTGAGATTTGGGACGTGCAGAAGATGCCGGACTTTGCCTACGAGAAGTGACGAGACCGAGTTGGGTGTCTGGGTATGTAGAGTTGGAGAAGGAATGACGGGGAAAAGGGGGTTGGCGGTTTCATCTTAGGATGTGGGCTCCCAGCTCTGAAGCCAACCCAGACAGGACCAGACACGTTCTGCCCCTACTCTAATCTTGAATCAGAATATCGATTAGAGGGGCTCGGGCACTGTTTATGTCGTACTCGCCGAGCCGCTTCCGTCGCTCTCGCTCTCACTCCCACCCTCTTCTCTCCTTATTATCGCATCCCCCTCCGCGATCAAGGCACCAACATCAGCCCCTCCAAGCCCCTTCTCCCTCCACCTTTCCAACAACCGCCTTGGCGCCTCCCACTCCCTCCGGGCCTCCTCCTCTCTCCCCTCTTCTACTAACGCCCTCAACCTCCCAGGGACCTCCAACACTTCCCTCGCCAACTCCCTCGTCCTCGCTCTCCTCTCCTCCACCCCAACATCACCCCCCTTCCCCTTCCCTTCCGTCCCCGGCTCCGGCACCTCCTTCCGTAACCCCTCCCTCAACCCACTCGCCTGCTCATAAATCTTCGCAACCCCCAAATCCAGCGTCCCCGCCATCGGATTCAGCGGATCCATCGTCGACTGCATCCGCCGAATCGTCTCCGTCGCACTAATCAGCTTCGAGTAATTATCATACACCAGCGCCTTCTTCTCCGCGTCCAGCGCCCGTATCTCCCCTAGCACGCGAGCATATGTTCGTAACAGCTCAGAGAGCGTGCTGGACGCGAGCGTCTGCGAGATGTATGCCCCTGCGTCGAAGTTGGGTGCGTCGAGCTCCGAGCGCACCGTGTCTAGCGCGGGGGCGTCGAGCGGGTTGGTGATTTCTACGGTCGGCGTTCCCGGCGTGGAGGCTCCCCCTGCGGCGGCGGCCTTTTTGAGGTTGTAGTACTCGCGGAGGGCGGCGCGGTTGGCGCGCTTGTTTGGGCCCGGGCCGGGGGGGTTGAGGGTGTGGGTGTTGGGGTTTGGGGAGCTGGAGGCGGAGGAGGGCCCGAGGTCGAGGCTTGGTCGTGTTGAGGAGTTGGGTGTTGTGGAGGCTTGAGGGGGGTTTATTCGTCGGGCGAGGGGGGTTGATGGGTCGCGTGGGGAGGCGATGGTTGACATGTTGAGGGTTGAGGGTCAGCCGTTGAGGTGGCTTTGAAGGGTGGACTGCGCTACGGTATGTGGGGGCGCTGGGTCGCGGTGTCTTTTAAACAAGACGCGGGTCTGTTTCTTTTGCCAAGCGTCGTTTGTTGTTCGATGCCACATATGTAATTGTGGTGTTGACAGGTAAGCTGTTTTGAGAGATGTCGATCGAAGCTGGAGCTTCGTCGGCGGTTGAACTGTGCTGTCCTTCAGGGGTTGTGCGGCTGCAGGAAAGTGGAGACTTCCGCGCCTTCCCCGGCTCGCACTAGCCAAGCATCCCTGCCGAGATCAAAGAGGACCACTAAGCGCTGAAGACGACCCCTAATTTACAAGCGACCAACACGAACCTTGAGAGGCTGCCCATGAAATAGGTTGGAACTCACTCATCATCAGCTATGACAACTTTTCGTTTTACGAAAGATAAACAAGATTTGTATATCGAGTAAGATCTGAAAGTATGAAAATTTTCTGATTCTTTACGCAAGCTAATGCAACTTCTCCAGGCAAGCACTCATTCTCCCGTTTACCTCTTGAATCTGGCTACAGAAACCAAACCCACCAAACCACTTCCTCACTTACACCCAACCAACCTGGAAATTCACAACCCATCCCTCATCTCACTTTTCACCATAAAATGCCCCCAAGCCAGGTCCCCCAAGACCTCGCCTCGCAACTCCAATTCGCCCTCCGCACACACACCCTCCCAACGCCCTCCAAGCCATGGCTCCGCGCGCTCATCCCCAACCGCATCCCGCCACCGCCACTCGCTTCTCTCATCGCGACGGCGCGCACCCGCCTCCTCGCAGCAGATCTCACCACAACCGGCCTCCTAGAACCATCCTACGCAGCCGAGCACAGCATGCCCTCCAACATCGTCAACAACCCCGAGATCGACAAGGGGCGCGTCCCCCGGGACGTAGTGGTGCAGGTGCTTGACGTCGGGAACATCTCCCGCAGCCGCTGGGAGCAAGTCGAAGAGCTAGAGGCCATTGAGCGCAGCGAGCAGACGCGCGGGAGGGAAGTGATTCGGCTTCCTGTGGCAGCAGAGGATGGGGATGAAGAGGGGGTTGGAGTTGGGAATGGCGCTGATGGGGAAGGAGGAGGAGGAGGAGGCGGATGGGCAGGGGCAGGGAATCAAAACAACAACGCTAATGCGGCGGCAAAGGCGACGCACAAGCTGGTGCTGCAGGATTGCAAGGGGACAAAGATGATTGGGATCGAGCTAAAGCGGGTGGAGCAGATTGCGATCGGGAAGACGAACATAGGGGAGAAGATGATATTGCGGAAAGACTCAAAGCTCGCCCGTGGGGTGGTACTTTTAGAGCCTAATTATTGCCACGTGCTGGGGGGTAAGGTGGAGGCATGGCATAAGGTATGGGTAGAAGGCCGGTTGGCTAGGCTGAAGGAGGCTGCTGGTGTCCAGGAGCGGTAGGAGAGCGAGCAAGTGCATCGTCACTGTGGAGTTTCGCCAGGTGGCGGTCACCCTTGAGAGTTTATTGCCATGATACCCATTTACATATGTTTTTTAACCATCAAGAGTTGCAGGCCTACAGTGTCCATCTTGAAATCCGTTGCCATTTTCCCCTTTCACTCAGCCCTTTATCAATTCACCGCTTCGCCCAACGTCACCCAGCCGGATTTCTCCCACGGCGCGACCATAATCGCCGTCTGTGCATCAACCACTCTTCCTGTCCCAGCATACGTCCTCGCCAGGTCCTCCGCCCCGAGATCGCCTCGTGGGGGTACGCCCTTCTGTGCAACCCGCAGAGCCATCTGGGCGGCGCCCTCACCCTCGCTTCCTCCAAGCGCAGCAAGCTCCGACCACCCATGCGGCAGGTATGGATAAGACATGGTGTCTGTCTGGGCTTGGCTAGCCCCCACAAGCAGTCCTTGACCCTCTGGGATGGCATCCTTCCCATCAAGGGCCGCGATAACACGTAGGATTTCGCCAAGTTGGCTCTGCTCCGAAGGCGTCACGCCCTCGTCACTGGCCCGTAAACTCTGAAGCTCCTGCATCACAGCCTCCAGGCTCTCCTCGTCCTCGTCTAGTAGCGCAATGACCCCGAGGAGAAGTACTGATTGTACATGGTGCGGCGCTTCCTCAATCACCTCGAAGAGTACCTCCCGTGCCCGCTCCTTCGCCTCACTAGTGCCTGTAGCCCACAGAACCTGTGCAAGTACACATGCAGTATCTGGGTCGCCGCCCGACTCCTCCAGTGCTGCCTCGAAGAGGGTGACAGCAGAGTCAACTTCGTTTTTGTAATAGTGCGCCAGGCCCATCGTAACATGTGCACCGAGGCGAACCTTCCGGCGCTCTTCGGCTGTCAGTTCGCTATCAGCGCCATCCTCCTCGCTGCTGAGCTGGATAGCAAACTCGCCCGCCTCAATGGCCTTGTCGTATAAGCCGGTGGCAAGATAGGCACGAGCGAGATCGGCCTCTGCGATAGTGAAGTGCTTCAGCGCTTCAACCGACTCGCTGACCTCGTACTCAGCTCCGATAGCCGTGCAAACTCTCCCAAGCGTAGCAACAGATTGTTCACCTTGTTGCGCTCTCTCTTCAAAGAGACCAGCTAGATGACCGTAGGCCAAGTCTTGTGGTCTTAGTACCTGAAGCTGCTTGAGGGCGAGAATTGGCTGAATCAAGAGGGTAATAGGCTGATCAGAAGAAGACACGGCAAGGTGGTCGAATACAGAAACGGAGTAATGTCGCCTCGAAGCGATAGATGAGCTCTCTGCTATGTCTATGGCGTGTGTAAACAAGAGGCGAGCTTCTTTGGGGTTCCCCACTAGGAGAGCGACAAATGCCTGTCCAAGCCAAGCATGTGCGTGATCTGGGTCTGCTGACTGAGCTCTCGTAAAGGCATCGTTGGCAAGAGTGACATCGTTCTGAAGAAGTGCCAGTGTACCCAAGTTTGTCCAGGCATGGGCACCCCGCTCGTTGAGGTGTAGACTACGCACAAAAGAGTGCTGCGCGACGGAGGGGTTAACCTCACTGGTGACCACTCCGAGCGCGTTCCAAAACTCAGAGTTACCCGCCTCGAGCTCGATAGCACGCTTGAAGCACGCTATGGCTGCCTTTAGGTACCTGGTGGGTTTTCTTTTGAACTTCTGAGGAAGACACACATGAGCGCGGTACTCGGACCATCCAAGGTTGTAGTAAGCCACAGCATGAGCGTGGACGTCTTCAGCAGAGACATGGATGGCGCGTTTGTATGCAAGAATTGTTGCCTGTATGACTTTGGTCAGATCAACCCCGATGGTCTCATCTTCCGGGAAGATTCCAGCAGTCCGTATAACCTCGATGCCGACCCCGTCGATATCTCTCATCACCTGAAACTCAGGTAAAGAATCATCGCCGCCGAGGAGGCTCCGTACGGATTCCGTCGGGAAGTCCGAAATATGGCTCTGTATGCTTGAAAACAGTGAACACGCATCGGCAATGGCTTTCCAGAAATTGAAGGTGTCCGTGATAATTGAGGGGGCACAAGCTGCGAAGGCTAGCGTCTCCTTTGCGAGGTCAATAGCTTTTCCGAAGAACCCCTTATCCAGGCTATCCATTGCATTGTCGACCAATGTTTGCATCAATGCAATCGCCACACCTCCCTCCTCAGGGCGGTCTGTGATAACTTGACGATACAGGGAGACCGCATCGTCAAAGTCACCCAGCTCGCGCTTAACATCAGCTAGGATGAATTTGGTGAACCAATTCTCCCCAGTGATACTAGGATCAGCCTCGCCCTCGAGCTTCTGCGCATTCACGATTGCCTTGCCAGCAGCAATATATCGTCCAGATCCATGATAACTCTCACCTAGGCCAACCCAGGAGTGGTAGTCATTCGGAGATATCCTCAGAGCGGCCTGGAAGGAGACGATAGCTTTGTTGTAGTCCTGTTTATTGAGTTCGGCGACACCAAGGGCGGAAAATGGCCAGCTGATACCTTTTCGCTTAGACCCGGGAGGCGGCTTAACTTTCCCCGAGTCAACCACTCTCTGGGCAACAAGCTCAACACGATCCCAATCTCCGTCGTCAGCAAAAGAGCGGGCAAGTCTCTCCGCTGATTCCACCTCCGAAGGCGATAGCTCAACTGCTTTCTGAAAGCACTTGCGTGCTCGCTTCTTGTCTTTGGCGTAATCCGCGTAGTACACGCCTAAGCTGGTATAAGCAGGAGCGTAGTTGAGGTTGTTTTTCAGGGACTCGAGGAAGTAGGCATAGGCCCCCTTTCGGCTCTTCCGCGCGGCCTTTGACGTATCAACATTCCAGATGCAGTATCCCAGACGATATTGCGTCTGAGCCAGGAGCTCTTTGTTGGTTGGCTGGCCTTTCTTGGTCAATAGCGGAATGCATGCCTCCAACTCCCCGGCACTGCTACCGAAGTCACCTTTCAATGCTTTGACCCAAGCGGCCTCTGTTCGAACACGGAGGTTATCGGGGGCTCGCTTCAAGGCCCTCTCCAAGAAACCGATGGCTTCATCGTACTCCTCTTCCTCCTCATATATCAACCCAACACCGATCAAGGCAGGTGTAGAAAAAGGATCATGGGCGAGGACTCCGTCAAAAAACCCTTTTGCCTCTTGATGATGACGGGGTGTTTGGTAGAATACCAGTGCGGTGCCAAGATACAGGGAGAATACATCCTCAGTAGCGCGAAGCTTGAGCCCTGTCTTCACACGTTCGGACTTTAAGTGGTCCAGTGCTTTTTGCATAAGCTCCGCGTTACTTTCATGCTCCTCGAGATACTGATTGTACTCGCCCATCAATCTGTATGCTAACAGAGACTCAACACCGCTGATACCTTCTGTCATCATAAGCAGGCGGTCCTCTTCCGTCACTGGGACGTAAGTTGTGCTGACTCCCCCTTCTTCATCATCCTCACTCTCTTCCTCGGCACTCCCTGCCTTGGAGGCTTCTTCTTGTTGGGGTGCCTCCTGTGGGAACGGCGATACCGCGCTTGTCAGGAAACCCACTATCACCCTGCTCAGATCGCCGTCTGGGAAAAAAAGGCAGTATTGCCGTAGAATAGTGACGTCCCACTCCCTAATCTCCTTGTTATCCTGCCAGTTGATTGCAACATCCCAGGCAAATTTAAAGGGGTGCTTGATGATGACCATATCGTTCGCCAGCTTTCGCACTGTCTCCACGTCACGTTCTTTCTGCTCGCCAGGGGGCCAAGCAACGAGTCGGTCGTAGCAGTGCTGGAGGAGTTTCTCCTCGTAGCTCCGGCGTATCTCATCATCCGAAGACCAGTCAATAATATGTTGGTAGACATGGGTCAGCCGGCTCTGGCTGTAGATCTCACGCTTCACCTCGAGGGTGACATCGTTGATGCGAGCCCCAATTCTTGTCCGACGCTCTCCAATCAACGTGTTGATACGTTTTTTCTCCTCCGTCTCAATGATTTGCGCCTGGGTCTCATACGTCTTGGCCGGAGAGGGGACGCGGCCCTCCAGCGCCGGGTAGATAGGGCTTCCAGGCAAGATCAAATCCAGCGCATCAGCATACTGTAGGCGGTCTCCTTGAGCGCGGGCAAAGTCGATGAACTTGTCAACTGTGTCTTGACACTTGAACATCTCGTTGGCATCCCGAAATATCTCTGCCAACTTCAGAGCAGCATGCCGGTACTGCTTGAGCTTCCTGGCACCCTGTCGTTGGCAGAGTTTGACCAAGCCTTGCCACACTTGCGCATCCGCCGGTTTTATTGCCGCAGCTGCGACATAGGCAGCTTCCGCTTCATCTAGCTTGCCCTTTTTGTCCAGAGCAAACGCCAGGAAAATGTGACTGTGGTGAGTCAGTTTCTACTGTCCCGCCTGAACGAAACAAGATAAACTTGCGCTTGATAATTTTTGGCATCTTTTTCGATGACTTCGCCCACGGTCTCAATAGCAGTGTCCCATTTCTGCTGCTTGATCGCTTCATTCACAGCCTTGAGAAGTGCTTTGGTGCTCGCCATGACGGATTGGTGCCTGGTTAGGTGCGGCGGGCTTTGTGGAGGTATGTTGATGATGGCGGAAAGACGATGCGTTGGTCACCTTTACATCGCCGAAATACACACGAGGTTAAGACAGTAGGCCGTGACTGAGGTGCTTGAGTAACGCCTTGGACTATGAGCCGTGGCGGGGTTCCACTTTGGAGATGGTGTTGCTTGGAGCTCTGAGACGGTGCACACTGAGGTCTTGAGCACTGTGCCTATCACCCCGCCGCGAGCTCCACTTCTTATCGATAAGCTTATCGTGGAAATTTCACGTCGAGGTCCTTGTCTAAGCCGACAGACGGTGCGCTGCGTTTGCGTCCAAGCTTGTCGCAGGTCAAATCGAAGCCGTTACGATCGCAAACCACAATGGAGACGGCTCCCGCAAAGAGGCGAAAGCTAGCCCATTCAGAGCCTACCTCTGAGAATGTTCTTCAATCCGCCGCATCCTCTGGGCTGTCTAAGCATAGACTTTTCGTTCTCGAGGCGGAGGAGCTTTTGAACGAGGCAGGCTTGGACTATGCTACGGCCTTCCCAGGTGCCGATGCCCTTCTTGGCGAGATCAAGACTTCAATTGAGGCGATAAAACCCCACGAGCCTCTTCCGGTACGCTTTCAACATGGTGAGAGACAGAATTTCTGCTAATTTCTTAACAGCTTGTCGAGGCGACGCTCCGCTTGGAGAAGAAGCACCGGCTCCAAGTCCCCTTTCCTGAACCGAGGCCAGCCAACGACTGCAACTACAAGGTGGCCTTTGTGAAGCCGACACAGTTCAACGTTGTTGGCAGCTATGTCTCCAAAACCATGGTCAAGACTCAGAAGGGCCACGCTATCGACATGGTCTTTGTGATCCCCGCCGAGGTCCTCCAAGAAAAGGACTTTCTCGACTTGCGGTATTTCTACAAGCGGGCCTATATCCTGGCCAAGGTTTCGGCTGCTTTGAAGAAGAAACTGGGAGCCGATGCTGATCTCTCATTCGAATATCTCAACGGAAACCCTCTCTGCCCCATCGTATCACTTCGTCCTAAGGAAAAGGAAACACGCCAACTTCTCGATTACCGGATACGGATAATTCCTTGTTCCCCTGATACTTTCTTTCCCAGGGCGAAACTTCACCTTGGGGCTGGTCTTCTCAGGAGAGCCAATGAAAAGGAATCAGGCTCTACACTGGCAACTCCATTCTATAACTCGACTTTGGTGGCCGAAGGCTGTTTCTTCGCCTACCTGAAGACTATCCGACAGATGGAGAAAAAATGCCCCTCTTTCAAGGACGCGTGCATTCTGGGGCGTATCTGGCTCCAACAACGGGGGTTCGGAGGCGCCATTTCTGAAGGCGGGTTTGGCCACTTCGAGTGGGCGCTCCTGCTCGCCCTCCTTCTCAAAGGTGGAGGCGACGGCAGAGGAAGTTCGGTTCTTTCTACTTCCCTCAAGAGCACCCAGCTGTTCAAGGCGGTCGTTCAGTTCCTTTCGGTTACCAATCTGTCAGAAAAACCGTGTGTTCTGAACGCAGTTAAGACAGACTTCGAAGCACCCTCCGGCTGTGGGCCTGTTATCTACGACTCTGAGCGTGAGCTAAACATCGCATTCAAGATGAGCCCCTGGTCCGCTGCTCTGCTTCACCAACATGCCAAGTGGACACGCAGTCTAATGAACGACGGGACCGTTGATCAATTCAGCCCCACCTTTATTCTCAAAACCGATCTTCCGCTTCACAGCTTCGATTTGGTGGCGAAACTGAACCACTTCGGTTCGTTTGACCAGACGGCAGAGGTAGACTCTCGCGGGAAGGCCTGGCAATTTGGTAACAAGGTCTACCGGATTCTCCGTCGCGCGCTTCAAGACAAGGAGTTGGGGGAGAGAGCTCGGTTGATTCATATTCGGACGCCGGAAAGTACATCTTGGCCACTGGGGGAGAAGCCCAAAACGCAAGAAAGTTCCGATTTGGAGATTGGTGTTCTCTTTGAGGCGACCAATATGGCCCGGACAGTCGACAGAGGGCCAGGCGCTGGACCGAGCCCCGAGGAAAGAGAGGAATGCGAGAAGTTTCGCCAGTTCTGGGGTAGCAAGGCAGAACTTAGACGTTTCGAGGGCGACACAATCCGCGAAACTGTGATCTGGAACTCAACATCATCCTTCGCGTTGTGTGAGGAGATTATGCGATATATTCTCAATCTGCATCTGCGAATCGGCGTCGTTGAGGAGGATATGACATTTTATGGCGACGAACTGCAGGACCTTCTTCCATTGAAACCGACTGACTCCGCCGTATTCAACGCGGCGAAGAAAGCGTTCGCTGGTTTCGAAAAAGACATCAGGGAGCTTGAGGACCTGCCGCTTCATGCCCGCAGGTTAGCGCCAATCTGCCCTGGGCTGCGACATGCTTCGATCAAACTTCCGTCTTTAGGGCCTACGAAATCAGGGCCGCAGCCCATGGAAACTGTTGTTTCCTTTGAGGCTTCCGGTAAATGGCCAGAGAGCCTCGCCGCAATTCAACGAACAAAGATTGCATTCCTGTTGATGATCGGGAGTCTGTTGAGGAAGAGCAAGGGGGGTAAGGTTCAAACATGGGTTGGCCTCGAGGATGCCAAGTCCGAGGCTGAGAATCTCGCGTTTCTCGATGTCGTCTATGAATCGGGGGCCTCCTTTCGTCTCCGGATTCACAGCGATCTCGAAGAGATTCTTCTTGAGCGCCAAGTCAAAGACAAGACTCAAGAGCAACACGTCAGGACGAAAGCCACGGCCTTGCTTGCCACATTCAGGCGCCTTTACACACATCTACCTCTCCATTCTCAGATGATCTCCACCTTCGTCACCCGCTTCCCTGCACTTTCACCAACCATACGCTTGCTAAAGCAATGGTTTAACAGCCATAAGTTGTCGTATCACTTCACCGAAGATTTCGTCGAGCTCGTCGCCCTCTACATCTTCCTATCGCCCTACCCATGGGATGCGCCCTCAAGCACCAATACTGGCTTCTTCCGTGCTCTCCTGTTTCTTGCGCGTTGGGACTGGCGTTCTGAGCCCCTCGTGCTTGATACGGGAGGCGACATGCCTCAGGCTGACAGGCTTGCAATTGAGACACGCTTGGAGGCTTGGCGAAAGATCGACCCCAGCATGAACTACACAGTTCTTTTCGTTGCCACTGCCCACGATGCGACAGGACTTGCCTACACCTCATCCGAAGGGCACGCCAAACCCTCCAAGGTGGTCGCCACGCGCATGACTGCCCTAGCCAAGAGCGCATGCAAAGTGGCTAGGGAGAATGGCGTAGCGCTGGAGCCGAGGAGGCTGTTTGTGCCGTCATTGAAAGACTACGACGTCTTACTCCACCTGAACAGCAAAGTGACGAAGAGCACCTTGAAGACCTACCCTACCAACAACCCGGAAGACGTTACTATGGAAAGCCCGGAGAGGCATTCAAAGTTCAAGAATCTGGACGAGCGCACCGGAAAGGATTTCCTTCCCCTGGTGCAGCATCCCGCCGAGGCGTTGCTGAAACACTTGAGTGCAGCATACTCGGGCGCCCTGGTTTTCTTCCGTGGCGCGCCTGAAGACATGACAGTTGGAGCCATTTGGAATCCGCAGATGCAGAAAAAGAAGTTCAGGGTGAATTTACCTACCTCTTATAAGCCGGGTACCAACGCTGCTATGCAAGATTCGGACGATGAGGAAGAGCAAGGTGTGGATGTCGATCTCAACAAGGAGGCAATCCTGGCAGAAATCGCAAGAATAGGCGGCGATTTGATCGAGAAGATAGAAGCTAAAGGATTGTAATTCAACAAAAGCTGTGCTTGTTTGGATACAGTCTGGCCGTAGGGCTATCGCATCATCATAGCATACTAATAAATCACGTGTGGCATAAGACCAATGAATCAACAAAGAACGTCTAGTGTGCCCAGTAGTCTATGTCTTTTTGCGCAGCAGCCCTCGAATCCGTCCCCGCAAAGGCACCACACAGTTTGTGCCAGAAGGTCATTTCATTGCAGACCTTACCGTATTGGAATAGCCCGTTGGCGAACGTAAGCAGACCTCGAGAATGGGATACCGTCCAATAGCGAAATCCATGGTCTGCCTTACAATGGTGTCAATGCCCGTGGTGGTGGTTTATGACACAAGTAGACAGAGGAGGAGCTGTGCAAATATATATTCTCAATATTTGTCAGGTTTGAGACAACGAGTCGGTAAAAATTACTATCGCTGGTCAAAAAATAGTCTAAGGAAACATCTAGGTCGGGTATGATCAGGCCGCAAATATCATTACTGCATGCAAAAACAGTATCCCTAGCAAATCCTTTTCCCAACCCTTCAAAGCTGCGCTTGTGTATGTGTATCACTGTGCTGGACCAAATCACTGGACCATGACCTCTGTCTTGGCAGGACCAGCGGCCGGCTCGGGCTTGTCCATGTCGACATCCATCTCGTCGCCCTCGGCAGCCTCACCTTCACCCTCCTCCTCTTCTTCCTCAAGGTCGTCCTCACTCTCGCCTTCGATATCCACACTTCCGTCATCGGACATCTCGTCCTCCTCGACACCGGTTTCTGCCTCTGGTTCGGGGACCTGAGCCTCGACGCCGTCCATTGCAGCATCCTTGTCAACGACCTCCTCACCGTTGGCGCCGGCCACGGCCGTCTCGACCAGCTCTTCCTCTTCCTCTGCGAGTTCCTCCGCGCCGTACTCGTCCTCGTCGGCGACAAGGTCCGCCTCGGGTTGCTCGGGCGGGAACTCGGCAGGGGCTGATGCCTCAGAATCCCTGGGCACACAGGATTGTCAGTAAATAGTTATGGTAGAGGTAGACGTGTAGGGTGGTTCATACCACTTGATGGCAAATCTGGTCACGCGCGGCTTCTCAGCGAGAACGTTGCGACGAATCTTCTCAATCACAGGCTTGGCGGGGGGGTCGTGCACCAGCTCCTCGCTATCGTATTCATTGTTCACATAGTAACCAACGCGGACGAACTCGCGGCCATCGTAGGCGCAGGTGAGAAGCACGACTGTCACGCCAAGAAGCTCGTCAACGGGGATGCGCTTGGTGTCCGGCGGGTCGGCCTCGAAGACGAACTTATTGACGCCAACAGGGATAGGACCGACGAGGAGTGAGTCCAGCTCTTGGTCGTAGTTGTCAGACTGCGCCGAGCCGACGTAGGTCAGCTTCCACTCGAGGTCTAGAGGGCAACAGAAAGTCAGTCGGGCAAATTTCCGGCCGCTGGTTGGCGGGGAGTAAGGGCGCGTAACTGACCTTTCTCAAGCTGCTCGAGGCACTCGAATGTGATTTCAAATTCGTACTTGTCGGTGAACCGGGCGGGGTTGTTCATAACATTGACGCCAAGAAGGGAGACGACTGACATCTTGGCGGTTGTGTGGAGTGGCAGATCGATAAAATGTACAGTTTTGCGCAGTTGTGACTGGAAAAGAGGATTCCCAACGGCAAGTCAAGAGTGTGGATGGTGTTGTTGTTTTTGGGTGCCGTTGGTTTTGCGAGTCGAGTCGAGGGGTTGATGCGACAGCGGCCGCGTCGAAATGGCTAGACGCGTCCACTTGAGCTCCACTTCTGAGCTGGGGCCTCTCTTCGCAATTTTGAGTGGGGGGGGGACGGTGAGAGGCACAGCCACCTGTCACGCCTGTCAAGCCCCCTTGCAGCCAGCTGCAGCCACGGTTTCTGGCCAGCCTTGAAAATTCACTCGGCGAGGTTGGCAAGCGCGAAAGCCTTCAGAACAACCATCACCATCCTATTTTTGCGAACAGGAGCGGGGCATTATTCAGTACACACCTCCTCAATAGATAATTTCCTCACCTTACGCGCGCCGCTGTGAAAAGCGGGAAGATTCTTTGTTCTTTGCATTTCGCATCCTTCATCCAGTCTTCCCCATCTCTTTCACCATGCACGCGACTCAACCTCTCATCTGCCGATAATTCTTCGTTTGCAAAGCTTGCTTTGCTTTCATTCCACGTATTGCGCCCCACCGCAGCGTTTCTCTCTCTGTAACCGCGGACATCCCCCTCGAAGCGCTCATCCATCTCGACGCGCACTGCGCCGATTGACGACAACATCCTCGATCGTTCCGTATACCGCATTCGCCGAGCTCCATTGCGACAACCGACGAGCTGCGACGAGATCTAACGAGATCCGATTCATCGGCGGCTGACCATTGCTTTGACAACGAAGCCAAAATATAACCCACGATGGCCGAGTACGATCCTGCTGGCCCAGGGGCTGCGTGGGATGAGAATGAAGGCTATGGGGTGGCAGAAGGCGACCAGGAGCATACTCAGCATAGCACCCATCAAGATCAAGCAGAATATTCCGTTGACATAGCCCCCAATGCTTCAGGTGATGGGTCATCTCACGATGGTCCCGCCGACGATGTGGGTGACTACGATCCAGCATCAGTCCAGTCTGCCCCAGACCCTGAACCCTCACCACCCCAGACTGCTGAAGGCCATGCGCCTGTCAAGCCGTCTCCGCAGCCTGTTGCTAAGAAGCCGCGGACTGCCGGAGGTTTCCTAGTGGGAGACTCCGATTCCGAAGATGACGACGAGGAGCCAGTTGCTGCACCGAGTGGCCATGCCCAGGGCTCAGTCTCACAGTCCTCCGTTTCTCATTCATCTCTTCAGCAGAACATAGCTGCCAAAGACTTTGATGGCGTCCCATCTAATACATCTCCTGCTCCCCAGGCGAATGTGGCCGCGGCCGCCCCCGCAAACAGCCTCGGGAACGGCACTGTTGCGTCTCCCTCCGCTCCTACGGCTGTGGTGAGCTCTGTATCCCAGGCACCCCCGGACAGAATGGCCTTTCTAGAGACTCGTGTCAACGATGACCCTCGAGGCTCTCTGGACCAGTGGATGGCTCTGATTGCCGAGTATCGAGCAAGAAATAACCTCGCCGAAATGCGACAAGTCTACGAGCGCTTTCTCGTCATCTTTCCCCAGGCAGTAAGTCAAGAAACTGGCAAGGCAGAAGTCGTCTCGAACCTAACTTTGAATAGGCTGATATTTGGGCTGCGTATTTGGACCTCGAGCTGAGTCTGAACAACTTTCCCGAAGCCGAGGCTATTTTTGCCAAGTGTCTCATGGGAGCACCCAACGTGACACTGTGGACCAAGTATTTGGACTACATTCGCCGGCGAAACGACCTGAACGACAGCTCTGGCCAGGCTCGCCAGACAGTCTCGCAGGCATACGAGTTTGTCATTGACAACATCGGCCTGGACAAGGATTCAGGGAAGATATGGGCCGACTACATCCAGTTTCTCAAGTTTGGACCTGGTACGGTTGGTGGCAGCCAGTGGCAAGATCAACAGAAGATGGATCAGCTTCGCAAAGCCTACCAGAAAGCGATTTGTGTTCCTATCTCAAACGTCAACATTCTGTGGAAGGAATACGACCAATTTGAAATGGGCCTCAACAAGCTGACAGGCCGCAAATACCTCGCTGAGAAGTCACCGTCTTACATGTCTGCCAAGAGCGCAAACACTGCCCTCGAGAACATCACACGAGGGTTGAATCGGACAAGTATGCCACGCCTGCCACCCGCCCCGGGCTTTGATGGTGATCAGGAGTTCATGGAGCAGGTGGAAATCTGGAAGAGGTGGATAAATTGGGAGAAGTCAGATCCCTTGGATCTCAAAGACGACAAGGAGCAGCCGGGGCTCTATCACAAGAGGATCCTCTATGTCTACAATCAGGCATTGATGGCCTTGCGGTTTTGGCCGGCAATGTGGGTCGATGCTGCTCAGTGGTGCCTTGATGAGAATGTCACAACAGTTGAGAACAAAGTGGCAAAGGATGGGAAGGCTTACTGCCTAGAATATCTTCTCAAAGGCATCGAGGCAAACCCTGAGAGTATTCTTCTTGCGCTGAAGCACGCTGACTACATCGAATCAACGTATCCGATTGAAGAGAATGACGAAGCAAAGGTTGAGCGGGGTGAAGCGGTGAAAGCACCTTACAACAAGGTATTGGACACACTCTATGCTATCATCAAGCGCCTCAAAGATCGCGAGACTATGGAGATTGGTCGGATCGAGGAAGCATATGCTGGTGAAGCCACCGCTCAGAAGAGCATAGAAGATGATGAGGATGAGGAAGATTCGAGATCTTCCAACCGAAAGGAGAACAGCAAAAAGGAAGAACAAGTCAAGGCAATCCAGCATGGATATGCCGCGCAGACTCAAGTCCTTTCCCGGGCTATATCTTTTGTCTGGGTTGCTCTCATCCGCGCCATGCGGCGCATTCAGGGCAAAGGCAAGCCTGGCACCAAGCTTGGCGGCATGCGTCAAGCGTTCACCGATGCCCGTCAACGCGGACGCTTGACCAGCGACGTCTATGCAGCGGTGGCACAGTTGGAGTGGACAATTTACAAGGAGCCAGCAGGCGGCAAGATTTTTGATCGCGGAGCAAGACTTTTCCCCGAGGACGAGAACTTCACCCTGGAAAACATCAAGTATCTCCATTCCCGGGATGATTTCACGAGTGAGTTTGGCCCATACCTTCACAAGCTGATGAATATCAACTAACTGTCCCTCTCTAGATGCACGCGTACTGTTCGAAACTGTGGTCAACCGGCTGACCCAGAAGCCCGAAACGGTGCACAAGGCAAAGGTGCTTTACAACTACTTCCACAAGTACGAATCCCAGTTTGGTGAGCTTTCTCAAATTGCCAAGCTGGAGAAACGTATGGCGGAGCTATTCCCAGAGGATCCAAAGCTGGCCACCTTCAGTGCGCGGTACTCAACCGACAAGTTCGACCCTATTGCCGCCCGCATAATTGTCTCCCCCGCCACACAGCTCCGTCCCAAGCAGCTCATGCCTTCGATTGAGCAACCCAACTCCCTTCATAACTCCCCGCGGCCGCTCCCATATGCTACTCGCCATAGCCCTCATCCCCAGTTCCAGCCCTCAACCGATTCTCCCAAGAGACCGCTTGCTGCAGACGATTTCGATGAGCCGCCCCGCAAGATTCAGCGCAACGACTTCCAAGAATTCCAGCGTGGTGCCTCTCCGCTAAAGGGTGCAGCCGGTCGACGTCTTGATCAGCAGCGCCGCATGCAAGGCCAAGGTGCCGCCTCATATACCGCGGCACCTGCGCCTATTGCCAGAGACATTACGTTCCTCATGAGCGTGATCCCCCGCGCGGAGACATACGATTACCATCGCATCAACCCTAGCAAGATGGTCAATCTCATTCGCGACACAGCTGTCCCAGATCACAGCACGTGGAAGAACAACAAAGATGGGCCCTCCAACGTTGCCCTTCGTGGTGGCCATGGACCCGCGCATAACCGACAGGTCTCTTCGGACTTCCCTGGGCAGTATGGCTTTCAGAGCCGCGATTCACCTGCTCCACAAGGCCGACCCATGAGTCCATACACCGGTGAAGCAGCCCGTGGTCGCTTGGCCCCTGCGTCTGCTACTTACAGACAGTCGTCGCTGCGGCCGGGATCTAGCGGATCCTATGAGCCCCCGCCCGCCATGTTCTCACAGCAGGGTCCGCCGCCCCCGCAGCAGTATAGCCATCCCCCGGCTCCAGTGATGATAGGTCAGTTCGACCCCAACAGCTGGCAGCAGCAGCCCCCGCCATATGGAGCTCCTCCGCCGCAGATCTATGGCGCTCCGCCCCCGAATATGGGATACACCCAGGGCCCGCCGCCCCCGCAGCAGCAATACCCGCAGTATCGGTACTAGGTGAGGACAGACGGCAAGTCTTTTCTTGATCTGCCCGACATCGCGACAATAATTGGGTTTTCGATGCTTACGCACAGCGCCACAGGGCGCATCTGTGCATATTCGCGGTCACCATTGAAACCAAGGGTGGCTTGTATTTTTAGAGAAGAAAAATGACACAGGAAGGGCTTTTCAGGCTGATTTCTTCCAAGAGAGACTTGGTTGGCGCATTCCTATTCGCATTCCCATTACGTCTGGCGTTTGGTGGGTTGATGGCACGATACGGGAAGCATTCTACTACTTTTGTATTGGAATTTGTTTGCATTGGGCGGTGGAGAGGGCAATCTGGAGATGAGAAGCGGTTGCTTCTCTTGATCACCGTTCTCTGGCTTTTGGGAGATGGTTGCTTTTGGGTGCAGATAGGTTGGCTGGAGTTGCACGCTTTGCCTGCTGGTGCTCGGAATTTATCCCGGCACTTTTTTCACGAAATGAGACGTCTAGATACTTGCTTCGTAGACTGGGAAGTAGAGGAAAGATATCTATAAGCACCCATGCCTAAAATGAACATGCATGCTATTTGTGAAAATGACGAGTTGCGATGATGCCCATTTCAGTCGCGAGACAAGCTGTTTGTCATGGGAAATAGATCTCTTCCACAAAGCAGTTCAAGCTGGGATTCTCCCTTTTAGCGCAGGCCTGTAGGTGTGCTAAATGTTTGGTACTCTGTGTGCGCCCTGCATTGCTGCAGGTATCTCCCGGCAAATGTATCACTCAGTTTGAGATTGTAGTCAATTTACGCTTGTTCTACGTGCAGCTCTTTGGTCTTAGTCATTGGATGCTCCCGTCACAAAGATGATCGGAACAGGTTGACCCTATCAGTCTTCCTCGCTGCTGGTCCGCCTCCTCAGTGATTCATGTGCATTCTGTACCTGACGCCTCATGCTTGGAATACCCGGGCATCCCTTGGTGCCTCGCGATCTTGCTTCCCTGTCTATTCGAGCTCTGGTGCCCGAGAAGCCGGCAGCGGCGCAGGAAATCCGGGGAAAGCCGTCCAGGTCGCGATCCCAACAGGCCATCTGATTCTCCTCTGGTCTCATCTCCCTGTGCCCTGCTAGTCGGGATATGCATATGCGGGTCACGACGTCGAAGGCGGGTCACGACGTCGAAGGCGGGTCTAATGCAGGTCCCCGGCCCTGCCCCGCAACCCCGGGTCTTTCAGACGAACTGTATTTCCGCTTGATATCGAACATGGGATGCCGAGTACCAATTCTGAGGCCGAGGGGTGGGAGAAACTCCCATTTTTGAGCATTGGCAACTCAAGGGGGTTTGGATGACGTCTCATGGGGGAAAGGCCGGTTCGGGTGCGGAGTTGCCATGGTGACGGTTTGTAAATACGCCCCTTTTGGTGATGCCCCGCTAGATTGTTGAAATAAAAAATCTCGCGGGTTCTCGCGCGGATTTGACAGCGGAGATTGGGTCTCTCGGTTGTGCCTGTCGTGGAGGGGAGTGTCGGGGGTGTATGGATGCTCGGTCGCGGCCTGCTCTGTCGCTTCGACCCGTGGGCCTCGGGGGCGAGCGGCGCGACTTCTTATCTTTGCAGGGCGGAAAAGGCAAGATCGGCTTAACGTATTTCTTCTACATTGTGCATTTGTCAGCGCCCTCGGTTCCAAAAACGGCTAGGGCGGACTGGGAAGATGTCTTTGATTTTCAGTGTTAATCGATGTATTTCTAGCATGGAAGTCGGGCAACTCATCCCGGGCGGGATGGAGGACGGAAGGTATCTATAGATGGTGTGTCACATATCAGGTTGCGCTTTCCCTCGAGTGTAGGGGCCGCGATGCCGGCTGCCCGGCGTTAGAGGCTCAGGCGGTGGCAGTAGATATCAAGTCAGGGAAATCAAACGGGGACCTGGGGAGATGGACACGCAAACGTGTCGCCATCGCTTCAGGCCTCGAGGTTAGCAAAAGTCTGTGATATTGATAATAGATTAAGGGAGTTTTGATTCCAAAGACCCATCCACGTAGTTGCCCGTCTGCTTGGACAGGCAATTGCGAGCCTAGGTGCCCTGAAGCTGACATCGCTCCTGCTGTCCGGGCTGAACTTTGAGGCTCTCACCGCTCGAAACAGCCTCTGGAGTTGCCTTGACCGCCATACAATTTCAGAGCAGCCTCACCACCGCGTTGGTGTCTCTCACCCACCAAAAATACCTCCAATTCCCAAGGCTGGGAGCATACTCCAGCCGCCGTCCTCCCAGTTCCTGGGCTCTCTGATCGATCACTGGCACCACCCTTTCCACCTCCACCATCTGCCCTCACTCTCTCTACAACTCTCACCATATAGCTCATTCCACCCTCCGGTGGATTCTTATCTCTGATTTCATCTGCCAATCCACCAAAATCAAAGATCTCCACCTTCCAGCTTTCTACAGCGAAAACCACCCTCGACTTGTTGACGGCGAATCAAATCAACGAAAGGTACGTTCGCAATTTGATTTCTCGCCGAGTGGAATTTCATCCCATCTTTTCTTTGTTGCCCTGGTTCTGAGCACTCCGAGCCACCACTTCCGTTCTCTATAAATTCTTCTCTCCTCTCCCTCCGCCAGCACCCTTTCCTTCTGCCTACAACAACCACTTCCTCAACCTCACATTCCTACCTCTACTTCCTCTACCTCACCCAACACATCTCGACTTTGTTCGAGATATCTTCTACTACTTCACAGCATCCAAGGTAAGTCGAGGTCTGGTATTCCATCACTTGACTTCAACGACCGCACGACGGCGAGTCAAATTGTCTTCCTTCATCACCAGCTTGCAACCCATCGTTGCGCCTGTTCCCCTCTATCACTCAGAACTTCCCCAAGAAAAGCACCACAGTCAAGAGGTATTCAAGGTGCAGTCATTTTCTGCCCCGGTACACCTTCCGTTTGCTTGGCGTCACAAAAACATCCGCCTGCAACGCTTGCTCTGCCGGCCAACAAACCAACCACACCCTTTTCACACTCAAACCGCACTTTTCCTCTGCTTCTCACCCCAATCCTGCACATTTTCTGTTTTCCTGCTTGCCAAAAAATCGCAGGAGCTGCCTCCAAGTGTGTCTCTGGGTCATCTCTTCCGAGTCATCACCTGCCTCTCTGCAAATCCTTCTACCATAAAATCCTTCACCTGCTCACAGTTTCCGAAACCCCGCGTTCTACATCATACAAAGTCTTCTTCCACGGAGCTCTGTATCTCGGTCTCTTCTGGTCCGCTAACTCTCATTGACACAGGTACTTTTTTCCCTTCTCCCAGAACAGCCGATCCAGAATCGGCGTTCTTATTTTCTGACTCTGTGCAAGAGAACTTGACCGCTCACAATCTGGCACAGCTCACGCAGAATCCAATTCAGCAACAAGCTCACCTGTAAGTTTCTCCCACTCACCTTCCGTCAGCGCTGCACCACCATATCCGCAACTTTCTCGCGCCCACAGTTTCATCCCTCTCCTCATCGCCTACCTTCGAGACCTCACCCCCTTCCCATTTGCTCACCAATATCCTTCTCGTCTTCTTGCACAATTCTTATATTTACCACGTTTCCGATATTCTTCCCGCCAATAATAGTCACTAACTTTGAAATTTCAGTCGATCCCAGCGATCAACAACATTGAAGACCCGTTCTCAGAAATACTCAGGTGGGGTTTTCCAGAGAAGTCGCCCTGAATTTGCCTCAAAATCCCCTACATTTCAACCTGTATCAATTGGCTTTCCTCAAGCGCACGGCGGCCGCCTTCCACAACAACCGTCTCGCTCATCACTTCTCCGTCCTCACTGTCCTTTCCTCACTTCCATTCTTCAAAGTTCCCAAATTCACATCCGACCTTCACACAAGCATTTGTCTAACGGTGCCAGAAGCAGAACACCTTCAAAATGTCCGGCACTGATAACAAGCCGAACTTCGGCATCCCTGAGCACATCAACCGCCGCATTGATTTGCCTCCCGAGGCCTACTCCCGCAACGACAACCAGGACAAGCGCAAGTTTCCAAGACGCCCTGGCTTCAACACCTCCGGCACAGCGATCAGAGTTGGCGTCAACCAGTTCCGCGTCAGCTCCCTGGCCACTATCGACGTCTTCCAGTACGATGTGTCCTTGGAGCCTCTGCCCCTCCACAAGGTCGTGTACAAGAAGATCTGGGCGACAAAGATGCTCCAGAACTCGCTCAAAGTGACCAAGTCTGAATGGCTCCACGACGGATCCAAGCTCGCCTGGTAAGTCCCCCAAGCTTAGAGATATTGGTCTCAAATATACGTCTAACAAACTCTCGACTAGGTCTCCCTACAAGGCTAGCAAGGAGCTCAGACTCAACATTGATCTCGGTGAGGACGAAGGCAGACCTGGACGCAAGGGCCAGCAGTTCAAGGTCACAATCAGAATGACGAGCAAGGTCCGCCTTGAGGTCCTTGGAAAGTACCTCAAGGGCACGTACGACTGGGACAGTTCCGTCCTCGAGTGTATGAACTTGCTGGACCATATTCTCCGCCAAGGCCCCTCGGAGACGCACAAGCTCATCAAGCGCACTCTGTTTAACGTCAAAGGCGAACAGGTGCGTCTGGGCCAATTTGTTGAGGCCGTCAAGGGCGTCTACTCGGCCTTCCGCATGACTGAGTCGGTGAACTCGGGCGGACTTGGTCTTGGAGTCAATGTCGATGTCTCCAACCAAAGCTTCTGGATTGGCCAGAAGATGGATCAGCTTGTCCGGAACTTCTTGGCGAGCATGAACCGCCAGTGGGCCAACCTCCAAATCCCCGACCTCGTCAAGGCTCTTCGCCCTGTGAACCAGGGCGGCCAGTGGGTTCAATCGGAGGCCTTCAAGGCTCTGAAGCGTCTGGCGCGTCTGAAGTTCGCTACGACTCACAACCAGGACGATCAGCGGGAGTACACTATCTTCCGGTTCGCCTTCAGGAAGGAGCTCGGCGCTGAGGGCGTAAACGCCAAATCCGCCAAGTTCATGCGGAAGTTGAACAATGGCGCCGAGAAGGAAACGTCAATCTACGACTATTATCTTGAGCGGTACAACTGCAAGATCATGAATTGGCAGCTTCCCATGATCGAGACGGGCAAGGGAGGGCTGTTCCCTCTTGAGACCTGCGAGATTCGTCGGCTCAACCCCTATCCTTTCAAGCTTGATCCTGGCCAGACCCAGGAGATGATCAAGTTTGCTGTTCAGCGCCCGCCTCAGCGCAAGCAGGGCATCATGAGATCTGTCGCTCTGCTCGACTGGAACAATGACAAGTACCTTAAGGCCTTTGGCTTGAAGATCTCGTCTGACATGCCGATGGTCAATGCGCGGCTCATTCCGAATCCCAAGGTCGGCTTCGCTGGCAACAAAAGTCTCGACCCGCGAATGGCCGGCCGATGGGATCTTCGTGGCTACCAGTTTGCCATCCCCAACCCGGCGCCTCTCAAGTCATGGGCCTTTGTCATTGTCGACAGGTGCCTTGACGTCGCTACAGCCACCAACTTCGCGAAGGTCTTTGCGACGACTTATAAGAGCCATGGCGGCAAAATTGTGGGTGAGCCTGCTATCATGGAGCACCCGTCTGGAATGACGTACAAGAGTCTTGTCTCGGGCGCCTACAATTACGTTGGCCAAAAATTCAAACTGAACCCTCAGATTTTGTTCTTCATCATGAAGGGCAAAGATACGGGACCGTACGAGACGTTGAAGCGGTGCGCCGACGTCTCCACTGGCATCGCAACCCAGATGCTGCAAGCTTCGCATGCCAGAAAGGCTGCGCCCCAATATTGCTCAAACCTTGCCATGAAGGTCAATGCAAAGCTTGGAGGCCAGACCTCGAAGGCGATCGGCCCGGCTCCCTTCACCGTTCCTACTTGCATGCTCGGTGTTGACGTTTCGCATGCCTCTCCTGGCATCGAGAAGGCCTCGATCGCGTCCATGTGTCTGTCCATGGACAGGGACACAGCCGTGTATCAAGGCCGTGTTGAGACCAACGGATGGCGCGTTGAGATTCTTGAGCCTCGCGCCATCGAGAAGATGCTGACGCCCATGGTCAAGTCCTGGATTGCGATCAACAAGAGAGCTCCTGAACACCTCTTCTACTTCCGCGATGGTGTCAGCGCGGGACAGTTCACGCATGTTCTTGACTTCGAGGTCAAGGAGATCAAGAAAATCTTCCAGCAGGAAACCGGAAAAGTCCCGAAGATGGCTGTGATTATCGCCACGAAGCGCCATCACATTCGATTCTTTCCCGAGAAGGGAGACAAGAACGGAAACCCGATGCCCGGAACCCTTGTGGAGCGCGAGGTTACCCACCCCTTCCAGTACGACTTCTACCTTTGTTCCCACGTCGCTATCCAGGGCACCGCGCGCCCCGTTCACTACACGGTCATCTGTGACGACATCGGGATGAAGCCTGATGACCTTCAGAAGATGATCTATCACCAATGCTACCAGTACTGCCGGTCCACAACCCCCGTCTCGCTTCACCCGGCCGTATACTATGCCCATCTCGCTGGCAACCGCGGCCGCCCCCACGAGGCCGATCCCCGCACTGCTACCGAGAGCAAGGCCGGAGGCAAGACGGTCACGTCGAAGGACAAGCCCGCGCCGGCTGACGTGGTTCCCCTCGCCAGTGACGGCAGAAACAACGAGACCAAGATAGCGTTCGAGCGCTGCATGTGGTACGTCTAATCTACCACGTATGCTCTGCTAGACTTCGGTCTGGCACACTGGTCTTTGGGCCTCCACTCTCCACGGATCTGGGATACAGAACCAAGGGGGCTTTTTACAGCAACCTGATCGTACTGCGGGGCGCTTCGTCATCATGAGGAAAGGAAGGGAAAAAACTGGTCAGCGATGATTTTTGATGGTGAGAAGGAGGCAAGGTGGGAGCACCGGAACGGGGATGATTTAATGGGCTGGGGATTCATCCTCGGGCATTTCATCTGCTGGAAAAAGGGAAAGCACCTTGTAACTTAGCACGGAGATTCGGAAACTAGGTAGCCTGCGTTTATAAACCTTGCCTTACGCAATAACTGGTCCCGAGGTGAATGGCGTGAGATGCTGACTGCGAAGGCTTTGCAAAGATGAGTGACTTGATATGCGCTACTGATAGTGGCAGGTGACTCTCATCGAAGAATGTGGGAATGTGATTGCTACTCGCGAAGGGGACGTAGATCGGACGCCTTGAGGCAATGAGTGTTCATTTGGGGGATTACGGTGAGAGTAAGTGAAGCTGTAGACAGGAGATGAAGGAGATCACTGACACGGGGTGGATGGCATGTGAGAGGGTAACGTGGCGTTGTGTCGTTCGTGAACTGGAGCCGAGGCGGTTTCTGGCCAGTATTACATCTTTATTAAGTAGTTGGTAGGTAATCCCGTCGGTCGTAATCGAAACGTATCTATCTTGGGGGCCCCGGCCATCATTGCATCTTGGTTGGTACCTTAGACAGGTAGGCAATGGGGCTTCATTCTGCTTCGGGGACCACGGTGGGAGTGCGGAGGACGGATGGCGGAGGTGAATCTGTAGATGCCGGATGGGAGGGAGGATGGAAGTGAATTTGTGGATTCCGGATGGGAGAGGGGAACTTAAAGTTGGGGCTGGCGGGGTGGAATGCTAGGTATGTATGAGCTGAGGGAGGCGGTTCGGCGTTGGATGTTTGTTTGTGGAGGGACGATGGGGGACGGGGGACTGGGGGACTGG